>Ga0302324_100021888_pt1 | contig 12452 bp, 11 predicted proteins | sample Palsa_T0_1_FD_201949 | JGI IMG/M metagenome (GOLD analysis project Ga0302324, IMG submission 201949) | Peat permafrost microbial communities from Stordalen Mire near Abisko, Sweden - Palsa_T0_1 | ecosystem: Environmental > Terrestrial > Soil > Palsa > Peat permafrost | place: Sweden: Abisko...
CGCACCGGCACGCCCTGCCGCACCAGCGAACCGAACGCCAGCGCTTCGGCCATTCCGTAGTCCACCGGCCGCTTTCCTCGACCCATTTCTAGGCGTTGCTCCAGCAGTTTTTTCACCTTGGGATGAACGGCGAAGCCTTCGGGGTAGGCGGTGAGCGATGCGACAATTTCGCCGACTTCTTCTGCCGAAATACCCGTTGGGACTTCATCCGCGGAGTTGTAGCGGCCACCGTGAAAATCGCTCCAGTAAGGCCGCAGGATGCGCATGGTGGGAATCTTGTCGATGCCCTCAGCTTCTTTCTGGGCGTCATCCAATTCATGCCGTATGCGCGCGACGATTGGCGCGGGATCGGCCCCAATCCGTTCGGCGTAGATTTGCCACAGTGGAGGATGCGCTTGAATCTTCCGGTAGCGTCGGGGCTGCGTAATCGTCGGATCATCCACCTCGCTATGGCCGTGGCGGCGGTATCCGATTAGGTCCACCACCACTGGAGATTGAAACTCGTAACGATACTCGACGGCCAGCCGCGCCACGCGATCCACCGCTTCCGGCGCCTCCGCGTTCACGTGAAAAATGGGAATCGGCTGGCGTTTCGCCAAGTCGGAGGAAAAACGCGAAGAGTGAAGTTCCCGCGGCACGGTAGTGAAACCCATCAAATTATTGATGATCACATGAATTCCGCCGCCCACTGCGTATCCTTCCACGCCCTCCATGTTCAGCGTTTCAGCCCAAACACCCTGGCCGGCAAACGCCGCGTCCCCATGCGCAATGATCGGTAAGACTTTTTTCCATCCCGCCGCGCCATGGCGGGTGCCTTTCGCGTGCGCGCGACCCATGGCCACCGGATCGACGGCTTCCAGGTGGCTGGGATTGGAAACTAGATGCATCCGAATGCGGCGGCCATCGCGCGTCTGGTATTCGCCGGTCGCGCCCATGTGATATTTCACATCGCCGCCGCCGAGGATGCTGCGCGGATCCACGTCCTCGAAGCGCGCGAACACTTCCGCCGCCGCGCGTCCCACAACGTAGACCATTACTGCCAGCCGTCCTCGGTGGCTCATCGCCAGGACGCATTCCTCAACGCCGCGGGCCGCCGCCGTCTCCAGCATTTCGTCCAGCAGCGGGACGATCGCAGCGTTGCCTTCCAGCGAATAGCGCTTAGTGCCCAAATAGCGGGTCTGCAAAACCTGTTCAAAGACTTCGGCATCGGCGATTCGCTCCAGCAAACGCTGGCGATTTACGGCAGGCGGATCGCCTTCCAGCCGTCCTTGGATCCATTGGCGGCGGACGGCGTCTGGGATGTGCATGAACTCGGCGCCGATTTTTCCGCAGTAAATCTCGCGCGCCGCGTCGGCTGCTTCGCCGGTTAGCTGCAACTCAGGCAAAACAACCGGTTCGAGGTCTCCGAGCGGGTCCAGGTCAGCAGCCAGGTATCCCCAGCGGCGAAACGCGTCGAACACCTGCTTGCGAGCATTATCCGCGGACGAATTGGCTTCGATAATTGCCTGCCGCTGTTTCACTTTGCTTCTCCAAAAGGATTGGGACAATTCCACGCCGGCCGCAACTCACGCATTCTCTCAAATGCCAGCTGGGCTCTCGCGTCAGGAAGAGGAACTCTTGTCGTCCGCGGGCCATACACCCAGCATCCGTCGCACAAGTACCAATTGGCCCAGATGGTATGCATTATGGTCCACGACGAGCAGCGCTTCGCGCAGGAGCGTCTGTCCACCTCCATGCGGAATCTTCGCGAAAAGATCGGCGCCCGGCCGCGCGACAAGCCGTTTCATGGCGCTCCGGTCGCTCAGGAATTCTTTGCAGCTTCGGTCCCAGGCATGTGGCGAAGGGGGCGCTTCGGTGGCCGGCCAGTACCCCTCCGACCATTTCGGTGACTTGTGGTCTGGATTGCGGCAGTACTCCAGTATGTCCCACTGCGCAATGCGCATGTGTTCAAGCAACTGCCACGCGGAATGTGGCGCGCCATGCGGCTTGAGGCCGCGGAGGGCCGCCGGAAATGCGCGCAGAATAGGAGGCGCATCCGCATGCGCTTCGGAACCCTCCAGCAGCGCGGCAAGCTGCTCGCGCAGAATGCGATCTCCGGCCGTCAGGGGAGATAAAGTCTTGGTTGTCCGGCGCCGCACCATGATCAATTCCATTTTAGGCGCGGACAAAAAGGCGGTCAAATCTTGTGGACTGCGCGGACAAGCAGCCGACGCAGAATCTCGTGTACACATCGGCCAGCCGCGCAGTGAACAGGGATTCACTGCGCGCCACTATGTGGTTCCGCGAGCCACTGATCCGGAAAGAGGACCAGTCTAAAGCGCTGGCGCGCTAAAGCGCCGCGCCCGCAGACGCCGCCATTCCCTTACGTTGCTGGAAGCAATCCCGGCAATAGACGGGCCGCCCCTGAGTGGGCCGGAAAGGAACCGTAGTATCCTTCCCGCATTGGGAGCAGATCGCCTTTGTCTCCATGCGCTGAGCGTCGCCCGGTCCGGCATGTGGCTCTCGCGCACGTGTCGTCTTGCACGGCTTACACCGCTTGGGCTCGTTCTTGAAACCCTTATCGGCATAAAAACTCTGTTCGCCGGATGTGAAGACAAATTCCGCCCCACAATCGACGCACTTCAATACTCTATCGTGATATTCCATGCGCTGCTCCGAGGCCTTGCTGGGATAAGTCCAGGCAGCGATTCTTTCGGCGGCGACCGGTACGCTGAAACGTTCCGCTAACGGACCGGCCGTCGGTTAACCCTGTTAGTAAGAACCCCCGAAAGAAAGCGGGATTAATCCAGCTCCCGCCGTTGCTTTTTGCGCAATCGTTTGCGTGAAAGTGCCTGCTTGGTGCGTTTCTTTTCTCCGGGCTTCAAGTAGTAGCTGTGGCGCTTGATTTCCTTGATGATATCTTCCGACTGCACTTTGCGCTTGAAGCGCCGGAGAGCGCTCTCCAGACTTTCCCCCTCCTGAATTACGACTTCAGCCAACGAATTCACCCCCGTTCAATCAATCCCTGGAACACAATGCATGGTGACCGGTAAAGGCCCGTTACCAGTATACATTCTGCCCCAGAAGTCGCTTCTATGTAGCTGCACCTTGACGGCTCTGTCAAGAGATATTTTTGCCGAAGGGAATACCTTGGGCGATACCCCCGTATCAAACTAAGAAATACCCTGGGAACTGTCGACGGGGTTCCCCTTGCTGCTCGCGGACGCAAAGCTGAAAAACTCGCGTCCCATGCCGCGAATCATAATTGAAGGCGGCAAGATATTCATTCTGCTGCTAGAATGGCGAACGCGAAGCGGTTTGCGAACGGAATCTGAAACTCGGAGAATGGCGTGTCTCGGTTAGCGCAAATGAAAAACGTGGTGGGCGTGCTCCTGGCAGGCGGCCAGGGAGAGCGGTTGCTGCCGCTGACGCGCGACCGCGCCAAGCCCGCCGTGCCGTTCGGCGGAGTCTACCGCATCATCGACATGACACTGTCGAACTGCCTGAACAGTGATCTGCGCCGCGTTTTTGTGCTGACGCAATACAAAGCGCTGAGTTTGAACCGCCACGTGCGCCGCGGCTGGTCCAGCCTGATGGGACACGGAGATTTCATCGAAGTGCTGCCGCCTCAGATGCGGGTGTCGCAGCACTGGTATCAGGGCACCGCCGATGCCGTCTATCAGAACATCTATTCAATCGGCAGCGAGCATTCCGACCAGGTGATGATTCTCTCCGGCGATCATATCTACAAAATGGACTTTCAGAAGATGCTGGCGCAGCACATGGACGCAGGCGCGGACGTCACCGTGGCCACGCTAGAGATGAACCCCGAAGAAGCGGCGGACCGCTTCGGCGTGCTGGAGACGGATTCGGAGTGGCGGATTATGGGATTCGAGGAGAAACCTGCCCAGCCGAAGCGCTCCCGCTTCAATCCCGAAAAAGTGAACGCTTCCATGGGCGTGTACATTTTCAACACGCATCTGCTGGTTCCCATGCTGATTGCCGACGCGGAAGACCCGAATTCCACGCACGATTTCGGAAAGGACATTCTGCCGCGAATCATCGGAAAATGCGCCGTCTACGCCTACAATTTCCGCGATGAAAACAAGAAAGAAACGCCCTACTGGCGCGATGTGGGGACGATTGATGCCTACTACGAAGCGAACATGGATCTGGTGAGCGTCTCGCCGGTGTTTAACCTTTACGACAAGAGCTGGCCGCTGCACACTTGGCAACAGCAATATCCTCCCGCGAAGTTTGTATTCGCCGATCCGGAGCGCATGGGCGAGGCCCTCGATTCAATTGTCGCCGCCGGCTCGATTATTTCCGGCGGGCGCGTGGAAGGCTGCGTGGTGGGATACGACGTTCGCGTGAACAGCTATTCGGACGTGGAAGACTCCATCATCTTCAATCACGTCGGCATCGGCCGCCATTCACGCATCAGGCGCGCCATTATTGACCGGCATGTGCAGTTGCCGGAGCACACAGTGATTGGCTACGAAGCGGAAGAAGATCGCGCACGGTTCCAGGTGACGGAAAACGGAATCGTCATCGTGGTGCGCGAGGAGTCCATGCTGGAAGAGCCGGAATAACCGGCTCAATCGAATAGCGTGGCGAGTGCAATCCATTGAGCCCAGTTTGTCCATTCAGCGCGAAAAGGAACCCGCGCGGCGGAGTAATGCTGTGGATTCATCCCATTCCATAGACTATGAAAATCGCTTTGGTCCCGCCGTCGAGGCCTTTCGTGCCTTTCGTCCGGGATATCCGAACGAAGTTTTCGAGCAAATCTTGGCGGCCGTGCTCCTGGATCGGCGAGAACGCGCCGTCGACCTTGGCTCCGGGACCGGACTTTCAGCGTTGCCGCTGTGCGAATGGTTCCGCGAAGTAATCGCGGTCGAACCCGATCCACAAATGGCTGCTGATCTTGCAGGGAAAAATGAACGCCTCGCCGTACGCAACTTGACGGCGGAACAATGCGATCTCCCGCCTGAATCCGTGGATCTGGTCACCAGCGGCACCGCGTTCCATTGGATGAACGGGCCGCTGGTGCTGGCCAGGGTTCGAGAGTGGCTTCGTCCCGGCGGCGTCCTGGCGCTTTACAATTATCCCGTGCCGAAACTCAGCGACATGGTGCAGGCCGTGGCTGACCGCGAGTTCGCTCTGCATTGGGGAAAATTCCGCCATCCGCGGCTGGACGATCCGCACTACGTGGAAAGAACTTTTCTCGAGTACAGCGGGCTGCAACATCCTCAAATCCGAAAGATTCCCAATGTCGTTTATTTCTCGCCGGAGGACGCCGTCGGATTTTGCCGCTCGACGTCCTATGGCGGAGCTTACCTGCGGACGCTGGCGGATCCGGAACCTTATCTGCACGATCTGCTCCGCCAATTTCAACTGGCCTCGGAGGGAAAACCCATCGCGGCGGATTTTGAAATCACGCTTTGTTTGGGGCGAAAGCCGGAGGCCGGATAATTCTCGGCAGGAAAGGAAATCATGTCGCCACGAATCACACAAGTCCACGCGCGCGAGATTCTGGATTCGCGCGGGAATCCTACCGTTGAGGCTGAAATCCGGCTCGAAAGCGGCGCCTTTGGGCGCGCCGCCGTGCCGTCGGGCGCTTCCACCGGAGAACATGAGGCGCTGGAACTTCGCGACGGCGATAAGTCCCGCTATCTGGGCAAGGGAGTGCAGAGCGCCGTGGCCAATGTGAACGGCCCGCTTGCAGACGTCGTTCGCGGATTGGACGCCACGGATCAGCGCGCCGTGGACGCGAAAATGATTGCCGCCGATGGCACGCCCAACAAGGGGCGCTACGGCGCCAACGCCATCCTAGCCGTCTCGATGGCTGCGGCGCGCGCGGCGGCGGCCCACTCGAAGCAGCCGCTTTATCAATACCTGTCCAAATACTCAGGCGGTGCGGGTGGAACCATGCTGCCCGTGCCCATGATGAACATCCTGAACGGCGGCGCGCACGCCGATAATTCCGTTGACGTGCAGGAATTCATGGCCATGCCGCTGGGCGCGCGGAATTTTGCCGAAGCTCTGCGGATGGGCGCGGAAGTATTTCATCGCCTCAAAGAAGTCCTCAAGAAGCGCGGCTACACAACGACAGTGGGCGATGAGGGCGGCTTCGCTCCCAGTCTCAAGTCGAACGAAGAGGCGCTCGAGTGCATCCTGACGGCCATTGATGCCGCGGGATACAAAGCGGGCGAGCAAGTGGCCATCGCGCTCGATCCAGCGGCTAGTGAATTCTACGACAGCGCGCGCAAACAATATGTTTTCAAGAAATCGGACAAGTCCGCGCGCGATTCCGGGCAGATGATGAAGTTCTGGGCCGACTGGGTGCGGCAGTATCCCATTGTTTCCATCGAGGACGGCGTGGCCGAAAACGACTGGGACGGCTGGAAATTGATGACGCGCGAGCTGGGCAGGAAAATCCAGCTTATAGGCGACGATATTTTCGTCACCAACACGGAAATCTTCGCGCGGGGCATCGTGGAGAAAGTCGCCAACGCCATCCTGATTAAGCTGAATCAAATCGGCACGGTCAGCGAGACAATGGACGCCATCGAAATGGCGCGCAAAGCGGGCTATGCCGCGATCGTATCGCACCGCTCGGGCGAAACCGAGGATACCTTCATCGCGGATTTCGTCGTGGCCATGGGTACGGGACAGATCAAAACCGGTTCCGCGTCGCGCACTGACCGCATCGCCAAATACAACCAGTTGCTCCGCATCGAGGAGGAATTAGGCTCTGCCGCTAAATTTCTCGGACACACTGCGCTGAAGGGAACGGCGTGACATTTGAGATACGTGTATGACCGGCGATGAAAATAGGGCCGATGTCGAATTCGGGTTTCGGGAGGAATGGGAACATTTCTCCCGCGGGAATCCAAAATTCCTCAAGTACTTTGACAATCTGGTGAAGACATCTGAAATTGCGTTCGAAGAGCGAGTAGCACTAACACGGACTGTGGATAGCGCCGTCCTTGTTCTTGGTAGGCTGTGTCTTGAGGACTTCTTCGAAATTCTCTTGCTGTGCGGGAATGGCTATGGGATTGGCGGCCAGAAACTTGTCAGAGGAATGTATGAGAAAGCTGTCACCGCCCGATATCTTCACACGAATCCTGAACTCGTATACGACTTCTTGGATTATTTCTGGATTTCGCAGCACAAGCTTTCAGAGGCGATAAAGCAAACCTTTGGTGCGGACGCGATTCCTCCTAATCGGCTCCAGGAGACGACAACCAAGTATCAATCGTTGAAGGAGCGATTCCAAATTGCCGAATGTGATAAATGCAAGACGACAAGAACGAACCACACATGGAGCAAGCTTGATTTCGTTTCCATGGCAACGGAATGCGGCACCTTAGGCCAATTGATCGTTCCTGCATATTATCTTCCAATGCAAGAGGCCCATACTACGGTGGGGTCACTCTTGAATAGGTTGCAAGCCAAGTCTGACAATTCGCTGGAATTTAATCCTGGTCCGCAACGTGAAATAGCGAAAGATGCTCTAATGAGCGCGCACAATATAATGCTCAATGTGCTTGAGCTCCAGGAGGAGCATTTCAACAAGAACGATTTGGAAGAACCGCTTCGGATTTGCCGCAGGGATTTCGTGGATATCTGGGCTGTGTGACGTATAGCACTGGGCGGCGACCACTTTGGCCGAGGGCTATGGCAAAGAGACCGAAACCGATTGTACTCACCGTGCTGGACGGCTGGGGATATTCCCCAGTCACTAAAGGCAACGCCATCGCGCTAGCGCGGAAGCCCGCCTATGACGAACTGTTGCGAAAATTCCCCAACACTCTGATCCACACCTCCGGGCCTTTCGTCGGCCTGCCGGAAGGGCAGATGGGCAATAGCGAAGTGGGACATCTGAATATCGGCGCGGGACGAATTATCCTGATGGACAGCACGCGAATTGACCGCTGGATCGCCGGCGAGGACTTTTTCCGCCAGCCGCTGTTGCTGGAGGCAATGCAGCGCGGCCGTCAGCGGCAACTGCATCTGCTGGGCCTGCTCAGTGACGGCGGCGTGCATTCGCATATGGATCACCTCTTCGCGCTGCTGCGCATGGCGCGGGAAAATCACGTCGAGCGCGTGTTCGTGCACGGCTTTCTGGACGGGCGCGACACGCCGCCGCACAGCGGAGTGGATTATCTCGCGCAACTCCAGCAGAGGCTCCGGGAATATGGCGTTGGAACAATTGCGACGCTATCAGGCCGTTACTACGCCATGGACCGCGACAATCGCTGGCCGCGGATCGAACTGGCTTACCGCGCCATGGTTCATGGCGAAGCGGAACAACGCACCGCCGATCCCAACGCCGCTCTGCGCGCCAGTTACGAACGAAATATAACGGACGAATTCGTTACTCCCATCGTGATTACGAATGGCGGAGGGACGAGCGGCGCGGAAGTCCCCGCCGGCATGATTCGCCCGGACGACGCGTTGATCTTTTTCAATTTTCGCGCGGATCGCGCTCGGGAGATGACGCGTGCGCTGGCGGAGCCGGGTTTTCATGAGTTCACTGACATTGACCGGCCCGACAATCTGCTCTACGTGGCCATGACGCAGTACGAAAAAACCTGGCCGTGGCTGCGTTACGTGGTGCCCCCGGAGAAAGTGAATCATATCCTGGCGCAATCCTTTGCGGAATTAAATCTCCGCAATCTGCGCGTGGCGGAAACGGAGAAATACGCGCACGTAACGTATTTTTTCAACGGCGGCGTCGAAAAGCCGTATCCCGGCGAGGAGCGAATCATGGTCCGTTCGCCATCCGTGGCAACCTACGATTTGCAGCCGGAAATGTCCGCCTCGGGCGTCACCGATACGGTGGTCCATGCCATTGAGAAAGGCGAATTTGACGTGGTGGTGATGAACTATGCCAATGCGGACATGGTGGGCCATTCTGGAAAATTGGAAGCAACCATCAAAGCTGTGGAAGCCGTGGACGCGGGACTGCAGCGCATCCATGCCGCGATGCGGCCGCGCGATGGAGCGTGGATCATCACCGCCGACCACGGCAACGCCGAGATGATGATTGATCCAATCACGGGTGGCCCGCACACCTATCACACGACCAACCCCGTGCCTTTTATCATGGTGAGCAACGACGGGAAGCCCATGCTGCGCAACGATGGCTCGCTGCGTGACATCGCGCCCACATTGTTGGGGATGCTTGGCGTGCCGATACCCGCGGAAATGACTGGACGGGATCTGCGAATCCTGCCAAATAATTTCGCGTAACGCATCTTGCGGTGAGAATCCCCGCGGAGGCCTACTTTATCTCCGGAGGAACTCGCCCGATACCAAACGACCCCCAAACTCTCCCGCGCAAGTGCCCCAAGGCGCGTTCCGGGTCTCTGGTTGCCATACGATTTGGTAGTTGCATGGGACTCAGTTTGCAGGGCCGGCCGGCGGGGACGCGGCTGTCAATGTCTGTGCTGCCTGCACGTTCGCACATTTTATTGCTGTGAAGTTTTCTGCGCGATGCGATTGGCGACAACGCGAAGAATCATAACGGAAAATTCCGAAGGCTCGCGTAGCGCCGCCTGATGCGTCCCCCAGGTTGCTATGAGATCGAGGAGAGCGGGAAGCGGATAGGCTTCAGGGTGCGGTTCGATCACGAACGAGTCCACTATGGCGAGGTGGCGCGGCTCGAGCGGGCGCAGGATATCCAGTTCAGAGCCTTCGGCATCAATCTTGCACAGGCGGACTCGGGCTGGTGCGGCCATATCGAGCACTTGCGGCAGCGTGTGGCACGGCACGGCAAGACGTTCGCGGATGGAAACATGCGCGTTCTCCGCGAATGTCGGCAAGAGTGTGGTCATGCCCCCGCCCAACTCTTCGCTGACAAGCAATTCGGCTGTTCCGTCCTGCGCCCCGATGGCCCAGGGTTTTGCGACCACGCGGTCACTGAGGCCATTCGCTTCGACATTTTCAAGCAGTCGCGCGAAGGACTCTGGATTCGGCTCGAAGGCAAAGACGCGTGCGTCGCGCTGCGCGGCGTAGCAGGAGAAGAATCCCTGGTGAGCGCCGATATCGAACACCACGTCGCCCGGGCCAATGGGCACGCGTGGAACATCGTAATCGTGGCTATACCAGGTGGATGCAAACATCGGGTAGGCCGCCACGGCGCAGGCGCAGTGGATGCCTGTGCGCCGGTCGCGTACCAACATCGTGTCGCCCGGGTGGCCAAAGGCGCGCTTGCGCAGGACGTGCAGCGGATTGCCCAGATTCCGCGCCGCGTGAAGCGATCGAATGAGCCGACGTACCAGCGCCAATGTCTTTCCTAAGCCGCACCCCGCGGTGTGGATCGGTCGCTGCCTCCGCGACCATGCAGAATATGCCGCATCTTTATGCTGCTTGTTGACCGTGTGGAAATGGCAGGAGTTATGCCGAAGCTATCACACTGGAAAATAGCTGCCGGGTCCGAACGACTTCCACAGACCGCACTCCAGCCATCGTACTGTTTCTTCCGCTTCATAGGTCGCCACATAGTTCGGCGGCGGTCCATACACAGGGTTAGTGCGAGGCTGCCTATCAGCGCGGCACTCGATGCCGGGGAATTTCCGGACGTCGCGGTACCCGGCGTTGCGGGGTGTATCGTGCACCACGGATAGCCATCGAGCACGGGAACATCCCATGCCACTTCCCTCCCAAATCCTGAATCATGCGCGCGCTCCCCGCCCCGCAGGCTGGCATAAGCCACCATAATCTCCAGCCGGGGATGTTCGGCCATCCGGCGCAGCAGCGGAGCTACGTATTGCACCGGATGCGAAAGCACCATCAGGAGCCGGTGGCGGGAAGGATTCATTCGCAAAAAACCGCCGCATAGCGCTCGGCGATGCGATCCCAGGAAAAAAAATCCGCATAGGCGCGCCGGCTCCGTTCGTGGAGCTCGCGCCAACAAGGTCGGCTCTGCAACGCGCGGCAAAGTGCCTCGGCAAGCGCTGCGCGGTCATTCAGCGGCGCCAGTTCAACGCCTGCTTCCGTAATAGGGAAGCAGGTATTCGGGCCACGATAGCCCGCCACGGGCAGTCCGCAGGCCACGCCCGCAAGAGCGCTGCCGCGTTGGTTGGAAATTTCGCCCCGCACGAAAAGCATAACGTCGCAGGACGCTAGTCGCTGGGCAATCTCGCCTTGGGGGAGAATTCCGCTAACCTGTAATTCCACTCCACTGCCCGCGAGCTCATTTTCCAGCGCTGGGCGGGCGACTTCCACACCGCGCCCCATCACGATGAGCGAGGTGGGGCCTATGCGCTGTCGAAGAATCCGCATGGCCGAGGCAATATCCGCTACTTCCCGGGAGGTACGCCCGCTTCCTGTAATGCCGAAGACTCCCACGCGGCGCGGCGATCCGTCAGCGGAGAGATCGCGCGGGGCCTGCATGGCGGGGCAATTTGCGCCTATGGGAATGAATGCCGCGCTAGGCGCGGGCCGCGGAAGCCACGCGATGTGTTCGAGAGGAGTCGTAAAAACCGAACGCTCGGCGTTATGAAAGGCGCGACGCATGATTATTCCTTGGAATCGCGCGCGAACTAAGTCCCGAACGCGATGGCCCGTCGCGGGCGTCCATTCGTGAAATACAACGCCGCAGCGCGCGCGATTCCCGCGGAGAATGCGCAACACCTCAAGAAAGCGCCAGGGAAAACCGCGGCGTGACCACGCCAGGGAAGTATATTGCACCAATACCCACTGTCCGCGCCACGCGCGAGATTGTGAGCGCAACTGCCTCAGACTGCGTGCCCATCCCCGCTTCCAGCGAACTTCCTCGAATTCCAGCGTAATGCCGCGACGTGCAAGCGCCTCCGCCAGATACTCGCAATAATCGCGAACGGCGTCGATGGGTTCATCGCGCTCTCCCAGGAGGGCGATCATCAATGCCGCTGCCCGTGCATGCTGCCGTGCAAGTTGAGGCAATCAGATTGGAGCGTATCCACGGTCATTTCCGCAGGAGAAATCGTCCCAGGATCAGCGCATCCATTCCGGAACTGAAAAACGTGCGCACCGCATCCGCCGGTGAACCCACAATCGGCTCCCCGCGCAGGTTGAAGGAAGTATTCATCACCACGGGCACCCCAGTGCGTTGGCGGAATTCATCAATCAGACGCCAGTAAAACGGATTGGTGTCCATTTCGATCGTTTGCGGCCGGGTACTCCCATCCACATGAGTGACGGCTGGAATTACACTGCTCTTTTCCGGGCGTACTTGCGCGGTCACCGCCATGAACGGGGAATCATACACCGACTCCAGATATTCCGGCGCAGCCTCTGCCGGCATGGACGGGGCGAATGGCCGCCATGATTCGCGAAATTTTACGGCGTTGTTGACGCGATCTTTCATCGCCGCATTACGCGGGTCGGCCAGAATAGAACGATTTCCCAGCGCACGCGGTCCAAATTCCATCCGCCCTTGGAACCAGCCGGCGATTTTCCCCGCAGCCAACAATTCGGCGGCC
>Ga0302324_100021890_pt1 | contig 12451 bp, 8 predicted proteins | sample Palsa_T0_1_FD_201949 | JGI IMG/M metagenome (GOLD analysis project Ga0302324, IMG submission 201949) | Peat permafrost microbial communities from Stordalen Mire near Abisko, Sweden - Palsa_T0_1 | ecosystem: Environmental > Terrestrial > Soil > Palsa > Peat permafrost | place: Sweden: Abisko...
CCTACCAACATAAATAAACAAGCATGCCGACATCAAAATTCGCTTGAAAAACGCCCGGAAATGGCTATGCTGGAAGCAGTTTGAATTCCTTCGCCGCCACGGACGTCGAAGCTTTTGTTGTATATGCCGCACCATGCGCCTAATCCAGAGCACCTCGCGTTGACGCGACGCGATTTTCTCTGCCGTTGCGGCATGGGCATGGGAGCCATCGGCCTGGCCAACCTCTTTTCCACTCTGGGCGGCGTGAACAGCGCGAGCGCGGAAAGCTATGTCTCCCCGCTCCTGCCCAAGATGCCGCAATTTCCGGGCAAAGCCAAACGGGTCATTCATATTTTTGCCAACGGCGGCCCCTCCCACGTCGATACCTTTGATCCCAAGCCGGCCCTGGAAAAGTATGCGGGCAAACTCCTGCCCATGGAGAATCTGCCCACCGAACGCAAGACCGGCGCGGCTTTCCCCTCTCCCTTCAAATTCAAGAAATACGGCCGCAGCGGCATCGAAGTCAGCGACGTATTCCAGCACGTGGCGGAAAACATCGATGACATTTGCGTCATCCGCTCGATGACGGCGGATGTGCCCAACCATGAGCCTTCGCTGATGCTGATGAATTGCGGTGATGCCCGCTCCATCCGCCCCAGCATGGGCTCCTGGGTGACCTACGGGCTGGGTTCGGACAACCAGAATCTGCCGGGCTTCATCGCCATGTGCCCGGGTGGCTATCCCATCCAGGAATCGCAAAACTGGCAGTCGGGTTTCCTGCCGGGAGTATATCAGGGAACATATGTTAACACTGAGCACACGAAAATCGAGGATTTGATCCAGAACATCAAGAGTGATTACGTCTCGCTGCCCGAACAACGCCAGCAGCTTGACCTGTTGCAAAAACTCAACGAGCAGTATCGCCAAAAGCGCCAGGATGACGCGCAGATGGAAGCCCGCATCCAATCCTTCGAGCTGGCTTATCGGATGCAGATGGATGCCAGCGACGCGTTTGACATCAGCCGCGAGCCGGCCTACATCCGCGACATGTATGGCGAGGGCACGCAGGCGCGGCAACTGCTGATCACCCGCCGCCTGATCGAGCGCGGGGTGCGCTTCGTGCAAGTGTGGCACGGCGCGGACCAGCCGTGGGACAGCCATGACGACATCGAACTTAACCACGGCAAACTGGGCCGCGCTTGCGATCAGGGCATCGGCGCTCTGCTCAAGGATTTGAAGCAGCGCGGCATGCTGGAAGACACTTTGGTCATCTGGGGCGGGGAATTCGGACGGACGCCCACGGTCGAACTGGCCAAGCCCGGCTCCAACGCCGGCAAGGTCAACGGACGCGACCATAATCATCATGGCTTCACCATGTGGATGGCCGGCGGCGGCGTGCGCGGCGGTTATGTCCACGGCGCCACCGATGAATTCGGGTTCGCCGCAGTCGAGAACAAAGTGCATGTCCATGATTTGCACGCCACGATTCTGCAGCTCCTGGGCTTCAATCACGAAAAGCTCACCTTCCGGTATTCCGGCCGCGATTTCCGCCTGACCGATGTCTATGGCCGCGTCGTGCGGGAGTTGATCGCGTGAACGCGCAGGTGGGTGAGCCGACGAATCGCTGGGTCTGCTCGAGCGACAGCGATTCCGGGGAGAGCGGGCGTCCCGCCCGCAGTGTTTGGCGTCTCGCCAAACACATGCCTGCCTCCGCGTTTATTGACAGCGACCAGGCGCCAAGCCAACCATCGGAAGAAAAATTGATTGAAGGCTGTCAGCCAGGAAGCGGGACGCGAGACGCGCCCCGCAGCGACCGGGACGGTCGCGCTCCCCGAAACTTGCGGTTTTGTGCGCGGACGTCGCGCTGTTTTCGATTTGGCCTCGCCTTGGGACTCGCGCTTTGCCTGCGGGCGTTGACCACGGCCGCCGCCGCCGCTGACGATCCCGCGGGGCTGGAGTTTTTCGAGAGTAAGATTCGCCCCATCCTGGTGGACAATTGCTACCACTGTCACAGCCATCAAAGCGAGAAAGTCAAGGGCGGCCTGCTCCTGGACACACGCGAGGGTCTGCTCAAAGGCGGCGATACCGGCCCCGCCATCAAACCCGGCGACCTGGAACAGAGCCTTTTGATCAAGGCGGTCCGTTACACCGACCATGATCTGCAAATGCCGCCCAAAAACAAAAAGCTCCCCGCCGATCAAATCGCCGCCCTTGAAGCGTGGGTCAAAATGGGCGCGCCGGACCCGCGCGTCGCGGCGGCCGGAGTCGCGGCGGTTCAAACCATCCGGGAAAAGGCCCGTTCGCATTGGGCCTTTCAACCGGTCCGCCAACCCAAAGTTCCGGACGTCAAACACAAAGGTTGGGTGCGGACACCGGTGGACAACTTCATCCTCGCCCCGTTGGAAGCGGCGCATCTTTTGCCTTCGCCCCAGGCGGACAAACACACCCTCATTCGCCGCGCCACTTTCGATCTCATCGGTTTGCCGCCGACGCCCGAGGAAGTCGCGGCTTTCGAGGCCGACAAGACGCCCGCGGCCTTCGCCAAGGTTGTGGACCGGTTGCTGGCCTCGCCGCGCTACGGGGAGCGCTGGGGCCGGCATTGGCTGGACGTGGCCCGTTACGCGGACACCAAGGGTTATGTTTTCGAGGAGGATCGCCACTATGCTTATGCCTACACCTACCGGGATTACGTCATTCGCTCCTTCAACCAGGACCTGCCCTACGACCAATTCATCAAAGAGCAGATCGCGGCGGATTTGCTGCCGGGCGCGGCGGACAAGCCCGCGCTGGCCGCCCTGGGTTACCTGACACTGGGACGCCGCTTTGTCAACAATATCAACGACATTATTGATGATCGCATCGACGTGGTTTGCCGGGGCATGATGGGCCTGACCGTCGGCTGCGCCCGTTGCCATGACCACAAGTTTGACCCGATTCCCTCGCGCGATTATTACTCGCTGTACGGCGTGTTTGCCAGCTCGATGGAACCGGAGCAGGAGCCATTGCTGGCCATGGAAGTGCCGGCCAAGGCGCGCGAGGAGTATCTGGCCGAGCACAAAAAGCGCGTAGAGGAACGCGCCAAATTCAAGGCGGAAAAGGAACGAGCCATGGAGGCGCAACTGCGCAGCCAGGCTGGCGATTACCTCCTGGCGGCTTACGAGGCGCAACGGGCGGGCGACAAGCCGGACGCGGAAGGCGCGGCCCACAATCACAAATTGGATGCGGATGTGTTGCGCCGGTGGATGGCCGGTTTGGAGGGCTGGCACACGAATCAGCCGGCCATTTTCGCGCCCTGGTTCGCCTTTGCCGCATTGGCGACCAATGAATTTCCGGCGCGGGCCAAGGAACTGGCGGCCCAATTCAGCACCAATCAAAACGAGGCTGCCGACGCGACCCCGGCCATCAATCCGCTGGTGGCGCGCGGCTTCGCGGGCGATCCGCCGGGCGCGATGAAGGACGTGGCGGAACGCTACGGCAAGGTGTTCGCGGAAATCGACAAGCGCTGGCAGGAGGCTCTGACGAATGCGCCGGCTCCCCGGGCTTTGCCGGACGCCGCAGAGGAAGCGCTGCGACAGATTCTCTACGCGGCCGACGCGCCGGCGAACGTGCCGCACAGCGAATTTGACCGGTTGTACGATGTGCCCGCCGGGCAAAAATTGCGTGAATTGCAGCGCCACATTGAAGAACTGGATGCGAGTTCTCCCGGCGCGCCACCCCGCGCCATGGCCTTGGTGGACCGGTCCGATCCCCATGACACGCATGTGTTCATTCGCGGCAACAGCGATAATCAAGGGCCGGAAGCTCCCCGCGAATTCCTGGAAATACTCAGCGGCCCCGACCGCAAGCCTTTTCAGCATGGCAGCGGACGCCTGGAATTGGCCCAAGCCATTGCCAGCCGGGACAATCCGCTGACCGCCCGCGTCCTGGTCAACCGCGTCTGGCTGCACCATTTCGGCAGCGGGTTGGTGGCGACAGCGAGTGATTTTGGCTTGCGCTCGGAACCACCCACCCATCCCGAGTTGCTGGATTATCTGGCGTCGCGTTTCATGGACGAAGGTTGGTCGATCAAGAATCTGCACCGGCTGATCATGCTCTCCAGCGCGTATCAACAAAGCAGCGAGAACACGCCCGCCTTCGCCAAGGTCGATCCCAACAATCAACTTCTCTGGCGCATGAACCGGCAGCGGCTGGAATTCGAGCCGATGCGCGACACGCTCCTGGCTGTTTCCGGCAAACTGGATCTGACCCCTGGCGGGCATGCGGTGGATATTATTGACCCGGCTTCCGACCGGCGCACGGTCTATGGCTACGTGGACCGGCAGAACCTTCCCGATTTATTCCGCACCTTCGATTTTGCCAGTCCGGACGCCAGCAGCCCGAGGCGGTTTTACACCACGGTGCCGCAACAGGCTTTGTTCCTGATGAACAGCCCTTTTGTCATCAACCAGGCCAAACATCTTGTGGAACGGCCGGATTTCAAGTCCGCCTCCACCGACCAGCAACGGCTTCATCTCATTTATCAATGGGCCTACCAGCGTGATCCAAGCCGCGAAGAAATCGAATGGGCCCGCCAATTGCTTCAAACGCCGACGGCGGCCTTCGTGGTTCCTGGAGCGACCAATTGGGTGTTGGGTTACGGCGCATTTGATGAGGCTTCGTCTCGCGTCCAAGCTTTTCAAACGCTGCCTTTTTTCACTGGCCGCGCTTTTCAGGGCGGAGCCGCGCTGCCCGATCCCAAGTTGGGCTGGGTGATACTCAACGACACCGGCGGCCATCCGGGGAACGATCAACAACACGCCGCCATCCGGCGCTGGATCGCGCCCCGCGACGGCACTATCACGATCAGCGGCGCCCTGGCCCATCCGGAATCCAAAGGGGACGGAGTGCGCGGACGCATTGTTTCCAGCCAGCTCGGATTGCTGGGCCAATGGCTGGCGCATAACAATAAGCAGGACACCCATCTTGAACACGTCAAGGTGCGGCAAGGCGACACGATTGATTTCGTCACCGACTGCAACGGAAGCGTGGACTTTGATGGGTTCACCTGGTCCCCAACGATCCACTACCTCGCGGAGGGCAAGACCGCTCCGGGAGCGCGCATGGAATGGAGCGCGGCGAGCGATTTTACGGACGCGGCCCGCGCCACGCATCCGAGCCTGGATGCCTGGCAGAAATACGCGCAAGTCATCCTGATGTCCAACGAGCTTGTGTTTGTGGATTAGGTCTGGCGGCGCGAATGCCTTGTGCGGCCGGAATACCCTGCCGCACCGGTTCTGTCAAGCAACAATATGGCGATGCTAGGAACCGACCCCTGCTTTAAGCGCCGTTCGGAACTGACCCCTTTATGACCCCTTTAATGGCCTTGTTGTAAAGTTTAGCGATTGCCGCGAGTATGGAATACGCCGACCGCAGGCCTCTCTTTTCAGCCAAAACCCTCATCGCAAATAGAATATGGTAGCTGGCGTAACCGCAAAATCCTGGGCCGATTGCTTTTTCATGGAGTTAGGGCGAGGTGTCTAGACGCCCACGATAATTTTGCAGGTCTCTGTCTGTGACTTCTTTGGGCGAAACGAGTTTGTAATGCTTTTCCGACGAAATCGTGACGCCATTATCCCCTGACTCGAATTCAAAAAGGGCAATCACGCCTTCGTCCATAAATTGCGCGGCAATCGGTCGGCAAACGAGCAAGGGAAACTTGGTGGCACAGACGGCAAAATCTTGCTCGATCTGGGCGATGCTCAGCTTGTCTTTGCCGCCCTTGGCCTGGACGGGAAATACATAATGAGCTCCCTTTTTGTCCACGCCGATATAAATTTCGTCAGTCTCAACTTGGCCCATTTCTGGAACTGTTGTGCGCAGGTGGTTTTGGAGTGAATAGCAGGTGACGCCGCTGAAAATATCTACCAGCCGGTTGTATCGGACTTTGGCAAGCAAAGCCTGTTCATCGTTGAATGCGTATTTGGCCACGATGCCCGGTGTGGCATCAGGGACTTTTGTGACGGCCATGTGTTCGTTGGGGAGAATCGGCGTGTTTTTAACTAAGGCAAAGCTATACCGGCCGCGCCCGGCAGGGCGGATGATCCAGACTTCGTGTTCGCCGGCAAGCGAAGTTATGGATGCGGGCAGCAGCGCCCGATACCAAATGGGTTTCCTCGGCCATGACTTCGATGAAGCGCTCTTTGTTTCCACAAACAGAGCAGATTAGTCCGTCGTCGTTTTTTGCAGTCGAGCAGTTTCTTTTCATGGTTTCTCCGTTTTAAATGCGACCTTCGCATTGCGCTCTACAAACCTGTTGAGGATTTCTTCGGCTAATTTCCAATCGACCTTTGTGCGGCTCGCAAATACAGCCATTGGGTTTGACTCGATGCCGCAACTCGGTATGCCGAGCTTCTTGCATTCAACAATGGTGGTGCCTGTCCCGCAGAATGGATCTAAAACGTTCTGCTTGGAATCCAAACCAAACCGCTCGACGTACGTCCGCACTATGTGAGCCGGATAAGACAGAACGAAACGGTACCAATCATGGGCAGCGCGGTCCTCCACGCGAAGTTTGTTGTCCCCACGCTTTGTCAGCGAGAGGGAGCTTGGGGCATTGGTGTCGCGGCGTCTGCCAGAGGAATGATGTTGTAATCGTCTTCTCGGACTTGTCGAACTGATTTCATATTTCGCGTGCTAAACACTTTAATTGCTGGTGATGGCAGTGTCGAGATCGGCTTCGATCAACGCGTTGCGACTCTCGCTTTCGCTCCGGGTTTGCCTGGACATTGAATCGTTCGCCAGAACGAATCCCGCTAGCACAAAAGATGGACCGCATTTCGCGGTCTGTCTTGGCCCTCCGGAATGGGATCACCGAATGGTTGTGCGGCACCGAATGAGAGTTCAAAGTTCAAGGTTCGAGTGATAGGAGCGCTCCACCTTTTGGTGGTGCCGCACCACTGGGCAACGTCTGCATTCGTGATATTATGTGGCCATGAGACTTTTATGTTCATGCTTTGAGTTGGGTGATGGCAGTGGTGTTGAGGCTTGCCCTTACCCTTTCCATCCCCATGAACCTCCATCGAGAAAGGGGCCTCCTCTCCCCCCGACCCTCTCCTCCACAAGTGTGTGGAGGAGAGGGAGATGAAGCGAAGCGCAAGGGGTCGTGGGTTCAATGCGCGAAAATCCTCGGCGAATTCTCTCCCCCATGAGAAGGAATTGACTGGGGGTCGGATTCCCGACCATATCCAACCATTTCGGACCAAATCCAACCAGAGCGCATTGAAAAGGCCGGAAGTGTCAGAGGAATGATTGTCAGAGGAATGATCTGCAACCCCCTTTTTCCATTCCCATGACAATTATTCCTCTGACAATTTTCTCCGAAATGCGTGTTTCCGGAGGATTGCAATGCGGAAGGTTCGCCAGCGTTGAAGAGGGGACTAATCACCGACGCGCCGGGCGAATCCAAGCAAATCCAACCAAATCAAAGCTGCGAGGGATTACGATTACGATTACGATTTGGATTAGGATTAGAGAGAACGAAATGGCTACCAAAGCACGGCCCCAGTCAAACCCAGTCAAACCAGTCAAACCAGAGATGGAGGTTTGACCCTGGTAGGATCGGAAATATGATTATCCTGAGCGAGATGCTTATGTTAATGGCGCGATTGTAAAGCGACTGCCAATTGAGTAAACTGACCCGCATGGCGAACAGCGCGACATTGGAACTGGAGACACCGGCGGCGGAAGAACCACGCCGGGCCGCGCCGGGCCCTGAATTACTCGCGCCGGCGGGGGACTGGGAATGCGCCAGGGCGGCGGTCGAGAATGGCGCGGATGCCATCTATTTTGGCCTGGATCGATATAACGCCCGCATGAGGGCGGATAATTTCACCGCCGCGGATTTGCCGCCGTTGATGGATTATCTTCACGGCCGGGGCGTCAAGGGCTACGTGACGTTTAATACGCTGGTCTTCGCTGATGAAATGGCGGAGGCGGAGGAGTATTTGCGGACCTTGATCAGCGCCGGAGTCGATGCCGCCATTGTCCAGGATGTCGGCATCTGCCGTCTGATCCGCCAGCTTTCGCCGGACTTTCCCATCCACGCCTCGACCCAGATGACGGTGACCAGCGCGGCGGGAGTGGAATTCGCGCGCGAACTGGGTTGCAGCCTGGTGGTGCTGGCGCGGGAATGTTCGATCAAGGAAATCGGGCAGATCGCCTCGGCGGCGGCGCTGCCGTTGGAGGTGTTTGTTCACGGCGCGTTGTGCGTGGCCTATTCCGGACAATGCTTGACTAGCGAGGCTTTGGGCGGGCGTTCGGCCAATCGCGGTGAATGCGCCCAGGCCTGTCGCATGCCTTATGAGTTGATCAGCGACGGGCAAGTGGTGCCGCTGGGAGACCGACGCTATCTTCTTAGCCCTCAAGATTTGGCGGGATTGGAGGTGCTGCCGGATCTGGTGCGCGCCGGGGTGGCTTCGCTCAAGATCGAAGGCCGCCTGAAGTCGCCCGAATACGTGGCCAATATCACGCAGATTTATCGGCGGGCCTTGGACAAGAGTTTCGCGCCGCCGGAGGTGGAAACGCGGTATAAACTGGAGATGGCTTTTTCGCGCGGGCTGCATACGGGTTGGTTCAGAGGAGTCAACAATAAACTTTTGGCGCATGCGCGCTTCGGCAAAAAGCGCGGTGTTTACCTGGGAGAAGTGCAAGGGGTCCGCGCCGGGAGTGTGGTGCTGCAATTGCAAGCGCCGCTCAAGCTGGGGGACGGGATCGTCTTCGACGCCGGGCAGCCGGATCAGGAAGAGGAAGGCGGGCGGATCGCCCAACTTCGACCGGCCTCGCCGCGGCAGGGCGAGACGGAAATCCGGCTTTTTGGGGAGGTCAATTTCAGCCGGATTCATCCGGGCGACAAAGTTTGGAAGACGAGCGATCCGGCGTTGGACCGCGCCTTGCGCCAGAGTTTCGCCGGGCCGTCGCCGCATTTTCAGCGGCCGATTGATCTGGAAGCGCAGGGCCGGGCGGGCGCGCCGTTGACGGTGATCGGACGCGACGAGGCGGGCCGCGTGGTGGAAGTGAAGTCGGAGCTGCCGCTGGCGGTGGCGGAAAAGCAGCCGTTGACCGAGGCGCGGTTGCGGGAGCAATTGGGCCGATTGGGCGGGACGGCTTTTCGGCTGGGGCGTTTGAGCAACAAGCTGGAAGGTGGCGTGATCCTGCCCATGAGCGCCTTGAACCGCCTGCGGCGCGAGCTGGTGAGTCAATTAGAACAATTGCGGACGCGGCCCCGCCGCTGGATGTTGCGCGAGGCGCAGCCCAAGACGGTGTTCACGGGCGGCGCGCGCGAAGGGGAACCGCGCCTGGCGGCCTTGGTGCGCTCCATGGCGCAATTGGAAGCGGCGCTGGGGCGCGGGTTGCCGTTGATTTATTGCGAATTTGAGGACCCCAAAAAATACCGCGAGGCGGTGGCCCGTTTCCGCGCCGCGCAACGGCCGGGCGGGCCGCGTTCGGAAATCTTTGTGGCCCCGCCGCGGATTTTCAAAACGGGCGAGGAATGGATTCAAAAGCAGGTCCGCTCCTGCGAGGCCGACGGCTGGCTGGTGCGCAATTACGATGATATCCGTTTTTACGCCGGAGGCCGGCGGGTGGGAGATTTTTCCTTGAACGTGGCCAACGGGCTGAGCGCGGATTATTTCAAGAACCACGCCGGGCTGGAGCGGCTGACGGCCTCCTACGATTTGAACATTTTGCAATTGGAGGGGCTGCTGCGGTCGGCCCCGCCGGCCTGGTTCGAGATCACGCTGCACCAGCACATCCCGATGTTTCATATGGAGCACTGCGTGTTTTGCGCGTTCCTGTCCGACGGCACGGATTTCACCAACTGCGGCCGGCCGTGCGACAAATTGGCGGTGAGGATGCGCGACCGGGTCGGTCTGGAACATCCGCTGAAGGCGGACGCCGGATGTCGTAATACGTTGTTTAACGCGCGGGCCCAAAGCGGGGCCGAGTACGTGGAGCGGCTGCTGGCCCTGGGCGCGCGCCATTTTCGGATCGAGTTCGTCAATGAGGACGGCGCGGAAACAGGGCGCACCATAGGCAAGTACCAGGCCCTGCTCAAAGGTGAAATCACGGGCGCGCAACTGTGGCGGGAGTTGAAGCTGCACCATCGGCTGGGGGTGACGCGCGGCCCGATGGAATCGTGACCGGGCGCGGTCAACGGCCTTCCACTTGCAGGAGCCGGGTCCGTTTCTTAAGCGTGCGCAAGGTGGCGAAGATGACAAAGCTGGCGATAAAAACAGAAAACCAGCCATAGCCCACATGCCATCGTCTTTCGGCGAAACAGTCTCCGATGACGTCGAAGACGAAGAAGACCCCGGTGATGAGGATGAAGGCGTTGTACTCGCGTTGCAGCACGGTCCGCCAGCAGAAGGTAACCGTGGAGGGCTTCCAACCGCGCAGGCTGGGAAGGAAAGCGGGCGTGGCCGCGGCCCAGGATTCAAAAGCATCGCCGAAGCGCCCGCGCAAAAACGCCTCCTCGGCCAGCATGATGCGCTCGTAGTAAAGGGCGAAGACGCAACTGGTCAAGACCGCCAGCCACCAGAGGTGGGGCCAAAGGGCCATCCCGATGAGGATCAGATAATTGCCCAGGTAGAGCGGATGGCGCACGACGGAGTAAATGCCGGTGGTGGTGAGCGACTGGGCCACTTGCTCGCGCGTGTTGCGACCGGAAGTGCCCAAGGGCGCGCGCCCCACGGTGGCGATGCGCACGGCCAGGCCCGCGAAAGAAATCATCAGGCAAGCGATCTGCCAGGCTTCGTTCAAGGTGTGGCTGGCGCCAAGGTAAGTGAACGAAGGCAGGCACGCCAGGAAAACGGGAATCGCCACCAGAGGGAGGTAACTCCGGTGTCGAAAAAGCCAAGATCCGTTTCTTTCTAGTTGGCTGCGAAGCGACATCTGACGGCGTAACGCAATGCGTACGTCAAGCAGCTTACACGAAGGGCAACGGAAAGTCGAAAAAATTGTGTAACCGACTGAACAAAATCAAAATATACCTCAGGCCGCTTGCGAGGCCGCTTGGCGGCTGGCGGGCACGGAGATGCTAATGGCCAGGCCTTGGGCCGGGTCTTGATGGGTTTGAAGCGAGCCGTCCAGGCAGAACAACCGCTCGTGAATAGACAGGGCGTCCAGCGCTTGGGAAATCAGAGGCGTCAAGGCCGGATTTTGCTGGGAAGTGCGCAGATGCAGATGCACCAGATCGTCTGCCTGCTCCACCGCGAGGATCGCTTCGGTGATGCCGTGGGGGCCGAAGACTTCGCCGACGATGTCGCGGCAAATGGCGAAGAGTTCGTTGGCGGCGATGGGCGGCAGGGAGACCGGCGCCTCAGGCAAAAGCAATTTGCAGTGGATGCCCTTGGGACCGGAATGAACGTACCACTGGAGCGCCGCCACGAAACCGAATTCATCGAGGATGCGGGGTTGCAGTTCGTTGAGGATGTTGCGCAGGTTCTGGCCCAAATCCAGGACCAGGGCCGACCACTGTGTGCAATTCTGCGTCCAGTTGGCCTGGGACTTGGAGTCTGAAAGGGCCAGGGACAATTGCAGGGAGAGCAGAGTCATTTTCTGGCTGATGTCATCGTGAATCCGGCGGGCCAGCCGTTTGTGCTGCTGTTGCTGCAACAACTGCTGCCGCGCCAAAAGCGCCCTGGATTGAATGAGTGATGAATCGACCATGCGTCTCTCCACTCTGCTCTAAGCAGCCGCGATGCCAAGAATCAGCGCGCGCGGTCCGGGCGGCTTTGGAAGCGGGCCGGAAGCAAGAGTGGCCGGGGTAAGGCCAGCGCATGGCTGGCGAACGGGAGGGTACCTGTCCTGTTTTTTGGAAGAAATGTCGCAGAACAGGACGAGAAGAGGAATCAGGCGGCTTTGACAACGGCCGCCTTTCGGATGAGCCTGGCGCCGTTGGTCTTGAGATAGGCCTGGACGGCGGCAATTCCGCCCAGGCTGATGGGAACTCGCTTTTGGCTCTGAAAAAGCCGGTAGTGCGTGAGTGTTTTGCCCACTTCCATGATTTCGATATGCTTGTCGTCCATCTTCCAAAGCTGGCCTTTGGCCAAAGGAACAAGAGTCAGCTTCCTCGTCTTGACTCTTTTGGTTGTCGTCGAGCGTTTTACCATTGTCAGATCCATTTTCATACTCATATCGCCTAACATCGAGGTTCTTCGAACAAGCAGCGGGATTCCCTTTTCGTGTTTCGGCGCCCGCCATTTAAACAGAAGATTCGCAAAACACAATTAGAAAAGTCATCCCATTTGGTTATCGATGGCTAATGCGGGTCTCCGGGCCGTTGGGGCATGGCGAGAATCGCGGGCCGGTTCGGGGCCGCGCCGCGGGAGAGCGCCTCTGGGTTGGAAAAGCTTCTCGGGGGCAAAGCGGCGGGAGCGGAAGGCGCCCACGCGCCGAAAGAAGGCTGGCTTTCACCAACCTGTTCGCCGGCGGGCTG
>Ga0302324_100021891_pt1 | contig 12450 bp, 10 predicted proteins | sample Palsa_T0_1_FD_201949 | JGI IMG/M metagenome (GOLD analysis project Ga0302324, IMG submission 201949) | Peat permafrost microbial communities from Stordalen Mire near Abisko, Sweden - Palsa_T0_1 | ecosystem: Environmental > Terrestrial > Soil > Palsa > Peat permafrost | place: Sweden: Abisko...
GGGCTGTGCGGCTGGGTATTGTTCCCGCTGCGCTACCTGGACCTGCTGCTATTGCGCTCCGCGAACGCCAGTCGGATCGGCAACCATTGTTACGTTTGGCTGCGTAAGCCAGAGCAGGCCGCGGCCACGCCGGGCCGTTAATCTACCGGATGCCAGGAATCGTCGGGATCGAAGCGGGCTATCGGAGGTGCCGCTTGGCCGGGAACCGGTGCAATGTCTTTTTCATAGACCACGCCATCCTGGTTCACCATAAACGTGTGAATGCCCGTCACGCCATATTCGGAAGGCCAGGCTACCAGGCCGAACCCGCCAATCAGCTTGTCCTTAAAGGCGTAATTGTGCGCTCCCCCCGGCGCGTGGGAACCCTGCCCCTTAAGCACCCGGAAGTAATACCCGTGGTACGGTTTGGCGTTCCCCTTCTGGGCGCCCTCCCATGCGGCTTGGGCCAGGCCCACGGGAACCAGCGGTTCGCTCGCGCCTTCCCAATACAACCCGTCTTGCCGGCCAGGCCCGCTCATCAGATGCGGCGCGTACTCCAACATGCCATCCTTGTCGCGGTCCTCGGAGGCGTATTTCTGCTGCGCTTCCACGTATGCGTGGCATATCTCGATAGCGTCGAGCTCGTGTGTGCCGATGCGCCGCGCATGCATCTCGGCCGGAGTCTCAGACGCGTCAAAGCTCCATTTGCCGCTCTTGCGCACCAGCGGGACCGGGAACGGCCAGTCCTCGTCGCCAATCGCCAGGACTGCGCGATTCGGATTCATCGGGGAGATTTCGAGCCGGTGCTTCGCGCGCGCCATATGCGCGAACTCGTCCTGCTCGGCCTTGTCCTGTGCGGCAGTGCCCGAAGTGAGCATCTCTTTCGCCGCTGGACCGAAAATGGCCGACAGCCGCGCCGTGTCGTGCGCGTCGGCTGCATCGATCACCGCTTGCACCGCGGCCTCGGCAGTGTCGAAACGCTCTTGCGCGTTTCCACCCGCCGCCCACGCTAACGTCAGCGCCGCACAAATCGTAAAGTGTCTGCCAGTCATTATACTATCGCCTCCCGCCGCCGCCGCGCCCGCCGCCACCGAATCCGCCGCCGCCAAATCCGCCGAAGTGCCCCCCTCCCATGCTGGAGAAGCCGCGGTCGCTTTGCGCGCGCGTTGTTCCGCCATTGTGGTAGCCGCCGAAGACACTGTGCTTGCTCGTATAGCCGCGTTGCTCAAAACCCGAACTGCCCACGCGTTCCCGAGACGTCGCGCCCTCGCCGCGGCCGGATCCCTCCCCGCGCCCGGATCTCTCCGCCGCAGCGCCGCGGGATCCGCCGGCCGCGCGCCCGCCGTACCGGCCGGCGACGTCGCGATTGGCGTATGGCACACCCAGGCGGTGCGCCGGATCGTGCGCCCACGCCGATCTGCCCAGCGCCCCTCCGCCGTAGTTCCGGAAACCATAACGATGAAAGAAGGAATTGTCGATGAAGATGCCGCCGCCGAACCAATTGCATCCCCATCCCCAACCGCCCCATCCCCAACCACCCCAACCGCCAAAATAAAGACCAATGTCTATGCCTGGAAACCACCCCCACCCGATACCGATACCCGGGTAAATCAGCGGCGGATAATAGCCCCAGACCGGCGGTCCCCAAACGTAAACCGGGTTGTAATTCGGCACGTACCAGACATTCGGGTCTCCCGGCTCGATGTCGATCGCGTTCTGGCCGTTCTGATTTTGCGTAGTGACCGTCTCCTGCGGGGTCGACTGCAGCTTGCCCTTCGCCTGGGCTGCAGCCCGCATGCGCTGCACCGCCTGCATCACGTCCGCTTGCTGGGCCAGAAAGGCATTGCCCAGCTGCGTAGTCCAGGTCATATTCTGAGTCAACTGCGTGAGCACGCCGGGGAAGGCCACTAGCGCCTGTACGCTCGGCTCCCAATTCTGTTTTTTCGCCTCGTCCATGAGCTTGGAAGGCTTCCACTTCGGATGGTCCCGCAGCCATTGTTCGGCTTCGGCAACCTCCATCGGATAAGTGGCGGCGGCCAATACCTGGGCCACCACGGGGTCGGGATACAGAGCGATCGGCGCCACCAGATCGTCGAGTTGCTGCGGCGGCATCAGCGCCCCTGGCGGCGCGCCGGCGGGAGGCGCGTCTGGCGGAGGAGACTGAGCCACCGCCGCATGCAGAAGGAAGAAGGCGGCAAAAGCCGCCGCGCAAGAACAGCCACGTCTGCCTGACATTTCGCTCCATTATATGCCAAGATATTGCAATGCGCAAAAGACTGCTGATCGTTCTGCCGCTGATGTGCCTGGGCCTGCCCGCCCAATCTCCGCCGATGGGACCGCCGCCAACTCCGCCGGAGCAGCCGCGGTACACCCCCGAGGGCCAGCTCATGCGGTCGGACAATTATCGCGAATGGATCTATTTGAGCTCGGGGCTGGGGATGACCTACGGCCCTGTCGACTCCGCCTCCGCCCCCTCATCCGAGCGCTTCGACAATGTCTTCGTGACGCCTGTGGCCTACCATGCTTTTCTCCAAACCGGCTCCTGGCCGGACAAGACCATGTTTGCTTTAGAGGTCCGCAACTCCGCCTCCAAAGGCTCCATCAACAACGGCGGCCATTATCAGGAAGGCTTCGCAGGATTGGAGATTCACCTCAAAGACGTGGCCCGCTTCCCCACAAAATGGGCGTTCTTCGAATTCGGCGGCTCCCAGCAGACTTCCAAGCCCTTTCCGCCCACCTCAAGCTGCCAGGCGTGCCATGCCAAAAACGGCGCGGTAGACGAGACCTTCGTGCAGTTCTATCCGACCCTGATCCCGGTGGCTCAAGCCAAAGGGACGCTGAGGCCGAAACAATAAAGCATCCCGCGAGTGCGGATATAGATGCGCCCATCGGCAATCGCGGGTGTGGCAAAGCATTCGTCGTCCAGTTCATCGACCGAGAGAATCTCCTGATCCGGACCGGCCTTCAGGATCGTGACCACGCCGGAGTTGCCTACGAAGAAAACCTTGCCGTCAGCCGCCACCGGCGAAGCGTAATACTTGTCCACTGCCCCTCGTAGGCGGCCCTGTTTGAACGGCTGTCCGTTTGCCGGATCGATCGTCGTCAGAATACCGCCATCGTTGATCATGTAGATCACCCCACGATAGAGCAGCGGGGAGGGGAGTTGCGGTACCGAGCGCTGATACTTCCAGCGCAGCGCCGTGGCGGTCATGTCGCCTGTGCCGCCGGCGTTCAGCGCCAGCAGACCGTTCTCCGCGGCCATTACCGCTTGGAAGGATTTCCATTCGGTTTCGTCCAGTTTTCCGTCGTGGTTGGCGTCTTCGAACGGAAAGAAAAAGCGCATGGGACCCTCGGGCAGCTCCGCTTGCTGCAACGCGCCATCATGGTTGATGTCGTATTTCGCCAGCGCATCCGCAAACGAAGGAATCTCGATATGCTTACCCGGATCGTTGAAGGATGAATTGTAGCCGTTGATATAAATTGTGCCGCCATCCAGCACCGGCACCGATTTCATCTCCGAAGCCAGGCCGTTCACCCACCAGACGCTTTTGCCCGATGCCAGATCGTACGCATCCAGCCGGAACGAACCGGGCGCGACGATTTGAATGCCAGCAACATTGCCGGCAACGGCGCCAGCGCCTGGCGGCCGATACACAATCGGTGTGGAATGTCCGCTGAGAGCTTCGGGCCGCGGCGTCTTCCAGGCTTGCTTGCCGTCGGCTTGGGAGAACGCGGCGGCGAACGAGTCGTGCATCTGGTCGCAGATCAGGACCACCTTGTCGCCGGCCAGAATGGGCGACACACCCATTCCGTACATGTTGTTGAAAGGCCCCAGCCGGGTGCGCCAGCGTTCCTTGCCGTCGAAGGTATAGGAGATAAGCCCGTAATCGGGAAAAAAGGTGTAAACGTTATGGCCGTCCGCCGCCGGAGTCGGCGATGACGGGCTGTTCTGCGTGTCCAGTTTCTCATGACGGTCGCGCGGAGATTCGCGGCGCCAGAGGATCTTTCCGCTGCCGCGATCGAGCGCCAGCGTGAAGAGCTTGTCTCCTTCGAAGGCCGTAAGAAAGATGCGATCCCCGCTGATCACCGGAGAAGAATGGCCGGGCGGCAGCGCCGTCTTCCACACCACATGCTTGGCCGGTCCGAGGCTATCGGGCAGCGCCGAGGTTTCCGCGACTCCGCTGCCGTTCGGTCCACGGAAGCGCGCCCAATCCGCGGCCGGCGACGGAACCAGGAACGTCAAGGCTGCCAGTAAGAACGATATCGCCGATCGCTGCATGGCTGCTCTCACCTGCGGCTATCTCCTCTCTCCACGGTAGAAGACCCGCCAGATCTTGCCGTGCTGGCTTTCGCAGATATACAGCGAGCCATCCGGCCCTTGCGCGACGCCATCCGCACGGGCCAGAGCGTCGTCGGGATTCATCAGTGGGGTTTTGCCGGCAAATCCGCTGGCAAAAACTTCATGGCCGCCCGACGGCTTGCCATCGGCAAACGGCTGGAAGGTCACGTTGTAGCCTTCCTGCGGCATGGGCGCCCGGTTCCAGGAGCCGTGAAAGGCGATGAACGCGCCGTTCTTGTAGTGCTCCGGAAACTGCGTGCCGGAATAGAACATCAGATCCACGGGCGCCCAGTGCGCCGGAAAACTGGTGATTGGGTTTTGAAATCCGCTGCACCGGCCTACTTTTTTCCCGTCTCCGCCGTACTCGGGATTCAGCAACAGCTTCTTTAGTCCATAGTCGAAGAAGCAATATGGCCAGCCGAAGTTGGAACCTTGTTCCGCGCGGTACATCGGCTCCGCCGGACGTTCTGCATTCTCCTGCGCGGTGAACATGCCGGGCCATAGCACGTCGAGCTGGTCGCGGCTATTCATGACGATGTATAATGCGCCGTCGTGCCATGCGATGGCCGGCATCTGGCGCATCCCGGTGGCGAAGCGCACGCCATCCGCCTGCGTCTGCCCGAGCTTGTCCTCCGCGAATTTCCAGATGCCGCCGTGGGTTTCGAGCAACGGGCAAGGATCTTGCCCGGGCACCTTGGCTTGACGGTCCTTAGACTGGCAGGCATTGGACGGCGCGCCGACGTTCACGTAGAGACTGCCGCGCCCGTCGAAGGCGATACTCTTGTCTCCGTGCTGTTCCACTCCGGGAAGGCCGGAGACCACGATCTCGGGCGGACCCGCCGGTTTCAGCTCACCGGGCGCCATTTTGTAGCGTTCGACGGAGTGGAACTTGGCAGCGTAGAGATACCCGTTTCGCAGCGCAACGCCGGTGATGCTGTCCTGTCCTATACTCTCGTGGATCTCGAACCGTCCCTCCCCATTCGCGTCGCGCAAGGCCACGATGCCGCCCTTCGCTCCGTCATCCTGCCGGGAGACGTAGATATCGCCGTTGGGGGCTACCGCCATGTGCCGCGCGGTACCCAGCCCGTCGGCGGCCACCAAAGCGCAGAAGCCGGGCGGGAGTTGCAAGCCGCCGTTGCCCGGGTCGCAAGCGGGCGCGTCCGCGGCGGGCAGCCTCCCTGCCAGCGCCCACAGGCAAACGACGGCGAGCGCCGCTTTGCAGTACCGTTGACGAACTTTGCAGCTTTTGCTTTTTTGCATGACACTAAATAGAATACGAGAAAAATGCCGGAACTGAAAGCCGCGAGGAAGACAAGGATGGCCATGGCGGCACTCTTCTTTTTGGCATGGGCCGCCGCCATCCAGCCAGGGCATGCATGGGCGGAGGCGTCCGTTTGGGATGGAATCTACACGCGCGAACAAGCCGAGCGCGGCCGGACTTTATATGCCAAAGAATGCGCCTCGTGTCACAAAGACAACCTGGCGGGGCACGGAACCACGCCGTCGTTGTCGGGCGCGGACTTCGTCGAGAAATGGGACGGCGAAACCATCGGCGACCTGTTCGAGAAAATCCAGACATCCATGCCCGCCGACCATCCGGGCCGTTTGAGCCGGGAACAGAACGCCGCGGTTCTGGCGTTCATTCTCCGCTTCAACGATTTTCCAGCGGGCGACACGGAACTTCGGACCGACGCCGATTGGCTGGCCAAGGTCCGTTTCACGGCCGCTAAATCCAAGTGAGCGCGGAACACTGGAGTGGCATTCGGGCCGGCGAAATACCCGTGCAATCCGTGGCTGCCAGCGTGGCGCACATCCGACATCGCTACATTGCACTCCCGTGCTGGTCTGGCCAGTGCCGTCCGGATTCATGGTCCACACTTCGGCATAGGCGTTGGGGTCGGACTGCTTCGCTCCGTTGATGTCGTACTGGAACGTAATCTTCCTGGCATCGCTGGACCAATTCGCGTCGCCAGCTTCATGGGGAACATCGAAGTGGGTCAGTTGCCCTTGCTGGCCGCCATCCGCGTTCATGGCGAAGATATTGAGCTTGTTTCCGCCCTCGCGATCGGATCCAAACGTGATTCGGGTTCCGTCCGGAGACCACACGGGGTCGCCGTTGTTTCCCGCGCTGGTCAACTCCCGCAGGCTGCCGCCGTCGATGTTCATTACGTAGACTTGCAGGTCGCCCCCGCTCATCAAGCTCATGAACACCAGTTGATTATTGACCGACCATCTGGGCTCGACGCTGAAGAGGGTATTGGCCAGGATGGCGTGATCGCCGGTACCGTCCGCGTTCATGACTCGAATGTCGGTCATGGGTGGTTGGTTGGGCTGAGGAACCGCCAGCAGTCTGGCATAGACGATCTGGGAGCCGTCGGGAGACCAGCTCGGAGTGACGTCGAACCCCGGCGCAGGAGACAGACGCAGCTGACCCGTACCGTCCGCGCCGATCACGTAGATTGCGCTGCCGTTAAGATCGCGCTGATACGCAAGACGCGTCCCGTCGGGGGACCAGGAGGGATAATTTTCCGGCTCCGCATCGTTGGTGAGCCGGGCAAGGTGGGCGCCTGCACCCGAGGCGTCAGCATCCATAAGGTAGATGTGGTTGACTGAATTCTGCCGGCGCACGAACGCAATGCGGCGCGCTCCCGATGCGGCTGCACAGCGAGGCTGTGCGCTGAGTGGAGCGAGGCCGGATAGCGCCAGGATTATGGCGATGGAACGGTAAAGGTGCCGCATACGTTGTGATAATGGTGATAACGCATCCGAGAGCGAAGGGTTAACCATCAGTTCATGGATGAGCCTCAAACGCGGGGATGAAATCGCCGGACGCGGATTTCCTTCTCCCGGCTGCGGGCGTTTCCATCTTCACGTCGAAGCGAAGGGCGCGGCAAGTTGCGGGCGCGGGTCGTCGTGCAGATGGTCCTGGCGTCATAGCCAACGCCGGGTATCAGCCTACACCGACGGCCTTCCGGTTATGTCCACGCCACCCTTAAAGTAAGCGCCCTCTTCAATGATGATGCGCGCCGTCCTGATATTGCCGATGAGCTTGGCGTCTTTGCGGATCTCAACTTTGTCCTGCGCATTGACGTCGCCCTGCACGGCGCCTAGAATCACCACGGTACCGGCTTTGATGACGCCAGTCTTGATGGTCCCGTGAGGGCCCACCGTGAGCGTGTGCGCAGGCAGCTCGATTCTGCCTTCGAGCGCCCCATCCACGTAGAGGTCTTCGTTGCTGAACACCTCGCCTTTGATTGTTACGGCAGTCCCAATATTAGCGGGTCCGTTTGCGGGCATTTGAACCAGTGTATACCAAATGAGCACGTCTGCCGGAGAGATCTCTGCGACGCTCCGCCCCGGCGCGCGTTGGATTGCAGCCCCAGCCAGTGTGATAAAAACCCCCACAAATTCGATTCTTCGTAACCTATAGCACTGTATATAGATAAAATACTTGACGAAGCACTATATATTGGGGCATGATTACGAATGCGCGACAACAGAAAGAGGGAATCCACATGGGACAGCTTACTGTAGACCTGAGTGCCACGATGAACACTCTGGAAATGTTGAAAACAAAGGATCAAAGGCTCAAGCGGACGGGGGTTGCCTTCCCCCGTTACTTCACTGCCCGGCAGGAGGCCGGCAAGACGCCTTACGACGAAGTCCAATGGGAGACCCGCACCGCCTCCATTGGCAACGATAAAGGAGCCGTCATCTTCGAGCAGCGGGACATCGAAGTCCCCGTGGATTGGTCGCAGACCGCCACCAACATCGTCGCCAGCAAGTACTTCCATGGCAAGCTGGGCTCGCCGGATCGTGAAACCAGCGTCGCCCAACTGGTGCAGCGCGTGGTCGATACCATAGCCGGCTGGGGCCAGAAGGACGGCTACTTCGCTACCGCGCAGGACGGCCAGAACTTTCGCGACGAGTTGGCCCACCTGATGCTGACGCAGAAGGCGTGTTTCAACTCGCCGGTGTGGTTCAACGTCGGCGTGAAGGAAGCGCGCGGCTACGGCTGGGTCTACGATCAGGCGGCCGGCGAAATCGCCAAGCTGGAGACGGGCGCCACCAGGCCGCAGTGCTCGGCCTGCTTCATCGTGTCGGTGAAGGACTCGCTCGAATCCATCCTGGACCTGGCTAAGACCGAGGGCATGCTGTTCAAGTGGGGCTCCGGGACCGGCAGCAACCTGTCGTCGCTACGCGAAGAGGACGCCATCCTCTCGGGCGGCGGACGCGCCTCCGGGCCGTTGTCGTTTATGAAGGGCTTCGACGCGTTCGCGGGCGTGATCAAATCCGGCGGTAAGACGCGCCGCGCGGCCAAGATGGTGATTCTGAATTCAGATCACCCGGACATCGAAAAGTTCATCTGGTGCAAAGCGAAAGAGGAGAAGAAAGCCTACACGCTGGTGGAAGCGGGCTACGATTCCTCGCTCGACGGCGAGGCCTACAGCTCCATCTTCTTCCAGAACGCCAATAACTCGGTGCGCGTGACCGACGAATTCATGGAAGCCGCCACCCAGGATCGCGAATGGTGGACCAGGTCCGTGGTCGGGGGCCAGCCAGTGAAGCGCCTGAAGGCGCGCGACCTGATGCACCAGATCGCCGAAGCCACCCACCAGTGCGGCGATCCCGGCATGCAGTTCGATACTACCGTGAACCGCTGGCATCCGTGCAAGAACACGGCGCGCATCAACGCTTCGAACCCCTGCTCGGAGTATATGTTCCTGGACGATTCGGCGTGCAACCTGTCGTCGCTCAACCTGATGAAGTTCGTGGGGCCGGGCGGGCAGTTCGACGTGGAAGCCTTCCGGCACGCCGTGGACACCCTGATTATGGCGCAGGAAATCATCGTGGATAACGCCAGCTATCCCACCGAGAAGATCGCCGGCAACTCGCACAACTACCGGCCGCTCGGGCTGGGCTTCGCGAACCTGGGCGCGCTGCTGATGTCGTTCGGCATTCCCTACGATAGCGACCAGGGCCGCGACTATGCCGGCGCGATCACGGCGGTCATGTGCGGGCAGGCATACCTGACAAGTTCCCGCATCGCCGAGGGCACCGGCCCGTTCCCCGGCTATGCGCGCAATACGGAGCCATTCCTGGAAGTCATCCGCATGCATCGCGACGCGGCGCATCGCCTGCACGGCCACCAGATTCCGCAAGACCTTTTTCAGGGCGCTTCGGAATGCTGGGATAACGCGCTGGAGATGGGCCGCCGCAACGGGTATCGCAACGCGCAGGTGACCGTGATCGCCCCGACCGGCACTATCGGCTTCATGATGGATTGCGACACCACCGGCATCGAGCCGGACCTGGCCCTGGTGAAGTACAAGAAACTGGTGGGCGGCGGCGTGATCAAGATCGTCAACAACACTGTGCCGCAGGCGCTCATCAAGCTGGGCTACACGCCCGCGCAGGCAGACCAGATCGTCAGCCACATCGACGCCACCGGCACTATCGAGGGCGCGCCGCACCTGAAGCCCGAGCATCTGGCCGTTTTCGATTGCAGCTTTCGGCCGGCCAACGGCACCCGTACGATCCACTACATGGGCCATTTGAAGATGATGGGGGCGGTGCAGCCGTTCGTCTCCGGCGCGATTTCGAAGACCATCAACATGCCGGAAGAAGCTACCATAGACGAGGTGATGAACGCGTATATCGAAAGCTGGAAGCTGGGGCTGAAGGCGGTGGCCATTTATCGCGATAATTCCAAGCGCGTGCAGCCACTCAGTTCGGGAACGGGGGGCAAGGCCGAGAAGGCTGCGGCCTTGAATAATACCGCCGCGGTGGCGACGGTGCAGCAGACAGTGGAGAAGGTGGTTTACCGGCCGGTGCGGCGCAAGCTGCCCGACGAGCGGCGCGCCATCACGCACAAGTTTTCGATCGGCGGGCATGAAGGCTACATCACCGTGGGCATGTACGACGACGGCGCGCCGGGCGAGATCTTCATCACTATGGCGAAGGAAGGCTCAACCATTTCCGGCCTGATGGACTCGTTCGCCACGGCCATCAGCTTCAACCTGCAATATGGCGTGCCGGTGAAATTCCTGGTGGACAAGTTCGCGCACGTGCGCTTCGAGCCCAGCGGGTGGACCGGAAACCAGCAGATCCCCTACGCCAAGTCCATCATGGATTACATTTTCCGCTGGCTGGGCGCGCGGTTTTTGGGACCGGAGTATGCGGTGACGGAAGCCGGCGATCCGCCTACGCTGAGGCCTACGGAGACTAGCCCGCAGCAGGAGCTGCCGTTTGCGCCGATGACCGCCGATGCGCCGTTGTGCGCGGAGTGCGGGTCGATTATGACGCGGAACGGGAGTTGTTATAAGTGCGGGAATTGCGGGGGGACTAGCGGGTGTAGCTAGGGGGGGCTTGAGAGTATTTGTCCTTGGAGCCGGTGCGTCCTACCACGCCGGATACCCGCTCGCCGCGGAAATGGGCAAGCGTCTCGCGGCATGGATAAGCACGCTTTCCTCTGGGCACGATTACTGCGTTTACCTGGAGCAAATCGCCGAAGTGTACGGCGGGTTGAATGACTTTGAGACCGTTCTTGCTGACCTAATGGCGTGTCCGCTCGGTTCGCCCGCCGCAACGCTGGGGAAGACACGATTACAGTACGTGCTGAACGGCCTCAAGGAGGCCGTTCGCGATCATTTTGATTTGATCCGCGCCGGGCCCGTCCAGCTTTACGACAAGCTTGCACGAATTGTGCGTCCCGGCGATTCGGTAATCACCTTCAATTATGATCTTGGTGTTGAGGGCGCGCTGCGTCGGGCAGGACGGTGGGACATCAGAACTGGGTACGGGTTTTCGATTGACCTTTGCGAGCAGGCGTCGCCCGTTGAAGTCCTGAAGCTGCACGGGAGCACGAACTGGCGCGCCTTGTTGTTCGGCGGCCGGACCAAGGGAAGTTTCGGCGCGAACGGAGGATCATTAGGGGACCGGCCCGTCCTTTTTTTCAGGCCTGACCTTGAATATCTCGGTTATCCGGACTTTGTTGATCCCCTCTGCGCAAATCTCGATAGCGCACCGAGTCTGTCCGCGATGATATTACCGGCGCTGCCGAAGCGTTTTTGCTTTGAGACTAGCTTCGGCGAAGAGTGGAAGCCCTTTTGGGACGGCCTGTGGCGGCGCGCCCAAAGCGCCGTCGACCAAAGCTGATGAGCTTGTAATAATCGGGTACAGCATGCCAACCATTGATGAGCGGGCACGAGGCATGCTCCTGGATACGCAGAACAAATCCGTTCACTTGTCGATCTGTTGCGGCAAGGCGACAGCGGGCATCGAAAAAGAGTTCCACGACTGCGGCTTCGACTGCTTTCGGTCAGTCCCCGCCACCTTCGATGATTTTCTGGCCGCCGAAAGAACGGAAACAGATGCCGACGCGGGCTTGCCAACCACGCTCGCGCCGACACGCGCGAGCGGACGAGAAAGGACAAAAATTGTGGACGCTACGGTCCTCCCAGCGCAACGCATTTTGATAGCGACTGCCAAACTCCGGCGCGACGGGAGGGCCATCTTCTCGATAGAAGGCACTCCACTTCAAGATCAAATCTTGACACTCGACCAGCTCCGGAGGCAGCTTTCCGGCAACGGCGCGTTTTCCGAGAACGTCAAAAAGTTTGTTGGCATGCTCCAGACCACGGGCGTTGCTGAAATCCGGCAACCAAAACTCATGGCTAAGTTTTTCACCCTTGGCTAACGGACCGGTTAGTTCGCGTCAACGCCCCTCAAGAGACGCGCTGGGGCGCGCGCTTGCACATGCGGCGTAAATACATAATGTAAATATGGAGTTGTGAACTACACCTGGGATCCGCACAAGAACCGGCGCAACCCTTCACTGGATCGCGTTTGAGGATGCCGTTGGAATCTTCGAAGCCCCACGCTTGAGAGAGTGGATGATCGCTATGAATATGACGAGGTTCGCGTGTACGCGATCGGTATCGTGAATGGCGTCGAGATCACAGTGATCTACACCGACGTAGCAGAACCGGATGAAAGAGAAGCCTACTGGAGGAACATTGTCTTAAAGAGCGTACCAACTGGGAGCGCCTTCGGTCCCGGAGTGACCGTCAAGTCCGGCACGGGATCGAGATGGATCCCGACGCGCGACCGACACGGAGTTCTGGAAGAAG
>Ga0302324_100021892_pt1 | contig 12450 bp, 14 predicted proteins | sample Palsa_T0_1_FD_201949 | JGI IMG/M metagenome (GOLD analysis project Ga0302324, IMG submission 201949) | Peat permafrost microbial communities from Stordalen Mire near Abisko, Sweden - Palsa_T0_1 | ecosystem: Environmental > Terrestrial > Soil > Palsa > Peat permafrost | place: Sweden: Abisko...
CCAAAAATGCCGTTCAACAGGAACCCGGCCAGAGGAAAAACGGGGATGAGCCAGAGTTGCATTTAGGAGACCTTGTGGCGCAGGCACCTATGCCTGCCGCGACCGCACTCCTGCGGTCGCCGGCGAGCTCCGCTCGCCGCACCTGCGCCGGCCAGCGACGACAGGAGTGTCGTCGCGGCAGGCAGGATTGCCTGCGCCACGTCGTTGTCAAAGGTTGTCATCAGTCTTTCATCGTACTCACTTCGTCGATATTCAAGGTCGAGCGATTCTTGAACACCGTCAGAATAATCGCCAACCCTACCGCCGCTTCGGCCGCCGCCACCACCATCACAAAGAAGCTGAAAATGTGCCCATTCACCTGCTTCAACTGATACGAAAACGTGATGAAGCTGAGGTTCACGGCATTGAGCATCAGCTCGATCGACATGAAGACCGTGATGATGTTGCGCCGCAGAATAAATCCCGCGATACCCAACGAGAACAGCAGCGCGCTGAGGATCAGGTACCAGGAAATCGGCACGCCCGCGCTCATATTACTCCAGCTCCTTTCGCGCCAGCACCACCGCTCCCAGAATGGCGATCAGGATCAGCACCGACACCACTTCGAAAGGCAGCAGATACTGGGTGAATAGCGCGCGGCCCACATCCAGCGCGGTGCCGTGCCTGAAGGCGCCGAAATGCACTTCGGCGGCTCCTGGAAACACGTGCTGCACGAAGTAAGCCATCAGTCCCAGAAACGCGAATACCAGCGGCAGGCCGAGCAATTGCGCCATCCACGACCGCCCGCGGCGAGTCTCCGCGCCGGCATTCAGCAGCATGATCACGAACACAAACAGCACCATGATGGCCCCCGCATACACAATCACCTGCGCGGCGGCCAGAAACTCGGCGCCCAGCAGCAGGTACAGCACGGCCAGCGCGCCCATCACCCCGATCAGCGAAATCGCGCTCGAAATCGGATGCGACTGCACCACCACGTTGATGCCGCAGACCACCGCGATCGCCGCGAAGATGAGAAATAGGATGACATCCATATCAGGAAAACACGGCCACCAGGAAGCCGGTCACCATCAGGTTGAGGACGGCGATGGGGAACATGAACTTCCACGCAAAGGCCATCAGTTGATCGTAGCGGAAACGCGGCAGCGTGCCGCGAATCCAGATGAACAAGAACAGCAGCGCGCCGGTCTTGGCCGCGAACCAGAAAAGCGGCAGCAACGCGCCCCGCAAGGCCGGAATCAGAAAGACGGCGGCTAACACGAAGAACACGATGGCCACCACCGGCAGCGTGAATTTGTCCATGCGCCGCGCCGGATGAAGGCCGTGATACAGCGCCACCAAGCCCGCGAACAGGAAGATCAGCACGGGCACGTAGTTCGAGCCGGCCGATGCCGGCCACAACGGCAGCCATCCGCCCAGAAACAGCGTGGTAGTCATGGCGCAAACCGTGATCATGTTGGAATACTCGGCCATGAAAAAACCGGCGAACTTCATGCTGCTGTACTCGGTATGGTAACCGGCCACCAGTTCGTTTTCGGCTTCCGGAAGATCGAAGGGTATGCGGTTGGTCTCCGCGAACGCCGCGATCAGGAAAATGACGAAGCTGAAGATTTGCGGCATGGGACCCTGCACGATGCTCCAGCGCGGAATGAAGCCCAGATAATATCCGGACTGCTGTTCTACGATGTGCCGCAGGCTCAGGGTGTTGGCCAACAGCAGCGGCGCGGCTATGGCCATGCTCAACGGCAGCTCGTAGCTGATCATCTGCGCCGAGCTGCGCAGCCCTCCCATCAGCGAATATTTGTTATTCGAAGCCCAGCCCGCCAGCGCAATTCCATATACGCCCACGGAAGAAACCGCCAGCACGAACAGGACGCCGATATTCAGGTCCGTCAACTGCATCCAAGTGCCGCCGCCAAAGATGTGAATCTCCGCGCCAAAAGGAATGACGGAAATCGATATCAGCGCCATGGTGATGGCAAAGAACGGCGCCGCCAGATACAGGAACTTGTTCACATAGGGCGGAATCAGGTCTTCCTTGGTAATGAGCTTGATCACGTCCGCCAGCGGCTGCAACAGCCCATGCGGGCCGACGCGCGAAGGTCCCAGGCGCACCTGGATATGCGCGATGACCTTGCGTTCCACCCATTGCAGGTACGCCAGCGTGGTGAGCAGGACAAACGCCACCACCACAGCCTTGATCAGGCTCAGCAGGAAGAAGTTCATTTATCGGTTGCCGTGACTCTCCATCACGGAGTTCAGTATCTTAGAATAGCGCCCTAGCGTGCCCGAGGTGAATAAATTATCGTGCGCCGAACGGATCAATTCGGGGCGCCAGTCCAGGGGCACACGTCCGTTTACCGCGGCGGTCTGAGCCGCGCCGCCCATCTCCAGCACCGGTAGCGGGACGTTGTACCCGCGCACGTTCTTGCGGATCTCGGCGAAAACGGCGTCCGGGATCCAGGGGCCCATTTCGGCTGCCACGCCCATTTCGCGGGCCAACAGGCCCATGATCTCCAGGTCGGGCTTGGTCCCCATGGCCCCGACCGCTTTGCGCAGCCGCTGCACTTCGCCACAGACGTTGGTGACGGTACCGTTCTTTTCGTAGGCGGATGCGGCGGGGAGCACGACATCGGCGGCTTGGGCCGTTTCGGTTAAGAAAAGATCCTGCACCACCACGAACCGGCCGCCGGCCGCCGGCGCCCCACCACTTCCGCGAAGCGGATTTGCGCCCACCACCCAGAGCACGTCCAGATCGCCGGCCGAAAGCATCTCCGGCAGCGCCAGGGCGCCCGCATCGGGAAGCAACCCCATATCCACCGCGCCGCGCGAATTCGCATAATCCACCAGGCAGATGTATTGCACCGGGATGCCAAGGGACTCGCCAAAATCCACCAGCCGGCGCACGCTTTCGCCCTTAATGGCATCGCCGAATACTATCACAAGTTCGGGCTCGGCCTTCAGGCGGTCGCGCAGCGACTCCACGGCGTCCAGTTCCCCGCCCCGCGCCGCGCGCACGGCCGCCGCCGCGTACTTATCCTCGCGCACCGGCTCCGGCGTGATCACGTAAACGCGCGCCTGGTGATGCCGGTAGTTGGCCCGGATCTGGAACGATAAAAACGGCTGCTCCAGGGCCAGGTCCGCGCCCACCACCAGCACGGCCTTTTTCTGGTACAGATCTTCGGTAATCGCCAGTTTGCCGCTCTTGCCGCTGAGCGCGTCGAGCAGCGCCGGCACGTCGCCCGTGCGGTGATGGTCGATGTTGCCCGTGCCCAGCACATTCCGCGCGAACTTCTGCAGATAGTAATTCTCTTCGTTGGTGGTGTGGCTGGAGCCGACGACGCCGAACTTGCCGCCGCGCCCGCGAACTTCTTTGAACTTGGCCGCCACGGTCTCAATGGCCTTCGACCAGGAAACCTCTTCCAGCTTGCCGTTCACGCGCACTAGCGGCGCCGTCAAACGCTCCGGATGATTGTAAAAATCGAAGGCGTAGCGCCCCTTGATGCACAGGAATTCGCCGTTGATACCGGAATGGTCGCGGTTGTTGCCGCGGATGATTTCGTCGTTGCGCACACCCAGGGTGGTCTTGCAGCCGTTCGAGCAATGCGTACAAATGGTGCCGACGTGCTCCATCTCCCAAGGGCGCGTGTGATAGCGATAGATGCCGCTGGTGAGTGCGCCCACCGGGCAGATGTCGATGCACATGCCGCACTCGTCGCACTCCAGGTGATCTCCCTCGTTGGGTGCAATCTCGGAGCCCACGCCGCGATTGATGACGCCCAGCGCGCCCACTCCCATGCCTTCGTTGCAGATGCGCACGCAGCGATAGCACAGGATGCAGCGCGGATTATCGTAAAAAACCACCGGGGACCACTGCTTCTCGTCCACGTGGACCTTCATCTCCGTATAGCGGCTCTCGCCCGCGCCATAGCGGAAGGTCATGTCCTGCAGTTCGCACTCGCCGCCCTTGTCGCACACCGGGCAATCCAGCGGATGGTTCGAGAGCAGGAACTCCAGCATGGATTTGCGCGCTGCCGCCACCTGCGGCGTCTCCGTGCGCACCACCATGCCTTCGGCCACCGGCAGCGTGCATGCCGTCATCAGCTTGGGCATCTTCTCTACTTCTACGAGGCACATGCGGCAGGCGGCCTGCAGCGTCAGCCCTTCGTAATAGCAGAACGCCGGCACTTCGATGCCGGAGCGCTTGGCGGCGTCGATGACTAGCATGCCAGGAGGCGCCTGGATGCTCCTACCGTCGATCGTGAGTGTGACTAAATCAGGCATTTATTTAATTGTGGGGCAGGCTCCCAGCCTGCGCGGGGCCCTTGGCCCCGCTCTGGGCGGCCTGGGAGGCCGCCGCAGGCTGCGAGCCTGCCCCACTTTCATACGGACAAGGTTTCCCGTTCAAATGATCTTCAAACTCGTGATAAAACTTCTCCACTATCGATATGGTCGGCAAAGCGGCCGCGTCGCCCAGAGGGCAAAATGTCTTGCCCAGCATATTCTTTGCCAGGTCGCCGATCAGCGCGATGTCGCTGCGCACGCCCATGCCATCGTGAAAGCGCTGCAGCAGCTTGCGAATCCAGGTGGTCCCTTCGCGGCAGGGAATGCACCAGCCGCAGCTCTCATGCGCGTAAAACCGCATGATCCGCAGGGCCGCCTTCACCATGCAGGTATCCTCGTGCATGATCACTACGCCGCCCGATCCCAGCATGCTCTTGGCCTTGGCCATGGAGTCGTAATCCATGGTCAGCCCCTCGCATTCCGCCGCGGTCAGCACGGGGCACGACGAGCCGCCTGGAATGAACGCCTTCAATTTCTTGCCGCCCAGGATGCCGCCGCCGACTTCCTCGATCATGGTCTTCACCGGGAAGCCCAGCTTTAATTCGTACACGCCCGGACGGTTCACGTGACCGGTCAGACAGGTGAGCTTCGTGCCGCCCGCCTTCGGGATTCCCAGCGCCGCGAACGCCGCGCCGCCATCGCGAATAATCGCCGGCACCGCGCAATACGTCTCCACGTTGTTCAGAATCGTGGGGCATTGGAAAGCGCCCGAAACCGCCGGAAACGGCGGCCGGATGCGCGGAATGCCGCGTTTGCCTTCGAGCGATTCGAGCAGGGCGGATTCCTCGCCGCATTCGTAAGCGCCCGCGCCCGTGTGCGTGTACAGATCGAAATCGAAGCCCGTGCCGCGGATGTTCTTGCCCAGGTAACCGGCCGCGTAGGCCTCCGCGAGGGCCTTGTCCACGATCTCGATGAGGTAGCGATATTCGCCGCGGATATAGATGTAGCCCGCGTGCGCATCCACCGCCAGACCTGCGATCAGCGCGCCTTCGATCAATTGGTGCGGATCGTACTCCATCAACAGCCGGTCCTTGCAGGTGCCCGGCTCACTCTCGTCGGCATTCACCACAATGTACTTGGGCTTAGGCGACGTGCGCGGCACGAAGCTCCACTTCATGCCCGTGGGGAAACCGGCGCCGCCGCGTCCGCGCAGGTTCGAGATCTTGACCTCCTCGATGATCTGCTCCGGCTTCATGCCGGAGGCCTTTTCGAAGGCTTTGTAACCGTCGTCAGCCAGATACGTGTCGATCGCCGCCGAGTTCGGCTTACCGAAGCGGCGGCTCAGTATCCTGGTTTCGAGCGGATTGGGTTCGTTATACAGCATCTGTTATTGAGGTTTCCTCAGGCTGTCGATGAGCTGGTCGAGTTGTTCGGAAGTTACAAAGTGGTAAAAATCGTAATTCACCTGGACCGCCGGCGCCCACGAGCACGCGCCGATGCACTCCACTTCTTCGAGCGAGATCTGCCCGTCGGCGGTCACTTGCTTATGGCCCACGCCTACCTTCTGGCAGGCATGCTCCCACAGCTCCATTCCGCCGCGCAGCAGGCAACTGATGTTGGTGCAGACCTGCACGTGATACTTGCCCTGCGGCTTCTTGTGCAGCATGGAATAGTAGCCGATCACTTCATCCACCTGCAAGGGAGTCACTCCCGTACGGCGCGCCACTTCTTCGATCAATTCCGGAGTCACCGCGCCGATCTCATCCTGCGCATACAGCAGCATCGGTATCACCGCCGAGCGCTGCCGGCCAGGCGGGTAGCTGGTTAAAAGCTTGGCGAACCGCTGTTCCAATTGAGTAGAGAAAGTCATATTAAGAGCGGGTGTTGGGTCCTGGGTTCTGGGTGCTGGCAGACGCATCGCAGACGTTAGAACGCTTTGCCATAACCCAGCACCCAGGACCCAGAACCCTCATCTGTCGCAATCCCCCAACACGAAATCCATGCTGCCGATCGACGCGATCACGTCCGCGATCAGCGTGCCTTCCACCATTTTGGGCACCGCCTGCAAGTTGCCGAAGCTCGGCCCGCGCACGTGCACCCGGTACGGATGCGTGGTGCCGTCGCTCACTACGTAATAACCCACTTCGCCGCGCGGCGATTCGATGGTCTGGTATACCTCGCCCGCCGGCACGCGGAAGCCCTCCGTCACGATCTTGAAGTGATAGATGAGCGCCTCCATTTGGGTCTTCATCTTTTCGCGGTCCGGCAAAACCACGTGCGGCGCATCCGCCGTCCAACGGCCGCTGGGCATGCCTTCAAGCGCCTGCTTCACGATTCGCGCGCTCTGCCGCATCTCTTCGATGCGCACCAGGTAACGCGCATATACGTCGCCTTCGGTGCGCGTGGGAATCTCGAAATCGAACTTCTCGTAGCTCGAATACGGCTGGTCCTTTCGCAAGTCGCACTTCAACCCGGCGGCGCGCAGCATAGGACCAGTGACTCCCAGATCCAGCATGTCTTCCATCGACATCGCGCCGACGCCGCGCGTGCGCCCGATCCAGATGCGGTTGTTCGTCAGCAGCTCTTCGTACTCGTCTACTTTGCTGGGAAACGCGTCGATGAACGTCCGCACGCGCGCCTGCCAGCCGCGCGGAGGTTCCAGCGCCAGCCCGCCGATGCGGAAGTAGCTGGTCATCATGCGCTGGCCGGAATACATCTCGAAGATGCGCAGGATGTCTTCGCGCTCCCGGAAACAATACAGGAAGACGCTCATGGCCCCGATGTCGATGGCGTGCGTGCCCAGCCACACCAGGTGGCTGTTCAAGCGCGTCAGTTCGGTCAGCATCACGCGCGTCCATTGCGCCAGCGGCGGGATTTCGAGCCCCAGCAGTTTCTCCACCGCCAGGCAGTAACACAGATTATTCGACAGCGGCGCCAGGTAGTCGATGCGGTCGGTCAGGGTGACCGCTTGCTGATAGGTCTTGACTTCGAATTCTTTCTCGATGCCGGTGTGCAGGTAGCCGATGTCGGGCTGGCACTTGACTATATTCTCGCCATCCAATTCCAATTGCAGGCGGAGCACGCCGTGCGTGGAAGGATGCTGCGGACCCATATTCAGGGTCATCACGCGCGGCTTCGCGGTGATCTCTTCTTCGGGAACTGCCTCGGTGACGGCCGGCAATGTCGTGTCGCTCACACTCGTGACCCCGTTACGCTGTAATCCTTCCGTAACGGGTGTCCCTCCCAGTCGTCCGGTAACATGATGCGCCTCAGGTCCGGGTGGTTGCGGAAACGCACCCCAAACAGATCGAATGTCTCACGCTCGAACCAGTTGGCGCCGCGCCACACTTCCGTCACCGAATCGATTTCCGCGTCGTTGCCCGGCAAGCGGCACTTCAATCGCAGCCTCTCGTTCTTATCCACCGCGTGCAGATGATAGACCACTTCAAAGCGCGGCTCCGCGGGATACAAGTCCACACCCGTCACCGTACTCAAGCGTACAAATCCCAAGTCGTATTTCAGGAAGCCGCACACACTCACAATCTTGTCGCGCGCGATTTCGAGCGTGAGTTCACCGCGGTCGAATTTGCCCGATGCCACCGCGGTAGCATCGAAAGCCTCTACGGCCGCGGCGGTCGCGTGTTCTTTCAGGTTTTCAGGAAGCATGCTATTTGGCCGCTATTTCCGCGGCTCGCCCGACCAATCCAGAGCGCCTTTTTTCCAGATGTAGAAGAACCCCGCCAACACCAGGACAACGAAGATGAACATCTCGAAAAACGCGAACATCTTCAACTCCCGGTAGACCACCGCCCACGGGTACAAAAAGATGGCTTCAATATCGAACAGGATAAATAGCATCCCCACCAGGTAGAACTTCACGCTGAAGCGCCCGCGCGCGCTGCCGGTGGGCACAATACCGCATTCGTAGGGCATGTCCTTCACGCGATTGCGGACTTTGTGGCCCAAAATATAGGAAACGCCGATCATGCCGCCGGCCACGGCCATGGCGATCAGCACCTGGAGCAGAACGGGCCAGTAGGTTTCTGCGTACGTCTCGGGCATGTCGTTAAATTTGACTATAATGGTTGCCAAAGAACAGTGTCAACCAACGCGCAAATTCAGATTGTGGTCAACGGCGACACGCGCCCTCTGCGGGCGGGCCAAACCATCCGGCAATTGCTCGCGGAACTGCAGCTCGACCCGGCCCGCGTGGCGGTGGAACTGGACCGCCGCATCGTGAAGCCGAAGGATTGGGACAGCACGCCGATCGCGGACGGCGCGCGGCTGGAAATCGTGCAATTCGTGGGCGGCGGTTGAATTGGTAGAGATCGCCACCGTGGCGCAGGCATTCCTGCCCAATGTCGAAGCGATTCTGCACAGATAGTGGGGCAGGCCCTCGGCCTGCGGCGGCCTCCCAGACCGCCATCTTCTCTTCGCAAAGGCTCGATTTCGGAGCAAGAAGCGGGTCCAGGGGACCCGCGCAGCCAGGGGCCTGCCCCACTATTTATGCAGACGCTTCGACGCTTTAAAGTAAGTGACATTGGGCACTCCTGCCTGCCCACCAGTTCAGCATGCTACCGTACGGGATGACGTGCCCATTACCTACTACAAATTGCCGAACGGACTGCGCGTGATCCTTTCGCCCGATTCCACCGCGCCCACGGTGGTGACGGCGGTTTACTACCGCATCGGATTCCGCGTGGAGCCGCGGGACCGCACCGGCTTTGCGCACCTGTTCGAGCACATGATGTTTCAAGGCTCCCGGAACCTGGGCAAGATGGAATTCATCCGGCTGGTGCAGCAGAACGGCGGCGTCCTCAATGGATCCACCCGGTTCGATTTCACGAATTACTTCGAACTCCTGCCGTCCAACAAACTGGAGACCGCGCTGTGGGCGGAGGCGGACCGCATGAAGGGCCTGGCCATCACCGACGAGAACCTGAAGAACCAGCAGGGCGTGGTAACCAACGAAGTGAAAGGGAGCGTCCTCAACCAGCCTTACGGGGGCTTCCCGTGGCTGTGGATGCCGCAATACGCCAACACCAACTGGTACAACTCTCATAATTTCTACGGCGAGCTGAAAGATATCGAGGCCGCCACGTTGAGCGACGTGCAGGCGTTCTTCGACACCTACTATGCGCCCAACAACGCGGCCCTGGCCATTGTGGGAGACTTCGAGCCGGAGCACGCCGTGCGCATGATCGAGAAATATTTCGCTGAGATCGCGCCGGCCACACTGCCGGCGCCTCCCGACCTCGCGGAGCCGCGCCAGGAGCAGGAAAAAATCGCCACGCGTGAAGACCCTCTGGCGAACCGTCCGGCGTTGGCCTTCTCGTATCACATGCCGCCGCGCAATTCGCCGGAATATTTCGCCATGGGCCTGCTCGACCAACTGCTGGTGCAGGGCGACGACAGCCTGCTCTACCAGGAATTGGTCAAAAAGCATGGATTCACGGGCGATGTATCGGGCGCCATCAACGAGTTGGGCAACATGTTCAATTACGACGGTCCCATGCTGTGGACCGCATCGCTTTTCCATGACGACACCGTCGCTCCGGAGCAGATTCTGTCGGCGGTGGATGCGGTCGTCGAAGGCTTGCAGTCCAAGCCGGTGGAGCAGAGCCTGGTGGACCGCAGCATCACCAAAATGCGGTCGAGCCTGTACGATACATTGACGCAGTTCGGAGGCTTTGGGCGTGCCGACCTCATGGCAAGTTTTGCGCTCTTCGACGACGATCCGGGTAAGATCGATTCGCTCGAAGCGGAATTCCGCAAAGTGACGCCGCAACTGGTCGCGCACACCGCGCGGGAATATCTGCGAAAGACCAACCGCACCGTGCTGCTGATCGAACCGGGCGCCGCGGATGCCGCCGGCGGGGGTGATGAATGAGCTTTAGCGCAACCAAAGAAATGCCGCCGCAAGGGCCGCCGCCGAAGCCTTTCCATTTGGCCGCTACCACCGATTTCAGCTTGCCGAACGGTCTGCGGGTGACTCTGGCGCCGTACGGGATTGTGCCGAAGGTCGCGGTACGCGCCTTTGTGAGCGCGGGCGGCGTCCACGAGCCGGCCGGGCAAGTGTGGCTGTCGAAGCTGAATGCGGAACTGATGAAAGAAGGCACCACCACGCGCGCAGCCGAGCAAGTGGCGCGGGAGGCCGCGGAAATGGGCGGCCAATTGGAAGCCAGTGCGGGCGCCGACTTCACTTCGGTGGGCGGCGTGGTGCTCTCCGATTGCGGGCCGCAATTCGTCGCGTTGCTGGCGGACGTGCTGGCCGCCCCGGCACTGCCGGCATCTGAACTTCCCCGGCTGAAGGCGGATCTGGTCCGCGACCTGGCGATCGATAGATCGGAGCCCGGGACGCTGGCCAGCGAGCGCTTCCTGAAAACTCTGTTTCCGGATCATCCATATGGGCGCCCGTTTCCCACCGAGAGCGAATTGCAGGGCCTCACGATCGATAACGTGCAGGCGTTCTACCGGGGCAACTTCGCGGCCGCCCGCACGCATCTGTATATCGCGGGTAAGCTCGAAGGGGACCTGCGCCGCGCCATCGAGGATGCTTTCGGCGGTTGGCTGAGAGGCAGCCTGGCGCCCGAATCGCCCGCCCATCCTGTGACGACGCGCTCGCTGCAGGTGATCGACCGGCCGGGCGCCACGCAATCGAATCTCTTGCTCGGCCTGCCGGTGGCGGATCCCAGCAGCCCGGATTACATCAAGCTGGATGTCATGGATTCGCTGCTGGGCGGCTCTTTCGCCTCCCGCATCACCAGCAATATTCGCGAGCAGAAGGGCTACACGTATTCGCCTTTCAGCCACATCGCGACGCGCCGGCATCTGGCCTACTGGGTCGAATCCGCCGATGTGACTACCGCGGTGACCGGACCCTCGCTGGACGAGATCTTTTACGAGATTGACAGGCTGCACCAGGAGCCGCCGTCCCCGGAGGAGTTGCGGGGCATCCAGAACTATCTGGCGGGCATCTTCGTGCTGCGCAACACCATCAGTCCCGATGCCATCATCGGACAGTTACACTTTGTGGACTCGCAGGGGCTGGACCGGTCGTATCTCTCCACTTACGTGCAGAAGGTTATGGAAGTGCAGCCTGCCGATGTTCAACAAGCGGCGAAAACATACATCGTACCGTCAAGAATGACTATCGTGGCAGTAGGCGATAAAGGGGAGATCGCGGACCAGCTTAAACCGTACGCGCAGTAAGGCATTGGAGCCACGAATGAACATTCGTGGCTGTAAAGTCTTTACGCGAAGGCACGCACAGCCGCGGCTTCGTCGTCGTGCACATCGAAGACGGTGTAGAGCTTGGTGATCTGCAGCAGATCTTTCACCCGCTTGGTCAGATTGAGCAGCCGGAGCTGGCCACCCTGGTTCGTCACGGTGGTGAAACCGGAAACCAACTCGCCGATCCCCGAGCTATCGATGTAGGAGACATCGCCGAGGTTCAACAGGATCTTTTTCTGGCCTTTGCCGACCATGTCGCGCAGGGCATCGCGCAGCGCGCTGGATCCTTCTCCTAAGGTGATCCGTCCGGCTACATCCACCACACTCACGTCACCAACTTGTCTCGTGCTTAACTTTACGCTCACAGAAATTAGCCTCCAGTTTCTTATCTCTTACTTCGACACCAGGTACTTCACCAAAGTTACTTCCGTGCCCGGATCCAGGCGGCGCACCTGAAAGTCGTCCATAAAGGCCTTGATCAGGAAAATGCCGCGCCCCGAATGCCGCAACAGGTTTTCCTGCGCCAACGGATCGGGCAAATGCTCGTAATCGAAACCGTCGCCCTGGTCCGCGATCCTCACCACAAACTCCTCCGGCCCCTTGGAAACCGACAGATGCACCTTCTTATGGGCGTTGTACCGGTTCCCGTGCACTACCGCGTTGACCATGGACTCCCGCACGGCCATGGCGATCTTGTGCAGATCGTCTTCCGGGACGCCGGCCTTCTCGGCTTCCAGCAACGCCAGTTCTTCGGCGTCATCCACGCTTTCCAGGGTCGAATCCAGAAACCGTTCAACGGTTTCCGTAGCGGAGCGCGAATTTTTTCCCATAGTCAAGGCGCCACGGCGCACGGCCAAATCGAATGGCTAGAATAAATTACCGGAGTGCTCAAAGTCAAGGACGCTCTACGGCGGACCAGGCTGGCCGCCGGGC
>Ga0302324_100021894_pt1 | contig 12450 bp, 8 predicted proteins | sample Palsa_T0_1_FD_201949 | JGI IMG/M metagenome (GOLD analysis project Ga0302324, IMG submission 201949) | Peat permafrost microbial communities from Stordalen Mire near Abisko, Sweden - Palsa_T0_1 | ecosystem: Environmental > Terrestrial > Soil > Palsa > Peat permafrost | place: Sweden: Abisko...
GGATTCTCGAACGGCGGCTCAAGCAGCCACTCGATTGGCCGGTTGCCGGCGCCAGCAAAGCATAAGATAGAGAAGGCTGGGTTAACACACTGCTTACATTTTTGAATGTAGTCCCCCCAGGGAAGGAAGACCCATTGAAGCAATTCACGAAGAAAATGCAAACGAGTTCTATTGCCGGGCTCGCTCTTGCGCTGGCGCTACCCGCCACAGCCGCTCAGCTCGGCCAGGATGCGCGCGCCGCAATACCTAAAGACGTTCAGCAGCTGATTGTCGTTGATTACCACGCCATGCAGAACTCGCAAGCCGCGATGGATCTCAAGGCGCGTGTGCTTCCGCCTGAGCTCAAGCAACTGGAGCAGGCTCTCCGCACTTCCGGTCTCGATGAGAACCATGACATTGAAGAGCTGGCCTTTGCTTCGTTCAAAAAGGGACAAGACACTCGCATCGTAGGCTTGGCGCAAGGCCAGTTTTCGCTCGACGACATCATGGCTAACTTCAAAAGGCGGAAGGTAAAGCCCATTGTCTACCGCGAGAATAAGGTATATCCCATGGGCCAATCCGGTATGCAGGTGGTCTTCCTGAATCCGACGACCATGGTCTTTGGCCAAACCGAATCGCTCAAATCGGCGCTCGATGCACGGGACGGTATGGCGCCCAGCTTTCTGAATAACAGCGCCATGCTGAGCCAGATGGCATCCGTCGACACCGACGCCGTGTGGAGCGTCCTCGATCAGGAAGGCACGCAGACCATGATGCGCTCGGTGCTGGGAGACGCTTCCCAGTTAACCGACTATGACACGGTGAAGAAGCGGCTCCTGAGTTCCCGCTACTCGATGAACTTCGACAACGGAGTCAAGTTCTCGCTCGCTGTGATTACTCCGGACACGATTTCCGCCGCCACCATGGCTTCGCTGCTGAACGCCGCGGCGCTGTATAAGAAAGTGAGTGGTACTCCGGCGGAGAAAGAAGCCATCGACAACACCACCATCAACTCGAGCGGGGGCACCCTGGACGTGCGCTTCGCGTCTTCAGACAGCCAGTTTTCCAGCCTCCTTCAATCGAGTCTTTTCCAGTCCGTGGTCAAGTAGCGTTATTTCGGATTGGTCAGGCTTGGGGTCCATGTGACAGCGCCCTGGGGGCTGATCGTTACCAGCAGTGAACCCTGATCCCCCAGGTCCACATTTGGACCTGCGGCGGTGTGGGGGTGGCCTTCCCCATCCTCGTATTGCAGCGATAGCGGCCCGGACCCCTGAATCTTGAATCGGTAATGGAATTTGCCGCCGGCCGCCAGCAGGTTCGCGCCGAAGCTGGCGCTGGGGTAGTCGAACTCCAGCACGTGCAATGTTGGGCCCTGGTTCACAATAGTGGCCTCAACAAACCGCGACCGGCATGCGGCCAGTCCAAGGCACAGGGTGAGCAACAACACGCCGCGGAGCGTTATAAAAAACTGAGCTTGCTGCAATCGAACCTCTCTCTGTTCGCAAACGGCAGCACCGCCGGGGTCCTTCGACTCCGCGCCACGCTGTATCACGCGATCAATCAAGTGAGGCGCTCCGCTCAGGATGACGATTCTGTGGGAGAACTAACGGAACGGAGACCTTTGTGCGGGAGCCGGGGCGCACAGCAGGTCCCTCGGCTGCGCTCGGGATGACAAAGTAAGGGTTTGCGTTCCCATGCAAGGTTGTCGCTGATGGATGGGTAGGTCGGAAGTCCTCCGGCAACTTGATTTCACAGCAGCGTCTTCCGTTCCAGGATGCGGGCTGTTAAAACCACTCCAGTCTCGTCGTTATGCAACGTAAGTGGAAAGGCGAGCACATTCCATACCCACTCCTCGCCCTTCCTGGGTAGATTCAACAACCCGCGATAGGTTCGATCAATATAGGTTTCGCGCTTCTCCGCCACGGTGCGCAGAATCTCTCTCCAGTCCGCAGCCAGATCGGGCATCTCGGCAAACATATTTTTTCCCGGAAACCAATCCCGCGGCCGCTCCAGCAAGCGGGCGCAGGACTCGTTCACGTACATCCACTCCCCCTTGCCATCAAGGATCTCGAGCACCACATCCTCGCCGATCGCCATGCCGATGCGGGAGTAGAAGAAATCCCGGGCGTCGACCACCACTGGCCTTCCCCGGTGCTTGGCCTCAAACGAACGCAAGGCGGCGATCAGATCGTCGACCGAACTGTAACCCTTGAGCAGGTGCATGTCTTCCACCCCGCCGAAGCGCCGCTCCAGGGTGGAGGAAAGAATGATGATGGGCACTTCAGGCCGGCGCCGGCGAAGGATGCTGGCCACTTCCGTACCGAACTGGCCCGCCCCCAGATGGTAGTCGAGGACAGCAATATCGATCTTGTTGAGCAGCTTCTCCGCCTCGCCGATGGTGCCCGCAGTGTCGGCCAGGTAACCGTGCTTGCGCAGGATGGCGGCGCGAAGCAACAGGTTCTCCGGATCATCGTCAAGCAGCAACACGCGCACAGGATCTTCGACCAAATGCAAACTCTGCCTTCCCGTTTCCCCGATAGGTGGCCCTGCCGGCGTTGCGACTGTCAATAAAGCATTATTTTACAAAATCTTACGGCTTCTTGTGCACCTGTTTGACGAGCTCTGGCAAACGCCTGAATGCAGCCACGCTGCGCATCCAGGCGCGGTGTTCGAATGCCGGCGAACCACTGATTACGCTGCCTGGAGCCACATCGCCGGGCACCCCGGATTGCGCGGTGACCACCACTCCGTCGCCAATGAAACTATGGCCGACCACCCCTACCTGCCCGGCGAGCACAACATTCTTCCCCACACCCGATGATCCTGCTAAACCTACCTGGGAACAAACCAGCGTATTGTCGCCCACCGTTGATCCGTGCCCCACTTGCACCAAGTTGTCTATTTTGACGCCGCTGGCGATCTCCGTGTTTCCTACACTGGCGCGGTCGATGCAGGAATTGGCCTGAACTTCCACCTGGTCGCCCAGAATCACCGCGCCGCTTTGGGTGATTTTATGCCATGTGCCGCCGTCCTCCTTGGCGAATCCAAATCCGTCCGAGCCTACCACCGCTCCGTTTTGCAGGATAACGCCGTCGCCCAAGCGGCAATCCTCCCGCACCACGGCATGAGCGTGGGCCAGGAAATCTTTTCCTATGTGGGCCTTAGGGTAGATCACCACATGGGGCAACAGGGTTGCGCCGGGTCCGATCACCACCCCGGCTCCAATCACTACGTAGGCCCCGATATGCGCTTCCGCGCCAATTGTGGCGCTGGGGTCGATCACCGCCGTAGGATGAATCCCCGGAGGATAACGCGGGGCGGGATGGAAGACTTCAATGGCGCGGGCGAACGCAAGATAGGGGTTTGCTGTGCGCAAGGTGGCCGCTTCAATCTGGGGGAAGTCTTCAGTCACCAGAACCGCCCCGGCCTTGGTCGTCCGGGCAAATGGGGTGTACTTCGGGTTGGCCACAAAGGTCAGCTGGCCGGGACCAGCCTTTTCAATCCCCTCGACCCCGGTTATCTCCTGATCCTGGTCGCCATGACAGGTGGCCCCAAGGACGCGGGCGAGTTCGGCAAGTTTCATGCAGGGGATTGTACCGGACTCCTTAAAGGGAGTTCTGTGGTTTGAACAGGCTCCCCTGCTCGGCCTCGGATGGGCCTCGCCGGGCTCCCGTCTTGATCACCGCGAGCACGTCCAGCTCCGCGACCGCCTGCCGGGGCAGAAAGATTCGCTGGGTATTCGACCGCGTATCCGGAGGAATGAGGAACAGCCCCTCCCCCTCGAGCAGAGTCAGGTCATTCTGCGCCAGCCCCTCGATCAAGTCGTTGTCTTTGAGCCGGGCTCGGATCCACAGGCCCTGGCTGCGGGGACGGGTGACAAATGTCTTGCGCAGCAAACGCTCAGGTTGGTTGGCATCGCCGGATTGAAAGTCGCGCACGAAGCAGATCCATTTCACTTCCGACATGTGCACAGAGACCAGCTTGCCTGCCAAGTCCAGCACCTCTACCTGCTCGTGGGCCACAAAGGCAGAAGGAGGCAGATACCCGGAAAGCCAGTCCCGGCTCAACTTTCGTACGATGACCTTCTTACGGCTGACTGGCATGGGGGTCGGGCCTCACCGGGGAGAATTCGCCCAGCTGGATTGTCGCATGTGCCTTTCTGGAACGCACCGGGAATCGTGCAAAGGAGCGCAGCGAAAGCTGTGCAAGCCTGTAGCCAAGGGCCTCAACAGTATGGTAACTTAGGTATTTGTTCGTAGCGTGGGTTTGCCGCTAAGGTGTTCACATGGCGAATGTTAGCCGCAATCTCAGTGGCGGGCGGAGCTGAACGTCAGGCATGCCCGACTATATCTATCTCCTCAAGAACCGTCTCTCCTTACACCAGCAGAACGCCCTCCAGCATATCCGTGAGGCAGCTCGCGAAGCCGGGATGACCGTATTCCTGGTGGGGGGCGCGGTTCGCGATCTGACCAGCGGCTCGCCGGTCTTCGATCTTGACGTAACTGTCCAGGGAAATGCTCTTAAGTTAAAGAAAACACTGGAGAAGGCGGGAGGAAAGTTATGGGGCGAGCACGAGCCCTCGCGCACTCTCTTTTTTCGTTTTCCGGTCGGGGTCACGGTTGAGATCTCGAGCGCGCGGCGCGAGGAATACCCCAAGCCGGGCAAGCCGGTCTACCACTGGGACACGATTCTGGAGGATCTGCGCCGCCGCGACTTCACCGCCAACGCCATGGCTTTGTCCCTGAATGAGCACTCCTACGGCTTGCTGATGGATCCGCTTAACGGGGTCGCGGACATTGAGGCCCGGCAGCTGCGGCTGGTAAGCAACTATGGTTTTCTGGAGGAGCCGTCCCGCTTGCTCCGGGCCACCCGCCTGGCGGCGCGCTTGGGGTGGGAGCTGGATGAGCGCACCCAGACACGTTTCCAGAATGCCAAGGAGGAGAATGCCATCGAGGCTCTCTCCCCCTACCACCGAGGTTATGAACTGGAAGAGATCGGGCATGAAGAGGACGGATTGCGGGTGCTTGCCGCCATGGAGGCACAAGGGTGGATGCATCATCTGTTTCCCGCCTGGAGCACAGCGTCGGCCGATGCGCCGGGTCTCGAGGAAATGCGCAAGCTTGTGACCCAGTTGCAGATGCAGGGCGTAAGTCCTGATATTTCAGGGGCCTCGATGCACTTTCTTACGGCCAAGCTTTCCCCCAAGGATCTGTCGGCCCTTAAGGCGATGTTTGTTCGCCCTGGCTTTGTCGGGGAATGGGACAACCTCGACCACGCAGCCAGGGAATTCAATAAACAGCTTAGCGGTAAGGAAGCGGCCACGCCTTCGGCCACCTGGAAGCTGTTTACCACGGCTGACCCACAGGCTGTCTTATGGTTGGGCTTGACCTCCAAGGTCCCGGCCATTCAGGCGAAATATAAGAACTTCTTCACCGTTTGGCCAGAAGCGCGCCAGAAAATTCCCCATGCATTGCTCCAGGAGTTGCGCATTACGCCGGAGGTTCCAGGGTATGAGGAAATGATTTCCGGGTTATTCCTGGGCGTCATTGACGGCAAACTGGAGACTGACGAGCAACTACGTGCGTTCCTTGAACCCTATTCGCCTCCAGCGCCGCCACCGCCAGTGACTGTGCGCCGTACCCGAGGCTCGAAGAAAGGCGGGGAAGCAAAGACCAAGATCCCGGTCGAGGAAGCAGCCTTTGACGGCGAGCCTTTGGAACTGGACGATGAGGAGGCGATCGAAGAAGTAGAAGTAGAGGATGAAGAAGGCGAACCCGAAGATAGCTTCCCGCCGGTAGCGAAGAAGAGCGCAGCGGCGCCCAAGAAAGCTCTCTCCGTAAGTGAATCAGGCAATGGAGCGGCGAAGGCGCAAGCTACCCCCAAGCCCGAGGCTCCTGCGGCAAAGGTAAGCCCGGTCGCGGGAAAGGCAGGGCCAAATCCCACGCTCCACGTGGTGGCGCCCAGTAAACCGGCTAAGGTGCACGTCATGGCCAAGGCTGCCAAACCCACGGCGCCTGCGCCCAGCCGTCCGCCCAGCCATGCTCATAGCCCGGTCCCAACCGGCAAGAAGGCGTTGCCCATAAAAGCAGCGGCGGCCAAAGCGGCGCCCGCCAAGGCGGCCGCGGCCAAGCCAACCCCATCCAAGGCGATTCGGCGAGCTGCTGTAAAACCGCCGCCTGCTGCCAAGCCTGCTGCGAAGAGCACAACCCACGCGAAGAAAGCGGCTCCGCCGAAAGCGCCTGCCAAAGCCCACAAGAACCACGAGCCGGCAAAAAAGTCACTCCCGGCAAAGAAGTCCGCTCCAGCCAGAAAGCACCGCTAAAGCAGTTACATCGGGTTGGCCTTGGGTGCGCGGTCCAGGTTCACCCAGGACTGACCCCGGATTTCCTGCCCGCTGCTCTAGAAGGATCCGCGTATGCGGCTTTCTTCACGGAAAGCCGCACGAGCTTCATCGATTCCACCGAGCTGCACAGGAAATCCGTGTCCGTCCTGGGTCATTCTCAGCCGTCCCTACACGGGACTGATTTCGATACACCTTGATGACTCGTTTGCTTTTCAGCAAGTTTGTCCAAATCGGCTGATAGAAAAAAACTAATTTGGACATCTGGTTTCCGGTTACGGCCGGAGCCTGAATCGGCGGCGACCGTTAAAGTCCCAAATCCGGGTGACGATGATGCCACTATGGACAGCGCGCATGCTACGCCTTCGGTCGCGAGTTCCGTAAAGAAGTCCCTCGAGCTCGCAGAGGTCGTGGAAGAAACCGCGATCATGCAGGAGGCCTATGAGTCTTCGCTCCGCGTAAATGAAATGAACCGCCTGGTGATGGAGTCGGGCGTATACGCCACGGATGCGAATGGGCGAACAACCTTTATCAATCCTGCCGCGATGAGAATGACCGGCTGGACAGCCGAGGAGGTTCTCGGCAAACCGGATCATGTGTTTGTGAATCACGTCCGGCCGGGCGGCGAAACTGGCGCCATGCAGCTGGCCCCGGTGCGAGGGGAAAATAATTCGATCATCTGGCGCAAGGACGGCACCAGTTTTCTCGCTGCCTGCAGCGGCAACTCGGTCGTGCGCCAGGGCAAGCTCCTGGGGACGGTCATCGTCTTTCGCGACCTCTCCGCAAGCAGACGCCAGGAAAAGTGGGAACAGAGCAAGAACGCGATATTCTCCGCGATCATCGCCCACCATTCTCTTCCCTCGACTATGCAGTTGATGGCCGATGCCTTCGTGGCGCTCTATCCCCCTAAGGCGATTGCGATCTTCGTGCTTGCCGGAGACCAGTTCCAGATTGAAGCCGAGGCGGGATTGCCCCCTCGGCCCGCCCCCCAGATGGCGGGAGCGTCCGCCCGCTTGGCCCTCGATCGATCCCAGGGACGATCCGGCAGCTTGGGCTGGCCGGCACCTTTCGGATCGCGCGACGGTCCCGCCTGCAGCTGCCCCGCGTTCCGGGAAATTCTGGAAACCGGCGTTAAGCTCTGCCTGGCGTCCCCCCTGAGCTCCGGTTCCGAAGAAGCGAAAGGCATGGTCACCGTATTCGACGCGCACCAGGCACTGCTGGACGACGCCACGCGCGAAGCCATCCGGAGCCTATGCGATCTCGGGCGCATGGCTATCGAACATCGACAGCTGTATGACCAGGTCATTCAGCGTTCGCACTATGACCTTCTGACCGGGCTGCCCGACCGGCGTTTCCTGGAAGACCGGTTGCGCCAGGCGACGATCAGCGCCAGGCGTCAGGGCAGGCTGATTGCCGTGTGTTGCATCGATTTGGATCACTTCAGACAAATCAACGACAACCAGGGACATGAACTGGGAGACGCCTGTTTCAAACTAGCCAGTGAGAGGGTGGAGGCAACGATTCGGGAGGTCGACACCCTGGCCCGCCATGGCGGCGATGAATTCATTCTCGCCCTCACCGACATTGCGCGCGTATCAGATGCGGTCAACATCTGCAACCGGCTGCTTCAGGACTTGAGCGCGCCGATGCTGGTGAAGGGCCATGCGCTGACCATCACCGCCAGCATCGGCATCAGCATCTTTCCCGATCACGGGGAGACTCCGGACATATTGTTGCGGAATGCGGATATGGCGCTCGTGGAGGCGAAACGAGCGGGCAGAGGGCAGGCCCGGATCTATTCCCCGAGTCTGGGCCGGCAGAACCGCCGGGCGGCAGAGATGGTGGATGCGCTGGTCGTCGCCGTTGCCAAGGGCCAGTTCCGCATAGCCTACCAGCCGATCTACCGCATGAACCGGGAGATCGCAGGCTTTGAGGCATTGCTGCGCTGGAAGCATCCCCTCTGGGGCCGGGTCAGCCCCCTGGAGTTCATTCCCATCGCAGAAAGAACTGGCCTGATCGTGCCTATTGGCGATTGGGTTATTGAAGAGGTATGCCGCCAGGCAATGGTATGGAATAACGCCGCTGCACCTTCGTTCAAGATCTTCGCCAATATCTCCGGCGTGCAATTGGCACGGCCCAACTTCAGTTCGAAAATCGCCGAGGCGCTCGAGCGTAGCGGCCTGGCGCCCGACCGCCTGGAGCTTGAAATCACCGAAAGCTGGTTCATCTCAGACCTCAGAGGCGCAGCCGGCAAGCTGCAAAAGCTGCGCGATTTGGGCATTGGCATTGCCATCGACGACTTCGGTACCGGCCACTCGACGTTCAGCTACCTTCGGGCGCTACCCGTTGACACCCTCAAAATCGATCGCTCGTTCATCCATAGCCTCGACAGCTCTGCTGCCAACCTGTCCACAGTGCGTGCGATCACCGGTTTGGCACAACAGTTGGGGCTGAAAAGCGTCGCCGAGGGAGTGGAATCCGACCAGCATTTAAAGCAACTGGCCGAGCTAGGGTGCGATCTGGCGCAAGGCTTTTTCCTGGCCCGGCCATTGACCCCTGAGGCCGCCTGTTCTCTGCTCATGAAGCAATCCCACTCCGGGGCCGCCGGCAAAGGCGCCCCTGGCGGAATGCGTGAACAGATAAGTCTTCTTTCCCCCCAACGTTCTTAGGGCTGGACCTCTGAGATACTCTTCCTGGTGCGTCGCGATCAGGATTTCTCTAGAGAAGCCGTTCATTCATCTCCTCGTGTGACCGGCATGCGGGTAATCCCGGTTGCCGGCAACGACAGCATGTTGCTAAACCTGAGCGGGGCCCACGCGCCATTCTTCACCCGCAACGTGGTTGTGCTTAGCGACGATGCCGGCCACACCGGCGCGGGCGAGGTTCCCGGCGGCGAGAAGATACGGCAGGTTCTCGAAGATGCCGGCTCTGCGGTGGTTGGCCGCGCGGTCGCTTCTTACCGCGAGATTCTCCAAGCCATGCGCCACCGCTTTGCCGATCGCGATGCCGCCGGGCGTGGTCTTCAAACCTTCGACATGCGCACTACGGTGCACGCGGTCACGGCGGTCGAGTGCGCGCTGCTCGACTTGCTGGGCCAGTGGGCCGGCCTGCCGGTGGCTGCGTTGCTGGGGGAGGGACGGCAGCGGACGAGTGTCCCGGTGCTCGGCTACTTGTTTTTCGTCGGCGACCGGCGGAAGACTCGCCTGCCCTACGCGAGCGAACCAGATGCCGGTGACGAGTGGTTGCGCTTGCGCCATGAAGAGGCGCTTACCACCGGCGCTGTGCTGCGCCTGGCTGAGGCCGCGCAAGCCCGATATGGCTTTCACGACTTCAAGCTCAAAGGGGGAGTGCTTGCCGGGGCGCAAGAGATGGAAACCGTGACTGCGCTGGCGGAGAGGTTTCCCCAGGCACGCATCACCCTCGATCCCAATGGCGCGTGGCCGCTTGAGGAAGCAGTGGCGCTTTGTCGCGGCAAACATCATGTTCTGGCCTATGCGGAAGACCCTTGCGGTGCGGAGCAGGGCTACTCCGGCCGGGAGATCATGGCGGAATTCCGCCGCGCCACCGGCCTGCCCACGGCAACCAACATGATCGCCACCGACTGGCGAGAACTCAAGCATGCCGTGCAGTTGGACGCGGTCGACATCCCCCTTGCCGATCCGCATTTCTGGACCATGCAGGGCTCGGTGCGGGTGGCGCAGTTTTGCCGCGACTGGGGTCTCACCTGGGGATCGCACTCCAACAATCACTTCGACATCTCGCTGGCCATGTTCACTCATGTGGCCGCCGCCGCTCCGGGAAAGGTAACCGCCATCGATACGCATTGGATCTGGCAGGACGGCCAGCGCCTGACCCGGGAGCCGTTCCCGATCGTGAACGGCGAAATCGAACTGCCCACCCGCCCCGGGCTGGGCATAGAGATCGACCTGGAGCGCATCGAGGCCGCACATGCCCTCTATCAGAAGCTGGGCTTGGGAGACCGCGACGACCGAACTGCGATGCAGTACCTGGTGCCCGGCTGGATCTTTAACCCCAAGCGTCCCTGCCTTGTCCTACGGGATGCGCCGTAGGCGCGGCACCACCCGCCGCTATCCTTCGCGAACCTTAACGCCCCAACAACAATTTCCACGCGGTCTACAGCACGTGTGATGGGATGAGACGAGTGCCGCGCCTACGGCGCTCGGTAATCATCTGGATAACCCAGCCCTTCCGGGCTGGGCTGACGTTTGGCGGCCGGCCCTCCGGGCCTTCGGTTCTCACGCAGACTCTAAAGCCCTCATGGCTGTGGCTTTTTACGGCCCGACTAAAGTCGTGCCCTGATACAAAGCATGAGTTTTTCCGCAGGCTGTATATTTGGGACAAAATGCCTGTTTCCAGTAGTCTTCCCGCGCAGCCGCGCCCTGTCTCGCTTCCGAACCGATTCTATTGGATCGGGCTGCCGTTCCTGCTTGCGCTGGCGCTGGGCCACTCCCTATGGGCTACTAGCCTCGATGGATTCACCATCGATGAGCCCTACCACATTGCCGCCGGGGCCTCCTACCTGCGCTGGGGAGACTACCGCTTGAATCCCGAGCACCCGCCGTTAGTAAAGCTGATCGCGGGACTGGCTGTGCCGCCGAGGGTGCTGCATCTTGCTCCGCTGCGTTTGCTCAGCGAAAAAGAGCAGGAGCGCGAATACACCCAGAAAGCAGTCTTTTTGGAAAGCGACAGCGCCCGCGTGCATAGCCGGGCAAGAGTGGCGCTGCTGGCGTTCAATACTGTTCTGCTGGCTGCACTGGCCTGGCTGTTATGGCGCATCTTCGGCTCCGGCATTGCCTTGGCTGCGTTGCTGCTGCTGGCGCTCGACCCTACCGTCTCTGCGCATATGCCGGTGGTGATGACCGACCTGCCGATGGCTTTGCTGGGCACGATCAGCCTTTGCCTGGCCATTCTCGCTGTGCGCGGCGGACTCTGGCGCGACTGGATTCTGCTCGGCATCGCTGCCGGGCTACTGCTGGCGACCAAGCACTCGGCGCCGCTGATTGTCTTGCCGCTGCTGGTTGGTTGCGTAGGCGTCCTCGCCTGGCAGGAGGGGCACAAGCAGGCGGTCGGCAGGCAGGCGCTCGGCTTGGCGGCAGCCTGCGGTTTGGGCATGGTGGTGCTATGGGGCACCTACGGATTTCATTATCGCGAGAGCCCCGGCTTGAGAGCTCAAGGCCAGCCTTCTGAGACCTTCAACCGTCCGCTCGCAGCTAAGATTGCTGATCTCCATTCACCCACGATGCGCCGCGCGTTGACCATCGCGCAAAAACTTCACCTGGTTCCGCGCGCCTATCTCTGGGGTCTGGCTGACACTCTGCGCGCTGGTGTGGAAGGCCGTCCCATTTGGATCCAGGCTCTCAGCCATAGCTACCAGGGGAAGGCTCCATGGTGGGTTCCGTTTGCAGACCTGGTAGTCAAGCTTCCTCCCGCCTTTCTATTGTTGGCGATCTACGGCATTGCGCTCCTGCTGCTGGGCCGCTTGCCAAAGCGGGTTGCGTTGCCTCTGGCTGCCTTTGCCGGCCTGGCCGCGTTCTTCATGCTCTTCATCGCGAACAATGGAATCTTCTACGCCGGCTTGCGTCACTGGCTTTTCGTGGTTCCGCTGCTCGCTGTTTGTGCTGCAACTGGCGCCTGGTTTCTTTGGCGGTCTCCTATCTTGTGGCAACGCGCGGTGGCGATGGCTGCAATCCTATGGATCGCCGCAACCGTACTTCCCCAGCGCCGTATCTGGGAATATCACAATCTACTTGCCGGCGGGTCGCAGAACGCATTTCGGAGCTTTGACAATGAAAGTGTGGACCTGGGCCAGCGGACCCCGGAATTTATCGCCTTCTACAAAAGCCACATTGCGCCGGCGCCCGTGATGATCGACTACATGGCCTTGCATGAGCAGCTGCAGGCTGCCGGCGTGAAGGAATGGGAGCCGAAGCCGGAAGAAGTCGGCAACGGAGATCTCGACGGCTGGTTGTGCCTCCGCGCTCCGGACATAGCCATGCGCGACTGGCATGATATGCCCACGATGCGCAGCGTTGAGCCCACGGCCCGCTTCGGCAACCTGCTGCTGTACCACGGTAATTTCCCCTTACCTCGCGTGGCCGCATCGATCCTGA
>Ga0302324_100021896_pt1 | contig 12448 bp, 14 predicted proteins | sample Palsa_T0_1_FD_201949 | JGI IMG/M metagenome (GOLD analysis project Ga0302324, IMG submission 201949) | Peat permafrost microbial communities from Stordalen Mire near Abisko, Sweden - Palsa_T0_1 | ecosystem: Environmental > Terrestrial > Soil > Palsa > Peat permafrost | place: Sweden: Abisko...
CGGTGAAAGAGGCGATCGAGCGGATGCTGGAAGGCGACCGGCAGGCGCCGCGGAAGCAGCGACACACGGCACACCGCATCTGGACGCGGCTGCGGGAAGAGGACCCCGACCATCCGATCGGGGAACCCACCGTGCGGCGCTAGGTGCGGCAGCGGAAGCAAGAATTGGGACTGGGCCGACGGGAAGTGTTCGTGCCGCAAAGCTATGACTGGGGCCAGGAAGGCCAGGTGGATTGGTTCGAGGCGCTGGCGAAGGTGGATGGGAAACTGTGCAAGCTGCAGTTGTTTGCGATGCGCAGTATGGCGTCGGGCAACGGGTTCCATCGGGCCTATACCCACGCCACGCAGTAAGCGTTGTTGGAAGGGCACGAGCACGCCTTCGATTACTTCGGCGGGGTGTTTCGCACTTTGCGCTACGACAACATGAGCTCCCTGGTGAAGAAGATATTGCGTGGGCGGCAGCGCATCGAAACGGACCGGATCATCGCCTTCCGTTCGCATGGGGGATATCAGAGCGAGTACTGCAACCCGGCCAAGGGCGATGTTTCTCGATTCGGGCGACGGCCTTGTTTTTAAAGGCGTACCCGGCCCGATGGTACGATAGTAGGCTGGATGTTCACGTTCACGGCGGCAGTAACACAGCGTTCGCTGCCGCGGTCCAGCCGAACGGGTGATCTTTAAAGAGTGTCACTGAATACGATTTCGTCTCAAGAAAGTTTTCGGCGGTATGAGCGCTTTCCAACAAAACTGCGCGCATGCCCCCAAAAATGTGCTCGCGATCGAATATTTCTCGGGGAAAATCAGAATGAGGGGATCAAAACACATGATTTGTTTTCGAAAGATGCATGCTGTAGCCATTGCGGGAGCGGCGATGTTTTGCCTGGCTGTCTCGGAGAAGCTAGTTGCCGCGAGTCCGGACACCACTGCACCGAACATCACTTACGCAGCTAGCGGGACGTTTGCCAGTCCGGCGCTCAGCGGGGCTGACGTGTTTAAGTTGGCCGGCGAGGCATTCAGCATCGAGGTAGTTGTCAACGCGTCGACGCCGCCCACGAGTCATGGCTCACAATGGGCCAAATATACCAACCTACCGCTGACGGGCACAATCTCAACCGCACTGGAGCCGACGCCATATGCAATTGAGAGTAGTTACACGAGCATTGAGCTGGCGACCGGCAATCCCAGCTACGATGTGTTTGCGATGTTCGCTCCGGTCAGTGTAGTCGACACGCCGATCTATGTTATAGCCACCATCGAGATGCCGCCGGGTACCATCGCCAAACCGCTGGTTCATCCTTTCGCGGCTATTACGCTCGGCCCATGCACACAGCCGGTACCCCCTGGGCCATGCGTTGACACGGTGGTCTACTCGGACCCCTCCACCGGCGCCTCCACCACGCTGGGAATCGCCAAAGGGAGTCTGGTGGCCACCATCCCAAGCGGCGGCCCCGATGTTGCGGAAGCGCGAGCCAGTGTGCAACGAGAGCACTAAAACCCGGGGGATAAATTCTGCTTTTTTCTAAAGCTGCTGATTTCCCGCACCACGATCGAAACGGGCGCTGATGATGGCTGCCAGTCAGGTTGCGGGCGCGGTGAAAGCCCAGGATAGCTGGCAGTCAGCACATGGCGGAGCCAAACCGCTGGGCGGAATGGCGCTGATTGAAGCGCTCACCATCCCACGAACAAACATCACCACAGCCACGACCGGAAATGTACTTGGGCTCTGCGGCATCGGGTATATACTTAACTCCGAGGACGGCTGCGGTCGGTATTTTGAGTTCGTGAGAACGCGGATGAAATCAGACGGCGATTTCAAGGCGTCATCAAGCTCGCCGCGCTTCATCAGGCTCAAAAACAGCGCAGAAGAACGAGCCTTAGAGTTGATTGATCGGTAGGGGTTGAATTCGACATCCGTAAAACCCGCTAGTCGTAAAGCTTAACCGCCCAATCGCGGAACTCGACCAGGAACGAGCAATACAGCGAGTCGTAGAACGTGGTTTTTGGCTCAAGCGGAAAATCCCTCAAATCGAAAGCCCTTGAGCGGACCAGATTCCTTCAACCCGGGACCGCGCTTCGCTTCACCGATTTCCTTGTCGCACTTGCGATAGAGGTCGATAAAAGGGCCGCCACAATCGAAAACCTTGCTGCCCTGAGACGCCAGTTCCAGTTTGAGGTGCAGGGAAGGCGCCGGCGCCATCAGGAGACAGCCGGGACACACGATGCAGGCGACGGCTCTGGTGAATGCAACTCTATCTGCAGCTCTTTGGCGGTGAACCGGTGAATTGGCAGAACCGCGCTCATTTCTTCGCTGTGGCCGCGCAGCAGATTCGCCGATTGCTTGTCGATCATGCCAGAGCGCACCAGGCGGAAAAGCAGGGGGCGGCCGCGTGCGGCTGTCGCTGACAGAGGTCAGTGGACTGGCAGCCCCTATCGAGGAACACCGCTCGATCTGGACGATGCGCTCCGCCGCCTGGAGGCGCTCGACCCCGGCGCTGCCCGCATCGTCGAATTGCGCTATTTCGGCGGCCTCACGGAACAAGAGGCAGCCGTGGGCGCCGGTGTTTCGGTAGCCACGGTGAAGCGTGACTGGGATTTTGCCCGAACGTGGCTGATCAGTCAGTTGAAACCAGGGGAGTGACGTCTCCTTGGTCTCCGAAAAAGCGTCTGGGCCACCATGAGCGAGTTCGTGCACCTCTCCCTCGCGAGGCAAGAGACGTGGATGTAGTGAGACTCCGCATCGTTCTCAAGCAGGCAATTTTGGGCAACGTCGTGGACTTGCCGCCCTGTTCCAAATCCCCGCAACGATATTTTGGAACGTTCCAGCAGCGTCCGGGTGACGGTCCCCACACCTACGCCTAGCCTAGCTGTCTTGCAATAGTCCGAATGCTGACCCCTCGCTGACGCAATTCGATCACCCACTCCCGGTTGAAAATTCTCTGGCAAGATGCGGCGCTACTTTGGTTTCTGGGCCGCGGCGGCGCGCTCTTTGGCGTGTGCCACGAGAGCGGCGAAGCGCGGGTCCCATAGAGCGATTTGAGATCGGGATCTTTTTCGATGGCGACATCGGCGCGGGGGGCAGTCCGTGATCAACAGCCTCTCGTAAAATCGAGAGCGCCCGGCGGCAGAATGAGCCCGCGGAGGGGTCGCGCCGGGAAAAACCGGCGACCAGCTATCCCGCCGGCAACAACGCTGCAAGAGCGTGAACACTGCATCTGCAACAGCCCTTGTGAGTTGTTGCGACATCGAAGATCACTTGTGTTTCGATCTGACGCCCTGCCGATAATCGGAGCTGAGTGTCACCGGACCCAAACTGGAAGCGGAAAATAAATCGTTGCAGAACCTCCGTCCAGACGCCCGCGAGGAGCAGTGCGGATGTGCAGAGGAGGACCCATGGGCTTGAAGCACTAGCGGCAATGATGCTTTCAATCAGCATAAGTGAGGTCCATCGAAAGAGCAGACCAACAACCACTCGAAGCAAACTCCTGGGTAATGGGACGTGCAGGAGCGGCCCGGAAACAGGCCAAGCACAGGGAGACCAGAGTGACCAATTGTTGACACCCACTGCGAAGCGTCGCTGAACGGCTTGGTAGCAATGCTGCAGCATCTCCAGCAGCTTAAGTATCAGCAATACACTCCCCACGTAGGCGAAGCGATACCAGGCAAAGTGCGATAGCCGTGACCAAATGGTGACCCACATGGATAGATATTAACTCAAGGTTGGAGCTTGAACATCGGGCGGTAAGGGCTTCAACGGGGATGGTAAGACTGACATTGTGCTGGTCGGCGGGCAAGGTTGGCCCTGCGTGCCAATGGCATGGTGATTGCCGCATTTGCGGGGCAGTACTGGCAGTCTCCTGGCTGCTCGGGTCTGTAAAATTATCCAGCACCGTGTCAGTGTCGGTCGTGTGTTGGTTGGCGGCCCTGCTGGCTGTGACGTTGGTGGGTGATGGCTCTAGCCCGCGCCATTGGGAACTGGCCGGATGACGCCACGTAGCGCTTCTGACCGACGCAGGGATGTGCGGCGGCCTGTGGAGTCTTATTGCTGCTATTGCAGTTCTCTGCTCACGCGCTCGGCCTGCTCCATGACACGCAGCGTGTTCTCGCCGAGAATCTTTCGAATGTCGCCTTCGGAATAGCCTTTGCCCAGCAGCGCTTCGGTGATTTTCGGCAGCTTGGAGCAATCTTCCAGGCCGTCCGGCATGTCGGCGCCATCAAAATCTGAGCCCAGACCGACATGCTCAGCGCCAACCAGCTTTACGGCGTGATCGATGTGGTCGATGATTCTCTCCCAGGTGACGTGCGGAAGTTTTCCCTCCGCGGTCAACTTCTGTTGCAACTTGGCAATCTCGCGTGAGATACAAGACTCATCGTTATTGCAGTCCTTGGTGAGTTCACTCAAGTGCTCCACGACCCCGCCGGTTTCTTTGTCGTAGGCGTCTTTATAAGCCTGGTCGATGAAGCTCTTTTCGTAGGTAATCTGGATGACACCGCCCTTTGCGGCCAGCGCTACGATCATGTCGTCGCTCATGTTGCGGACGTGATTGCAAAGGGCGCGGCAGGATGAGTGAGAGGCGAGAAGCGGCGCTTTGCTCACCTCAAGCGCATCGTAAAACGTCTTATCGCTGACATGGGATATGTCCACGAGAATGCCCTGACGGTTCATTTCGCGTACTATGTCTTTGCCGAAGTCGGTTAGTCCGTTGTGAGCCGGCTTGTCTGTGGAGGAATCCGCCCACTCGTCATTGTAAAAGTGAGAAAGGGTTATGTAGCGCACGCCGAGATCGGCGAAGATGCGCACGACGCGAATGTCGTTGCCGATCATGTGGCCGCCTTCCACGCCCATCAGCGCGGCGATTTTGCCTTGCGCGTGAGCACGGCGAACGTCGTCGGCAGTGCGCGCGAGCGCCATTTCGTCCGGGTATTTCTTGACATATTCGTGGACGGCGTCTATCTGATCGAGGGCTTTTTGCACGGCGGGCGGGCCCATGATGTGTCCGTCGATCCAAATGGAGAAGAAGATGGCGTTCATGCCGCCTTCTCGCATGCGGGGAATGTCCACGTGACCTTCGGGGTTGCGCTTGCCGAGATCGTAGTCCTTTGAGAAGAAGCGCTGCGTCGTGTCGTCGTGTGTGTCCAGGACGATGGAAGAGAAGTGCAGCTTATGTGCGCGCTCGGAAATTTCATCAACGGGGACAGCTCGGGCCAAGATCGCTGCGATCAAGCAACAAACGGCGGACAAAACGATAACGCGGCTGCGGCGCATTCTTCCTCCACTCAAATCATGGTACACGAATCGCGATTCATCGTGTGCTGGCGGTGCCCTGACTTATTGACCCTGAGTTCGGGCACTCGGATATGCCATCCGCTGACTGACGCAAATCACGGATGCGGGCGCATTCCGCACGGCGCGTGGTGCGGTTGCAGCCACATCCTTCAGTCAGCGTGCGCCTGAGTCATAATGACCCTATGGAACTGGGAAAGGTTATCGACGCTCTCTACGACAATGAGATCAACTGCTCGGTCAGCACATTCTGGGACGGCGGGTTCACCGTGAAGCTGGGAGACGAGATGAAGGGCTTCCTGGCCGAGCGCGACTGCAAGACCAGCCATGAGGCGGCGGAGTACCTTGACCAAGCCGCAAGAGAACATTACCCTGAATCTACCTACGCGCTCGGCAAGGATGCGTCGATGGCTTGTCCCAATGGCAAGATTCTTCTGACGAATCTGAGCGAAAGGGGGTACGTGTGCGGGCTGCCACGCATGTTTCCGATGATACATCCTCTTCCTTAGCGCGATCTTTTGTTTTAAAGTAGATGCAATCTGGCCGCGATTCTGCTTTGTCATCCTTAGAGGGAAGATTAGATGCAAGATCAGATTAAGAAGTTCGCGATCATTGGAGCCGGCTACCTCCTGCTGAAGCGATTCCTGCTGGTGGTGGGAGTGGCCGCATGCGTATTGGCGTCCCTTCCGGTAATGGCCGATACGATTTTCAGAAAGGTGACGAGTGTCGCCTTTAGCCCGGATGGCAGGATTCTGGCCGCCGCTAGCTTGGACAAGGCCATACAGCTATGGGATGTGGGCTTTGAGTCGTGGGCCGCTCGCCCTTGCTCGATCGCGAATCGAAATCTGTCATTAGTAGAGTGGCGGGAGTATGCGGGACCGAGCATCCCCTATGAGCTAACCCGCCCTTTGGAGCCTCCGGGCGAGGGTGTGGAGCAACGGTAAGTAGCGGTAGCTCTCCAGCCCTTCGCCAGAAATGGCACGGCTCGGGCATAATGGCTTTGGCCAATCTATAAGCCGGCCAATCTGTCAATGGCATTAAGGTATTTCTTCACGTTGGCCAGATTGTTTCAGTATGGCTTGGTTAACTCAAACAAACCGGTCGAAGGCTTCGGCCTGATCGGCGAAGCCGACCTCTTCATCCCGAACTTCTCGCAGTTCATCACGATGGCTGGCGAGGAGCAGTGGCAGGACGTGCAGCTCGGCGACACCTTTGAAGGCACTGCGTTCGACAAGTGGTGCGCCTCACGAGGAGATCCTAACTATGCCGGGTAACCACACCAGCTTCGCTGGTACCGGGGACCCGAAATGTAGCCCCTCCGGGCCCGCCTAGACGCTAAGCCGTGGAATCGGTGCGACTTCTCGCTCCGAAAATTTGGAAAAAGCTTTCAAAAGCTTACATTATCTGCGGCGGGACGACGGTGGTACGATCTTCAAGTCTACCGTGAACGGAAGCGAATCTGCGGCCGCGATGCAGCCCCGAGTGGGCGTCAGCCAAGGGGACGCCTCCGTGCGAGTTCGCACAGGAATCGTCTATTTTTCGCGTGTGATGATGGCGCAACCTGCCCCGGTCACTTCGCCTTAAAAGCCACGGATGCGACGTAATTCTCCCATTCCAGCTGCAGAATGCCGGAATGCCCTCCAGAGCTGGGAAGCGTCATCTTGTAAACTTCGACGCGGTTTGGTCATCTTCATCTTCACGCAGCCCACGTCCATGTCTTTCTTGTAAGCCAGGCCCCACTCTTTGGTGGGCAGCAAGCGCCCTTTTCTGCAGGCGACCAATCACACAACAGCCATCACCAATGCCGCCACGTGCGCGCAAATTGGGGACCCCAGCATCGCCGACAGTATCCTGGACAGGCTGGTGCACAACGCGCATCGTATCGAGCTGAAAGGCGAATCGATGCGCAAAAAGCGGACTGGAAGAGCCAGGGAGAGTAATTCATGAATGCCCGTTGCCCGAAAGGTTTCTCCGTGCTGGGCGGGGTAAGGGGGCTCAAACGCCGCCCCCTCACGCCACACACCTCTCCCCGGCTCAGCCACAAAATCAACAAAAGGATTGACTGATGCCGATCACTTAAAGATGATAAGAATAGCTCAGGGTCGCTTCGCTCCGAAAGCGATCGGCATCATTCGGAATAGTGATCGCCATCAAATCGGAATTGTGATCGGCATCGTCGGAATACGCATTCACCACCTTGTGGTCCCCGGGGCGGTCAACACCGAACCACAGAGCATGAATTTATTCGGAACGGTCACTGGCTCATATTCAGATGAATCTGCCGGAGTGGTAGCGAACGCGCTGAGAGGAGGCCGTCGATCTCCGGTGAACCCTTCGATGGCGCGCGAGCGCTTCTACGAGGACACTACTGCTATCAATTGGCTACAGGCACAGCCACATATGACGGGTATTGTTTCGATCGGTAAACGCGTTGGGTAGTCTCCTGATAATCCGCTCCTGTAGCCGTGTAAATGTTGTCGACATATTTTTGCGGGTTGCGGTCGATCACCGGAAACCACGTGCTCTGCACCTGGACCATGATGCGATGCCCGGGCAGGAAGACGTGATCATTGGTGTGAAGGTCGATAGCGTACTCGACCACCTGGTTGGCCGGAATCGGCTTCGGCTTAGTGAAGCTGTTTCGGAAACGACCGCGCAGCACTTCATCGGCGATCATTAATTGGTAGCCGCCCATGTCTGGGTCCTTCTCGTTCACTTCGGGATATACGTCGATAAGTTTTGCGATCCAGTCGCTGTCGGTACCCGAAGTGGAGGCAAACAGGTGAGCGACGATGCGGCCGGTCACGGTTATCGGTTCGTTGAGCACCTCGGTCTCCCAGCTCAGCACGTCAGGTCGAAGATGAACGAAGCGCTGATCTTCCACCAGCCACGTCAGCCATCCAACGCCTTGTTGGATCGGCCGGTGCCGATACGGTACGGGATGGGCCGGGTCGGAGACGTAGCTATCAAACTGGTCATCGCTGTCCGCCTCCGGTGGATCGAACAATAAGCGTCCTGCGGGATGAAAATACAGCTTGCGATCGCGAATGTTTCGCCGTGGGGGCCATTGGTCGTAAGACGCCCATTTGTTCGAGCCGGTCTGGAACACCAGCGCTTCCGGCTGGTTGAGCGGCCCCTTGTCTTTTAACCAATAGGCGAACCACGGCGCCTGGATCTTCTCGCGGAAGTATGTCGCGGTGTCACTGCCGAAATCGATCTTGCCCAGAGAGCGTCCGGCGCCGCGTGCCCAGCCACCATGGTTCCAAGGCCCTGACACCAGATAGTTGAGATGCTGGGTATCATTCTTCTCCAGTGTTTCATAGATCTTTACGGGGCCGTAAAAATCCTCCTGGTCCCAGCATCCAGCAACATTCAGGTTTGGCACGGTCGGCTTCACGAGATATGGCGGCACGGCCTGCCGCTGCCAGAACTCGTCGTAATTGGGATGCTGCATGAAATCATTCCAGGTGGGTATTTTCCCATGCAAATACTTTTCATTCACGTTTGAAAGGGCACCCAGCCGCAGATACCATTCGAAAGTGTCACTGATATCGAAACCGAAATGGAATTGGGTCTTGGAACTTTCCATCCTTGAAGAGTATTCGAAGCCATAGCTTAGACGAAAGGCACCGTTGTGGTGAAAGTCATCGCCCAGGAACTGGTCTGCCGGAGAAGCCTGCTCCGAGGCGGCTTTGAGCGCCGGATGCGGCTCCAGAATGGCCATCGTGGTCAGCCAGCCAGGGTATGAGACGCCCAGGATACCGGCACGTCCGTTATTATTCGCTACATTCTTCAGCAGCCATTCGATGGTGTCATGCGTATCGGTGCCCTCGTCGACGGTTTCATTCGGGCCGCGCGGAGGGCGAAACATGACGAACTGCCCTTCCGATTTGTAGCGGCCTCGAATGTCTTGAAAAACGAAGATGTACCCATCCGAAAAGAACTCATTATAGGAACCGTCCAGATAGTGATTGTTCCCCTTGTCATCCGTCACGCCGTAAGGCGTCCGTGTCAGAAGAAAAGGCAACGGCTCGCGAGATTCTCTTGGGACAAAGATCTCCGTGTGTAATTTGACTCCATCTCGCATCGAAATCATGAGCTCGGTCTTAATAAAGAGCTGGGCAACTTTGTCTTCAGCCTTGTCTTTCTGAGCAGTCGCGACCAATGACAAGGCGGCCGTGCCGAGCGCTACCCACGCCGCTATCCCAAATCCGGAGGAACGCCGTATGCCTTCGAGAGCCATAGTGTTCGTACCTTCAAATTACTGCGCCGCAACTGGCACAGCCACATATGACGGATATTGTTTCGATCGATAAACCCGCTGGGTAGCCTCCTGGTAATCCGCCCCCGTTGCCATGTAAATGTTGTCTACATATTTTTGCGGGTTGCGGTCGATCACCGGAAACCAGGTGCTTTGTACCTGGACCATGATGCGATGCCCCGGCAGGAAAACGTGATCATTGGTGTGAAGATCGATGGTGTACTCGACAACCTGGTTGGCCGGAACCGGCTTCGGCTCGCTGAAGCTGTCCCGGAAACGGCTACGCAGCACTTCATCGGCGATCATCAATTGATAGCCGCCCATGTCCGGGTCCTTCTCGTTTGTTTCGGGATATACGTCGATGAGTTTTGCGATCCAGTCGCTGTCGGTACCCGAGGTAGCGGCAAACAGATGAGCCACGATGCGGCCGGTCACGGTAATCTGTTCTTTGAGCACCTCGGTCTCCCAGCTCAGCACATCAGGTCGCAGATGAACGAAGCGCTGATCTTCCACCAGCCACGTCGGCCATCCTCCCTCCGGATAAGTAGGCTGAACAGGCCGATGGCGGTAGGGCACCGGATGGGCCGGGTCGGAGACATAGCCATCGAACTGGTTGTCGCTGTCGGCCTCCGGTGGATCGAACGATAACTGTCCTCCGGGATGAAAATACAGCTTGCGATCGCGGATGTTTCGCCGCGGCGGCCATTCGTCGTAAGACGCCCACTTGTTGGAGCCGGTCTGGAACACCAGTGCCTCCGGCTGGTTCAGCGGCCCCTTGTCTTTCAGCCAGTAGGCGAACCAGGGCGCCTGGATCTTCTCGCGGAAGTACGTTGCTGTGTCGCTGCCGAAATCGATCTTGCCCAGAGAGTGTCCGGCGCCGCGGGACCACCCCCCATGGTTCCAGGGACCTGACACCAAATGGTTCAAATGCTGGGTATCGTTCTTCTCGAACGTTTCATAGATCTTTACCGGGCCGTAGAAATCCTCCTGGTCCCACCATCCGGCAACATTCAGGTTTGGAACGACCGGCTTCACTAGATATGGCCACACGGCCTGCCGCTTCCAGAATTCATCGTAATTGGGGTGCTGCACGAAATCATTCCAGGTGGGTATTTTTCCATGCAGATATTTTTCATTCACGTTGGGAAGGGCGCCCAGCCGCAAATACCATTCAAAGGTGTCCCGCACATCGAAGCTGAAATGAAAATTGGTTTTGGAAGTTTCCATCATGGCGGCGTATTCGACGCCGTAGCTCAAGCGAAAGGCGCCATTGTGATGGAAGTCATCGCCCAGGAACTGGTCGGCTGGTGAAGCCTGCTCGGAGGCGGCTTTGAGGGCCGGATGCGGCTCCAGAATGGCCATCGTCGTCAACCAACCCCCGTATGATATTCCCAGGATGCCGACGCGGCCATTGTTGTTGGCCACGTTCTTCAACAGCCAGTCGATGGTGTCATACGTATCGGTGCCCTCATCGATCTTTTCATTCTTGCTCCGCGGAGGGCGGAACATGACGAACTGCCCTTCCGAATGGTAGCGGCCTCGAATGTCCTGGAAAACGAAGATGTAGCCTTCGTCGATGAGTTCCTTAAAGAGGCCCTCGAAGTAGCCATTGTGGCCTTTCTCGTCGGTAATCCCGTAAGGCGTGCGGGTGAAAATGAAAGGTAGCGGCGGAGCTGATTTCTTAGGAACAAAGATCTCCGTGTGCAATTTCACCCCATCGCGCATCGGAATCATGGCCTCGGTCTTGACAAACAGACGGGTTGCGTCGGTGTCGATCGGGTGCTTCTCGGTAGCCCCATGCAACCAGGACGTGGATGCATGTAGCGCAAACACGCAGACCAGAGTCCTGACTGTGGAGGGAAGCAAAGAGTTCTTGGAAATCATCGTCTCAGTCTCCGAATTCAAGTAGTTTCTACGGAAGAATGCGAATTAGGTTTCGACCTAAAAGAAAAACTTCAGCGCGAACTGCATGGAGCGTGGGTCGGTCTGTATATTCGTAATCCGGCCAAAGGTGCAGCCGGCCTGTTGCACGGCGTTGGTTTCGCCATCGGGTCCCGGAGGCAGGCAGAAATTCGTGTTCGGCAGCCCGAGGTTCATGTGGTTCAAAGAGTTGAACATCTCCCACCGGAGCTGGAAATACTTCTGTTCGGTCAAGTGGAACTCCTTGGACAACGACGTGTCCACGTTCCAGAATCCTGGCCCACGTAGCCCCGGCAGGAATGCACCAGCGGTTCCGTACTGCCACCATTGGGGGGCATTGGGGTTGGGGTTGGCCCAGTAGCTCTGATCGTTTCCATAAACAGGCTCGAACGCAGAGACATTGATCCAGTCGGCCTCAAGCTCAGTCTTGGAGCGGCTGTGGCTAAGCGCGGGGTTGCCGACCAGATTGGGATAACAGGTAAGGCCATTGCAGGGGCCCGTGACATGCAGAGGCACCCCGGATTGGGCAGTGAAGTTGCCCGTGATCCGCCAGCCACCCAGGAGGGCATTGACGATCCCGCCTGTGTCTAAGAGCGCCTTTCCTTTCCCGACCGGTAGAACATAGCTCGATGCGAAATTGAACATGTGAGTGATATCGTCCGGGGCTATGGTACGGTCCAGGTTTTCGTTATCAGGATCCTGCCACACACCCCCGGCGGTCAGGCCTTCCGCTCCGATGCGCCCGCCAACCAAGCCGGTCCGCTCTGAGTGAATCGGGTCCAACACCAGCGACGCAAGTTGGGAAACCGCAGCGTTGTCGATCTTCTTAGAGAAGGTGTAGGCTGCGATGAAGTTAAGTCCGTTGGAGTAGCGCTTCTGTAGTTTTACGTTCAAGCCGTTGTATAGCGTTACGCCGTTAAACTCGACCTGTGCTCCGACAAATTCGCCAGGTAGGGCGCCAAAGAATGGATAGGGTTTCAGGAGAGT
>Ga0302324_100021897_pt1 | contig 12447 bp, 13 predicted proteins | sample Palsa_T0_1_FD_201949 | JGI IMG/M metagenome (GOLD analysis project Ga0302324, IMG submission 201949) | Peat permafrost microbial communities from Stordalen Mire near Abisko, Sweden - Palsa_T0_1 | ecosystem: Environmental > Terrestrial > Soil > Palsa > Peat permafrost | place: Sweden: Abisko...
AAAATTGTCCCCTTGGCGCGAAGAATGCGCTGGCCCCCCTGAACCTCGCCTGAACGCCACTGTCAGCTTGGGTTCGGCCTTTCCGACACGGGCGGCAGCGGGACGGCGCCGTGTTTTCACCCGGCGCGGACTGTATCGCCTCGTCCGTCCCCCTTCAGGCGTTGAAGGCGAGGCGCAGGCCGGGCCTTGGCCAGCGACACTTGAAGAGCTTGCCGGTGGACGAGCAGGTCACCCAGGCGTCCCGCATGTCGGATCCGCCGAAGCAGATGTTGGTGGTCACGAGGTCGGGGAAGGCGAAATGCTCGATCGAGCCATCGGGGTCGAAGGCAGTGACGCCGCCATTGATGATCGTCGCCACGCAGATCTTGCCGCCAGCCTCGACCGCGAGGCTGTCGAGAAGCTGGTAGCCCTGGAGGTTGCAGATCACCCGGCCGGGAGCGAAGTTCGCCGGCGGCTCGAGTTCGCCTGGCGCGGCGAGATCGAAGGCCCAGAGACGCCCAAGCTGGGTGTCAGCCATGTAGACCACCGTTTCGTCCGGCGAGAGTCCGACGCCGTTGGGAGAGATGAGGTGGTCTCGGGCGCGGACGATCTTCGCGCCGTTGGTCGTGGCGTAGAGGAGGGCGCCGAACTTTCGACCCTCTGCGGTCCCACAGCCGTGATCGGTGAACCAGAAGCCGCCCTGGCGGTCGAAAACGAGGTCGTTGGGGCCGACCAGGCGCTTGCCATCGCACGAATCGTAGACCTTCTCGACCTTGCCGGTGGCGATGTCGACGCGCTGGATCGAGCCGCCGGCGTGGTCTGGCGGCGTGGGCCCTGGAATGGTCAGGCCGTTCTGCTTGAGCCAGACGAACGCGCCGCCGTTGTTGGTGATCCAGACCGACCCGTCGGGTCCGATCGCCGCCCCGTTCGGCCCGCCGCCGCAGTGAGCCACCTGCGAGATTTTGCCGTCAGGGGTGACACGCGTGAGGTCGCCGGCCTCGATCTCGACCAGGATCACCGAGCCATCGGCCATTGCGATCGGCCCTTCGGGAAACCGGAGCCCTTCGGCGACGAGTTCAATATCCATGGGCGGTCCTTTCTTAGGTCCATCAACGCTGGCCGGGATTGGTGAGGAACGCCTAGACAGCGGCGAAGCGCGCCTCGCTGATCATCCGAAGTCCGCGATCGGCATTCTAGGCCGCTCGCTCGAGAACGCGAAAGACGAAGGCATGGTCGTCGTCCTCGCCGGCCGGATAAGACCGTCGCTCGACCTCGGTCCAGCGCGCTTCGTCGAAGGTCGGGAAGAAGGCGTCGCCGTCCGGCTTCGCCTCGACTTCGGTCAGATAGATCCGGCGAGCCCGGAGGAGGGCCGCCTCGAAGATGGCGGCGCCGCCGATCAGGCAGACTTCCGCCGCCCCGTCGTCGGCCGCCTGCTCGCGGCCGATCTCGACCGCCTCGGCGAGATTGTCGCAGACGACCGCCCCGGCGGGCGCGAAAGATCCGTCGCGGGAGAGGACGATATTGCATCGCCCGGGCAGCGGGCGCCGCGGCAGGCTTTCCCATGTCCGGCGGCCCATGATCACGGGCTTGCCCATGGTCAGCTCGCGGAAAAGCGCCATGTCGGATTTGAGCCGCCAGGGGATGGCCCCTTTGCAGCCGATGACGCCGTTGGCGCCGCGGGCGACCGGGCCAAGGGTGAGCAGCGGTCTCAGACCGCGATCGGCGCCTTGATCGCCGGATGGGCGCGGTAGTTCTCGATCACGATGTCCTCCGGCGCGAAGGCGAAGATGTCGGTCTTTGGGGCCAGGCGGAGCGACGGGGCCGGGAAAGGTCGACGGGCAAGCTGGCGCGTCGCCTGATCGACGTGGTTCAGATAGAGGTGCGCATCGCCGAGCGTGTGGATGAACTCGCCGGGCGCCAGTCCCGTCGCCTGGGCGATCATCGACGTGAGCAGGGCGTAGCTGGCGATGTTGAACGGCACGCCAAGGAAGACATCGGCGGAGCGCTGGTAGAGCTGGCAGGAAAGGCGGCCGGCGGCGACATGGAACTGGAACAGGCAATGGCATGGCGGGAGCGCCATGGCCTCGATCTCCGCCGGGTTCCAGGCGGTGACCACGTGGCGCCGGCTGTTGGGCGTGTCCCGGATCGAGGCCAGAACCGCGGCGATTTGGTCGATCGATCGGCCGCCGGAAGCCGGCCACGAACGCCACTGCCTGCCATAGACTGGCCCCAGGTCGCCGCGTTCGTCGGCCCACTCGTCCCAGATCGTGCAGCCGCGCTCCTGCAACCAGCGCACGTTGGTGTCTCCGGAAAGGAACCACAGAAGCTCCAGAACCACCGACCGGAAATGGATCTTCTTGGTGGTCAGAAGCGGAAAGCCGCGCGAGAGATCGAAACGCATCTGGCGGCCGAAGAGGCTCAGGGCCCCCACACCGGTGCGATCCTCGCGGCGATCTCCCGTGTCGAGGATCTCCGCCAAGAGATCGAGATAGGGGCGCTCGAGGTCGTCTTCGGAGGGGGCGGCGCGGGGCAGGGTTGCGATCATTAGGGCGAAGCTGCGGCGATTCGGATCAGCCCGCGAAGCCGCCGGCGTCGAGAAAGGCTTGTTCGGCCAGTGTCGTGGCGCGGCCCAGCTTGGCGTTGCGGTGGGGAAAGCGGCCGAAACGGGCGATGATGTCGCGGTGATCGCGCGCCCAGCGGGCGCTCTGGCCGCCTTCGCGCTCCAATGTCTCGAAGAACTCCACCCCCAGATCCTGGTCGGCGAGCGCCTCGGAGTGCATGAACGGCATGTAGAAGAAGCTCCGCAACGACGGGTCGACCGCGCGATCATGTCCCGCCGCAATCGCGGCCCGGGCCACGGTGCGGGCCAGGGGATCGGTGGCGAAGGCGTGGGCCGAGCCGCGGAAGATATTGCGCCCAATCTGATCGAAGAGGAGCACGAGCGCCAGGGCGCCCTTGGGCGTCTGAGCCCAAACCTCGAGTTCGCCCCTGGCGGCGGCATGGTGCGTGGCCTTTAACGTCGCCCGGATTTCGGCGTCGAAGGCTTCGTCCTTTGCAAACCACTTCCCTGGTCCGGCTTCGAGCCAGAAGGCGAGGATTTCGTCAGCGGCCGCGACCATCTGGCCATATGCTCCGGACGTCGGCCGACTGGCAATTCGGGGCGGCCCCTCTTTCTTGACGGGCGCGGAAAAACCCTGTCGAGAAGCCGCTCGTTGGAAGGAAAGGCGCCGATCAATGCGAGTCTACTACGATCGTGACGCGGACATCTCGCGCATCCTGGACAAGAAGATCGCCATCGTCGGCTACGGGTCGCAGGGCCACGCCCATGCGCTGAATCTTCGCGACTCCGGAGTGAAGGAGGTCGCCGTCGCGTTGAGGGCCTCCTCCCCCTCGGCCAAGAAAGCCCAGGCGGAGGGTCTGGCGGTCATGACCGTCGCCGAGGCCGCCGCCTGGGCCGACATGTTGATGATGCTGGCCCCCGACGAAGCCCAGAGGGGAATCTGGGAGGCCGAGATTGCGCCCCACCTGCGCGACGGCGCGGCGCTTCTCTTCGCCCACGGCCTCAACGTCCATTTCAGGCTGATCGAGCCTGGCGCGGGCGTCGATGTCCTGATGGTGGCCCCCAAGGGCCCTGGCCATACGGTCCGCGGCGAGTTTCTCAAGGGCGGCGGCGTGCCCTGCCTGATCGCCATCGAGCGCGACGCCACGGGCGCCGCCCTGGATCTGGGTCTGGCCTACGCCTCGGCGATCGGCGGCGGCCGCTCGGGCATCATCGAAACGAGCTTCCGCGAGGAATGCGAGACCGATCTCTTCGGCGAGCAGGTGGTGCTCTGCGGCGGTCTGGTGGCCCTGATCCGCGCCGCTTTCGACACCCTCACCGAAGCCGGCTACGCGCCCGAGATGGCCTATTTCGAGTGCCTTCACGAGGTGAAGCTCATCGTCGACCTGATCTATGAGGGCGGCATCGCCAACATGAACTATTCGGTCTCGAACACCGCCGAATACGGCGAATACGTCAGTGGCCCGCGGATCGTCGATGCCAGGACCAGGAAGGAGATGAAGGCGATCCTCGAGGATATCCAGTCCGGCCGGTTCGCGCGCGACTGGATGCTGGAGTGCGCCGCCGGCCAGCCGAGCTTCAAGGCCAGCCGCCGTCGCGACGCCGAGCACCCGATCGAAGCGGTGGGCGAGCGGCTGCGCGCAATGATGCCGTGGATCGCGAAGAACAAGCTCGTCGACCAGGCCCGCAACTAACGCACCGGACGCTCTAGCCGCGACAGAGTCACCTTGGCTCCCGTGTCGCGGTCTTATCAGACCCAGGCCAGTCCCGCTTCGCCCCGCAGGATCGCCTCGGCCTGGGCCGTGTGCTTGGCGCCATCGCGGTCGTGGAGGACGAGGGCCGGCAGCAGCTGCAGCGGGGCCTTGCCGCCCCTGCGGGCGCGGACGATCACCCGCTTCGCGGACGCGTCGGCGAAGGGGTGGACGGGGCGGATCTGGAACGACCCGGCCCGGGGCGCGAGGTGCGAGAGGATATCGGCCAGACGGTCGGCGCGATGAATGAGCGTGATCAGTCCGCCCTCGCGGGCAGCCGCGATCAGAAAGCTCGCCCAGGCGCCAAGACCCACCTCGGCGATCAAGCTGGCGCGCTTTTTCGGATGCGGCGCGCGCAGAGCCCCCTCGTCGTCGAAGAACGGCGGATTGGCGAGGACGGCGTCGAAGGGCTCGAGGCCGAGATCGGAAAACGGGAGGGAGACGTCGCCGGCGAGCACGCCCACTCGGTCGCCGAGGCGGTTGAGCCCGATGTTGTCCTGCGCCAGAGCGAGGGTTTCGAGATCCCGCTCGACGCCGACGAATTTCGCGCCGGGATTGCGGACCGCCGCCGCCAGGAGCGCGGCGCCCGCCCCACAGCCGGCCTCCAGCACGCGCTCGCCGCGGCCGGCCTCGCAGGCTGCCGCGAGTAGACCGGCGTCCAGCCCGGCGCGGTATCCATCGGCGGGCTGCCGCACGCGCACCGCGCCGCCAAGCATCGCATCCTCGGTCACGCCCATGGCCGGTTTGGTCCGAGCCTTGTGTTTGCCTTGACCCCGAACTATCGCCCAACCATTGTCCGGCGCAACCGCGTGGCCCGTCAAAGGCCCGCCCAATCGTGGAGTTCAGACGGTCTTGGACGCGGCCAAAGCGATCGTCGAGCGTCCATCCGGCTCCGTGGACCGGCTGATGCGACTCGCGGCCCCCGACATGCTCCGGGTCGACGCCCTGATTGCGGCGCGGATGCAGAGCCCGGTCAGCGTGATCCCGGCCCTGGCGGACCATCTGATCGAGGCCGGCGGCAAACGGCTCCGGCCTCTTCTTACGATCTCGGCGGCGCGCCTGATCGCGCGGGACGGCGAAAGCGCGGTGAGGCTCGCGGCCGCGGTGGAGTTCGTTCATACGGCAACCTTGCTGCACGACGATGTGGTGGACGCATCCCAACTCCGCCGGGGCAAGGTGGCGGCGCACCTGATCTGGGGCGCTCCCTCGAGCGTCCTGGTGGGCGATTTCCTCCTCGCCCGCGCCTTCGAGCTGATGATCGAGACCGGTGATCTGCGCGCGCTCGAGATCATCGCCCGCGCCTCGCGGATCATCGCCGAGGGCGAGGTGCTGCAGCTGACCCGAGCCCACGACCTCAACCTCACCCAGGCAACCTATCTGGAGATAATCACCGCCAAGACCGCCGAACTCTTCGCCGCGGCCACCGAGGCCGGCGCCGTTTGCGGGGGCGCCGACGCCGCCGAGGCCGCCGCCCTGCGCGCCTATGGCCTCAATTTCGGCCTCGCCTTCCAACTCGCCGACGACGCCCTGGACTACGCCGGCTCGGCCGAGACCCTCGGCAAGAACGCCGGCGACGACTTCCGTGAAGGCAAGGCGACGCTGCCGCTGCTGATCGCCATCGCTCGCGGCGGGTCGCGCGAGGCGGCCTTCTGGGAGCGCGCGGTGGGGCGGCGGGAGCAGACCGACAAGGACTTCCGCCGGGCCCGCGAACTCATTGTCGGCGCGGGGGGAATCGAGGCCACTCTGGATCTCGCCACCGACTATGCCCGGGCCGCTCGGGCGGCCTTGAGGATCTTTCCCTGCGGCGAATGGCGCGCCGCCCTGGAGGCGCTCTCCGATTTCGCCGTGAGCCGGCGGGCCTAGAAGGCCGCCGTCAGCCCGGCCCGATCATCCGGTCGGGACGGACAAGCTCGTCGAACTCCTCTGCTGTCACATAACCGCCGCCGATGGCTTCCTCGCGCAGGGTCGTGCCGTTCTTCAGCGCCGCCTTGGCGATGGCGGCCGCCTTGTCGTAGCCGATCGTGGGAGCCAGGGCGGTAACCAGCATCAGGGATCGGTCAAGAGAGACTTTGATGTTCGCCTCCCGAGCCTCGATTCCGACAACGCAATGCTCCGTGAAGCTTTTGGCCGCGTCGGCGAGTAGGCGCGTCGACTGCAAGAAATTGTAGGCCATGACCGGATTGTAGACATTGAGCTCGAACTGGCCGGAGGACCCGGCGAAGGTGATGCTCGACTGATTGCCGAACACCTGGACGCAGACCATTGTCAGGGCTTCGCACTGGGTCGGATTGACCTTGCCCGGCATGATCGAGGAACCCGGCTCGTTCTCCGGCAGGGAAAGCTCGCCCAGCCCCGAGCGCGGCCCGCTGGCGAGAAACCGGATATCGTTGGCGATCTTGAAGAGGCTGGCCGCGACGGTGTTCAGGGCTCCGTGGGAGAAGACCATGGCGTCGTGGGCGGCCAGGGCCTCGAACTTGTTCGGGGCGCTCGTGAAACCAAGACCGGTGATCTGGGCGATCTTGTCGGCGACCAGGCCCGCGAACCCCACGGGGGCATTGAGACCCGTTCCCACAGCGGTTCCGCCCTGGGCGAGTTGCATCAGCATCGGCAGGCTCTGCTCGATCCGCGTGACGCCGTTCTCCACCTGCTGGACATAGCCGCTGAACTCCTGTCCGAGCGTCAGGGGCGTGGCGTCCTGGGTGTGGGTGCGGCCGATCTTGATGATGCGGGCGAAGGCGCCGGCCTTGTCGTTCAGGGCGTTGCGCAGGGTTTGCAGGGCCGGCACGAGCCGGTGGACCACTTCCTCGGCGGCGGCGATGTGCATGGCCGTCGGATAGGTGTCGTTGGACGACTGGCTCATGTTGACGTGATCGTTGGGATGCACCGGAGTCTTGGAGCCGAGGACGCCGCCGAGCAGTTCTATGGCGCGGTTGCCGATCACCTCGTTGGCGTTCATGTTCGACTGGGTGCCCGAACCGGTCTGCCAGACCGCGAGCGGGAAATTGTCGTCGAGCTTGCCCTCGATAACGTCCTGGGCCGCGGCGGCGATTGCTTCGCCAATGCGCGGGTCGAGGCGGCCGAGCGCCATGTTCACCTCGGCGGAGGCGCGTTTGACGATACCCAGCGCCCGGATGATAGGGAGAGGCTGCTTCTCCCAGCCGATTCTGAAGTTCTCCAGCGACCGCTGAGTCTGTGCGCCCCAGTAGCGATCGGCCGGGACCTCGATCGGTCCGAATGAGTCGGTTTCGGTTCTGGTCCCCGTCATGATGGCAACCTCGTCGCGGAACGGCGACGTTTCTCCCCAGCCACGAAGGGGGAGGGACGAAATCTATTCGGGTCCGAAGTCATTATCCGGCCGCTCCGTGGGTGCTGGCGATAAGCGGCGAGGCGGCCCACTTGGCTCCTCCTATTTGTAGTTCTTGAAGGGCGTCGGCACGGCCGTGCCCGTGGCTTTCGCCACCAGCCGGCCTCCTGAGTCGTAGAGCTCGCCCTCGGTGAAAGCGATCACGCGTCCCCATCGCACCACCCTGCCGACGCCGCGCAAGGCGCCGGGCATCGCCGGCCGAAAGAAGCTGGTCTTCATTTCAACCGTAGGCGCAACGCACGTCATCCTCGAGGCGACCATGCAGGCCACCGACATGACCTCATCGAGCATGGCGCAGAGGTAGCCGCCCTGGATTTGTTTCATCGGATTGGCCAGAAGCTCGGCGCTGGCTTCGAACGCCGCCTCGACGCTCATCATCTCCTGGCTGACGCTCACCATGCGCAGGCCGAGCGTGCGTGACCCCGAGGGCTGGTTTTTGGTCCGCAGGAACCGCTGGAGAATCGCCTCGTCGGTGAGCGCATCGCCGGCGGCGGCGTTTTCGTCGCTGGCGGGCAGGGGCTACTTCTTTCGAAACTGATCGAGGGAGACGATCTTCGGTTTTTCCTCCGACGCCTCCGGCTTTCCCGGCGCGGGCGCCGGCGGCTTGGGAGTCTGCGCCGGATCGGCCGTGGCGAACTGGAGCAGATACTGGACGCTTGGATCGTAGAACCGGGTAATCGCGGCGTAAGGAATCGAAAGACTCTTGGGCTGACCCCCGAACTGCAGGGTCACCGAGAACAAGGTCTCGCCAGGCGCTAGGTCCCAGTATTGATTTTGCAGAACGATCGTCATTTCCTCGGGGTATCTGGACAGCAGTTCCGCCGGCCCGGAAACCCCTGCGGCGTCGGTGCGGAAGCTGATGTAGAAGTGATGCTCTCCCGGAAGCCCCCGCGGGCTCGCCGCCCGCTCGAGGGCAGCCCTGACGACGCCGCGCAGGGCTTCCTGCCGCAGCGCTTCGTAGCCCATCAGATCCTTCGCCTTGCCGTCCTTGGCCATGATCGGAGCGTAGCGCCAAGGGGCGCCAGCGCAAGGGGGCCGCGATGTAAGAATTGCGCCGCCCGGATCGGTCGAAAAGGTGGGGGGCTTCTGTTGCCAGGCGCCCCCCGGGGCCCCGCCTGGCGCTGCTAAGACACCAGGGCTTTAGGTCGAACCCGACCGCACCGCTTACGCGGCGAGGGCGTGCTCTTGAGCGAAGTTATCGTTCGCAGTTAGATTAAGGCCCGGAACGGTGAGCCACGCCGGGAAAAAGCAACGCCTTTAGACGTCTGTCGATGCTGATCGGCCCCTCGAAGCCCCGCCGATAACACGGGAAAAAGGAGTGGTGGAGCCGCCGGGAATCGCACCCGGGTCCAGTCCGCTTATTGCGCGCGCGTTTATCTCCATAGTCCGGAGTGATCCAGACCATGCTAATATAGGCTCCTCTGGCCCCGGGGAAAAGCGTGCGCGCACAATCGTCATGCTGGACGCCATTTTCTCTTGACCGTAGACCGTCATTTACGGCATAAATTTACGTCGTATAATTATCTTTGCCGTCCCGCCTTGAAAGAGACTCCCGATGAAAGGCCTTTTCCACGCCGGAAAATACCTCGTCCTCGACATGGCCTCGAGCCTCATCTACCTGCTCGTGTACTGGGCGGCTGACAAATCGCTCCACGACCCCTCCAAGAGCGTCCTGGTCGCGACGCCGATAGGGATCCTCTTCGGAATTGGCCAGATTGCCTGGGTGTTGGGCCACAAACGACGGCCCGACGCCATGCAATGGCTGAGCCTGTTCCTGGTGATCGCCGCCGGCGCGGCGACGTTCCTCACCAAGGACCCGCGGTTCATCCTCTTCAAGCCGTCGATCATCTACTGCATCGTCGGGGTGGTGATGCTGACGCCTGGATGGATGAACCGCTATCTGCCGGAGCGGGCTGTCCGCATCGTTCCGGACCTCGGCGTCGTCTTCGGCTACGTCTGGGCGGCTCTGATGTTCTTCAGCGCCGGCCTCAATCTCTTCGTCGCCTTGAAGGGCGACGTGGGCCTGAGCGTCAAGTTTCTCGCGATCTATCCGTTGGCGAGCAAGCTTTCGCTCTTCGCCATCCAATATGCGACGATGCGTTTCGTCGGCAGGCGCCGCTATCTCGCCATGACTCCGGAAGACCAGACCGCCTTCGAGGCGGTCGCCGCCTGATCGCCCGGGTGATCCACTTCACGCGGCCTACAGACTTCCCGCGCCGCGCTCGATCGACAGAACGCCTGTGCGCGAGATCTCGACCAGGCCCAGGGGGCGCATCAGGTCGGTGAACTTGTCGATCTTGGCCGGAGCGCCGGTGATCTCGAAGATGAAGCTGGCCGTCGTGGTGTCGATGACCTTGGCGCGGAAGATGTCGGCCAGACGGAGGGCTTCGACTCGCTCGGCGCCGACACCGCGGACCTTGATCAGGGCGAGTTCGCGTTCGGCGCCGTTCGGATCCTTGGTCACGTTCTGGACGTGGCGGGTGGAGACCATCTTCTGAAGCTGGGCCTCGATCTGGCTCAGAACGTGAGGTGTCCCTCGCGTTACAATGGTGATCCGGCTGGTGTGGGCGTTGCGGTCGGTCTCGGCGACCGTGAGGCTCTCGATGTTGTAGCCACGGGCCGCGAAGAGCCCGACGACACGGTGCAGGACGCCCGGTTCGTTGTCCACGAGCACGGCGAAGGTGGCGAGGTTCTCCGCCTCGACCGCGTGATCCATGTCGTAGGCCGAAGCCGGAGCATCCGGCGGCATCGAGCGACCCCCTTTGGCGTCGACGTTCACACCAGCCCCCGGCCCGCGTCGCTGATGACTGCGTCGAAGGTGTCGGGACCTGGCTCGACGGCGTCGCCGAGCATCATTTCGTTATGCGCCTTGCCCGACGGGATCATCGGCAAGCAGTTCTCGGCCCGCTCGACGCGGCAGTCGAAGATCACCGGCGCCGGCGTGTCGATCATCAGCTCGATCATGCCGTCGAGTTCGTCCGGAGTCTCGGCGCGCAGTCCCACGGCCCCGAACGCCTCGGCCATCTTGACGAAATCGGGCATGCTGGCGGTGTACGAATGGCTGTAGCGCTCTCCGTGCAGCAGCTGCTGCCACTGCCGCACCATCCCCATCCATTGGTTGTTCAGGATGAAGATCTTGATCGGCAGGTCATGCTGGATGGCTGTCGACATCTCCTGCATCGTCATCTGGACCGAGGCGTCGCCGGCGATGTCGATGACGAGGCTGGCCGGGTGAGCGACCTGGACGCCAACGGCGGCGGGAAGCCCATAGCCCATCGTGCCAAGTCCGCCCGACGTCATCCAGCGGTTCGGGTCCTGGAAGCGGTAGAACTGGGCCGCCCACATCTGGTGCTGGCCGACCTCGGTGGTGATGTAGACGTCCCGGTCCCTGGTGAGGGCGTAGAGCCGTTCGATCGCGTACTGCGGCTTGATGGTCGTGGCTGACGGCCGATAACGCAGGCAGTCGCGCGCGCGCCAGAGGTCGATCTGCCTCCACCAGGGCTCGAGCCGCGCTGGAGCGAGCGCGCGCCGCTCCCGCTTCAGTGCGGCGATCATGGCTTCGAGGGCATGTCTGGCGTCTCCCAGCACCCCGACGTCAGCGCGGACGATCTTGCCGATGGACGAAGGATCGATGTCGATGTGGACCTTTCGCGAGCCCGGCGAGAAGGCGTCGAGGCGGCCCGTCACCCGGTCGTCGAACCGCGCCCCGACCGCCACCATGACGTCGCAGTCGTGCATGGCGTTGTTGGCCTCGAACGTACCGTGCATGCCCACGAGCCCCAGCCACTTGGGATCGTCGGCGGGGAAGGCGCCAAGCCCCATCAGCGTCGAGGTCACGGGCGATCCGGTGACGGCGGCGAGTTGGCGCAGCGCCGCGCTGGCCCTGGGTCCGGAGTTTATCACGCCGCCGCCTGAGTAGATCAGCGGCCGACTGGCCCCGGCGATAAGGGCGCAGGCCTCGGCGATGGCCGCCGGCTGCGGCTCTACCCTGGGGTGATAGGCGTGCGTCGAACGAGCCTGAGCGGGACCGGCATAGGCGGCGCTGGCGAACTGCACGTCCTTGGGAATGTCGATGACCACCGGACCGGGGCGGCCGTGGGTGGCGATGTGGAACGCTTCATGGATGACGTGGGGCAGGTCGGCCGCCGACTTCACCAGATAGTTGTGCTTGGTGCACGAGCGCGTGATGCCCACCGTGTCGCATTCCTGGAAGGCGTCGGTGCCGATCAGATGCGTCGGCACCTGGCCGGTGATCACGATCAGCGGGATCGAGTCCATCAGGGCGTCGACGATGCCCGTCACGGCGTTGGTGGCGCCCGGTCCCGAGGTGACCAGCACCACCCCTGGCCGGCCGGTGGAGCGCGCGTAACCTTCCGCGGCGTGGGTGGCGCCTTGCTCATGACGGACGAGGATGTGGCGCAGGCGAGGCTCGTGGAAGAGCGCGTCGTAGATGGGCAGCACCGCTCCGCCTGGATATCCGAAGAGATCGGTGACGCCTTGATCGACGAGGGCGCGGACGACGATCTCCGCGCCGGTCATGATCTCGGCGGCGGCTGGCCCGGTGGTGTGGATAGCGGTCTGGGCGGTCATTCGAGGGGCTTTTTGGCTGTGGGTTCGAGGCAAGAAAAAAGGCCCGCGAGGGGCCTTGGGCATGCGACCGTGACGCGCGAGGACTAGAGCCTCGCCGCGGGCGGTCGCCAGGTAATTACGAGTCGCGCCGGCGACATTACGGATTCTCCGATCGAACAGGTAATCGCAATGCCACTCCTAGGCGCGTCGCGTCAAGGCAGGGA
>Ga0302324_100021898_pt1 | contig 12447 bp, 8 predicted proteins | sample Palsa_T0_1_FD_201949 | JGI IMG/M metagenome (GOLD analysis project Ga0302324, IMG submission 201949) | Peat permafrost microbial communities from Stordalen Mire near Abisko, Sweden - Palsa_T0_1 | ecosystem: Environmental > Terrestrial > Soil > Palsa > Peat permafrost | place: Sweden: Abisko...
TCCCTGCTGTAACACCATAAACGACAGAGGCGAGGTGGTCGGCCTTTCGATCGATGGGACCACCTTCAGCTCAAGCGCCCTCATCTGGCAAGGAAAAGTGCCGGTGGACCTGAACACTCTCATTCCGGCGGACTCGGGTTGGTATCTGCAGGCTGCTTATTCCATCAATGATGCCGGAGAGATCGTGGGCTATGGCACGATAGGCGGCAACGTCCACGCATTCCGGGCTACCCCCAGATGACTAAATCGCGCTGACACAAATGCCAAAGACGACCACGGCTTTACGCCCTGCATGTGCTGCGCCGTGGTCGCCTCGCCCGGTTTTTGTAAATGGCTCTTGCGCGCCACCCACGCCTGAGAGGCCGATTCTCGCCACTGAAATTTGGAAGATCTCTGTCGATCTCGCTTCGGACGGTTCTTACGGCGCGTCCGGAAACTATCCATCTCCGATAATCCCGCAATACCCAACTCCTGGATAACGGCGCATCCGGAAGTTATCCATCGCGTAGTGTAACGCGCATGCTGCGGAAGGGGAAGCTTCGCCGGATCCGTTGCGCCGCCTCTCCCGCTCGCCCCTCATTCCCGGGCCGGGTTTCATCCGCGAGTGACGGAAACTCCTCGTGGCGCCACCCGTACTGGCAGAACCGTAGCGCCTTCCCGCTCGATAGCTTCGCTCACGCGAGGCTTGGCGCCGCGCTCGACCAGGAAGAAGACGCAGCCGCCGCCTCCGGCTCCGCATACCTTGGCGCCCACTGCGCCAGCCCGGCGAGTGACCTCGACCAGCCGGTCGATCAGCGGCGTGGTGATGCCCGGCGCGTTCTTCTTGCGGTTGGTCCACTCCTCGCGCAATAAGCGCGCCACTTCCTTCCAGTCCGGTTTCTCGAGCGCCTGGCGCATGGCGCGGGCGATGGCGGCGATGCGATCGAAGTTACGGTGCACCGCGCGGTCGCCGTCGATGTGCGCCTTCATGACTTCCCAATTGTTGATGCCGGAATTGCGCGGCATGCCGGTATAGGCCAGGACCACGCGTTCGTTGAGGTCTTCGAGATCGATGGCGACTGGTTTGCGCACGATGCCGGCTTCGGTCAGCTCGATGGCGCTCACGCCGCCGTACATGGCGGGATAGTAATCCTGGCAGCCGGTGGGCACGCGAATGATCTGGGCTTCGATGTTCTGGCCGATCTCGCGCAGCTTTTCGAGCTTGTGCCCGGCGTTGGTAAGCTTGTTGAACGCCGCGGCCAGGGCGATGATGAGGGTGGAGGAGCCGGAGATGCCGGCGCCCGCCGGTGCTTCGGAATTGGTGATCACATCGAGGCCCGTGGAAGGCGCGAAGTAGCGCACCATGTAAGCCGCCAGAGGCAGTTTATAGCGCCTGGCGGCGCGCAGCGCGGCGAGCGAGGGGAACTCCTCCTCCGCCCGCAGATCGCGCGAACGCAGGACGATACGCTGGTCGGCGCGCGGTTCGAGCACGCAGGTCGCATAGCGATCCACGGCGAAGTTCACCGTGACCGGGCTCGCGTGAAAAAGGTACAGCGGCCAGATGTCGACGGTTCCGCCGGCGATGTCCACCCGGCAAGGCGCTTTTGCTGATATCTTCATGTGTTATGCCTGCCCGCCGCATCCTGCAACTCGGCGATCCGCTGTTGCGCGCCGTCTCGGCGCCGGTGGGCGAACCTTCCGCAGCCGGGCTGGTCTTTCAGGATTTGCGCGCCACACTCCATGAGTTCCGCCGCACGCACGGATTCGGGCGCGGCATTAGCGCCGTCCAGATCGGCGAGCCGAAACGACTAATATATATCGAATTCGAAGGCGCCGCCTACACCATTCGCAATCCGGAGTACGAATTGCAAAGCGAAGCCAAGTTCCGGCTGTGGGACGATTGCTTTTCGTTCCCCGGCCTGCTGGTGTTTCTGGAGCGCAGCGAGACGGTGCGAGTACGCTACGAAGACGAAGAGGGCGGTGTGCGGCGCGTCACAGCCACCGGCGCGCTGGCCGAATTGCTGCAGCACGAAATCGATCACCTGGATGGAGTCCTGGCAATCGACCGCGCGCTCGACAGCAACAGTTTATGCACGCGGGAGGAATACGAGCGGCGATACGCGCCGCGCGCGATCGCAAAAGGAGAAGCATGAGAGTATTCGCATTCGCAGTCATGGTGTGGGCCGGCATGGGCGCCGCCAGCGGACAGGAAGCGGCGCTGCGGGCGCGCATCAAGATCGACTCGGAGCGGCAGATCGGAGAGATCGACCGCAAGATTTATGGCAACTTCGCCGAGCACCTGGGGCGCTGCATTTACGGCGGCATTTTCGAGGAAGGCTCGCCGCTGGCGGACAAGGACGGATACCGCCGCGACGTGAAGGAGGCGGTGGACCGGCTCAAGGTGCCGATCCTGCGCTGGCCGGGCGGCAATTTCTCATCGGGCTATCACTGGTTGGACGGCATCGGCCCGCGAGACAGCCGTCCGGGACGCCTGGAGTTGGCTTGGCGCACCACTGAATCGAACCGCTTCGGCACGCACGAGTTTCTGGACTATACCGAGATGATGGGCATCGACCCTTACATCTGCCTGAACCTCGGCACGGGCACCTGGGACGAAGCGAAATTCTGGGTAGAGTATACCAATGTGCCAGGCGGGACTTACTATTCGGACTTGCGCAAGAAGAACGGCCGCGAGAAGCCCTGGAACGTCAAGTACTGGTCGCTGGGCAACGAGATGGACGGCCCGTGGCAGATGGGACATCGCAATGCGGACGACTACAGTAAGTTCGCCCTGGAAGCGGCCAAGCTGATGAAGTGGACCGATCCGAGCATCAAACTGGTGGCGGCCGGCTCGTCCAACTTCGGTCCCGGCGCCGACTGGGTGGGCTGGAACCGCACCGTGCTGAATACCTTGAGGAATCAGATCGATTACATTTCCGTACACACTTACGTAGGCAATACCGCGAACGATTACTATGACTTCGTGGCCAGCGCCAGGGAAGTACAGGAGCGGACCAAGGTGCTCGAAGGAACCATCCGCGAGGCGCTGGTGACCGCGCCGCGCGATAAGCGCATCTATATCGCCTGGGACGAGTGGAACGTGTGGTACCGTGCGCGCGGAGGGGCTGCTGCAGAAGGCCACAACGCGCTCGAGGAGAAGTACAACCTGGAAGACTCGCTGGTGGTGGCTACTTTTTTGAACACGTTTGTTAATAATGCGAATATTGTCAAGATGGCTAACATGGCGCAACTGGTGAATGTGATTGCGCCTATCTTTACTAATAAAGACGGTTTGTTTTTGCAGACTATTTATTTTCCGCTGATGCTGTTTTCGAATAACTCGCGCGGTACTGCTTTGGAATTGTTTGTCGAGTCTCCGACTTACACTTCGCATAAGTATGGCGAAGTTCCTTATTTGGATGTTTCGGCGGCTTACGATAATGGCACGGTGGTTCTGAATGTGGTGAATCGGAGCCTGGATAAGACGGTAGAGACGCACATTGACTCGCAAAAGGGCAGCTTCCACGGCAGCTATGAAGTGGCCGAGGTGAATGGTCCCGATATCAAGGCGGAGAATACTTTTGGGTCAGTCAAGGTGCACACGGTGAATAAGTCGATTACGGCGGAGGGACAGGAGATGATTTATAGTTTTCCGGCTCATTCTTATACTATGATTAAGGGTGCGCTGGGGAATTAGTGGACAGGCCGGGAGGCCTGTCCTACTATCGCCGCGGTGAACGCGAGCAGATCGTCCCGCTCGCGCGCCAGCTCTGCAAGCCTCTTGAAATCGCCGGCGGTTTGGCACATTTGGAACAGCGCCGGATCGCCGTCGCTCAAGTATTCGAGCGAAGCCGCTATCGCTTCCGGATAGCGGCCGAGCTTGAGCAGCAGCCCGATGGCCGCCTGCGCGGGCGCCGTATCGCGCGGGTCGCTCGCCGCGGCTTTTTGCCGGAAGTGGGCCACCGCCGCGTCTACGTCCCGGCCCAGCAGCGCGCCCAGGTACACGATGTAATCCTGGTAGCCTTCGAAGGGCGGCTCGCCGCGATAATGGAACTGCGGCGAGAGCCGCTGCCCGTATTCGGCAAGATCGAGGGCCAGCTCGAGCATTTCGCGATCCTCCAATTCCAGGCTGAAGCCGAGGATGGCGAGCACGTGCGAGGTATCGACGTAGTAGCTGAATTCGCCGAAGAGCCAGTCGCGCCCGGCGATCAGGTCCCTTGCATACGCGGCAGCGGGCGCCTGTCCTTCGTTTTGCACAATAGTTCGGCGCAGGCTTTCGAGCAACTCGCGGTGAAGCGTGCGCACCAGCAGATGAAGCGACTCGGTGCGGCCCGGCCCCCTCGGGAACTGCTGGAAATAGGTGATGGCGCGACACGTGCCGAAGTGCTCCAGGACTAGCGCGAAGCCTTTCACAGGATGCACGCCTTCATGGAAGGCGACCTCGATCAGGGCCTGCGCGTCTTCCCCGACTGCGACGCGCTCGATGGCCGCGGCTACCGGCGCCGGCTCGCCGATCGCGCGAAAGTAGGACCAGGCGCGCGGAATGTCGCCATCGGCGAGGAACAGGCCGCCGGCTTCGCGAGCCGCGTTGATGAAGGCTTCTTCGTAGGCCGGACGCTGGTCGGCCGGGATTTCGTCCAGGCCGCCGTTATGGATCAAGGGCAGACCGAGCTCGCGGCGCCGGCGCATGAGGCGCGTCTCGAACAGACGCGCGTATTGCTTTTCGGCGAGGAACTTGGCGGCCAGCAGGTCGAAGGCGGCATCCGGATCGCGCGCGATCTGGTCAAAGGCCGAATCGGTGGTCATGTCAAACGGCCACCGGCGGCGCCTTTTCCGCCTCGGCAGCGATCCGGCACCGGCCCTGGCAGCGCTCGATGCTGCGAGTTTTCATACTGCCTCTCTTCCGGATGGTAGCAATTTCCGGAAAGATACGGGCGCGCTATTCGCAGATCAGATGCATGCCGCCGATGCCGCCGTTCACGCTAACGTGCATCGTCGCAACGGTATCGCCGGAAGGCTCGTTCACCCAAAGGCCGTCGCGCTTGGTGAGCCCGCTCGTGGTAATCTCTCCGATACCACCGTGCGCTTCCACTTCCAGGCGGGCCCGACGCGGTAATCGCACGGTGGCTTCGCCCACGCCGCCATTTACACGCACATCCACGTTGTTGCGGGGATGGCCCGTCAGGTTCAGCTTCAATTCGCCGACGCCCATTTCGACATTGAGGCTGTGCAGCGACACGTTACCCAGATCGAGAATGCCCTGGCCCGCCCCCAAATTCACGCTAAGGTCCATGGGGACGTCTTCGTTGAGGCGCAGTTCCCATTCGTTCTTGTTATTCGAGCCGATGGTATGGTTGCCGTTCTGGCGCACGATGAGCGTGCCGCGCCCTCCGCTGACGTCGTACTTCAGCTCCGGCTTCCATTCGGCGCGGCTATAGCGAAAATCGGCATCCATCAAAGGAGCGGCGCCGCCCCGCATCTTCAACTCGCCCGCGCCCATTTCCACGTTGACCTGGACGGATCGCGCGCCCTTCAGCTCGACGGTCCGGGATTCGCGCTCCGCGGTGGCGGGATTGTCGCTCGACACCGTGCATGCGGCGGAAGCGAGCGCCAGCGCGACGGTTGCGGCCAGGAATGCTGGTTTGCGCACCCTGACGGAGATGGCTCGGTTAGGTTCAGATTCGGCTCGATTCACACGGCCTCCAGCCACAAGCATACGCCAACCATGGGCCGCGTGTTCCTTATTTCGGCGGATTCCCGGCCAGCCACTTCCTGGCCTGCTGCGCGTAGTCGGTATCCGGCAGCTCCTTCACGATTCTTTCGTAGTATGACCGCGCCTGATCCGGCTTTCCGGCGCGATCCCAACCGTTGGCGATGTCCGCGAGCAGTTGGCCGCGGTAGGCGGCATCCCGCTTGGCGAACTCGTCTTTTTCCAGGGACAGGATCTTTTCGTAATCGCCCAGGCCCTTGGCCAGCAGCGGCGCGGCCATCTCCGGAGGCATCATCGGACTCTTGGTGGCAGCCAGAAGCGTGGCGCCGCGGACCCTCAGCACATGGATATTCTCGGGCTCCGCGGCCACGGCGTCATCCATCTCTTGCAAGCCGCCCTCCCACAGTTCCATTCCTTTGGTGTCATCTCCGGCCTGGAACGCCTGGCCAGCCAGGTAAGCTCTACCCGCGCCATGCCATGCCATCGCCTCTCCGTGCTTTGGATTGGAGGCCAGCACGTCTTCCGATACCTTCATGGCGCGTGCGAGGGCGGCCTTATCGCCCGCAAAACCAGCCTGATAATCCTGGCGCACGCTCTCGTCGAAGTGGTCGGCGAGCGGCGCTCCCAGCAGAGAGGCCGCCATCATAACTGCTGTCGCTGTCAAGGTGCCTTTTATCACCTTTCCATGATAACCGATGATAAGCTGAGTCAAGACAGGAAGGACAGAGATCATGGCGACAACCAGCAGCACAGAGAAGGAGCCGGAAGGAGCCATCAGTCCGGAACCGGGCGAGCCGCCATCCGGGCACGCCGACCCGGGATTTCCTATTGTGGGCATCGGCGCGTCGGCCGGCGGCCTCGCGGCATTCGAAGCCTTCTTTTCCGGCATGCCCGCCGACACCGATCCGGGCATGGCCTTTGTCCTGGTACAGCACCTGGCCCCCGACCACAAGAGTATCCTCTCCGACCTGGTGAAGCGCTATACCCGCATGCAGGTCTTCGAGGTGGCCGACGGGATGGCGGTCCAGCCCAACTGCGCCTACATCATCCCGCCCAACCGGGACATGGCCTTTCTCAACGGCACGCTGCAGTTGCTCGAACCCGCCGCGCCGCGAGGTCTGCGTCTTCCGATCAATTTCTTCTTCCGCTCGCTGGCTCAGGACCAGCACGAGCGGGCCATCTGCATCGTGCTCTCGGGCACTGGCAGCGACGGCACTCTGGGGGTGCGGGCGGTGAAGGGCGAGGGCGGCATGGCGATGGCGCAGAACCCCAAATCCACCGAATACGACGGCATGCCGCGCAGCGCCATTGCCACGGGCCTGGTGGACTATGTGCTGCCGCCGGCCGAAATGGCCGCCCAGCTCGTCGCCTACGTCGGGCACGCATTCGGCAAGACATCCCGTCCGGTCACTCGTCCGGCGCCTAACGCGGACGACGCCTTGAAGAAAATCTTCCTACTGTTGCGCGCCCAAACGACTCACGACTTTTCCCAGTACAAGCGCAACACTATCCTACGGCGCGTCGAGCGGCGCATGGCCGTCCACCAGATCGAGCGGATGGAAGCGTATGTCCGCTACCTGCAGCAAACTCCGGCCGATGTGGAGGCGCTCTTTCGCGACCTGTTGATCGGTGTTACAAGTTTCTTCCGTGATCCGCAGGCTTTCGAGGCGCTGCAGGAACAGGCCATTCCGCGGCTTTTCGCCGGCAGACCGACGGGCGCATTGATTCGCGTCTGGATACCGGGCTGTTCCACCGGCGACGAAGCCTATTCCATCGCCATCCTGCTACAGGAGCGCATGGAGGCGCTAAGGCAGAATTTCAAGCTGCAGGTGTTCGCCACCGACATTGACCGCCAGGCCATCGAACAGGCCCGCGCGGGAGTCTACCCGGCCAGCATCGCCAGCGACGTCTCGCCGGAGCGGCTGGGCCGCTTTTTCACCCCGGAAGCAGACAATACCGCCTATCGCATCCGCAAAGGTATCCGCGACCTGGTCATCTTTTCCGAGCAGGACGTGATCAAAGACCCGCCGTTTTCCAAAGTCGATCTTATTAGTTGCCGCAACCTTTTGATCTACATGGGAGCGGAACTGCAGAAGAAGCTCATCCCCCTTTTCCATTACGCGTTGAACCCGGGAGGCGTGCTTTTCCTGGGCACCTCTGAGAGCACGGGCGAGTTCGTGGAGCTGTTTGCCTCGATGGATCGCAAGGCGAAGCTGTATCAGCGCAAGAAAGACGATGGGCACGCCGCGCACGGGCACGGAATGGCGAAATTTCTCCCGCCCCTGTCGGATGATGCATCCGTCCAACGGCACTCCGGAAAGGCGCCTGGCGAAAACAAGCTGCCGGTGCGCGAGCTGACCGAACGGGCGCTGTTGCAACAGTACGCCCCGGCAGGGGCGCTGATCAACGGTCGCGGCGACATCCTCTACCTGCACGGCCGCACCGGCCAATACCTGGAACCGGCTCCGGGCGAAGCCGGTATGAACATCCTGAAGATGGCTCGAGAAGGGATGCGCCGGGAGCTTACCACGGCCCTGCACAAGTCTGCGGCGAACGGAGAGCCGGTGCGTCACGCGGGCCTGCTGGTCAAGACCAATGGCACTTTTACCACGGTCAGTTTGAAGGTCCAGCCAGTGTCTGTGGGACCGGACCCAGCCACCGTGCCCACGCTGTTCCTGGTGAGCTTCGAGGACGCGCCCGCGTCGGACCTGCAACGGCCCGAAAAGGCCGCGGACTTGCCGGCGGACAAGACCGCGGGCGCGGTAACAGCCGAAGCGGGCGGGAGCGCCACCGACGCCGAGGCGCACATCCGGGCGCTGCAGCAGGAGCTGCGGGCCAAGGAGGAATACCTGCAGACCTCCCACGAGGAATTGGCGACTTCCAACGAAGAGCTTAAATCCTCCAACGAGGAAATGCAGTCGGTGAACGAGGAACTGCAATCCACCAACGAGGAGCTGGAAACCTCCAAGGAAGAATTGCAATCGGTCAACGAAGAATTGGCCACGGTCAACGCCGAGCTGCAAAACAAGGTGGCCGATCTGTCGCGCTCCAACAACGACATGAATAACCTTTTGGCCGGCACGGGCATCGGTACTATCTTTGTGGACCATCACCTGCGCATCCAGCGCTTCACTCCCGCCGTTACCCAGGTGATCAACCTGATCCTGAGCGACGTGGGGCGGCCGGTGGGCCACATCGTCTCCAACCTGACGGGCTACGACCGGCTGGTGGCGGATGTGCGGGCGGTGCTGGACACTCTGGCGCCCAGGGAGATTGAGGTGCAAACCCAGGCGGGCGCGTGGTACCTGCTGCGCATCCGGCCCTACAGGACCCTGGAAAACGTGATCGAGGGCGCGGTGATCACCTTCACGGAAATCACCGAGATGAAGAAGGCGCAAGCGGCGCTGCGGGAAGTTGAGGCGCTGCACCGCCTGGCGATGATAGTCCGCGACGCGAGCGATGCCATCACCATGCAGGACTTTGAAGGCCGCATCCTGAGCTGGAATCCGGCGGCGGAAAGGATGTACGGCTGGAGCGAAGCCGAGGCGTTGCAGATGAACATTCGCGACTTGATGCCGGAGGGCCGGCGGAGAGAAGGATTGGCCCAGCTCCGGCAACAGAGCCGGCCGGAAGTAGTGGAGCCGTACCGCATGCAACGCATCGCCAAGGATGGCCGGATCCTGGAGGTGGCGCTGACTGCCACTGTATTGGTGAACGAGTCCGGGGAAGCGTATGCCATCGCCACCACCGAAAAGGGGATAGATTGAGAGAGCGGGATCTCCATGGCTGAAGGAGTGTTTTCCGAAGGTCTCAGTACCGGCCTGCGCGAGCGGGCCGAGGAAAGAGCCGGAGCAGACCGGATCGATGTTCCCGACCCGCTTTCGCCCGAGGAAGCGCAGCGGGTGCTCCATGAGTTGCGGGTTCATCGGATCGAGCTCGAGATACAGAACGAGTCTCTGCGCCGTGCGCAGGAGGAGCTGGAAGCTTCGCGGGAGCGGTATTTCGACTTGTACGATCTGGCTCCGGTGGGCTATGTAACGCTCAGCGAACAGGGGTTGATTCTGGAGGCCAATCTTACCGCGGCCAAACTGCTGGGCTTGACCAGAGGCGCTTTGGTCAAGCAGCCCTTCTCCCTCTTTATTTTTCCCGAGGATCAGGATATCCACTATCGGGCCCGCAAACAACTGGTTGCAACCGGCGCGCCGCAGACCTGGGAGCTGCGGCTGGTGAGAAAGGACGCCGGCCCCTTCTGGGCGCGCGTGGAGGCGGCCCCGACGCAGGGCGCGGACCGGGCGTGCGTGTACCGCGCCGTAATCAGCGATGTCAGCGAGCGCAAGCGCGCCGAGCGCATTGAGGAAGAAAAGAAACTGGACGCCCAACGGCAACAGCTCCAGAAGGCCGAAAGCCTGGAGCGCATGGCCGGGGCCATCGCCCACCACTTCAACAACTATTTGATGGCGGTGACGGGGAACCTGGAGCTGGCCATGGGCGACCTGGACCGGGGCGGGCAGCCTTTCGATAACCTGGTCAACGCTCTGCATGGAGCGCGGCAGGCGGCGGAAGTAAGCAACCTGATGCTGACCTACCTTGGAAAAACGCCCGGCAAACATGAGCCGGTGGATCTTTCCGACATCTGTCTCCAGTGCCTTCCCTTACTCCGGGCCGCCATGGCGAAAGACGTGGTGCTGGAGGCGGTTTGCCCTCCTCCAGCCCCGGTGGTCAGCGCGAACGCCAACGAGATACAACGGGTGCTGACCAACCTGGTCTTAAACGCCTGGGAGGCGCGCAGACACGGCCGGAGCGCCATTCAGGTGACGGTCAAAATGGTTTCGCCGGCGGAGATCCTCGAAGCGCACCGCTTCCCCATCGACTGGCGCCCGCATGACGATGCCTATGCCTGCCTGCAGGTGGCGGATGAGGGCTGCGGGATCGCGGATCAGGATATCGAGCAGCTCTTCGATCCGTTTTTCTCCAGCAAGTTCGTTGGCCGAGGTCTCGGCCTGGCAGTGGTCCTGGGAATTGTACGGGCGCACCGTGGCGCCGTCACGGTGGAAAGCGAAGCAGGCCGTGGCAGCATCTTCCGGGTCTTCTTGCCGCTGGCGACCGATGATGTTGCCGGCCAGCCGGACCAGACAGCGAAGTCCCCGGCAGTTGCCTGGGGGGGCACGGTGCTGCTGATCGAAGACGAGCAGGCCGTTCGCAAAATAGTGGCAACCATGCTCACGCGCCTGGGATTTACGGTGATCGAGGCAGCCGACGGCCTCGACGCTGTGGCGGCGTTTCGGCGCCACCAGCATGAAGTCCGTTTGGTACTCTGCGATTTGACTATGCCACGCATGAACGGCTGGCAGACATTGGTGGCCTTGCGTAAGCTGGCGCCCGGCATCCCGGTGATTCTGGCCAGCGGCTACGACGAGGCTCAGGTGATGGCAGGCGACCACGCCGAATGGCCCCAGGCATTCCTGGGCAAGCCATATCGCCTCAAGGGACTTCGCGATGCGATCGGCCGCGCCCTGCTGCACCGGAAGGAATGAGTGACTGCTGACGATCCGAACGCAGGACTGCGCTGGCGGGCCGAGGAAAGAGCCGGAGTAAACCAGACCGGTATCCCGGACGCGCTGTCGCCCGAGGAGGCGCGACTGGTGCTCCACGAGTTGCGGGTGCATCAGATCGAGCTGGAGTTACAGAACGAGGAGCTGCGCAGGACGCAGGAGGAACTGGAAGCCTCGCGGGAGCGGTATTTCGACCTGTACGATCTGGCGCCGGTGGGCTATCTCACGCTCAGCGAACAGGGGTTGATTCTGGAAGCCAATCTCACTGCCGCCAAACTGCTCGGTGTTGCCAGAGGCGCTCTGGTCAGGCAGCGGCTGACCAGTTTTATCCTCCCGGAGGACGAGGACATCTATTACCGGCACCGCAAACGGCTCTTTGCAAGCGGCGCGCCGCAGGTCGACGATCTGCGGCTGGCGAAAAGCGGGGGCGGCTTCTTCTGGGCGCGGGTGCAGGCGGTGTTGGCGGAGACAGCCGACGGCGCGCCATTATGCCGCACGGTGATCAGCGACATCACCGAAAGCAAGCGGGCCGAGGAAGCGCTCAAGACCACTCACGCCGATCTTCAGCACTTCTCTTATGCGCTGACCCACGACCTTCAGGAGCCGCTGCGCATGGTGGTGAACTTCACTCAATTGCTGGCGCAGGAGTACGAAGGAAATCTGGGCGCGGACGCAGACAAATACATCTCCTATTCCGTCGAGGGTGCTTTGAGAATCGATGCCCTGCTGAAGGCGCTGCTGGATTACTGGGAGGTTACCGAACGGGGTATTGAGAGTCTCTCATCCGTCGACTGCAATCAGGTGCTGGCAAAGACGCTGCTCAACCTTCAGGCCGCTATTCAGCAGAGCGGCGCGATAGTCACCTCCGATTTGTTGCCGACCTTGCCAGCCGAAGAGATTATGCTGGTGCGTCTTTTCCAGAACCTCATTAGCAATTCGATCAAGTACAGGAGCGCGGCGGCGCCCGAAATCCACCTCTCCGCCGTGAGAACCGGCGAAGGGTGGCTGTTCTCGGTGCGGGACAACGGCATCGGCATCGATCCGGGAGACGCCGAACTGGTGTTCGGCATGTTCAAGCGCCTGCACCGCAAGGAAACTCCCGGCACGGGTATTGGACTGGCACTATGCAGGAAGGTGGTGGAACGCCATGGCGGCCGCATTTGGGTGGAATCGGAAGCGGGACGGGGTGCGACATTCAAGTTTACG
>Ga0302324_100021900_pt1 | contig 12447 bp, 8 predicted proteins | sample Palsa_T0_1_FD_201949 | JGI IMG/M metagenome (GOLD analysis project Ga0302324, IMG submission 201949) | Peat permafrost microbial communities from Stordalen Mire near Abisko, Sweden - Palsa_T0_1 | ecosystem: Environmental > Terrestrial > Soil > Palsa > Peat permafrost | place: Sweden: Abisko...
AAAGCGCACAACGGTAGCTCTTGCCGCCGGGCCCCCATGAAGAAACAACAGTCCGGGCCGGCAACGGATGACGGCAAGGCCTTGCCGCGACTAAGCACCGAGTCTTTTTCGTTAGAGACTCGGCTTTGTCCGAGGAGTCTGTAGGTCACTGAACCGACTTTTCGCTCGCATACCTCCGGCAAGCGCGTGGCATGCAACAGCAAGCGGCGAAAGCCGCAGGCAGGAGGGACCGAGGATGAAGCTGGTAATAACTGGCACAAACGGCGAACAGCTAACAGTTGCCACGAACGGCGATAAAGATGCGCGACAAGCGAATAACTTAACTCCGGCCGCCAACGGCGCCAAACAGACCGAGCAGAAGCCCCAGGCGCCAGCTCCAGCCGCCAACGGCGACAAGAAGACCGGCCAGAAGCCTCAGGAATCGGCTCCGGCCGCCGACGGCGCCAAGGAGGCCGAGCAGAAGCCCCAGGAACCAGCTAAAACTGCCAACGGCGACAAGAAAAGCGAGCAGCAACCCCAGCCATCACCGCCTGATGCCAAACTGCCGCCCGATGCCGCCAACAAGAAGATTGAACAGAAATCAGATTCGAAAGCTGCGCCGCCGAAAGACGCCCCGCATTCTCGGCGCAAAATCCTATTGGTTGCTGTGGCTTTCGTGGCGCTCGCGGCCGGCGCCTACATTATCTGGAGAGTATTCTTTGCCAAGCCAAAACTGCCCGATAGTATTGTGACCTTGAGCGGCCGGATTGAAGGCGATAATGCCGCGATCGCGGCGAAAAGCACCGGGCGCATTCTCGAAATCAGGTTCCGCGAAGGCGACGCGGTGAATGCCGGCGATATCATCGCGATATTGAGCGACGAGCAGGTCCGCGCGCGTGAGGGCCAGGCACAAGCAGGGGTTTCGATCATGGAGGGCAAGAGCCAATCGGCTCTGGACCAGATTGCCGTCTTACAAAAGCAGATGCAACAGAATCAGCTTCAAACCGCCCAGTCGAAAATAGACGCGGAGGGTCGCGTTAGGCAGGCCGAAGCAGAGGTGGCAGCCACCGAGGCGGATTTGGCGCAGCAACAGGCCTCCTATCAAATCGCCGCGTTCGACAGGGACGCTTACACCAAGCTCGCCGACACGGGAGCAGCCTCCGCGCGTCAGGCGAAACAGGCGATCGCGACGGCTGGCGCCCAAGCGGCGGTGGTTAGTGCGACGAGCCGCCGGGTCGAATCTGCGAGAGGCGCGCTGACGACAGCGCAGGCCAACCTTGAAAATCCCGGCATCCGCGAGGACCAAGCCGCGATGACTCGCAGGCAGATCATAGGGCAGCAGTCGGAGTTTGCGAGTGCCAGGGCAGGTACACAGCAAGCCCGCGGGCAATTGCTGGAGGCCCAGGCAAACCGGCAGGATCTGGTGGTTCGGGCTCCGTTTACAGGCGTGGTAGTAACGCGGGCGGCCGAGCCGGGAGAAGTCGTGATTGCTGGAACTGCCCTAGTCACAATGGTGGATCTGACCAAGGTGTACCTGCGAGGCTTCGTGCCGGAAGGTGAAATTGGCAAGGTCAAGCTCGGACAACCCGTGCACGTGTATCTGGATTCCAGCACCAAGCAGCCCATCGACGCCTGGGTGGCCCGCATCGATCCCCAGGCCACGTTCACGCCTGAGAACACCTACTTTCAGGACGAACGAGTGACGCAGGTATTTGGCGTCAAACTGCAACTGAAAGGCGCAATAGGCTTTGCGAAACCGGGCATGCCCGTGGATGGCGAAATTCTCACGCAAGGCGATACATGGCCGAAAGCCAGTATTAGAAAATGACAACGCTGGATCGGGAAATAGCAGCTCCGCCAGATCGCGCTGGCAATGCGCCGAAGCAGACGGCCATCCGAGTTAGCCGGCTCTCGAAGCACTATGGCGCCGTGGAAGCGGTTCGCGGCATCGAACTAGAAGTCGGCGATGGCGAGATCTTCGGCTTGATCGGGCCCGACGGAGCGGGTAAGACCTCGACGTTCCAAATCCTGGCCGGCGTGATGGAAGCCAGCGGTGGCATTGCGGAAATTTTTGGCCAGCCCGCACGCGCCGCGCGCTCTGAAACCGGATACCTCACCCAGGCATTCAGTCTTTATCCGGATCTCACGGTTTTGGAGAATATCCGCTACATCGGCGATCTTCGCCGCGTTGCTCATGGCGAGATCGCCGAGCGCGGCCGGCATTATTTGGAAATGTTCGACATGGACCGCTTCTCGGACCGGTTGGCCGGGAAATTGAGCGGTGGGATGAAGCAGAAGCTGGCGTTGACCTGCGCGCTGGTGCCACAACCGCGCGTCTTGTTGCTGGATGAGCCGACGACCGGCGTAGACCCGGTATCGCGCCGCGAATTCTGGGACGCGCTGGCACACCTGGCGGCGGATGGATTGACCATCCTGGTCGCGACGCCATATATGGATGAAGCCGAGCGCTGCCACCGCGTTGCACTGATGCATGAGGGAACCATTCAAGAGATGGGCACCCCAGCGGAGCTGCGCGCAGGGTTGGATGCAAAACGGCTGGAACTGCGCACGGACAAGTTGGCGGAAGCCGAGCGGGTTCTTTCGCAGTCGAGCGGTGCTACCGAAGAGATCATTGACGTCCAGCGCTTCGGCGACCGCCTGGACCTGCTGGTGCATCACCCCGACGCGGCGAAATGCGTTGTGGAAGAGAAGTTGAAAGCAGCCGGTCTTGCGATTGGCGATGTCCGGGAGGATGAGCCGACACTCGAGAACGTGTTTGTCGCGAAACTCCGCAGCCTGGGCCAAACGGTCGACGAAACGCCGTTTCCAGGGCATCACTCGCATCAGGATCTGCGAGGGCAGGCTGCCATCCGCGCCACCGACGTCACGCGGCAGTTCGGGAAGTTCACGGCCGTAAAGAACCTGAACTTACAGATGCAATATGGGGAGATCTACGGCCTGCTCGGAGCGAACGGAGCCGGCAAGACCACAACCATCCGGATGTTATGCGGGCTTATCGATCCGACGCAAGGGAATATTCAATTAGCAGGGGAGCGGGATGTGCGGTCGGAAACCGTACGCCAGCGGGTCGGCTACATGTCGCAGAAGTTCTCCTTGTACGACGACCTTTCTATCCAACAAAACCTGAATTTCTTCGCAGGCGTTTACGGCGTACCCAAAAATGAACGCAAGGAGAAAATTCAATGGGTGCTGTCGTTTTCCGGGCTGCAGGGCAAGCAGGACCAGATCACGGGAAGTCTGCCGGGAGGATGGAAGCAGCGTGTGGCATTCGGCGCGGCAATCCTGCATGAGCCGACCGTCCTTTTTCTGGATGAACCGACCTCCGGAGTGGACCCCCTAGCCCGCCGCGCCTTTTGGACCATGATCAATCGGCTGGCCGACGCGGGCACCGCCATTCTGGTGACCACCCACTACCTCGAGGAATCGGAGCAATGCAATCGCCTTGGCTTGATGGCCGCGGGTGAACTGGTCGCCCAGGGGAGTCCTACCGACATCAAGGGCCAGCAAAAAGGTCACCTGTTGGAGGTGGTAGTCGACCAACCGCAAAAGGCGGCGGATCTGCTAAAGGACGACACGGAACCCTGGCGCATCTCGCTGTTTGGCGATCGGCTGCATGTGGTTACCGATGAAGATGCGGCGAGTGGCGAGAAGTCCACGAAGAAGAAGCTGCAATCGAATGGCATTCGCGTCCTGCAGATACGGGAAGGGAGCTTTTCCATGGAGGATGTGTTCATTAGTGTCATGGAAAAGGCGCGGCGCGAGGGCAAAGTCGCCGCCTCGGAAGATCAAGGATGAGACGCATATTCGCGCAAAGCCGCAAAGAGCTGACTCAGATCGTTCGGGATTGGCGCACGCTCGCGCTAGCACTCGCGCTTCCTATCGCGCTGCTGCTCCTGGTGTCGTCGGCGCTCTCGCTCACAGTGACCGACTTACCCATCATTGTCCAGGATCTGGACGACTCGCCGGCGTCGCGCGATTTCATCGATGCGTTTCGCGCATCCATCACGTTTCATGTCGTGGCATGGCCCGTCAGCAGGCAGCCTCAACAGGCCCTCGTTTCGAACCAGGCTCGCGCGGTGTTAATCATACCGGATCATTTTGGCCGGGACATGGCGCGCGGCCTGGACGCCCCCGTGCAGTTGCTGATAGACGCTTCCGACGCCAACACGGCCAAGCTGATTGCGGGCTATTCGGGCCAGATTGCGCGCGCCTTCCACAAAAAAGCCGGCTCGTCTCAGGCCGACCCTGTGCAAGCGGAGATCCGGTTCTGGTATAACCCCGGACGTTCGTCCAAGAAGTTCCTGGCACCCGGAATATTTGTCCTCGCGCTGTCCATGTTTCCCTGCCTGTTGGCGTCGTTGGCCATGGCAAAGGAAGGCGAGCAGAAGACCATTCTCCAGGTTTATGTTTCCAGTATCTCGGCCCATGAGTTCCTGCTCGGGAAGGTGCTGGCGTTTATGGTGGTGGCAGTGGCGGAATTTCTGCTCATGCTTATCCCGATGTTCACATACTTCGGCCTGGGCATTGCCGGGGACCCTACTCCCTTCATCGTTGCCACCGTGTTGTACGCCTTCTGCGTGGCGTCGTTCGGAATCATGGTGGGGGCGGCAATTCCGAATCAGGCGGCCGCCATTCAAGCCGTTTCTTTCGGTGGTTTTCTATTGGTGTTCCTGCTATCGGGCCTGATGTTTCCGATCGCGAATATTCCGGCGGGAATTCGCTGGATCTCGTTCTTCGTCTGGGGCAGGTATTACATCGACATCGTTCGCGACGCGATGCTGCAAGGCGGCGGCTGGCCCGCCACCTGGTACAAAGTCGCAATGGTCGGACTGATCGGCGGGGTCTTTTACGCGATCGCGTGGTGGACCATGCGCCGCATGCAGCTCGAGACGTAGACTATGGTTCCGGTCTTCAATTATCGCGTGGGCGCCCTCCTGGGCAAGGAGTTTGGCCAAATCCTGCGCGACCGGCGCTTGGCGTTGGTCCTGATTCTTCCTCCCACACTGCAGTTGTTGCTGCTGGGATTTGCGTTGAGCGCGACCGTGACCAACATCCATCTCGGAGCGGTGGACGATAGCCGAACGGAGGAGAGCCGGGAACTGGTTGCCACACTCAGCGAGAGCAAGAGTTTTCGGTTAGTCCGCTATTACGCTTCCATCGACCAGCTTAGCGGCGCAATCGGCCGCGGCGAGGTGGATGCTGGAGTCGTCATTCCATACGACTACGACAAAGACTTGCAACGGGGCCGCATAACTACTGTGCAGTTCCTCTTGAATGCCATCAACGCCAACACGGCAGCCATCAGCCAAGGTTACGCGGAGGGTGTCATTGAGACCTACAACGCCGGTCTCCGGGCCGGGGGACTGCATGCCAGCTTTGAACCGATCGGAGCGCAAGATGACAGCCACCAAGGCCAGGCGACCTTACACCCGGCGTATCTATACAATCCGGGACTGAAGGACTCGTGGTTCATCGTGACGGGTGTCTTGGGGATGTTATTGATCCTGAACAGTTGTTTAGTTGCATCTGCCGCCATGGTGAAAGAACGCGAGGCCGGCACCATGGAACAGTTACTGATGTCGCCGGCAGCCAATTCCGAAATCATCATCGCGAAAGTCGCTCCGCTGTTTGTGCTGCTGTTCATGACGGCGATTCTGGGGTCCGCGGTCATGAAACTCGCGTTTGGCGTGCCCTTCCATGGCAAGCTGCCGCTGGTGCTCTCGGCAGCCGCGCTCTGCATTCTATCGGGCATTAGCATCGGAACGGTAAACTCGACCTTCGCCAAGTCGGCCGGGCAGGCCCAATTGATGGCCTTCTTCATCAATCCTCCGCTCGCCTCGACGTCCGGGGCGCTGAGTCCCGTGGAGGCGATGCCCAAGTGGTTACAGTCGTTCACGGTGGTGAACCCAATCCACCACTTCGCGGTCATCGCCCGCGGAAGCATGCTCAAAGGCAGCGGCTTTGCGGATCTTTGGCCCAATTTTCTGGGCCTATTAGCTATTACGCTCGTGCTGGGTTCAGTGAGCGTCTGGCGTTTTAGAAAACAGCTCAGCTAGAACGGAAGGCGACGTGAATAACTCAACGGTTTGGGGACGATTCACCAATAGGAGTTGCGCGCCTGGCGTGATGTTCGTCATTGCCACCGGTGTCGCAAGCGTTTCGTTCGGGCAAACCACTCGCGCCACCCAGGAGCCGCTCTCTGGCCGAACGGGGCAGAGCGGGTCCGTTACTGCCACGGAGTCGCCCGTGCCGGGAACCACAACCAGCGTCAATACCATCAACCCAACGGTTCAGGTGCAGGGGCCGTATGCCGGTAGCGCCGCGGGCAAGACCCCCTTTTCCGGCCAGCTTTCGTTGCGGGATGCGGTCAACCGCGGTCTCGAATACAATCTCGGAGCCGTCGGGGTCGCACAAGCAGTCCGGCAAGCCCATGGTCAAAGCAGAGTAGCTCGCAGCGCCCTGCTACCCAACGTCAATGGCTATCTTTCGGAGACAGTCCAACAGATTTCCTTGGTGACGAGCGGTCTGAAGTTCAATCTTCCTCCCTCCCTGGGCTTCTCGATTCCCACCATAGTCGGTCCCTTCAACTATTTCGACTTGAGGGCGACTCTAACGCAGACAGTTGCGGACATGACCGCCTGGAACAACTATCGTTCGGCGAAGGAAAATCTACGCGCCAACGAGCTCTCGGGGAAAGACGCACGAGACCTCGTGGTTTTAGCCGTCGGCGGCGCCTACCTCCAGGCGATCGCAGCCGCGGCCAGAGTGAATTCCGCGCGCGCTCAACTGGAAACCGCCAGTGCGCTCTACCAGCAGACATCGCAGCAGAGGAACGTCGGTTTGGTCGCGCAGATCGACGTAAACCGCAGCCGGATCCAAATGCTGACGCAACAGCAGCGCCTGGCGTCGCTCCAAAACGACCTGGGGAAACAGAAAATCAACCTGGCGCGGATGACCGGCCTTCCGCCCAACGATCGGTACGACGTGGTCGATGACGTTCCGTTCCGAGCGGCGCCCGCCATTACGATCGAAGATGCGTTGAAGCAAGCCTTCAGCCAACGTTGGGACTTGAAGGCGGCGGACGCACAGGTCCGGTCCGCCGAGCGTTCGCGATCCGCGGCACGCGCGGAGCGGCTTCCCTCCCTCTCTCTGAGCGCCGACTATGGCGCGATTGGGACGAACCCTTCGGAAGCTCATGGAACGTTCTCGGTTGTTGGAAGCCTGAAGTTTGCGATCTGGCAGAGTGGCCGGATCGAGGGAGATATCGAGCAGGCCGACGCGGCCTTGTCACAACGGCAGGCAGAATTGGAAGACCTGCGCGGACAAGTAGAGGCCGATGTCCGGAAAGTATACCTGGACCTGGAGGCGGCCAGGAGCCAGGTGGGGGTAGCTACGGAAAATCTTCAGGTGACCAAAGAAAATCTCAACTTGACCCGCCAGCGGTATGAGGCCGGGGTGACCGATAACGTCGAGGTTGTGCAGTCCCAAGAGTCCGTCGCAGGCGCGGACCTGGACTACATCAATAGCGTGTTCGCGCACAACGTCGCGAAACTCAGTCTGGCGCGTGCGGTGGGGCAAGCCGCGGACAACCTGGCACAGTTTCTGCAGACCCGCCAGCAACAAACCGGTTCCGGTGCAGAGCGGTACCGGGCGGACGATCAGGGGCACGCCAATTCGATCGCCGCTGGATTCGATTTCTAATTAACATGGGTAACGTAATAGCAGCGTCGCCGCGAATCTACTCGTGGCCAATTTCCCCGCGCCCAAGTGGGCGCAATGCCTGGCAGCCGCCCTGGTGGCGGTAGCGGAGTTGCTGCTCAGGCTGGCGCAGGTCGTCAACGCACCCTTTTTCGCGCTGACGATCATCGGCCCGGCCGCCACGCTGACGGAAATCTGGCGCAGTTCATCCCAGATCAAAGCCGCTCCCGTGTCGAAGATCTAAGTTGAACGCGCCAACAGCGGGTCGATTAGATGGGGCCACCCTCCGGGATCGAACCGGAGACCTGCTGATTACGAAATTATGCCTCCAACCGTATGCTATTGAGTCTAAACTGGGCCGCGCCGTCATTCTGTTGATATATTCGGAGTGGCGGGCGCTAATTGAACCCGATTCTGAACCCAACTCTCCAGCCGGCGGCCCTGGATTTTAGGCCGGTCCGGGGCCACAGCCCCTACTGCTACCGGTCGCTGGTGTGAAGGGGATTTCGCAACAGGAATGGAGAATCGCGCGGGCCAAGCCCGCCGTCTCTACCATTCTCCGAGTGGCCGACTGTAACGCCCAGTACAATGAAGCACGTCCGCGAGTAGGTTTAGACGGCCAAGTGCAACCTACGTTGCACAAGGCCAATTCCAGCCGGCGTCCAGAACGTCGAGCGACCAGCCGGGATTCGTGCAACTGTCTGGCGCAGGCAGGCTTCGAGCAGGAGACCTCCGTCAAGCTCTACCCAAATGAGTGAAACCGCCTCCAGAATACATCCCACGGCTCAAGTGGGCCCCGACACACGAAAATGTCCGTGTGATCCCCGATGGCGTTATTCTCGATGCCGTAGGGAATCGTAAAATGGCCAGCCAGCTCGCAGGACGAAAAGACGGTCTCGAGGTCGGCGCGCAGAAAACCTGCCGCGACAACCGTCTCGGGCTGCGGATTGCCGTACCCGCGCAGCCAATGCGAGTTCGAGCCGCTGATCACTTCCGGAAGTCCGTGACCGCGGCCATAGAGATTGATGGCGGCGGCCTCACCGGCATCGCCAGCCAGAACGCCGACGGGGGCGTCATCTGCTAGCAGCGAATCGCGAGCGCGAATCACTGCATCCGTCATTTCGCGCCAGCCGAATTCCTCATTGAGATTTTGGTTCGTCGCGTCAGCAATTTTCCACCAGCGTGAACCGGGCGGCGCCAGCGGCAGAACCAGTACGGATGTCGCAATGCCGCTGACCACCATGCTTCTCCGAGCCACCCTGCGTATGGTGCCAGCAGTCGCGAGAGACAAAGTTTCCAGCCATCGCTCGCCCCAAACTGCGCCGACGGCAAGCAGCATGGGGTAGGCCGGTGCGAGATAGTAGGGCCTGCCTCGGGCGATGAGCAGGATTACCAACGGGATCAGGTACATCCAGCCGATCATGCGAAAACGCTTTCCCTCTGGTTTGACGAACAGAAAATAAAACCCCGCGATCCATATTGGCACCGTGACAGGATTCGTCACCGCCCAGAACTGCGCGGGCACGAACCCGTCTGCGCGGCCAAGCCTGACGTCGCGGGCATGGATGAACCTCAGAAAATCCAGCGTGATGAAATCGTGCCGGACCTCCCAGATGAGATTGGGCAGGAAAATCAGGAGGCCGACGGCGGCTCCGTACCACATCCATTTGTGGAGCAGCCAGCGGGGTTTGGTCAGGACAATGCCGCCGACGATGCCCGCCAGCAGGAACGCCATTGTGTACTTTGTCATCATCCCCAGGCCGACGACGGCCCCCAACGCCAGCCACCAGCGCTGGTCTTCGGATTTCAGCATACGAATGGTCACCCAGGCTACCAGCACCCACCACAGATAGTCGAAGGAAACATATTGGAACAGGTACCCAAAACTCACTGCTGGCCCAGCGATCGCCGCCGCCCACGCAGCCACCAGCTGCGCCGGCCGTCTTCCGCCGATTTCGCGAGCCATCAAACCGGTCAGCACCATGGCGATTCCCACTGCCAGGGCGGCGAAGAAGCGCAGTCCAATCATCGATGCACCGAACAACGTCAGCGACACTCGGGCAATGAAGGGAGTAACCGGCGGGTACACCACATATCCCCAGCTGAGGAACCGAGCGTCGTCAATTGTGGCCAGCTCGTCGCGGTGGAATCCGTATTCGCCGCTAGTCGCGGTGTGCAGCGCGACCAACGCCAGCGCAGATAGAACGAGCACGCCAGTATCCGTGGCGATGATCCTCCGGCAGATGGCGGGCAGCCGCATAGATGTCGCAATCACTATAGCTTAATTAATAGCTGACCGCAGAAGGCACGATGGGGCCAGTCCGCAGCAGAGCCGCTTGACCTTAGTCGCCACGTCGGATACTGGCTTCCTGCGTCTTTGGTCGAATAACGCGCCACTCGGAGAGAGGTTTCGGCCGGTGCCGATTCCTGGCGGTAATAGCCCTTCGCACCAGCAATCCAACGTGGCCGACTGGATTGGCGTTGGAGAACAGAGGGCGACCCGATGGAACGCAGACCCCGGCTTACTTCGCGCGATTGCCGACTGTCTATCGAGCTGGCAGCCACCTTCAGCAACGGTCTGTACGTGATCGACGCGCCTGGCTGTCGGTTCCCTAGCCGGCTACACGAGGGTCGGATCTGAACCCAATTGAACCCAACTTTTTGATTGCACAAGCAGAACATCCTCGCAAGCCACTGAAAACAGGCGCGCTTGTGTGAATGTCTCCCTTCTGACCCGCCGACAAGAATCCTCGCGAGTCGACATCACGCTATTGAGGAAGTATAATGGAATGAATGATATGGAGCCACCCTCCGGGATCGAACCGGAGACCTGCTGATTACGAAATTATGCCTCTAACCTTACGCTATTGAGTCCAAATTCGGCCACGCCGTCATTCTGTCGGCATATTCGGCGTGGCAGGCGCTAATTGAACCCGATTCTGAACCCAACTCTCCAACCGGGCGGCTCTAGATCTAGATTTTAGGGCGATTCAGGGCCAGATCCCCTACCGCGACCGGTTGCTGGCGTGAATGGGATTCGCGACAGTTATTCCGGGTACGCCTTTGCGACACTTCCCTCGACGCCGTTAACTGGCCAATCCGGTTTGCCGACGATAGAAGTCCGCCAGCCCTTTGTCGCGCGATTAACACGCTCCGATCACTTTCCGCGTCGGCAGGTTCCGCGCGGTAGTTCATTCATCGATGAAAGTTCGGCAAAAACGTCCGTGTCCCGGGCACCGTTTCCAATGGGTCACGAAACACTCTCGGGCAAATTCATCATCTTCGCCAGCCTGGACCAGCGTGGGCTGGCGCGCAGGGGCTTATTGAATCCGGCCGAAGCGACCATCGCCGCGAGGGGATGGCGCTGTTCGATCAGTCGTTCATACGCGTCGATCGCTGCGTCAACCTCCGAGCACATGGTGAAATAGACGCTCAATCCGTCCGGTCTGGTTGCGATCAATTTCTCCGCCCGCTCCTTTTCCCCGGCTCGCGCCAGAACGCCGGCCAGGAGTCCTACAACCAAAGGGTCCCACGGCGCGATCCGGAAAGCCTCCTCCGCAGGCGCCCGTGCCTCAGCCGGCTTCCCCTGGAAGAAGTAACTCAGGGCGATCATCAAGTGGCCCTCGTAACCTCCGTCGTCGAGATCCAGAGCGATCCGCGCTCCCGCAATGCCGCGTTCGTACATCTCCGCGCAAATTAGTGTGAACGCCTGACGTATGCGCCACACAGGGTTCAGCGGATCCTGTGTGACGGCTTTTTCCTCCTCTTGGATCGCTTCTTCGAATCGTCCCAACGGCATCAAATAGCGGCGGGAATACCACAGGCGAACAAAGGGCGGGAGAGACTCGGATTCCATGGCCAGCCTGAACTGTTCGCCCGCTTCTTTCCAATCGTAATCATGCAAAGCCGCGATGGCACCGAGGGCAGCATGCGCCATCGGCTCCGAGGGCAGTAGTTCCAGCGCGTGGCGGGCTTCGGCACGGGCAAGCGGCATCATTTCTCGCAGTGGGCGCAAGCCCATGGAGGCGAGGTTAAAACATAAACCGCTCAAGAGAGAATGAGGATCGGCCCAATGGGGGTCCAACGCAATCGCCTGCTTGAAATACTCCTCGGCGCGCGCGTAGCCTTCTACCGAGTGCTTAGAGTACTGATGCTTGCCCTTCAGAAACGCTTCGTATGCGGGCAGGTTCGGCTGATGAGGCCGGGCCGTAGCCAGCTTGCCGGTCAGATTCACCTTTAACGCTCCGGCAATAGCCGTTGCGATCTCATCCTGCACCGCGAATACATCCGTCATTTCACGGTCGTAGCGCTGGGACCAGAGATACGTACCGTCTGCGGCCTGGATCAACTGGGCGGTGACGCGAAGGCGATTCCCGGCTCGGCGGACGCTGCCCTCCAAGACATTCGTCACCCCGAGTTCTTCGGCGATCTTGCGAATATCCTCGTTCTTTCCCTTGAAGGCGAACGCCGAGGTGCGGGATATGACTTTGAATCCGGCGGCTTGCGCGAGCGCGTTGAGGATTTCTTCCGCAAGGCCGTCGGAGAAATATTCGTCGTCGGCGTCGCGGCTCATGTTGGCGAACGGCAGAACCGCGATCGAGGGCTGCCGTGCTATGGCCGTCGCGGTCTGTTCGACCTTTCCCAATGCCTCACGCACCGCGGCCATGCTTTGGAACCGTTGTGCTGCCGACTTTTCCAGACAGCGCTTCACGATACTCTCGAGCGGCGCCCGAGCCTGGAGCGGAGGAG
>Ga0302324_100021906_pt1 | contig 12444 bp, 19 predicted proteins | sample Palsa_T0_1_FD_201949 | JGI IMG/M metagenome (GOLD analysis project Ga0302324, IMG submission 201949) | Peat permafrost microbial communities from Stordalen Mire near Abisko, Sweden - Palsa_T0_1 | ecosystem: Environmental > Terrestrial > Soil > Palsa > Peat permafrost | place: Sweden: Abisko...
GCGACCGTTTCCCGGTCGATCGCAACCGTGGCCTCATCGACTGCGGCGACGGTCTCCTCACACGAGGCGACCAGCGCGTCAACCGCGGCGGCCTGGCGTTCCGCGTCGATCGCCGCGAGCTGCTCCGCCGCCGACAGCCGCTCGTCAGCATCGGCGGCGATGTCCGCGGCCACGGCCAGCCGGTCAGCGGACGCGGCGACTTCATCGATCCCCGCCGCGAGCCGGTCGTCAGCCTCCCCGGCCACATCCGCGGCCGCGCTCAGCCGGTCCGCCGCAGCTGCCACCTCATCGATCCCGGCGGCTAGCTTTTCGACCCCTTCCAGCATCTCGCTGATGCCGGCCATGAACTCGCCGGCGGAGACTGTGAAGACCTGCTCGACCGGGGGGAGACTCGGGATGACGCCCACCGCCCCCGGGAAGCTAAGCGAAGATGGCGGCTGCCCAGGCGGTCATGCAGGCTTTCGAGCCCGCCCCGGAGGTGATCAGCAGTTCCACGGACGGCTTCATCCATGGCCGTTTCGGGATCTTCACGACCGGGCCGAAAAACCCCACCTCCGGGTTGCCGAGCTGGGGAAAGTTCTTCGCCCGGATCGTGACCGGCCCGAACTCGTGCACAGCCCCGTAGGCCGTCGTGGAACCGAGCACCTGGGAGGCCATGCCCGCCCCCATGGCCTCCGCCGGGGTCCGGTGGATGCCTTTCACCAGGTCCCCGGACACCTTCGCGGGCGGGGCGCCCGGCGGCGAGTTTGTCCGGATGCCCACGCCCTTGGCGTGGGACCGGGCGGTGAGCGCCAGTTTCACCGTCGTCTCAGCGGCTGCCGTCAGCGCTTTCACCGCGGCGATAGGGGCGTCGGACTGGGCGCGCGCCTGGATGGCCCGCAGGTTCGCGGCCACCTCCGCAGCAGCGTTGTTAACCACGGCCGCGCTCCGTCCGCTGGTTGATGCACCGCTGCTTGATCTGCTTGAGGTCCCAGCAGAACCGCCGCACATACACCGGGGTCTCCTGCAGCTCCGACCAGGACCAGGCGATCCGCAGGCCGCCCATCAGCTCGAAGTCGCGGACCTCCGCCGGTATCCAGTCCTGCGCCCACGTCCCGTCGTAAATCGACTCGGCGGGTGCTAGGACGGATTCCCAGTAGCCCCCGGGCTCTCCGGGGTCTGCTGAGGGTTTACCCTGGCCAGCTCCTGAGCCAGCCAGTTGATGATTCCCATCGGCAACTTCGCGACGTCCTCGGCTGCCGGCTTGGCCGGCAGCAGCACCGGTTCTGCGGTGGGCAGCGGGTTGCCGTGGTCGTCCAGTTCGATCGGGGCGGTCGGGTCATACACCCGCATCCCGATGATCAGCTTGGCGCCGAGCCGGTTCACGGCCCGCTTGTTCGCCTCGTTCGCGACCGGCTGCCCGTCCGGCCCGGTCTCCAGGTCTGCCTCGCTGGACGTGAACTCGCCGGGGGACATGAGCTGCGGGTTGCGGATGGTCACCCAGATGTCATCGCCGGGCTCCACAAGCTCAGTGAAGTGCTTCGTGATGACGCGGTTGGCGTATGCCACGGTAAGGAAAACTTCCTGCTAGTAGGAGGTGCTGACGTAGTTCTTCAGGGTCACGGTGGTCAGGCCGCCGTCACTCGTGTTCCCGATCGCCGAGACGGCCTGCGACAGCGACACGTACAGCGAGCCCAGATCCGCCTCACCGGTGGTGTAGCCGGACTTGGCCATCTCGATCTGCAGCGACTGCCCGCCCGAGGTGACCGGCTGCGTCAGCAGATGCGTCGTCCCGGTCTGCAGGTACTGCCTGAAGTTGGCCATGTCGTTGGCGTTGTCGTAAACCGCCTTGTAGGAGCCGTCCAGCTCCAGCGGGCCGGGGAAGATCTCCCGCGGTGCCTGCGTCCCATCCGACGATTGGATGGCCTCGATCTCCCGTTTGAGGGTGATGTCCATCGTCAGCCCGCGCGTTGAGGCACCCGGGTTGCTCACGGTCCAGCCCCAGCCGACGACCGGCTGCACCGCCGACGCCGCATACGAGAACGTCGCCTCGGTGATCGACGGGAACCCCATGTACTTCGGGGAGCAGGTGATGAACCCCTTCGGGTCGATCTTGATGCCGAGTTCGGACATGACACAGCCGGGCCAGCCGAGCTGATCCTGACCGTCATCGGTGGTGAAGCTGTAGGTCGGCCAGACCGTGGTGAAGGTCCGGTTCTGGGTGAACACATGCGTGCTCTGGGACAGCACAGCCCCGCCGGCGGCGGTGTGCGCGAACCGTGTGCCTGTGGCCGGCGTGGCCACGGGGCAGGTGTAGGGGCCGGTTCCGGTGACGGTGCCGAGCTGCACCCATTCCAGGTTGATGCCGGTCGCATCATTGATCTGGATGATGCTGTTGCTGCCCGGGTTCGCGGTCATCGACAGCGACGTCGCCCCGGCCACGCAGTTTGAGGCCAGCGTGGTTGACACACCAGCGGTCACCGTGTCGGGGCCGATGATGGCGCGGAGGAAATACCCGAGCAGGTCCGGGTAGCCGTTCGCCTCGATCTCCCATGAGGTTGTCCACGGGCCCTGGTTGATGCCCTGGAGCTTCACATCGTTCGCCCGCATCGACTCGTCCCGGATGGGGACGATGTTGTCGTTGAACTTTGCGCTGGTGAACGGGACGCTGAAGGCAGGCGCCGTGTACTGGTACTGGGTGCCTTCCTTGGCGCCGCCGAGCTTGGCGAGCCGGGACAGATAGGTCATCGCGGGTCCCCCGTCTCCGGGTCGTCGTGCACTTTAGTGGCCGGGACGGAAGGCCGGATGACCGGCGGTACCCGCGCCCCGGGGGGGTCCACGGGTGTGCAGCCGGGCACTGGGAGAGAGCAGTCGAACTCATCACCCGGTCCGATGTTCCGTGCCTCGCCGTCCAGGTCGAAGGCCACTAGCACGCTGCCGGTGTCGTTTCGCTGTCGGGGCATGCGGCCTCCTCGATAGGCGGAAAGAATGGGCGGGGCGGCCCGGGCCGGGCAGGCACCGCAGCAGTCGGCGGATCATCCGGGCCATAGATGACGGTCCAGGTGACGGTGGTTGCGGAGCCGTTGGTGGTTTGCGAGAGCGGCACCGACACGTCGAGCACGTCAGGCACGGGATCTCCTTGTAAGGTCGATCGGGCCGGCCATTCGCGTGGCCGTGTGCCGGTGCAAGGGCGGCGGTCAGAGTCACGCCTGCCGCCGGCCACGTCGTTCCGGCCGGTGCCGGGGAGCTGGCACCCGCTACGATCCGGCGCCGGAACGGCGGGTCAGTCGTTGATCTCCAAGTCGTCTGCGTAGTACGTGATGAGCGCGCGGAGTTCCTTGCCGGCCGGGATCGTCGTCCACGGCGGCTCGATCACCACACGCACGCCCGGGGAGCGCGGATCCTCGCCGACGGACAGGAACCCGCCGTGCGTCTTATCCCCGAGCGGGCCCCTGATCCGCTGGATCAGCAGGTCGATAGCGTTCCTGAACGCCTGCTGTTCCTGCTCCGCGACCGGGCTGGACGTTTGCCGGACCGGCCAGTGCAGTTCGAGGGTGATCTCGTAGTGCGGCATGATCCGGATGTTCGCCGACCGGACGTCCTGGAGGTCCAGTGACATGACGTAGACCTGCGTCTTCTGCGTCGCCGGGGTCCTCGTCCAGAAGGCCTGGATCACGTCCCACGGGCCGCCGCTGGCGGTCAGCAGCGACGGAAGCGAGTCCGTTGAGACGCACAGCCAGGCCGCTTCGCGGGTCTCTACGGTGCTGATGCCGGTGTAGGCCACGGGTCACCGCCTCACGCTGGCATTCTTGGCTGCGTGAACGACAACGAGAGCGGCAGCACTGCTTACGCCGCGCCAGAGCGCCACATGTGCGAGACGTGGACTGCTAAGGGGCCCATCGGGAGTATCTGGCGATGCGGTGGCTGCAGTGCCCTCTGGAAGCGCTGCCCTGTCAGCCTGATACGCGCAGGCGGCTGGTATCCGATGAGCCGGCTTGAGGTGTGGCGGTGGAAACGCCGCCACCGGGAGCCCGGTCAGTAGTAGCCGTACTTCTTCTTCATGTCCGCCCGGATCTTCGCCCGGATGCTCGCTCTCGCTGCGGCCGACAGGTGGTGACCCTTGAGCTTCCTGCTGATGTCTGCCTTGACCTCCGCGCGGATCTTCGCCTTGGACGCCGCGGACATCTTGTAGTGCCTGGCCTTGTAGTGCTTGCCCTTGAGTTTCTTGTCGATCTTCGCCTTGACGTCCGCGCGGAGTTCGGCGCGCAGTTTCGCTTTCGACGCCGCGGACATCTTGTAGCTGCTGCTGGCCGTCGTCTTGGCCGCGGCTACCGAGGCGCGGGCCAGGGACGCCGCGGTGATCGGTGTCAGGGCGCGGGAGCCGTGCGCGCTGAACACTGACTGGCTGCGGCCCCGGTGCGCCATGAACGTTGTGCTGGACCTGCTGCCCCGGTGCGCCCACACCCGCGACGAGTGAGTCCGGCGCCGGGCTGACTTGCGTGGTTTCCAGCCGGTCGCCACGGTCAGGCCCGGTCGTAGTTGCTCAAGATCATCAGCGCGTCGGTGTGCAGCTGGTCCGGGTCGTGGTTGGTGGCTTCCGGGTCCAGTTCCCGCACCACCAGCCACGCCGCCATCAGCTTGTTGGCGCGCACCAGATCCGCCGGGGTCGCGATGGTGTAGCCACCCGAGTAGGTGACCCGGATCAGGGAGCCGATCGGGATGAACATGCCCAGGTTGAACCACACATGCCCCGAGTCGAGTTCGGGGCCCTGGTACTGGAACGATGACAGGTTCTCGGTCCCGCCGAACGACCGGACGATCGTGAGCTGGTCGACGCTGGTGTACTGCCACAGGTCCGGGTAGCGGACCGCGTACTCGTTCAGCCAGCAATGCCGCACCAGGCTGGTCACGGCCAGGCTGGCGGCATAGGACTGGCCGAGCGTCCCGTAAATGTCCATGGGGACGTTCGTTGAGTCGGTGTACTCGTCGGGGTCCACGGCTGAGGCGCGGTGTGTTTCCGTCAGGCCCGTGAACGGAGCCAGGCGGCGGCCGGTCTCCGACTCGCACTCCCGGGTGGCCTCCACCAGAAGGTCGCTGAGAGCCTGAGTGCTGTAGTCCTTCACGAGGTCACCGAACGCGCCTTCGGTGAACTGAGCGGCCGAGCAGAGAGGTGTCACACTGTCGGCCACGGCTCACCCCCGGCCAGGTGTGGAAGGCTAGCGGCGTGACGACAGCGGCCGACGAGCGGGCGGCAATTGTCGCCCTACGCCGGGACGGCTTGTCGCACCGCAAGATCGCGAAGGAAGTCAGCCGTAACCTGTCGACAGTGCAGGCCGTCTTGAAGGAGATTGCTGCATGACGGATCTTGCCGGCTTTATTGCTGCCCGGCTAGACGAGGACGATCGCGACCGGTGCGAGATCCATGCCCGGACCTGCGAATCACTGCCCACTCATGGCCGGATTGAGTTCCCGTGCGACTGCGGCTACCCGGCCCGCGTGCTCCGCGAGGTCGAGGCCAAGCGGGCACACATCCGCATGTGGGAGACATTCGCGGTGAACTTCACCCACATCGATGAAACCGAGTTCGAGTTCGCTAAGCGCGAGGCGCTAGAGGAAGTACTGACCACCGATGCCGCCGTCTACAGCGACCACCCGGACTACCCGCAGGACTAGCTGCTCACGTCGTCCTTCTTGCCGTCTCCCTCGTCGCTGACCGCCTTGCCGCGCCCCTTGCTGGCTGGTTTTGGTGCTTCCGCGACCTGGTACCCGCCGAGGCGCAGCAGGTCGTTACCGAGGTCGTCGGGGACCTCTGTCACGTCGCCGTCGTTCTTCCACTCATGCGGGCCGACCGCGCAGCCGCCGCCGACCTCGTGCTTGCTGAGCCACATCAGCGGCCTCCTTCAGGGGGAATGAGGTGTCCCTCGCAATGCGGAGTAGCCACTGCGAGGGACACCCGGAACCGCTAAAACCGCAGGTCAGACGCTAGTCGCGACCCGGGCCAGCCTGCCAAGGTACTTCGGGCCCCGGACAGCCAGGCAGGTGTCATCGACTAGAGCGAAAGGAAGTGTATCCGGGCTGCTCGTGGTCGGGTAGACATCGAGCGGAGTGCACTCACGCACGTACGGGCGGATCACGAAGTTCCGGTCCCTGGAGATCAGGTAGATGTTCTCCAGGCCCGCCGCGAGCGGATACAGGCCGGTGTTGGTGCCGTAGTACGCCGTCGGCAGGGTGCCGGGCACCGTGGACCCGTTGTAGGGAACCAGGGCTGTGCCGGTGTCCGCGATCCCGGTCGTCAGGATCGGGGTCACCATGTCAGCCGCGAGACCGACCGTGCCATCGACGTAGCCGAGGAACGTCTCCGAGCCTGCCGCGCCGCCGGCTGCGGTCCGGTAGACCTTGTAGGAGATCGGCTGGCCGCCGTCCGAGCCGCTCGGCGTCGAGAACGTCAGAGTCAGCGCGTTGCCGGTCGTGACCGCCTGCGAAACCTCAACGGCCGGCAGGATCTCACCCTGGCGGGCGATGACCGGGCTGATGACGTACCGGTAGGTGGCGTTCAGCGTGTACGAGCCGCCCCACGTCCCGGCGCTGGAGGTGCCGGGGGTCACGGTGCCCATCTGGTAGGACCGCGGCGACAGGAACGACGTCAGCACGATCGGGATGTTGCGGTACGAGTCGACCATGAGACCCGGCGCGACCTCCACCTTGTCGTTGAACCGCTGCTGGTTCTGCAGCAACTGCGAGATCTTGCTCTGCGCGGTGGACGATGCGACGAACATCCAGTTGGAGCCGAGGATCGGCATGGCCACGTTCTGCTGCACCATGTCGATGACCTCATCGAACATGGCCGTGGTGAGCGTGTTGCCGCCCTTGTCCTGCGCGTTCTGCGTCGCCCCGGAGAAGGTGGACACCAGGGTGTCCAAGCCGTCGAACTGGGGGCGGGCGCCGTTGATCGTGGACGCGGAGTTGCCCCAGTCGATGCCGGTTTCGATGTCCCACAGGAGACCCTGAATGGCCCCCTCGATTTCAGTCTGCCTCAGGTCGTCGATGACCTGCCGGGTGACCTGCTGCGCGTAGCCGGTGACCGCGCCGACGACCTGCAGGTGCTTCATCTGGAAGTTGTTCTGCACGTACGTGCTGGTGGAGACGGGGACTGCGCCGCCGTCGGACACGAACCCGCCGGTCGCGAGGGTGGTGCGCTGGTTGAAGTAATAGACGTCCGCGTCCCATTTGGTCATGGGGATCGCCCGCACCATGGGTGAGAAGCGCCGCATGTACTCCAGGAGCTGCGGGTCGATGATCTTGGGGATGAGGGCGGACGCGCCAGCGGCGGTCAGCGCCTCCCTCAGTTCACTAGGCATGGCTGTGCCTTCCGGGCTGGGGAAATGTGGTCTGGGCATGCGAAAGGCCCCGCGCGTCAGGCACGGGGCCAGGGGTCGACCGACCATTTCTGCCGTCCGCCGTCACCAGCGGCACCAGCCCGGAAGGCTGGCGGTCAGTACAGCTAGGGGCGGCCCGTCACCGGGCCGGGGCCGTCAGTAGACGGCGCGGTCGCCGAGGACGTGCTGCTGCAGGACCGCGCCGGCGACGCGGCGCTCATCCTCGGTCCACTGCTCCATCGGCTTCATCACGCCGTCTTTCATCGGGTAGCCCTCGGGGATCTCACCGCCCGTGCGGGCAGCCGTGTGCTCGGTGACCAGGCCCTTGCGTCCCGGGCCGCCACCGCCAGCGACAGCGCCCTGCTTCTCCGCCACGAGCCGTTCGCTGACGAGCCGCTCGATGCGCTGGTCCTCGGTCTCGGTGACGGCCGTCTCCGCGAGCTTCGCGGTGACCTTCTCCTCAACGAGGCGGGCGATCCGCTCATCGGCGGTCTCGGTGGTGGTCTCGGCGACGGGTGCGGCCGGGGCGGACTCGGCCGGCTTGGCCGCGGCGAGCCGCTTCTTCGCTTCCTTCTTCGCCAGCTTCTTCTGGTACCTGGCGACCAGATCCTCGGGGACACTGACAGCGGGTGCGGCGGCCGGGGCCTGCACGACCGCCTCCTGCGTGGTGGTCTCGCCCATGGCGGGATCCTCCGTTTCTGTGTGCGGTCCGGCGTCCGGCGCCGGGGGTTCAGCGGGTGCGGCCTCGGCCGCGGGGGGATTGGCGAAGGCCTCGGCGAGAACCGTCTTCGGATCCTCGCCGGACTCGCCCTTGAATGCGGCGGCGAGCCGGGTGGCGAGGTCATCGATCCCGTCACCGTTCATGTCACCGTCGGTGTCCTCAGCGTCCGCACCGGGCACGTCAATGTCGCCGTCCATGTCCGGGTCCAGGGACGCCAGCGCGCTTCCGGCACCATCGCAGGCCTTCTGCAGGATCACGGCGAGGTCGGCGGGGTCAAGGCCGTAGGAGCACACGGTGACCGTGGTCGGCCCGTTGGAGGCGGTGAGGGTGTAGGAGCCCGCGGTTTCCGGGTCACCGCCGTAGAACTCGGTCACGGCCTCAGTGAGCTGGAGAGCCGGGTCGATCGTCCAGCCTTCCGTCGCGATCGTGATGCCGAACTTCCCGGCTGCGGCCTTGATCCGGCCCTTGATCCGCTTGAGCTGCGCGGGGGTGTACAGCTTGGCGTTGCTCGCCTGGCTGATGAACGACCAGGCGGCCCTGACGTGAGCTTTGGTGTCCAGCTCATACCGCTGCTTCTTGTCCGGCTGGTAGCCGGGGTCCGCGTAGGTGGTGCCGCTCTTGCCCTGCAGTCCGGCGCTGCGTTTCGACAGGGCGACCGTGGCGGCCTCGCCGATCTCCGTGCAGGTCTCGCACAGGCCGTTGGCGAGCAGGTGCGGGCGCTCCAGCGGCAGCAGTTCCCGCGTCGCCTCCCGCACGTCTGCGGGCATGACCTCGCTTACCGGCGCGGTCTCTTCGGTGAGGGTTGTCACGCACGCCTCCGCGCTTTCAGTGATGAGCACGCGCTCGGTGGTCTCATTGGCTCCGTCCCTGGCCCAGGCGAAGGTCTCAACGCCCGCGCCAGGGACACCCGGCTTGCGGGTGTAGTCCAGGCCATCGAGTTCCAGGTCATCGGCGGTTTCTACGGCTGAGCCGTCCGGGCCCTTTATGCGGCGGACCTTGCCTAGCCATGCACCGCGGATCGAGACACCCTTGAGGAACGGCGGCTGGCCGTCGCTGGTGTCCAGCAAGTTCGCGATGGTGTGCCCGTGCGGCGTGTCCGCAATGGCGGCCGAATAGTGGGCCTTCCCGTCTTCACCGAGGCTCAGGGAGGTGATCCGCCCGACGATCCGCGAACTGTCATCCTCGGCCGCGTGATGGGTCAGCTGAGTCATCGGCTCATCGCGATAGGTCAAGTCGACTGTTTCGCCATCGGCGAGACGGCCCTGTGCCCGCACGATCGCTTTGGCGATGGCCTCGCGGGTGTAGAGCCGGCCGTTCCTGGACACGCCGGGTGCGAGAGCGACACCGGAGACGGTCGCGATCGTCTTAGCCATCAGACCTGCCGATCATGACTTGCTGCGCCCGGTGCCGTCATCGTCGACCACATTCCGGAACGACGTGCGCCTGGCCTCGCCGGTAGTCAGGTCATGAACGACGTACGGGTTCTCACCGTGGCCATGGTTCGGCGCGAACGGCCGCACGAAATGCTCACTGCCAGGGCTGTCGCTGACGGCGAAGAACTCCATCGCCTCGTGCCGCTCAACCTCAAGGCACTGATCGAACAGCCACCGTTGCCACGACTCGTAGCCGTAGGAGGCGGCCGGCACGATCATGTAGTGGTGGACCCGGTAGTTCTCGCCACGATCCGGGTGGTAGCTGTCGTACCCGAGAGTGATGATGTCGAGCGTCAGGCCCGCGCTGCCCTGCCCGCGGTCCATGTCGGCCAGGTGAAATTTCCATCCGGGCCGGTACCGGAAGCACTTCACCAGGTAGGCCAGCGCACTGGGGAACGGCGCGGTCTGTGTCATCGTGCGTTCGCCGTCCATCAGCGCCTCCCTCGTGCCGCGAGCCGCTGTGCTTTCAGGTCCCTCGCGGCCCCCGCGGACGTGACGGACGAGCCAGTACGGCGCGCTTTCCGGGCCTGTACGACGCGGAGGGCGTCCGCGACAGCCTGAGCGACTTCCGGGTCTTCCATGGCCAGCAGCAGCCGGGCAACGAACTCTGTGCGCCGCTCAGCCTCAGCGTTGGCTTGCGCCTGCCGCTGCAGGCCACGGGATGCGGCCATGGCTCAGGCGTAGCCGAGAGTCACCGTGGACGGCGATGCGGCGGCCACAACGGTGATCCCGTTGACGGCGGGCAGGTTCACGTCGTACACGCCGACGACGGGGCTCGTGCCAGACCAGAGGATCGTGCCGGAACCCGCAGAGGCGTTGTCGTAGATGGTGACCGCACCCGTGCTGCTTGCGGTGACGGACACCTTCACAAGCCGCCCGGGGCCGGCCTTGACCGTGAAAGTGCCTGCGGCCGAGATCGGGTAGGTGAACGTGGCTGACGCGGGGAATCCAGCGTCGTCGTACTCGGTGGCAAGCTGGTTCTTGGCCATGACGGAAGTGCCCCTCTCGGGCTTGTCGCGGGTCCGGTCTGATGTGGCCTCAGCGGCCAGGGACGATCAGGCGTAGCCGACGGTGACGCCGCCGGCCGTGAGGCTCGCGTTGCCGGCGAAGATGCCGTTCACGACAGGCAGATCGATGGTGAAGACCGCGCCGGAGACGCCCTGGGCGACGGGGATGGCCAGCAGCGGAGTGCCGGATGCGGCACCCGCGTTGTCGTAGAAGGTGAGGACGCCGCTGGCACCCACGAACGCGGTGGTGACGGTGACCTTGAGCAGGCGTCCAGCGCTGGCGCTGACAACGCCGCCGGTGTAGGTGAGTGTGTTCGTCAGCCGGGCGACGGAGCAGTATCCGTTGTCGTCATACGGCGTGATGATCCAATCCTTAGCCACTGCAAAGCGCCCCTTTCGGGCTTGGTAGATGCGGAAGAGGCGGCCCTCAGCGGCCGTACAGGCTGATCCTGTGACTACAGGCCGGCGATCTGCGATGTGAGGGTGTTGCCGGACGCCGCCGCTAGAACCATCACCTTGACCTGATTGATCGGCTTGCCAGTGAAGAACTGCGGACTCGGCGAACCGCTAACGACAGAGCCGAGCACAAACCAAGTCGACCCGCCGTCGGTAGATCCATACAGAATGGCCGTTGCCGAAGAGTCAGTGGGGTCGCTCCACTCAAAGGTCCAGGTGGTGTTTACAAAGGTGTTGCCGTTACTCCAAGGAGATCCCGGTACGGAGGCGCCCTGACTCAGGGGGCCCGTGAGGAAGACGCTGTAGCTCATAGTCGCGCAGCCTCTCAATGGTGTCGGTCAGCATACTGACCTGCACGTTTGGTAAGATCAAAAGCAAACGGCCCGCCTAGTGCGGAAACACCGGGCGGGCCTAGCCACCACCTGAGCAACCAGGGGATGACCTAATGACTGAGCCTATGGCCCAGCAGAAGACCTGCACCAAATGCGGCGAGACTAAGCCGCTAGATCAGTTTCCGCGGGCGGCCAGGAACCGCGACGGGATCGACAGCTGGTGCCGCGCTTGTCACACCGAGGCTTCTCGCCACCACAGGCAGGCGAACCGGGCACGCACGAACGAGGCCACCCGCCGATGGCGGCAGGAGAACCCTGAGCGCCAGCGCGAGGCCAGCCGTCAGTGGCGGGATGAGAACCTTGAGCGCTGTCGCGAGGTAGACCGGGAGCGGAATCAAAAGAACCGGGCGGCCGTGTTCGATCATTACGGCTGGTCCTGTGCCTGCTGCGGTACCGCCGATGCCCCCGCAATCGATCACGTCAATGGCGGCGGAGAGGCCCACCGCCGGGAACTCGGCACCAAGGGCGGCTCAGGCATGTACAACTGGCTGATCAGGAGCGGATTCCCCGAGGGCTACCAGACGCTCTGCCAGCCGCGCAACAACTCCAAGCGTGACGGTGACCGCTGCCGCCTGGACCACGCGGCAGCGTAGCCCGTCACCGTCCGTACAGCGCGATCTCGACGCCAGTACAGGTCCCGCCGGAGCAGGTCCAGTAGATCTGCCCCCATTCCGGGAGCGAGATGTAGGTGCCAGCCGTCCCGGCGTGCCGGCCGGCCGCGAGCAGTGACCCGATCGGAACGCTCGTGAGTATCGGTGTGAGCTGAAGCGCGGTCGGCTGGTACAGGTTCCCCTGGTCGTCGTAGACACCGAGACCGACCATCAGCGTCGGCGTGGAGGTCTTGCCGGCCACGTAGACCATGATCTCTACGTCATCGGCCCACCCGTAGCGGAGATCCACGGCTGTGCGGGCGTTCGGGGTGGCGGACGAGTAGCCACCGCTGTTCCCGCTGGTGGTGATGGTCGTGCCGATACCGGAGTTGGTGAGGCTCCAGATGAGGGTTGCGCGGTCAGCGACCTGGCCCACAATCAGCCTCCCTTTCGTCGGTCAGCGGTCAGGAAAGGAAGGACACGGGAAACC
>Ga0302324_100021908_pt1 | contig 12444 bp, 15 predicted proteins | sample Palsa_T0_1_FD_201949 | JGI IMG/M metagenome (GOLD analysis project Ga0302324, IMG submission 201949) | Peat permafrost microbial communities from Stordalen Mire near Abisko, Sweden - Palsa_T0_1 | ecosystem: Environmental > Terrestrial > Soil > Palsa > Peat permafrost | place: Sweden: Abisko...
GTGCGGCCGGCGTCGGGCGCCGCGCCTCCGGCCCCCTGGATATGCACGCGGATGCTGGGCGAGCCGACCGCCACGGCCACGTCCACCCATTTCTTGCTGCCCGCGATGGCCTTGTCGCGCCGCGCGCCATCCGGATCGTACAGGCTCGCGCCGACGCTGGCGGGGATGTTCACGACATGCGAATGCGCCTTCTCCACCGCACTGCGCAGTTCGTCCAGATAGCCCGGCTCGGTCGACGGAAAATGCTCGCTGAGCGGTTCGATGTTGTGGATCCCGAACTTGTCCACCACCATGGCCGCGAAGTCCACCAGTTTGATGCCGGCGTGGCCCGGCCGGTCCATGAAGCTGCGGAACGGGTAAGAAGCCACCGCCAACCGGTCGCGCGGCGCGGCAGGAAAATGAATATCGGGCGTCGCTGCGGAACGCATCTGGGGAGCCGCGGCCAAAGCGGCGCAGGTTTCGAGGAAGATGCGGCGGGAGATGGTCGGCATGGCTGTCATTCTACAACGTCCCAGTAATACGATCAGGCCTTGCCGATCGTCCGGGGCAAGCTTCAATCCGAATTCGGGGCCTTTGATCGGACCGGGACCGGTGTGGAAACCTTTCGGCACGTAATCGTATTTCAGGCGCGCCGGATCGAACCATTCCTCCAGGCCTGCCATGGCAAGAATCGCGCAACCCAAAAGGTAAGTCTTTATTCGCATGCACGCCGTGTCGAAATACTCCATCACAGCAGGAACGCGATTTCGGTCCGCCCCGTGAGCGCCTTCGCCGATCTGCGATACTGGCCGTATGCAAGCCAATATGCAAGCGATCGCTCCCCCCGACGCTTCCGAATATGCTCCGTATTACGGGCGCTACATCACGCTGGTCGCCGGCCACGATGTGGTCGCGGCCCTGGAAGATCAACCGCGCGAGACGCTGGCGCTGCTGTCCGCTCTGAGCGAGGAACAGGGCGACTACCGCTACGCTCCCGGCAAGTGGAGCATCAAGGAAATGCTGGGGCACATCATCGACGCCGAGCGGGTTTTCTCCTACCGGGCGCTGCGTTTTGCGCGCAACGATAAAACACCCCTGGCATCCTTCGAACAGGACGACTACGTCAAGGCGGGCAACTTCGCGGATTGCCGGTTGGCGGACCTCATCGAGGAATTCGTGTGCGTGCGGCGCGCCACCGTCTGGCTATTCCGGCATTTGAGCGCGGAGGCCCGGATGCGCCGCGGAGTGGCCAGCGACAATCCCGTATCGGTACGGGCCATCGCCTACATCATCGCCGGACATGAACTGCATCATCGGCGCGTGCTGCAGGAGAAGTACCTGGGCGCGCAGTCCGCTGCCGCGTCATAATGACGGGGCAGACCCTCGGCCAGTATCTCTACTCATATCGCAGCGAGACCAGGGGATCCACGCGTGTGGCGCGCCAAGCCGGCACACAGCACGCCGCCAACGCTACCGCACAGAACAATGCAGCCACGCTGCACAAAGTCAGCGCATCGCCCGGCCTGACTTCAAAGAGTAGAGCCGTCATCCAACGCGTCAAACCCAAGGCGCAGCCAACACCCAGCGCAATGCCGGCCAGGGCAAGGCTCGACCCCTGTTTCAAAACCAACGCCATCACGTTGCTCCGCTGCGCTCCCAACGCCATACGAATGCCGATCTCGGCGGTTCTCTGCTGCACCCAGTAGGTCATCACAGCGTATAAGCCAACCAGTGACAAGATCAGAGCGATGCCTCCAAACGCGGTCACCAGGAGCGTCTGAAAACGGCGCTCTGCGGCGGCGCCGGAGACTATCTGGCGCATGGTTTGGACAGCGGCCACCGCTACCGCCGGATCGAGACGCCGCACCAGGGCGCGCATGCTCGAAGCTAGCCGTCCCGTTGTGAGGCTGGTCCGCACTACCACAGATGCGGAGCGGCCACCTGTTTGCCACAGCGGCATGTAGACTTGCATGAGCGGCGTAGCTTCCAAACTCCAGTACCGCACGTCGCCCACCACGCCGACTATAGTCCACCAAGGGGACTGGGGCCCATAGCGGCAACGCTTGCCCACGGCATGCTGGCCCGGAAAGTATCGCCTGGCAAAACTTCGGCTCACCATGGCAACGGGCGCCCTGCCGGCCGCATCGGCGCTGGTGAAGGCTCTGCCACCGAGCAGGGGTATCCCCATGGCGGCAAAGTAGTGCGGCGTGATGGCGCGAACCTCGAAGAGAGTCTTCTCGTCAAGCGGATGCCCCTCCACGTTCAACTGGCTGAGAGACTCGCCCCCAGTGAGCGGCAGATAGTTGATAGCCGCGGCCGCTTCCACTCCGGGCAAAGCACCGGCCCGGTCAACCAGGTCGCGGAAAAATGCATTCTGGCGCTCCGGATGGTCGTACCTTGCGTCGAGCTGAATATGCATGGTTACGACCGACGCCGGGACAAAGCCCTTATCCACGGATTGCAGATTCAGAAAGCTGCGGATCAGCAAGCCCGATCCGGCGAGCAGCGTGAAGGTAAGCGCCACTTCCGCGATAGTCAACCCGCGTTGGAAATGGCCAACCTTGCCCTTCACAGTGCGGTTGCCCGCACTCTTCAGCACCTCGCTTATATCGCACCGCGATGCGGACAGCGCCGGAAATAATCCGAACAAAAGGGCCGTCGCCACAGAAACGCAAACGGTAAAGAGCAATACTCGCCAATCAACTGACGTTTCATCCAGACGGGGAATACCGGCTGGATTGAGATGTACGAGGAACCGTACGGCAATCGACGCCGCCAGCACTCCCAGCATCCCGCCTGCGCCTGCCAGGCACAAAGATTCCGCCAGCAGTTGGCGGACCAGGCGCAGCCGGGAAGCGCCCATGGCCGTGCGTACGCCGATCTCCAGAGTTCTCCTATTAGCGCGCGCCAGAACGAGGCTGGCCACATTGCTGCATACGATCAGCAGCACCAGGACTACAGCCGCCAGAAAGATCAGCAAAGCGCCGCGCGACGCTTTGGTTATGGAGATGTCAAACGGTCGAACCACGGCAACAGAGCCTTGAAATGGCGGCGGGCGCAGCGGGTCGAGCCGGGCACTGATGGCGCGCATTTCGGCTTGCGCCTGAGCGGGGGCGACACCGGGCCGCAGGCGCCCAATGGCGTTGCCGGAGGAGTCTTCCCAGGAGGCTCGCTCTGGTGGCGTCATCGCCCAGGGCACCCAAACATCGGTCATTTTGCCCACCGAATCCAGGCTTTCCGTACCATGCGGAAACGCAAAGCCCGCGGGCATCACGCCGATAATGCGATAGGGCCGCGCGTTGAGCAGCAACTCTTTACCCAGCACGCCGCGATCGGAACCGAACCGCGATTGCCACAGCGCGTGGCTGATCACGGCGACCCGTGCTTTACCCGGCTGGTCGTCATCGGCCGCCACGGTCCGGCCAAGTTCCGCCGCAATCCCGAGCACCTGGAAGAACTCTCCCGTGACACGGGAACCGTCGACACGGACCGCCGTCTCATTCACGGAAAGATTCATGCGGTCGTTGGTAAACAGGGCTAAATTCGCAAATGAGCGGCTTTGTTTTTGCCAGTCGTAGAACTCTCCATTGAAGGGTCCAAAAGCCTCCAGCGGCACACCCACGATCCGAGGTGCGGGTTCAAACAGGAAAACCAGCCGTTCCGGATCCCGGTAGGGAAGCGGGCGTAGCAGCACTGCGTTCACCAGACTGAACACCGCCGTGGTGGCGCCGATCCCCAGAGCCAGGGTTATGGCAGCCAGCCCCGCGAACACGGGGTTCTTGCGCAGCGCGCGCAGGCCATAAGCGAGGTCTTGCAGTAGAGATTCGAGCCCAGTTCCATCGCGCCTCCCGAATTCACGCCCTTTACGCACAGCACTTTTTAGGGGCGCGTACATCCGGGAACGAAGGCCCGTCGGAAATGCCGGTTCTCTCCCGTCTTTTGGGTCCACTTTTCCCCTCCCGCCCGCCTAGAGATTCTTTAATGTTATAGCACGGCGGTCTCTTCCAGCATCCTACCTTCCGCGAACCGTTCCAGGTTCAAATCGCGGGCGTCCAGCAGGCTGCTCGCGCCGTGCAGAATCAGGTCCGCGGCGATGCGGCCGGTAGCCGGCGAATGCATCACGCCATGGCCGCTGAAGCCGTTCGCAAAGAAGAGGCCGGGCACTCCGGGAGCCGGACCGATGATGGCGTGGTGGTCCGGCGTCACCGCGTAGAGGCCCGCCCAGGCGCGCTGCGGATTCACTTGCAGATCCTCGAAGCAGGGCACCCTTTTCACGGCATGCGTCAGGATCTTCTCGATGAACGCCGGGTCGAAGGCGGTCTTGAAGCCGGGAGTTTCTTGCGGATCGTTCCAGGCCATCAGCAGCCCCAGGCCCTCGGGCCGGAAGTGGAAGCCCGTGGACATGTCGATCACCATGGGCAGCCGATCGGGCAGACCGGGGAACGGTTCTGTGGGAACCAGCATGCGGCGCAGCGGCACGATGGGGAGATCCACACCCGCCATCCGCGCGACGGCGGCTGCCCAGGGACCCGCCGCGTTCACCACCGTGCGCGAGGCCACGTCGCCGTTGCTGGTGCGAACGCCGGCCACGCCGCGCGCGTCCACGTCGATTCCGGTCACCTCCACGCCGCGCCACAACCGCGCGCCATGTTCGGCGGCCGCGGCCATGAAGCCCTTCATCACGCTGTACGGATCCACGAAGCCGTCCGTGGCGCAGAAACTGCCGCCCAGGATGTCATCGTTGCGCAGTTGCGGCACGCGGCGGATCACTTCCTCGCGGCTCAGCATTTCCACACCTTGCAAGCCCAGCGAAACCTGCCGTTCGAAGTTGCGCCGCAGATACTCCAGATGCGCGGGTGCGGTGGCCACGAACAGGTATCCATGCGATTTGTATTCGGAGGGGCGGCCGGTGATCTCCTCGAACGCGGCGAATATCGGGATGGAGTACAACGACATGCGGATGTTGACGTCGGTGGCGAACTGCGCGCGCACCCCACCCATGCTCTTGCCGGTGGATCCCAAGCCTTGCTGGCTTTCCCGCTCGATGACGAGCACGTTACGGCACCCCGCCGCGGTAAGGTGCCAGGCGACGCTCGAACCCACAATGCCGCCGCCGATGACGACTGCCTCTGCCGTTTCGGACATGTGGCTACTATTCTGCCACAGGCCGACATTAGTGAACCTTTTGGCCCGTTCAATCGTCTAATAAATGAAACGTTTTGCTGGCTGAAAGCACTACCAAATAGAAAGCAAAAAGTTGCCGGAGTACGTATGCGCTTGGAATCTGAAATCCGTGACGGCGTGGGCATCCTGCGCCTCCAGGGCCGGTTCGTAACGGGGTCCGACGGCGAACTTGTGTCCGCGCGGAATTACTTGCAGGAACTCGGAATTGCCAAGGCGGTCGTCGATTTGAGCGCCGTTCCATACATCGATTCGACGGGCCTGGCTTTTGTCGTGGAACTCCACAAATCGCTCGCCAGCCGCGGCGGGCAACTGTTCCTGGCGCATGCCAACGCGCGCATCCGCGAAGTTCTGGAGATGACGCGAATCGGCGAAATTATCCCCTTGTTCGACGATGTGGACGAAGCGGAGGCCGCGTTGCGCGGTGAAGTGCTGTGCTGACCTTTTTATTGTGGTGCGTGCTGCTGTTCTTCTGCTGGCCGATCGCTTTGGTCGCGCTGATTCTGTATCCCCTGGTCTGGCTGCTCCTGTTGCCCTTCCGCATTGTGGGCATTGCGGTGGAAGGGGTACTGGAACTGGTCTGGGCGATCGTCACTTTGCCGGCCCGCGTTTTGCGGCGGGCTTAGGCGCCCAGCGCGGAACCGTCTGCAAATATCTTTCATAGGATGCGCCGAACTTGTGCTTCAGCGTGGGCTCCTCGTACAGAAGCACGAACAAGTGAAACGCCAGTTCGATAGCCAGTCCATACCATAACGTGGCAACGGACCGGAACCACAACGCCTGACCGAAGATCACCAGCAGCACACCCACGTACATCGGATTGCGTACATGCCGGTAGAGGCCTCGGGCAACCAACTGCTTGGGTGCGTCCAAAGGGAGCGGCGTACCGCGCCCGAACGTGGCGAAATCCCAGGCACACCACAAATACACGGCAACGCCAATGGCCATGGGCGGTAGTCCCAGCAGACCGAGGGCTGTCACCGGGTGCGGACCCGGTCCACGCAGGCGATACGGGACGTACACGGCAACGGTACCGGGAAAGATGACCGTGAAAATCAGCGTCTTGAAGATGCTCCAGGCCACACGTCGCCGCCGTTACGGTGTTAGCGATAACACCGCGCCACGAAAGCGGTAGTCGGCGCCGTAGAGCGCGCCGTGACCGCTCATTAGGAGTCCGGTTCGGGGATTTCCCCCGTCAGTGCCCGGGGTCGCTGCCAGAACCGCCACCAACAGTGTTCCACCAAACGTAAAGGCCTGTCTATTGGGCGTAACGCCTCCTGCACGATCGCCGGATGGTAGTCCTGGTAACGATGCTATCATCTTCTCCACAACCCCGAAATAAGGAACAGACCGGCGCATGCTCGCGTATGCTGTTGGTTGGAGGCTATTTGTGAACCGAGCCAAATTCGAATCCGGCGTCTGGCTGGCGGCCACTGCCGCTCTGGCCTTGTCGACGGCCGCATGTTACGTGACCACCACCAGTTCGGGGAACGTGGAGCACGATTCCCGAACAGTCGATCTGAAGGGCGCCAAGTCCGTCCAGGTGCAGGTGGAAATGGGCGCCGGTGAATTGGTCATGCGCGGCGGCGCAGCTACGCTGATGGATGCCGATTTCCAGTATCGCTCCTCCGATGGCAAGCCCGAGTTGCAATACGACGTCAACGGCGCGCGGGGAACGCTAAACGTCCGGCAGCCCAGCAGCCATAGTATCGGGAATAACGACAAGAACCATTGGGAGCTGCGCCTGAACGAAGACACGCCCATGGATGTGCGGGTAAAGATGGGCGCGGGTGAGGGCCGACTCGACTTGGGCAATACCTCGCTGCACAGCCTGGATGTGGAAGTCGGCGCGGGCGAAATGAAAATCGACCTGACCGGTCATCCGCGCGGGGATATCGATGTGCGCGTGCGCGGTGGGGTGGGTGAAGCCACCTTGCGGCTGCCCAAGAGGGCCCGCCTGGATATCGAGGCGCACGGCGGAATCGGAGAGATCTCGGCACGCGGGCTCACCAAACGCGGCGACCGCTGGGTGAACGAGCCGGCTGGAGAGGCGATCGCCACCATCCACGTGAATGTGAGCGGGGGCATTGGACAGATCAACTTGATTTGCGAGTGAGTGCGCGCGCCGTTTACGGCGTGTCTTACGCGACGGCAACCCGATCGTAAATCCGCTGCAGGGCGATGTCGACGCCGATGGAAGCGATCTTGAGCTGTTCGTCAAGCCTTTGGTAGTCGCGGAATGTCCAGGTGCCGTCCGGTTCGCGCGTGAACTGCTCGATGCGGAGCTGGTCCTGACTCACCAGGATGTAATCCCGGAGCGAAGCTAGGGTGCGATAGTGCTGGAATTTCAGGCCCCGATCGTATTTCTCGGTGGAGGGGGAAAGAATTTCGAAGATCACTACCGGGTTGAGAAGATTGTCGTCATGTTCGTCTGCCGTGGCGGGCTCGCCACACACGACCAGGGCGTCCGCGTAAAAATATGCGCGGCTCGACACTTTGACCTGGGTCTCCGACCCAAAGACCTCGCACGTAGTTCCGCGTAGCGCCGCATAGAACTCCCCGATTAGATTCCGTTGCAACCGGGCATGCGTGTTCGAGGTGCCCGCCATCGCGAACATCTCGCCGTCCAGGAATTCGCTCTTGAACTCCGCCGCCCGCTCGATGGCCAGATACTGTTCTTCGGAGATCTTGGGAATCGGATTAGTTGCCATCCTCCGCAGTTTACCATCTGCTGTGACAGGTCTGTCGCTCGCTGGCGGGCGGGCTGACAGGCGTGTCACGCACGCGTCGCCCAATGCAAGAGAAACTTATGTATTTGCAACAGGATAAGCCGCGCCGCGCGTTGGCGTTCGAGTTGCTTTAGAAAAGGCGGCTGGAGAAACCCGATGACACTTGACTTGCCCGTAACCGAACGAAGATTGAAAAGCACCGCGAGATTGATGCATCAGAGCATGTGGCTGCTGTTTGCCGTCGCCGCTGGACTGATGGTGGTGGTGCGCCGCAGTGGTATGGTGCGCACGGGATCGATCTGGATGCTGGGATGCGCCGTGCTGGCATTTATGCTCTCATTCGCGTTGCGCGACATGGTGCGAAAAGTCGTACGCCGGAACACCGAAGACAAGCTGGTCAAAGATGTAAAAAACTACCTGCAAAAGGAACCGGTGGGTCCGGTGGTACAGGCGGCGCCGGCCAGGACGGCCGCCAGCGGGCCGGATGAGGAATTCGTGCCGGGCCGGGCCAACGATTTCCTGCGATTAAAAGAGATCGCACCGCGCGGGCAGGGGGCGGACTTGGTAGTCTTCGACGCGATTCCGGCGCGCGAGAGCACGAGTGCGCGGTTGGATTTTTACCCCGTGCTGCTGCCGGTGCGAGCCTGCTGACGGCAGGGCGTCAGGCGCGCTTTTTCTTGGCGGTTTTCTTTTCCCTCACCGGGTCGGCTGGTCTGTAGGCGAGCGTCTTGCTCACGGCTTCCACTATGGTCTTCAGGCATTTGATGCGCCCGAACCATTTGAAGTTGGATTCCACCACGGTCCAGGGCGCGGTGAGCGTGCTGGTCTTGAGCAGCATGTCTTCGACGGCTTCGTCGTAGCGGCCCCATTTTTCGCGGTTGCGCCAATCCTCGGGCGTCAGCTTCCAGCGTTTGTAGGCGGTGTCCTGGCGCTTCTCGAAGCGTTTCAATTGCTCTTCGGGGCTGATCTGCAACCAGAATTTGACGACGATGGCGCCGCCGTCCACAAGCTGGCGCTCGAAATCGTTGATCTCGCGATAGGCGCGCTTCCAGGCATCCTCGGTGCAAAAGCCTTCCACGCGTTCCACCAGCACGCGCCCGTACCAGCTTCGGTCGAAGACCAGTATCTGTTTCTCATCGGGCGGCAGCAGGCGCCGCCAGAAGCGCCAGAGGTAGTGGTGTGTCTTGTCCTCGCCCTCGGGCGCGGCAATAGGAAAAACCTCGTATCCGCGGGGGTCCAGCTTTTCGGTGAGCCGGCGGATAGTGCCGCCCTTGCCCGCGGCATCGCGGCCTTCAAACACCGCGACCAGCGAGCGCTTGCGGCGGTAGAGCTGCCAGGCCAATTCGCGCAGTTGTCCCTGGTAGCGCAGCAGATCCCGTTCGTACTCGGCTTTGGAAAGGTGTTGCCCAAGATCCAGAGTTTCCAGCATAGTTATGCCTTGCGCGCGGCGCGCTTGGCGGCCGCCGCCTGGAGCGCGCGGATGATGGTCTCGAAGACCGCGATGCGCGTCCAGTAACGATCGGTGGCTTCCACGATGGTCCACGGACCCCACTCGGATTCTGTACGCTCCAGCATCTCTTCCACGGCCACCAGGTATTCGTCGTATTGCTTGTGGCGCTTCCAATCGGCCGGCTGCACTTGCCAGCTTGTGAGCGGATCGGCCTCTATCTTGCGAAAGCGTTTGCGCTGCTCCTTCTTGGCGATGTGGAAGAACAGCTTCACGATGGTGTACCCATCGTCGGCCAGGGTGCGCTCGAAGTCCGCGATGTCGCGGTAGGCTTTCTGCCATTCGCTCTTGGGGGTGATCCTTGCGACGCGCTCTTCCAGCACGCGGCGATACCAACTGCGGTCGAAGATCGCCATTTGGCCGTAATTCGGAATGCGCTGCCAGAAGCGGTAGAGCCAGGGCATGTGCAATTCGTGGGTGCGCGGCTCCTGGATCACGTACAGCCTGAAGGCGCGCGGCTCCAGGTGGCTGGTGAGCACGTTGATGCAGGTGCCCTTGCCGGCCGCTTCCCAGCCTTCGAAGACGATGACGGTGGGCAGGCTGGCCTCGGAAGTGGCGAGTTGCAGCTCGTAGAGGCTGGCCTGCAACGCCGGCAGGCGGCTCTTGTATTCTTCCTTGGGCACAGCGCGGGTCAGATCGAGTTTTTCGAGCATAATGCCAACTTGATCTTAGCGGCGGGCAGGCTGCAATGCAATCGTGCGCGCGCAACGCGAAAATCAACGCCGGTAGTGGCCGCCGATGAAAGCCGATAAGAGAGTCAGTGTGCAGGTCGCCAGTGGACCGCCGGATCCTGCTCCCTGACGGTCGCGGCTCAGTTCCCTCCGGGCGCGGGTACAATAGGAACATATGGTAAGACTGGAAGCACTACTGGATTCCTGGAAGCAAATCCGCGCCGACGCGGCCACGGCCGTCGAGGAATTTCCGGCGGAAAAATTCGACTACAAGCCGTGCGCGGACGTGATGACATTTGGCGAGATCGCGCGCCACATTCTGATCGCCGGGCATGGCCTGACGGGCCTGTTGCTGGAAGGCGAAGAGGTTCTGGGCGGCCCGCAGTTCCGGGAGAAAATGGCCAGGTTCGCGCTGCTGCCCGAAGGGGCGGGCGCCGGCGATCTGGCCCGGGAGTTGCGGGCCTCGGTAGAACAGCGCGCGGCGGAACTGGCGGCGCAGCCCGCGGAGTTCTATAGTGGCATCATCACGCGGGTCGACGGCGCCCGGGTGACGCGGCTCGAAATGCTGCAGTTCGTGAAGGAGCATGAGCTCACGCACCGGTCGCAGCTTTTCTTGTACTCGCGGATGAACGGGATAGTCCCGGCCACCACGCGCCGCCGCCTGGCGAAGCAGGCCGCCCGTTGACCCGCGGTATTGCAATAATACAGTTGCAAGCGCCGCGAACTTTCGTTAAATGTATTGTAGGGTATTGGGAGGACTTCTACTATGGTGACATGCCCGGTATGCAGTGGGGCGATTGACGTGGACGAAGAGGACGTGGACGAGGGCGACCCGATCAGTTGCGATGAATGCGGAGCCGACCTAAAGGTGATTGGGACCGATCCACTGGAGCTGGAATCCGCCGATGAGGTGGAAGAAGAGGAAGACGAAGATTTCATAGAGGAGACCGAAGAGGAAGAACCCGAAGAGGACTGGAAGTAAGGCGATGTCTTCCCATCGGGACAATTCCGCGACCCGCGTGGTGCTGGCTGCGGCGGTGTGCGCCCTGATGCTTTCGACGGGCGCCGCGCGGGCGGAGAAGAAGGACGAAAACGCCAATATCCGCACAGTGCAGGGCGTAGTGCGCAACCCGCAGGACGAAGCGGTGAATGGCGCGGTGGTGCAGTTGAAGAACACGAAAACGCTGCAGATCCGCTCATTCATTACGCGGGATAACGGCACGTTTTATTTTCACGGACTCAGCACGGATGTCGATTACGAACTGCGGGCGGATTATGAGGGCGGCTCTAGCGCGACCAAAACGTTGAGCTCATTCGACTCGCGCAAGACGGCCGTGGTGAATTTGAAGCTGGAGCCGAAGAAGTAGGACGCGGAGACACGGGGACGCCGGGACACGGAGAGGGGCTCGCCGCCAGGATGGGTCACGATTTACACCGATAGTCCCTTCAGGAACTGGGCGCTGGCTTTCAGATCTTCGCGATCCACTTCCACGAAGTAGTTGCGCGCGCCGGATTTCTTGGCGGCGGTCCACAGTCTCTTCCAATCCACCACGCCCTGCCCCAGCGCCACTTCCTTTTTCTCGGTCGGCGACCAGTCCTGCAGGTGGATCGAGAGGAAGCGGCCGGGATACTTTTCGAAATAATCGGCCGCCTGGTAGCCGAGGCGGATGACGCTGACCTGGAACTGCATCTTCACCAGCTTCGGATCGAATTCGGACATCAGCTTGTCGTAGATCAGCTCGCCATCGATCTTCTGGAATTCGAAATCGTGGTTGTGGAAGCCAAGTTGGATACCCGCCTTCTGGGTCCGCTCGCCAAACTTGTTGGCGTCGTCGACCGCGTGCATCCAATCCGCCATTTTGGCCTCCTTGGGCAACCAAAAAGTGGCGATAATCATCTGTTTCAGGCCGAGTTCCTTGGCAAAAGCCAGGCGCTCGTCCAGGTGGTCGCGCAGTTCCGTGAATCCAAAATGGCAACTCTCGCAGCCAAGCCCCGCGGCGTGGATCTTTTCGCGCAACTCCGCGGGCTGCATGGCGGCGAGCGGGCCGAAGCCCATCTGCGCGTAGCCCACCGGGGAGCATAGTTCGATCCGTTCGAAGCCCATGGAGGCGAGGTCGCGGAGGGTGCCTTCGAAGTCCTTCCCGATGGTTTGCCTGACGGGCCAGGTCTGGCAACCGATGGGCAGTCCCAGGGGATTGGCGCGGAGGTAACCGGCCCCGGCCAAGCCGATAGCGCTCGCTTGCAGGAAGCTTCGGCGTGAGAGGAAGTTGGTGGTCTGCATGGCGAGCATCATAACTTAGCGCCACTCCGGCTGCAAGCGGGCGGGGGCGAAGAAATTGGCCACGAATGCACACGAATAAAACAGGGAGAAATCAAT
>Ga0302324_100021912_pt1 | contig 12443 bp, 6 predicted proteins | sample Palsa_T0_1_FD_201949 | JGI IMG/M metagenome (GOLD analysis project Ga0302324, IMG submission 201949) | Peat permafrost microbial communities from Stordalen Mire near Abisko, Sweden - Palsa_T0_1 | ecosystem: Environmental > Terrestrial > Soil > Palsa > Peat permafrost | place: Sweden: Abisko...
CAGGGATGGAGCGCGATCAACGAGTTGATCCGGGCCGATGGCACCTGGAGCGGGTACGAGCGAAATATTTTCTACCTGAATAACGGTGATGGAACCTTTGCCGATATTTCGGCGGTAGTGGGCTTGGATTTTATCGAAGACGGGCGAGCTTTCGCACTTGCGGATTTCGATCATGACGGCCGTCAGGAAGTTTTTCTGAAGAATCGCAACGGTCCGCAGTTGCGCCTCCTGAGGAACGTCATGGAGAGCCTGCCTCCATCAATCGCCTTTCGCCTGAGAGGCACAAAGAGCAATCGCGATGCCATTGGCGCGATGGTCACGGTCGAAACTGATCTCGGACGCCAGACGCGGTCGCTGCAGGCTGGATCGGGATTTCTGTCGCAGCACAGCAAGGAGCTCTTTTTCGGCTTGGGTGCGGCGAAAGGTCCGGTTGGTGCGTCGATTCGCTGGCCGGGTGGATTGGTACAGGAACTCCAGGATCTGCCGATCAATCACCGGGTGTGGGTTGAAGAAGGCTCCCCAGCATCTCGGATCGAACCCTTCAAAGCGCCCGCCGGAGGAGACTGGTCGGCTCGCCCTAAGCCAGTTGACGCAAAGGTACAGCAAAACGCCCCCTTACCGACAACGGATGAGACCTGGTTGCTGGCGCCGATCGAGGCTCCCGATTTTTCGCTTTCCGATCTCGCCGGTCCGATGGGCACTCATTCTTCGTTCACTCTGTCTTCGCTGCGCGGAAAGCCGGTGCTGCTGAACCTGTGGGCTGTCGGCGCAGAACAGTGCCGGCAAGATTTGATCGCCTTCAATCAGCGCCACGCCACTTGGGCGGCTCAGGGTCTGCAACTTCTGGCGATGAATCTCGACGCCTCGACCGATGCAGACAATGTCCGCGTGCTCGTGCGAGAATTTCGTCTTTCGTTCCCGATCCTTCGCGGCTCCTCTGATGAGGAGGGCGTGGCCGCCATCTACAACATTGTTTATCGCTATCTTTTTGACCGACATCGCGATCTTGAACTTCCAACGTCGTTTCTGATCGACGCCAAGGGACAAATCGTTAAGGTTTATCAGGGGCCGATCGACCCGGAGCACGTCGAACAGGACTTCCGGAACATTCCGCAAACCAATGCGGAACGATTATCCCGAGCACTTCCCTTCTCCGGCGTGACCGATGCGATTAGTTTTGGCCGCAACTATCTCTCCTACGGTTCGGTGTTTTTTCAGCGCGGCTACATGGATCCGGCAGCGGCTTCGTTTCGGATCGCGCTGCGAGACGATCCCACCAGCGCCGAGGCTCTCTATGGTATTGGCAGCGTTTATCTGGAGCAGCAGAAAACGGTTGAAGCCCGCGAGAGCTTTGAACGCGCGCTCAAACTTCGCGCGACCTATCCCGACACTTTGGCAAACTCCTGGAACAACCTGGGCTTACTCGCCGGTCGCGAGAGCCGCGCAAGCGAAGCGATCGGCTGTTTTCAAGAGGCCCTCAAGCTGAGTCCCGATCATCTGATTGCGCTCGACAATCTGGGCAGCGTCTACCGTCAACTGAAGCGCTGGGACGACGCTCGCAAGACCTATCAGCGGGCGCTCGAGATCAATCCCGACGATGCCGAGGCGAACTACGGTCTGGGGATGGTGTTCGCGCAGAACGACGACGCCGCACGGGCGTATGAGTCTTTAGAGAAAGCGCTGAAATTGCGTCCGGTGTACCCCGAGGCGTTAAACAACCTGGGTATTCTTTACCTGCGCACGCAGCGGCGCGATGAGGCGGTCGAAAGTTTTGAGCAATGCATCCGCATGACGCCCGCTTTCGATCAGGCTTACTTGAACCTGGCTCGCGTCTATGTCATCGAGGAAGCTCCAGACAAAGCTCGGGCCGTGCTGCTCGAACTGCTTAAGCAGCATCCAGGTCACGAGCAGGCCCAGAAGATGCTGGACCAGTTGGGGAAATAGGCAGACGTGTGGTGTTTTAACAATGTGTTTCTGAGACTGCCGGCTGGGCACGTTGGGTCGCGGTGAGACAACCATGAACGCAGTGGCCCCATGACGGAGCGCCATTTGCGAAGGATTGGGAATGCGGGCAATTCCAGTTGACGATATCTCCTACCTCGTGCACCACGCGCCGATCTCGCCCGGATCAACAAGCCGCAACCTGGGCGACTCCCGTCGCGATCCAACAGCGGAAGCTCTCATTTCTGGTAGCGACGCGAAATTAGCCCACGACCGTTTTTTCAGCATCCTGAAATGAAGAAACCACCATCAACTGCTAAGGCACCGAGGATTTGCTCGAGCGCGGCGTCGGTGCGGTCAGCAACTCCACAAACAACTTGTAGAACTTATCTTTGTCCACGTCGACCTGCACTTCGACCGACTGAACATTTCCTTTGGGCTTATCCCGATCTGTCCATGTGAGAGTGTCTCCATAGCCGGGGCCGCGACTCAGATTCACGTCCATGTAGCGATTTTCTTTCTTTGTGATCAGGGTTGGGTCAAGCCACGCCGCCGATGCAAGTTCGTCCCACATGTAGTTATAGGACCCATACAGCCGTTCGTACTTGCCGATGTACTGCGCTACCGGCGAGTTGCCGGCCCTGATTTTATCGACTAGTTCATTGGTCATTCTGGTCTTCAAAGAAATATCCACCGAAGTGCAGACAATCTTCTTCCAGGGAGCCCGCAGCACAATATGAGCCGCTTCCGGATCGAACCAAAGGTTGAATTCGTGACGGGGATTGTCCGCAAATTCGGGATCGTCGGTCTGTGGATTGAGACTGGCGCCCATGAACACCAACTCCTTGGCCAGGCTGGGAAATTCCGGGTCGATCGAGGTCGCAAGCGCCAAATTTGTCATGGGGCCGCCTTCATAAATCGTGATTTCGTGCGGATACTTGCGGACCATGCGCACCAGAAAATGGGCGGCATCTTCGTCGGCCGCTTTGGTGGTTGGCAAGCCTTCCGGCATTGCTCCCGGCTCGCGAGCCGCGTGGTAGCTGCTCGGAGTCCAGGCGCCCAGCCACACCACCGAGCCATAGCGTTGCTCCCAGTGCTCGGTCTCTTCTTTTGTTCTGACCAGCGGATACTCGGCCCCGGGCACGACCGGAATGTCGGTTCGTCCGATGAGTTCGAGCGTGCGCAGAGTGTGCGCAACTTCTTCCGTGAGCCAGGCGTCACCCGTCACCACCGTGATCCCCAGGACTTCGGTCTGCGGAGACTGGATCAGCAGCAGTATCGCTTGCTGATCACTGCCGGCGGGTCCGGCTGCGTCCTGATCGATGATGATCTTGCGCTCGCCTTTGTCCGCGCTTTGAGACACAACGCACGTCGTTAGAATTAGAATTAGCGTTGCCACCGCGATCGGCGTCTGAAATCGGTCCCGTTTCATTCTTGTACCTCATCAACTTGTTTTAGAGATCGCATGGAGAGCGTGCCATTGTAAAGCCTCTTCACGAGCTCTGCCAATGGTGGGGCACTGATTGATAGACCGGTACCAATGCAGACAAGAAGGTAGGAAGGAAGGAAGAAAGGAATTGCAGACGAGACTGACCGCCGGCCACTTCCGACAAAATGGAATTCGGGTCGCACTGTGTGCCCTGGTGATGATCACGGTTCTTCCGGTTCGCGCACATCCGCAAGAGCCAGGGAATGGCGCCGTCCTGAAAGGGCACGTACGCGCTTCGAGTGGCCAGCCAGTGGCGAACGCGACTGTCCTCTTGCAGCTTGCGACCACTGCCGAGACCCCTTCGGTACCGCCAGAGAGCACGCACACGGGCTTTGACGGAGCCTATCGTTTTGCGTCCCTGCCTCCGGGAGCTTATGTTCTGCGCGCAGAGATGACCGGATACGGTTCGACGATTGTCACTCGCGTGGCGCTCGCGCGGAAAGAGATGAGAGAGATTGATCTTGTTCTCAGTTCGCCTGAGGGATCTGAGTCGCGAAACGCCTCCTCAGCACCGCCCGCGACCGCAAAGCCGAACGCCCAAGCGCCGGAATTTTTCGACGAACCGCACTTCACCGTGGCGGGGGTAACCCAAGCCACGAGTTCGGGTGGACACGGTTCTGACACCGTGCTGCGAACCACCGAAGCGCTGGCCAAGGCGACGGTTTCGTTGAGTCAAGAAAAAGAAGCAGGCGACGGGTCAAAGCCGTCCGCTTCGGCCGCGACTGAGAGCTCCTTGCAAGACGCAGTGACGCACAATCCCAACGACCCCGAACTTCATCATCAGCTGGGCTACGTCGAGGAGAAGCTGGGCCATCCACTGGAGTCGGTCCGCGAGTACCAGCGTGCGGCGGAACTTGTCCCGAGCGAACCGAACTTGTTTGACTGGGGAACGGAACTGCTGACGCATCGTGCGCTCGAACCTGCAACCGAGGTTTTCACCAAGGGCAATCGCCTGTTTCCGAAGTCTGTGCGCATGCTGGTCGCGCTCGGCGTCGCCTGGTACTCGCGCGGTGCCTACGATCAAGCGGCACAGTGCCTGGCGAGTGCGTCCGATCTCACTCCCGACGACCCGACTCCATACCTGTTTCTAGGCAAAATGCAAAGTGTCGAGGCGATTCCATCAGAAAGATCGGTGGAAACGCTGGCGCGATTTGCGCAAATGCAACCGGACAATGCGCTCGCAAACTACTATTATGCCGTCACTGTTTCGAAAGAAGCAGCGAAAGAATCGGGGACAGAACCAGCGAGTGCGTCGGATGGCGACTCCGAGCGTTCGGCGCGCGTGGAGTCGCTGCTGCTGAAGGCGGTTCATCTCGATCCGAAGCTTGGGGCCGCGTATCTGCACCTGGGAATTCTCTATTCGCAGCGCGGCGATTTCTCGCAGGCGATTGCAGCGTATCAAAAGGCGATCGAAGTCGGCGCCGAAGAAGGTGGTGTCGAGTCCGATGAGATGCTGGAAGAAACGCACTATCGGCTGGCGCAGGCGTACCAGCGAACCGGGGACAAAACTCTGGCTCAACAACAACTTCAACTTCACGACCAAATGTCAAAGAAAACAAAAGAACATGTAGAACATGAGCGGCGCGAGATTCAAGAGTTTATCATCTCGCTGCGGAAAAAAGACTCCGTCCCTCAGTGATGGGGATTTCAAGACCAGCGTTAAGTCCAGACTGAGCCGCGGCTGGCGGTTCCCGCTTGCCCAGTCTGCCCGAAGTGGAAAACGCGCAACCGATAAGGCACTAGAACTTGAGCTTGAGGGCGAACTGAACCAGGCGCGGGTTGTTCACCGTGTTGTTGATCACTCCGAAACTTGAAGTGGTATTAATATCCTGCATTCCAGTGCCCGCGGCACCCTGGAGAAAGTATTGCGGATGGTTGAAGAGATTGAAGAATTCTGCGCGGAATTGCAGATCCACTCCCTCACGGAACGACAACGGAAGGTTCTTGACTAAGGAGAAGTCTGTGTTCACAAAGCGTGGACCGTAAACCGGCGCGCGGACTCCGGTGCCGAGTTCTCCGGCCGGTGCGGTCGCGAAGGCGCAGGGATTGAACCAATGCTCTATCGTGTGGACTTGTGTGGGGCAGCCCATATAGCCGCCCTCGTTCCCGCCCTTGTTGGGGTCGCCCACCTGGTCCGGACGCGAGAAGCTGTTTCCGTTGTAGGAAAAATCCACTCCCGAAACGCCACTGCTATCGACCACGTATAGCGGGAATCCGGTTGTAGCCCTCTCGATCAGATTGACGCTCCAATGTCCGAGCGCTGCATCCAACGGACTGCTCCAGTTGCCGCCCCAGTACTTGCCCTTGCCGAAGGGCAAATCGTAGAGGATGCTGGCGGTGAAGCTCTGATTGAGGTTCAGCTCAGACAGTCCCCAATCCAGTTTCTGTGTTCCGGGCAGAGGATAGTACAACGCCCCGGGGTTGGTACCCAGACCATCGGGCATGCCGTTGTCAAAGTTGCGGGAATAGGTGTAGCCGATCAGAGCGTAAAGCCCATGCCGCGCGCTCTTGGTCTCAGCCTTAATTTGCAGGGAGTCGTAACGAGCCTGGCCGATACTGTTGTTGGTGTCAACCGATTGAAAGACTCCTCCGCCAGGCTGGTTTGCCGCATACGGGAAGAAACCAAACCCGCAGCCCAACGTGTAACCGGGGACTGGATTGCTGCCATCCGGGCAGGCGTTCGGATCGTTAAGGTTTTCATTCAACTGGCTCGTGAGAATATGCGCGCTGCGAGTCCCGGCATAGCCGACGGTCAGCACGACATTTCCGGGCAGTTGCCGCTCAATGTTGAGATTGAACTGCTGGATGACTCCTTGTTTGAAATTGCGATTCTGGGCCTGAATGGTGCCGGTGTAAGCGGTGGGGTTCACGGGCGCGTTATAAACGTAGCCGCCGGGGACCGCTACAGTCGAAGCAGGTTGAGGTTGGGAAGCTGGGAAAAGGAAACCTCCTGACAGAGAACCGACCGTGCTGCCATACGCGAAGCAGAATGTGCAGGGATCGACTTCCGCATAATACGGCGGGTTCTGCCACAACCCTTGACCGCCCTGGTCCCACGAAGAATCATGATAGATGGCGTAGCCGGCGCGAACCACGGTCTTATCGCCTCCAAGGGGCTTCCAAGCCAGTCCGATGCGAGGCTCCAAGGCCGTCTTGTCAAACTGAATCCCGACCCGCCCATTGGTAGTAATGCAGTTCGTGCAGCCGGTAATTCCGGGACTGCCCTTGGGAACGTACCAGGTCAGATTCTGAACGTCGTACTCCGCCTGCCGATTTTCGACTTCGGTTTCGGGCGTCACCAGAGCCCAGGCAAAGCCGAGGTTCAAGGTCAGATTGCTGGTCACGCGCCAGTCATCCTGTACGAACGGCCGAAACAGTTTGAAACGGCGCCCCGTCGTAGCTCCGAGGAAGGTTTGATCGTGGGATGCAAAAACCCCCATGCCGCCGAGGAGCAGATCGCCAATGTCATCACCGGTCAGCGTGCCAAAATTCACGCTGAAACCATCCTGAAATGCGTTGTTGCGCACATTCATCTCATTCGCGCGATAGGTGAGGCCCACTCGAATGTCGTGCTTTCCACGGATCAAGTCGATGGTATTGCCAACCGAGTAGACGTTGGTCCCGCCCTGATAGGGCGCGTATCCGCGATCACCGATCGAAAAATAGCTGCCCATATCGAAACTAGTCAGGCCGCAACTTTCGCAATCCTTCACTGACTGGTTCAGACTTGCGGGATAGCCGGTTATGGAATCGCAGGCGGAACCTAAATCCGCGCCGGGGATGCCAATGCCCGTCCTGCCGGAACTAATGCCGGTAAGGCTGGGGAGCGGGATGTCGGCGGCTGCGCAGCTTCCGGTGGCGAAAGAATTGATGTGGTTGAAGATTCGGCTGTAACCGGCGGTGAATTGGTTGATGGTGTTACTCGAAAAAACGTGGGTTTCGGTCACCACCGCGTTGCGACCGTGGTTCTCGATGTGCTGGTTGCTGCCAAAGGCGTTTTGTTCGGAATAGGTCGGCGAACCACCGGGGACGAAGTTGGTAGCCTGATCGTAGCTGAAGCGCCCAAAGATGGAGTCCTTGCTCGAAAAGTTGTGATCGACGCGGATGTCCCAGGTTCCTTCGTTGAGTCTGCGCACGGGCTGGTTGACATAGTTTAAAAGGGAATCGTTTGGAACATTAGGCGTCGGATAAAGCGCAGCCACCGCCGCTCCCTGCGGATTGACCAAGGCGGCCGGAATGACGTTACACGGGGCACCCGGGGTCTGGCTGCCGTTGGCGGGATTTACCGGCTCGGGCGTTACTCCGTCTGGCATGCACTGAAAATTTGCGCCCGAAAAAGGGTTGGTTAGGTTGGGGTAGGTCGACGCTATGGAACCGCGGAGAACGCCAGTCGGATCCACATTGAAGTTATAGTCCCCGTTCGCGTCGGGTGTAACCATGGCGGCGGTCGGAACAAAGCCCGTATAAGGTACACCTTTGCGTTGCATCTTGGCCTGATAGTCAGCGAAGAAAAATGTCTTATCTTTCTGAATGGGGCCGCCGAGCGAGCCGCCAAACTGGTTGAGGTTGAATTTCCCCACGGAGTTAACAAACGGAGTCGCTGCATCGAGATCGGTGTTACGGAAGTATTCAAACAGCGTGCCATGATATTGGTTCGTGCCTGACTTCGTGGTCACCAACACGGTTGGGCCCGCGCGCTCTCCATATTCGGCAGAGTAGTTGTAGGTCAAGACCTTGAATTCCTGGATGTCATCCATATCCGGGAAGATCGCGATTCCGCCCTCGTCAAGCTGGTTGTTATCGTTGCCGTCGAGCAACCAATCGGTGCTTTGTTCACGCGAACCGCCGACCGAGAGCGAGAAGGCGCCGCGCGTGGCGGCTTCGCTGCTGGCCGCGTTGGTGAAGAAGCTGACCGGGCTCGTAGATTGAGTTGTTCCGGGGGTCAGCGTCGCGAGCTGAACGAAATTACGACCGTTTAATGGTAGGTCGGCCACTTCCTCGGCGGTGATGACCTGTCCGAGGGTCGGATTCGTAGTCTCCACGGCTACTTCGCTGGCGCTGACTTCGACCGTCGCCGACACCGACGCAGGATTCAGCGTGAAATTGATTTCTCGCTGTTCGTCGACCTGCAGACGAACGTCTTTCTGCTCGGTGGTCTGGAAACCCTGCGACTCCACTCGAATGGTATAAAACGCGACCGGCAGCAGCGGTACGAGATAGTGCCCCGACCCATCCGTCTTCGATTCTCGAGAGAGTCCGGTGCCCTGCGAAGTGATCTTTACCGTCGCCCCGGCGATAACCGATCCCGTTTTATCGGTAACCGTTCCGGAAAAATTGCCGTTTGCCTGGCTGTAAAGACGTGGACAGAGGGAAAACACTGAACACAGAACCGCTGCGAGCAGTGCGTTTCTTTTCAGCATCGGTTTCACCTTAGACGGCCACTCCGCTTTCGATAAAATCTTGGCGAAAGCGACTGGCGATTTGGGACCGACTTCCTCGCGGCTCAAACTTCGTCATGGAAATCCGGAGCGTCCCGATTTTTAGCGATGGGCCATATAAATAGATTGGAAATGCAAAGTCAAGAGTTTTTGTGACGAGTCGGCGCGTCTGAGGAAATTCACTTTTCCATAATGCCTATGCTTTCGCGGATTTTTACGATCCGGCTTCCCCGACTTCACCGTAAGAGACACGGCTTGCCCCGTCTCCCGCAGTGTCCAGACGACGGGGCGAGCCCTGTTTCTCGATGCGCAGTTGGTTATCCATTCGCTTTGGCAACCAGCAAGATTCCCACGCAGTAGAAGACAAACATCAGCCCTAGGTACACCTTGGCTTTGCCCGGCGCGCCATCGAATTCCTTCCACGCAAGAATTCCCCACAGAGCGGCGACCATAGGCGCGGATTGCCCGATGGCGTACGAGATCGCCACGCCCGTAAAGCTGGCGGCGACCAGATTGAAAACCATGCCGATGCCCCAGATGAATCCGCCGAGCAGTCCGAGCGCGTGGCCGGAGAAGGGCGCACTGAAAAAGCCGCTGAATTTGACCGGCTCGCCGACGAGCGGGTGCCGCATGAAATAGACGTTCCATACCAAACAGGACAGCAATGCGCCGAGCGTGAGGAAAACCGCAATGCTGTAGGGGCCGAGTGTGTTGCCAGTCGTCATCGCATGCGCCACGAACGGAGCCCAGAGGCCCATCAGAACGCCCGACACGATGCAGACAACCATGCTCTTTTTCGAGATCGAGCGACCGGCAACTGCCAGACTGCCATAGGCTTTCCCGTCGAGCACCACCGCGATGAATGCGCAAACCACGCCTGCGGCAAGAAGCGCCGCGTTTCCCTTGGGCTGGAGAGCATAGCTTGAAATCACGCCGACAACCAGTGCGATTCCGATCGCAACCGGAAATGCGACAGCCAGCCCCGCCATGTCGATCGCCGCTACCAATAGCAGGTTCGCCAGATTGAAAATAGCGCCTCCAACCATAGTCGAGACGATATTACTGGTGTCGGAGAACCGTACATTGTTCAGGAAACTCGAAGCATCACGGCCCGTGCTTCCCATGGTGAAGGCAAGGATCAGCGAAACCAGGAAGATACCGACCGCGTAGTCCCAGTAAAACAACTCGAAGCGATAATTCCTGACTCCCTTGTAGGTGTTCGCCCACGAGCCCCAACAGATAGCACTCGTGATCATCATGAACAGTGCGATACCCAGACTGTGGGGCGTGAACATCGCTTCTCCTTAATGAAGGAATGGCGCCGTAGCGTAGCCGCGCAGAGATCCGGTGTCAAGATCAAACCGGAATTCATCTTTCGCCGCATCTGCCGTACAATCGAACCGCAAAGGCCGGGCTGCGAAAAACGCGGATGTCGTTGCCCTGGCCCGGAACCTTCCGTAGAGACGCGCCTGGCGAGTCTCCCGCCGCAGAGTGAGACGGGGCAAACCCGCCTCTTAAGAAGCATTTGTAGGGAGCTTTTGATGTCGCTAGAACACAAAGAGTTTCGGGGCGCCACGCAGGACGAAACGCAAAGCGGTCCGATCGCGATTCTCTCTGGCCGTCCTCTGCTGGCAAATACCGGCATTCCTCTCAACCTCGATTGGGTGCGCGAAGTGCGCATCAACACCAGCGCGGTTGAGCGCCGCGCTCAATCGCAGGTTGCACGACGGACGGTGAAAAAACAATGGCAGGCGGCGTGGCTTCTGCGGGCCATCACCTGCATGGACCTGACGACTCTCTCCGGCGATGACACCGACGAGCGTGTTCGCCGTTTATGCGCGAAGGGCCGGCATCCCATCCAGCCGGAATTGGAAAACAAGCTCGGCGTCGAGGGGTTGCACGTCAAGGTCGCTGCCATCTGCGTGTACCACACGTTTGTGGAGACCGCTCTGCGCGCGCTCGAAGGCAGCGGAGTGCATGTCGCGGCCGTATCCACTGGCTTTCCCGCCGGTCTGTCGCCGCTCGCGGAGCGAGTCAACGAAATTCGCCGCTCGGTCGAAGCTGGCGCCCATGAGATCGACGTAGTCATTACCCGCGCCCACGTTTTTGGCGGCCGGTGGCAGGCGCTCTACGACGAAGTCGCAGAATTCAAGCATGCCTGCGGATCCGCGCACATGAAAGTAATCCTCGGCTCGGGCGACCTGCAGACACTGCGCAACGTGGCGCGAGCGAGCGTCGTCGCCATGATGGCAGGCGCCGACTTCATCAAGACATCGACGGGTAAAGAGCCGACCAACGCGACCTTGCCGGTGGGCTTGGTGATGACGCGCGCCATCCGCGAATACGCGCAGCAGACCGGAATGGCGGTGGGGTTCAAACCGGCGGGCGGCATCCGCACGGCGAAGCAGTCGATCGACTGGCTGGCGATGATCAAAGAGGAACTGGGCCCATCGTGGCTGCGGGCGGAAATGTTCCGCCTCGGAGCAAGCGGCTTGCTGGGGGATATCGAGCGGCAATTGGAGCATCACGCAACCGGGCGGTATTCAGCCGAACACCGGCATCCGTTGGCATGAACGCCACCGGGCGAAGCGGAGCGGTCAAAAAACAGGTCTTTCGCCTCGCTCAGGATGAGATTCACGGGGTTGTTCGTCATCGTTCGAACCAGGAATCGAGCAAACGCCAATGAGCATTGCCGAAAAATTCGTGAGCATGGAATACGGCCCCGCTCCGGAAGACTCGAAAGAAGCGGTCGGCTGGCTCGAGCGTCATGGCTTCCGCTTCCAACATTTTATCGCTGGCGGATGGCAGGCGCCCGCGGCCGGAGAATATTTCGACTCGACCGATCCTTCGAACGGAGAGAAACTCGCCTCGGTTGCGCAAGGCTCGGCGGCGGATGTTGACGCCGCGGTCAAGGCAGCGCGGACGGCGTCTTCCGGATGGCGGGCGCTCCCATCGCACACGCGCGCGCGATATTTATATGCCATCGCACGGCTGGTGCAAAAGCATTCGCGGCTGCTGGCGGTTCTTGAGACCATGGACAACGGCAAGCCCATTCGCGAGAGTCGCGACATTGACGTTCCCTTGGTCGCGCGACATTTTTATCACCACGCTGGTTGGGCGCAACTGCTGGAACAGGAATTTCCTGAATACGCTGCTTGCGGGGTCGTCGGTCAAATCATTCCTTGGAACTTTCCGCTGCTGATGCTGGCTTGGAAGATCGCGCCCGCTCTGGCGACAGGAAATACCGTCGTTTTGAAGCCCGCTGAATTCACCCCGCTGACCGCACTGGCGTTCGCCGGACTCTGCCAGGAAGCCGGCTTGCCCCCGGGCGTGGTCAACATCGTTACCGGGGACGGGTCGACCGGCGAAGCGCTGGTGAAACATCCGGACTTGGACAAGATCGCATTCACCGGATCGACCGAGGTCGGACGCGCGATTCGCGCCGCTACGGCGACCAGTCATAAGCGTCTTTCGCTCGAACTCGGCGGAAAGTCTCCCTACATCGTCTTTGAAGACGCCGACCTCGATAGCACAGTCGAAGGCCTGGTGGATGGAATCTGGTTCAATCAGGGGCA
>Ga0302324_100021913_pt1 | contig 12443 bp, 8 predicted proteins | sample Palsa_T0_1_FD_201949 | JGI IMG/M metagenome (GOLD analysis project Ga0302324, IMG submission 201949) | Peat permafrost microbial communities from Stordalen Mire near Abisko, Sweden - Palsa_T0_1 | ecosystem: Environmental > Terrestrial > Soil > Palsa > Peat permafrost | place: Sweden: Abisko...
CTCGCGAAGTGGTAAGAAGTAAAAACCAGGTCTGATGCCAGTGAAAGCAAAGGAGCTTTTCGAGGCGGGAAAAGTGCGCGAAGCGGAGAAGGAGCTTACCAACTATCTCCGCGATCATCCCATGGATGTGGCGTCGCGTACGTTCCTGTTCGAGCTCCTTTGTTTTTCTGGCGATTATGCCCGAGCGGAAAAGCAGCTCAGCGTTCTGGCGCAGGGACAGTCGGAGAGGGAATTGGGCGCGGTGCTTTACTACGCCGCTCTGCACGCGGAGAAGACACGGCACGAGTTGTTCGAGAAGCAGGAGTTTCCCAGGGACAAAGATAAAGATCATCCCGCCGCATCCTTCCCGGGTACGTTGAATGGCAAGCCATTTCAGTCTTTACGCGATGCCGATCCCGACATAGGTGCGCGGCTGGAGGTCTTCGCCGCAGGCGCTTATCTCTGGATTCCGTTCGAGCACATCGCGACGTTGGAAATGGAAGCGCCGCGCCGGTTGCGCGACACACTCTGGACGCCAGCCTTCGTCTGCACCGGTCCTTCGTTCAAGGGTACTGATATCGGCGAAGTATTGATTCCTGCGATTTATCCTTTTTCGTGGAAAAATCCCGATGAGTCCGTGTGGCTGGGGCGGGTTACGGACTGGGCTGGCGATGATGAAGGCAACGAATATCCGTCGGGGCAGAAAATGCTGCTGTTGGATGATGAAGAGATTCCGTTCCTTGAGGTGCGTTCGTTAAAGTTTGAGCAGCCCGCCACCCAAGCCACGGCTGACTGACGTAAGTTTTCAGCACCTGTTGATTCAGTAAGCGGACACTGCCCATGCCACTGCGTGACGATCTGCTGAACCCGATTCCGGGGGACAATCCAAGCGGTGTCTATGTTCGCCATGACACCAAACTGCTGCTCTACGACAAGATCAAAGAAGCGCGGCGGCAGGACGATGCCCTGTCGCAGGGAGATTGGGAGCACGAGCGCAAACTGGCAGACTACCCGCTGGAGAAAAAACTGGCGGAGGAAGCGCTTGCCACCAGGACGAAGGACCTGCAACTGGCAGTCTGGCTAACGGAAGCGCAACTGAACATTGAGGGCTACCCCGGGCTTTTGCAGGGCCTGAATCTGTGCATCGGACTGGTTCGCGATTTCTGGGACACGCTGTATCCACCGATTGAAGATGACGATCTTGAATTGCGCGCGGGCCCACTGGACTTTCTGGGATCGAGTCTGGAAATTCCGTTGAAGAATCGGCCCCTGGCGAAGGCCGGCTACGATTGGTTTCAGTACAAGGATTCGCGTTCGGTGGGCTACGACGATCCTTCAAGAACTGACAAGGAACGGAAGGATCGCGAACAGAAAATCGCCGACGGCAAGTTGTCGGCGGAACTCTTTGACAAGTCGTTTGCCGAGACCCCGAAGGCATTCTATTTCCAGGCGGAAAAAGATCTGGACGGCTGTCTGGTCGCGCTGAAAAGTCTGGACGAAATCTGCGATGAGAAGTTTGGAAGTTCAGGACCGGCCCTTGGGAAACTAAAGAACGCGCTCGAAGAAGTTCGCCATTCCGTGCACGCCTTGCTGGAAAAGAAACGGGAGATGGAGCCCGATCCGGTGGAGGTAACGGCTACCGGGGATGGAAGCGTGAGTGCGGGGTCAGCGGTTGCCGGCGCGGCTTTGGCGGGCACGCCTGGGATTACCATCTCAGTACTGACCAGTTCCGAACCTGCCGACCGGCGGGAGGCGATTGCCACGGTGGCACGGGTGGCGGCGCTGCTGCGGCAACAGGATCCGCTGAACCCGGCGCCCTATTTGATGATGCGCGGATTGCGCTGGGGCGAATTGCGCGGTTCAAAAGGGATCAGCGATGGGAGGCTGCTGGAAGCTCCGACTACCGAGTTGCGGCAGCACGTGAAGCGCCTGGCGCTTGGGAAAAAATGGAAGGAACTTCTGGAGGCAGCGGAGAATGCCATGTCGCTGCCATGCAGCCGTGCCTGGCTCGACTTGCAGCGGTTGGTGGTGGGCGCGTGTACGGCGCTGGGGGATGAATATGAGCCGATTGCATCTGCGATCCGGTCCGAACTTCGAGCTTTGTTGCAGGATATGCCGGAGTTGATCGATGCCGTGTTGCTCGACGACACGCCCGCCGCGAATGGTGAAACCCGAGTGTGGCTACAACAATTGGGATCGCCCGCAGGACCATCGGCGACAGAGAATTCGCCGGTAGAGGGAAGTGAGGCGGCGGTGTCGAGCAATGGCCATGGCACGGCGACGGCCTCGACATGGCTGGAGAAGACGGCGGATGCTTATGCGCTGGCGCAGGATACGCTGAAGGCGGGTCAAGCGGAGAAGGCATTCGAGATCATGCGCAAGGAAATTGCTCGTCAGCGCTCGGGCCGCGGCCGCTTCGAACGTACGTTGCAGCTGGTTGAACTTTGTGTGGCGGCCGGAAAAGAGGCGATCGCACAGCCTCTGCTCGACGATCTCGCGGCGAAAATTGAAGAGCACAAACTGGACGACTGGGAAGAAAAGGAAATGGTCGCAGCTGCACTGGCAACAGTACTGCGCATCAGCCGCAGAGTCCTGGACGACGAGGCTGAGAAGAGAAGACTGTTTGATCGCATCTGCCGGCTCGATCCCGTGCGCGCGCTCAGCGCAGGCTAAACGAATCACGTCAGACGAATCAGGTTCAACGAAATGGCGAGAACTCCCGGCGACGTCACGGTTACGCTATCGGTTCTGGATCGCCTCATCGACCAGGAACCCAAGTCGCAGTCGGAAGCTCCGCTGACGCGAACGCAGTCCGTGCGACTGTTGAAGGCGGCGGTGCAGCGCGATCTTGAGTGGCTGCTCAATACACGCCGCATTTTTCAGGAACCCGATGAATCTCTGAAAGAGATTAACCGGTCCATCTACATTTACGGCCTCCCGGATTTTTCGCAATACACTATGGCATCGGCTGCGGACAAGGCAAAGCTTCTGCGGCAATTGCTGAACACAGTGAAGATGTTTGAACCCCGGCTGGCCAATGTGCGTCTGGTCCCAGTGGAGACCTCGGATGCGGGCATTCAGCAATTCCGGTTGCGCATTGAGGCTCTGCTGCTGATGGATCCTGCTCCGGAACCAGTCTCGTTCGACACCATCATTGGATTGAAATCGGGCAACTGCAAGGTCTCCGGAGGCTCCAGTGCGGGATGACCTGCTGCTGTATTACGAGCGGGAACTCGATTACCTGCGCAAGACGGCGGTGCAGTTTGCGGAGAAGAATCCGAAAGTCGCGTCGCGCCTGGTGTTGGAACCCACGAAATGCGAGGATCCGCACGTCGAAAGACTTCTCGAGGCGTTTGCTTTTCTTGCGGCGCGTGTCCATCTCAAAATTGACGACGAGTTTCCCGAGATCAGCGAAGCGCTGCTGACGGTGGTGTATCCGCAACTGGTAAGGCCGATTCCTTCGATGTCGATCGTGGAGTTTCAGCCGGATCCGGAAAAAGGCAAGCTGAGCACTGCACTGCCTATTTCGCGCGGCTCGAACTTGCATTCGAGACCGGTGGGAGGAGCACCTTGTTCTTTTCGTACGTGCTACGACACCACGCTGTGGCCGGTGTCGGTGACCAATGCGGAGTGGAAAGCGCCCAGCCGGCTTCAGCCTCCGGTGAAGACAGTGGATTCCACGGCGGCGATCCGCCTCGAATTGGCTTGCGCGCCGGACGTCAGCTTGCGCGAACTAAAAATCGACCGGCTACGTTTTTATCTGGACGGCGAAGGTGGACTGATCAACACGCTCTACGAGTTGCTCTTCACCCGCGTCAATCGCATCCTGGTGCGCGACCCGAGTCCGGGATCGAAGGTGCGTCCCATCACGTTGCCTGCGTCGTCGCTGGTCGCGGTTGGATTTGGAAAAGACGAAGGCATGGTGCCCTATTCGGATCGTTCGTTCAGCGGGCACCGGCTGTTGATGGAGTACTTCACTTTTCCGGAGAAATTCTTTTTTGTTGATCTGACGGGGCTGGAGACTTTGTGGCAAGCCGGCTTCGACAAGAATGTGGAGTTTGTTTTTCTGCTGGGAGACGTGGAAGGCGACGAGCGCCGGCAGCGGCTGGAACTGGAGCTTTCAAAGAAGACCTTTCGCTTAGGCTGTACTCCGGTAGTGAATCTGTTCACGCAGGTGGCGGAGCCGATTCGTTTGACGCAACGGAAGTATGAATACGCGCTGACTCCGGATGTGCGGCGGCCCTACGCCACCGAAGTTTACTCGGTGGATGAGGTCAACTGCATCGATACGACGACACAGGAGACGACTACATTCGAGCCGTTCTATTCGTTGCGGCACTCGACCTCGGGCAGCGAACAGAAATGTTTCTGGACGGCGCGGCGGCGTCCTTCGGCGCGGCCCAACGATGAGGGCACCGAAATGTTTCTGTCACTGGTGGATCTATCGATGCGGCCCATGACGCCCGATGGAAATATCCTTTCGGTGCTCACGACCTGCACCAATCGCGACTTGCCGGCACGCTTGCCCTTCGGGTTGGACGATGGAGATTTCGAACTGGAAGGTGCTTCCGCGCTCAAGCGGATCGTCGCGCTGCGGAAGCCGACTCCGCCGGTGCGGCCGCCCACCGGTAAGGGCGCGCTGTGGCGCCTGATTTCTCATCTTTCTTTGAACTACCTTTCTCTGGTCGAGGAGGGGAAGGATGCCTTTCAACAGATTCTCCGCCTGTATGACATTGGGCGCTCGGCCTACTCACAGAATGTGATCGACAGCGTGGTCAAGATCCGCAGCAGCCGGCAGTTTGCGCCGGTGCGATCCGATAACGGAACCACATTCGCGCGCGGCATTCGCGTGGAGATGGAACTGGACGAGGATCAATTTGTGGGGGGCGGCGCATTTTTATTTGCCAGCGTAGTGGAGCGGTTTCTGGGCCTCAGCGCCTCGCTCAACAGCTTCGTGCAGTTGTCAGTTGGCACCTCGCAGCGGAAGGAGTTTCTGCATGAATGGAAGCCGCGAGCCGGCCGGAGAATTCTAGTATGACGGATTCTCCCAAGGCTGATTTCCCGCTGGCTGATTCTTCGACCGCCGATTCCACGGCGACTGCTTCGTCGACCGACGATTCGTCGGCGAGCAATTCCCCGATGCATCAGGCTTTGCGCGAGGACGCCTGTTCGTTTGAATTCTTTCAGGCGGTCGCATTGCTGCAGCGTCTGCGGCTCAATCAACGGCAGCCGGTGGGCCAGTTTTCGAATCCAGAAGATGAGGCAGTGCATTTCAGAGTCAACAATACCCTGGCCTTCCCGGCCAGCCAGATCCAGTCGATCGACGATCAGGAACAGGGTCCCCCGCACATGAAGGTGAACTTCATGGGGCTGACCGGACCGAACGGAGTGTTGCCGTATTGCTATACGGAACTGATTCTGGATCGGCTGCGGGCGAAGGATCCGGCGATGGAATCCTTCCTCGACATTTTCAATCACCGGATGATTTCGTTTTTCTACCGGGCATGGGAGAAGTATAGATTTCCGGCATCGTACTACCGTGGCGACGACATATTCACGCACCACCTGCTCGATCTGATTGGTCTGGGCACGCCCGGGCTTAGCAACCGGCAGTCGGTTCCTGACACCTCGCTGCTGCATTACGCGGCTCTCGTCGGTGCACAGGCTCGTTCCGCGGAGGCTCTGGAGGCGATTCTGAACGGATATTTCGAGGTTCCGGTGGAGGTTGAGCAATTCGCCGGAGCGTGGTACCGTCTAGAGCCGTCGGCGCAATGCAGTATGTCGGATGAGGACAGCGATTCGGAAAAACTGGGTGCTGGCGTGGTGGTGGGCGACGAAATCTGGGACCAGCAATCGCGTGTGGGAATCCGGATCGGCCCGCTGAGTCTGGAGCAGTACACAAGTTTTCTTCCGGCTGGTTCGGCGCATGATCCGCTTAAGGCTTTGGTCAAGTTTTTTTCCAATGATGAGTTGGATTTCGAAGTCACGTTAGTGCTGCGGCGCGACGAAGTTCCGAAGTGTGAAGTGGGGGGCGAAGACGCCGCGGCCCCGAGGCTGGGCTGGATTTCCTGGCTAAAATCGGCTCCCCTGAATCATAACCCGGGCGACACAATTCTGAATCTTTGAATTCTGAGTCTGAGCGGAGGCACCGTGGGGCCAAATCTTAAATCGTTGATTGGAAAACTGAACGACCCGGCGCGGTCCGCGCTGGAATCAGCCGCCGGACTCTGCCTTTCGCGCACGCATTATGACATTGAAGTGGAACACTATCTGATGAAGCTGCTTGACTCGTCGGAAAACGACTTCGCCAGCATCGTGCGGCACTTCGAAGTCGACAAGTCGCGGCTTGCGGCAGAGTTGGCCCGCAGTCTGGACAAATTGAAATCAGGGAACGCGCGCACGCCCGCGATCAGTCCGACCATTCTCAAGATGCTGGTATCGGCGTGGACTATGGGTTCGATTGATTTCAATGCGGGACAAATTCGCACTGGGTTCACGATTTTGGCGTTGGTTGCAGACGACGAACTGCGACGTCTGGTGCGCGAGACCAGTCGCGAATTTCAGAAAATTGAGCCGGAGGCATTAAAGAAGGATTTTCTGGCGATCGTCGCGACGTCGCACGAGGAGGCGCTTCCGGCTTCGACGGAGAGCGCGGGGCCGGCGACTCCGGCCACGAAGGCCGCCGGCGGCAAGACTCCAAACCTCGATCAGTTCACGGTGAACCTTACGGAGAACGCGAAGAGAGGGAAGATCGACCCGGTATTGGGGCGGGATTTCGAAATCCGGCAGGTGATTGACATTCTGACTCGCCGGCGGCAAAACAATCCGATTCTGACCGGCGAAGCGGGTGTGGGCAAGACCGCGGTGGTCGAGGGTTTCGCGTTGCGAGTGGCGCAGGGAGATGTGCCTCCGCCGCTGAAGAATGTGATGATTCGCACTTTAGATCTCGCGCTGTTGCAAGCAGGTGCCGGGGTTAAGGGGGAGTTTGAGAACCGCTTGAAGGGACTGATCGAGGAGGTGAAGGCGTCGCCAATTCCGATCATTCTTTTTATTGACGAAGCGCACACCATGATTGGAGCGGGTGGGCAGGCGGGTCAGAACGATGCGGCCAATTTGCTGAAGCCAGCGCTGGCGCGCGGAGAGCTGCGCACCATCGCGGCAACGACCTGGTCGGAGTATAAAAAATATTTTGAGAAAGATCCGGCGCTGGCGCGGCGTTTTCAGGTGGTGAAAGTAGAAGAGCCGACCGAGACGCAGTGCATGGTGATGATGCGCGGCATTGTCGGGTCGCTCGAGAAACATCACAAGGTGCGCATTCTCGATGAAGCTGTGGCTGCGGGAGTGCGGCTCTCGAACCGCTATCTGGCGGGGCGCCAACTTCCCGACAAAGCGGTGAGCGTTCTCGACACTGCCTGCGCGCGGCTTTCGCTCGGGCAGAATGCAACACCGGCGGCGATCGAAGACGCGGTGCGGCAGCTGGATGATCTGGAAGTGCAGGAACGCGTTTTGAATCGCGAAACCGCGGTGGGCGTCGATCACAGCGAGCGGCTGGGAACCATTGGCAAGCAGAAGGCCGAGGTTCAGGGACGTCTGACTGCGATGCGCGATCGTTGGACCAAGGAAAAAGATCTCGTCACCAAGATTCGTGAGATCCGAACCAGGCTTGAAGGCGATACGCAGGTAGCGACAGCGGGAGCCTCTGCGGCGCCCGGTTCGGCCACTCCCACCGGCGCGGCCCCGGCCTCTGCGCCTGCTGCAGTGGGAACTGGCAATGGTTCGGCCGCTGCGTCCACAGCAGAAGGCGGAGTGGTTACAGCGGCGCCGGCTGCGACTCCGGACGAATTGCGTTCACAATTGCATGAGCTCGAATCCCAGCTTTCGGCGTTGCAGGGTGAAGCAGGACTGATTCGGGTATGCGTCGACGCTCACATCGTTGGCGAAGTTATCTCAGGTTGGACCGGGATTCCGGTGGGCAAGATGATGAAGGATGAGATTGCCACCATCCTCAATCTGCAGAAGCTGCTGGGCAATCGCGTCATCGGGCAGCCGTATGCGCTGGAGATCATCAGCCAGCGTATTGAAACTTCCCGCGCCAGCCTGGACGACCCCAATAAGCCGGTGGGCGTATTCATGCTGGTCGGGCCGAGCGGCGTGGGCAAGACGGAGACGGCGCTGGCATTGTCAGATCAGTTGTACGGAGGCGAGCACAATCTCATCACGATTAATATGTCGGAGTTTCAGGAATCCCATACCGTGTCGACGCTGAAGGGGTCGCCTCCGGGATATGTGGGCTATGGCGAGGGTGGAGTGCTGACGGAGGCTGTGCGGCGGCGTCCATATTCCGTGGTGCTGCTTGACGAGGTGGAGAAGGCGCACCCGGATGTTCTGGAACTTTTTTATCAGGTGTTCGACAAAGGAATGATGGAGGATGGCGAGGGCCGCCAGATCGATTTCAAGAACAACATCATTATTCTCACCTCGAATGCATGTACCGATCAGATGATGAAACTGTGCGCCGATCCTGAGACTGCGCCCAGCCCGCCCGCCCTGGTGGCGGCGATGAAACCGGAGCTAAACAAAATCTTTAAGCCCGCATTTCTAGGGCGCATGGTGGTGGTGCCGTATTATCCGGTGCGGGATGAGGCGTTGAAAAAGATCATCATTCTTAAGCTGGGCAAGATTCAGCGCAGGGTGCAGGAAAATCACAGGATCAGCCTGACGTATGACGACAAGCTGATTGAAGAAGTCGCCAGGCGTTGTACCGAAGTCGAAAGCGGCGCACGCAACGTAGATAACATCCTGACTAACTCGCTGCTACCGGATATTTCGCGGCAGATTCTGAGTCGCATGGCAGAGGGGGCGAAGCTGAATGCGATTCACGTAGGGATCGGGGCGGATGGGGCATTCAGCTATGCCTAACTGTCAGAGCCGCCTGTCTGTCGTTCCCGAGTAACCTTGCTGGCGCCACGGAGAACGCGGTATCGGCGGCATGAGAAAACAGATTCCGAAAGCTAAGCTTAGCGATGGCCTTTACTCAGGAAAATCGACTCATCGCAATTGATACGCCGCTCGGCGAAGACGTCCTGCTGCTGCAGGGGTTCAGCGGCCGTGAAGGCATCTCACAACTCTTCCGATTCGATCTTGACCTGCTCTGCGAAAAGAACGACATCAATTTTAAAGACATCATCGGCCAGCAGGTCACAATTCAGGTCGGCTTGCAGGATGGAACGAGTCACCGTTACTTCAACGGTTTCGTCAGCCGCTTTGCCCAAGCCAGTTCGGGCAGCCAATTTACGAATTATCAGATGGAAATGGTTCCCTGGCTGTGGTTTCTGACGCGTATCGCCGACTGCCGGATCTTCCAGACGATGACCATTCCGGACATCATCAAGAAGGTTTTCCAGAGCCGGGGGTTCAGCGATTTCAAGAGTTCGCTGACCGGTACCTACGACGCGCTGGAATATTGCGTGCAATACCGGGAGACGGATTTCAACTTTGTTTCGCGGCTCATGGAACAGTACGGCATCTTTTATTACTTCGAACATGAGAATGGGAAGCACACGATGGTCCTGGCGGACGATGCCAGTGCGCACCAGCCGTGTCCTAATCAGGAATCTGCCAACTACAATTTGACCAGCGGCGATATGGATTCCGAAGACGTCATCACCGGCTGGCACATGGAACAGGAGTTGCGCACCGGCAAGTATTCTGTTACCGATTACAACTTTGAGACTCCGCAATCGAGCCTGATGGCCTTTGAGCCGACGGTGGTGGAGGTAGGCGGTAACACGAAGTTCGAGATGTACGACTATCCCGGCGTTCATCTGAATGCGTCAAAGGGCGGAGGGGTGGCCAAGCTTCGCATGCAGGAAGAAGAGGCGACTCACGTTCTGGTGACCGGCTCCAGCGTGTGTCGCGCTTTCACGTCGGGTTACAAGGTTGATCTCAAGGACCATCCCAGGGATGACATGAACAAAAGCTACGTGCTCACTGAGGTGCAGCACATCGCGAACGATGGCAGCTATTCCCAGGGAGCCGCCAGTCCATCTCGCTACTCCAATCATTTCACGTGCATTCCCGCCGACGTTCCGTTCCGTCCGCCGCGCATTACACCCAAGCCGTTTGTGCAGGGTCCGCAAACGGCACTGGTAGTGGGCAAGTCGGGCGAAGAGATCTGGGTCGACAAGTACGGTCGCATCAAGGTGCAGTTCTATTGGGATCGTCTGGGCAAGGTGGACGAAAACAGCTCCTGCTGGATTCGGGTTTCTCAGCCCTGGGGCGGTAAAGGATGGGGCGCGATGTGGATTCCGCGCATGGGCCAGGAGGTGGTTGTCAGTTTTGTCGAGGGCGACCCGGACCGTCCGCTCATCACCGGGCGTGTCTACAACGCGGACCAGACCGTGCCTTATACGCTGCCCGACCACCAGACGGTGAGCACGTTCATGTCGAAAAGCTCCAAGGGTGGAGCGGCGGCCAACTATAACGAGATTCGCTTTGAAGATAAGAAAGGAAACGAACAGATTTTCATCAATGCCGAGCGCGATATGGACCATCGAGTCGAGGTTGACTCGCGCGAGTTCGTGGGTTCAAACCGCCATCTCAATGTGGGCGCAAATCAGACGGAGAACATTGGCGCCGACAAGCACCTTACCATCGGAGCCAATCATGTGGAGTCCATCGGGAAGAATATGTCTCTGAGCGTGGGCACCGACCTGATGGAAACCATCGGTAACGACCAGCATCTTAATGTCGCGAATAATCTTCAGGAAAATGTCGGCACTGATCAACACGTTAATATCGGCGCGAATCTTATTGAAAATATTGGCACCGATCTGCACCTGAACATTGGCGCGAAGCGCGTGGAGAACGTGGGCTCGGATCTCGCGCTGACCATCGGCGGGAACCGGGCAGAGGCGGTGGCCAGCAATCTGGACCTCAGTGTGGGTTCCAATCGCACGGAGGCGGTGGGCTCGAATCAGTCGCTGTCAGTGGGCAGCAATAGCGACGAAAACATCGGATCGAACTACGCTTTGACGGCGGGTCAAAATGTGACGATTCAGGGCGGCATGAATGTGGTGATCCAGGCGGGCATGCAGCTCACGCTCACCGGACCCGGCGGATTCATTACGATTGGCCCCGCAGGGGTTGCGATTCAAGGCACCATGGTTCTGATCAACAGCGGCGGGTCGGCTGGTTCCGGCAGCAGCGCCAACACCAAGAGTCCGAAGTCACCGGATAGCCCCAAGTCCCCGCAAGCGCCGAAAGCGCCAGACACGCCCAACGCGCCCCAGATCGCCGACGACGGCAGCGCGTTCAGCGAGATGAGTTAACAGAAAGGAAGAGGCACAGTCCGACAAACAGAAACATGCCCCCAGCAGCACGCATTACCGACATGCATACCTGCCCGATGGTCACTGGCATTGTGCCGCACGTTGGCGGTCCGATTCTGCCGCCGGGTTGCCCCACCGTGCTGATCGGCATGCTACCCGCCGCCCGAGCTACCGACATGGCTACCTGCGTTGGCCCGCCCGACATGATCGCTATGGGGTCGCCTACGGTCTTGATTGGAAATCTGATGGCCGCGCGCATGGGCGACCCGACCGTGCATGGCGGCGTAATCGTGCTTGGAGAGATAACCGTCATGATCGGGGAAGTGGGTCAGGGCGTGGTGCTGCAGGCGGCCGCCCAGAGCGGCGCGCCATTCTGTAAACATTGACAGAAATAATTCGGCCTCGGTCGAGGCCAACTTCCCTGAAGCGCTGCGGGAATCCTATCTCTATGCCGGTTTTTCTCGAAGTGCGATCTGGACCACAAGCAGGGAACAGAACCCAGCTGGAGCCGGGACACATCCTGCGGGTGGGCCGCACGGAGCGGGCGGACCTGGCGTTCACGGATGATTCGCACATGTCCGGTTTGCACTTCAGCCTGGGATGGGAGGGCGAGGACTGCCGTGTGACCGACCTGAACAGCCGCAACGGAATTCTGGTCAACGGCCAAACGGTGTCCGCGGCGGTAATTCGCGACGGCGATTCAATTGTCGCTGGTGAGACTGCTTTCCTGCTTCGCGTCGAGCCGGAGCCGCCGGTAACGGTGGCGAGTTCGGCGGCAGCTTTGGCTTCGCCGGTGGTGGCCACTACTCCGCAGGATCGATTGCTCCCGCTGCTGCGTCGCGATTTGCAGCCCTTGTTCGCCATTCTGGATGCGGCCCGCGATATCAGGATTCTGGCACTGCTTGTGACCTACAAGGAAGAATGCCTTTCGCTCTACGAAGGCGTTGAGGGCGCGAAGTTGGCTCAGGTCGCCCCTTATCTGGTGCGGCTCACTCCCGACTCGAAGCTGGTCGAAGCGTTGGTGAACGAGGGATGGGGAAAAAGCTGGGGAGTGTATCTAACTTGCGCCGCGGACTTTCAGGAGATACGGCGTCACCTGCGACACTTTCTGCAGGTGAAGCTGCCGGATGGCGA
>Ga0302324_100021914_pt1 | contig 12443 bp, 10 predicted proteins | sample Palsa_T0_1_FD_201949 | JGI IMG/M metagenome (GOLD analysis project Ga0302324, IMG submission 201949) | Peat permafrost microbial communities from Stordalen Mire near Abisko, Sweden - Palsa_T0_1 | ecosystem: Environmental > Terrestrial > Soil > Palsa > Peat permafrost | place: Sweden: Abisko...
CTTGAACGGAAGAGTGCCGCTGTTGGTGGTCTCGCCGGTCAAACTAAAGTGATTTTGCACCAGAACGCCATTGTGAAACAGCGTGACGTAGCCAGGGCTCGTCACTTTGCCATCGGCGGCAAACACGGGGGCGGTCCAGATAATGTCGAAAGATTGCCACGCGCCGGGGGGGCGCATGGAATTCACAAGTGGCGCGGACTGTTTGTATACGGAGGCGGCCTGTCCGTTGACGTAGGTCTTATTATTGTATGAATCCATGATTTGAATCTCGTAACCGGCATCGCCTGGACCTGTCGACGCGAGGAAGACGCCGCTGTTACCGCGATGCTGGCCTTCGCCGGTGATGTCTTTGGGAATGCGCCATTCCACGTGCAGCTGGTAGCTTTTGAACGACTGTTTGGTTTCGATGTTGCCGGCGGACTTATCGACGGTCATGACACCATCAGCGACTTTCCAGTGCGCTGGGGTGTGATCGTTCGTTGATACCCACTGGTCAAGGTCGTGCCCGTTGAACAGGACTATGGCATCGGACGGTGGGTCGTTGTCGGTCGTACCGGCCGCGATGACCGCGGGCACGGGTTCCCACTGTTCTGTTGTCTTGGGATCTGCCTTTGTGTTGGCTTGGGGGGCGGATGGCATTTGTGCGTGGACCGGTGCGCTTAGAGCGCCGGTGATCGCGAAACCGGCCGCTAGCGCGACTACAGCTCTGACTTTCATTTGTTTGTTGCTCACGGAAAACTCCAAAGTGGGACAGCCTCTCAGGCTGACATCAAGCAAGACCAACTTTTTTCAGTACTTCGGGCGGAGGGCCGTCGAAGCGCGTCATTGCTACGTTGCCAACGTAGCGCAGGTCCTGGCGGCCTTGGGGGGTGGTGTAGAAGCCACCGGCGGTCAAATCACGATAGCGCGCGAAGAACTCCGCTGCCTCCGCGAGATGCGGCTTTGCCTTCTGGAGCAGGCAGATGTCATCGCAAATCGCGGTTTGCTGCTCGTGGGTGAGGGCTGCGAACGCCGTGCTCGGCGCGTAACGCGAAGCGGCCTCTTTATCGAGCCACGCTAATCCCTTGTCGATTGTGGCGCGGTCCTGACGCTGTTGTGGGTACGGGGCGCTGATCCATTCGTCGATAAAATCGACGACGCCGACGTCGGAGGCGCTCGGTGATGATGAGTCGGCGGGGATAATCAGGTCGCACAGGACTCTGGCGGTATCCCTTTGCAGTCCGGCGAGGGTCAGGGGCCACAGTTCGCCGGGCCTATAGACTTTGCTCAGGTCTGGATCGATGCCGTAGCCTTTGCTGGCGGGCGTGTTAAGAGCATGGTCACTAGAATTTGCCCGTTCCAATCCGAAGACGGCAGATTGTGGGCCTGCCATCGTGCCGGCGGCGGCCAGGACCCATCTGAGGGTGGTGCGTCTGTCCACTAGATCTCCTTGCGGCGCATGCGCTCGAGAATGTGGTCGCAGACACGCCACGCATTGGCCATGATGGTGAGGGTTGGATTCTTGTCGGCATTCGACGGAAATGGGGCGCCGTCGGTGACGAACACATTGGACACATCCCAGGTCTGACACCACTTATTGGTCACGGAGCGGCTGGCCGCCTCGCCCATGATCGCCCCGCCGACCTCGTGGATGATGTTGCCGCCGGGATGTATGGCCTTGGCGCCATCAGTTTGGACCTCACTCATGACTCGTCCGCCCATCGCCTCGATAATTCGCGCGAAGGTGGCCTGCATGTGCGCGGCCTGGCGCGTCTCGTGTTCGGACCAACGCCAATGGAATCGTAAGACAGGGATTCCCCACTTGTCTTTGACCTTCGCGTCGATATCGCAATAGCTATTCTCGTTCGGAATCATTTCGCCGCGGCCGCTGAAGTGTACGAATGAGCCGTAGTAGCGGCGAACGTCTTCCTTGAACTTGCGGCCGTAGCTGCCGCCCGTGAGCCTTTCGAGGCCCGCTCCGGTACCCATTTCAGGCATCTTGCGGCCACCGCCAAATTCGATGTGGTAACCGCGTGCGAACCCGAGTTTGGCTGCGTCCTTGTAGAGCCACCACGGGGTATACATGTGCAGTCCGCTGACTCCATCCTCGTTATGCGGCGGAAGATCCTCCAACAGCGGCACCTGTCCCTGGAGGTCGGCGCCGATGGTATCCATGAGATATCGGCCGACCTTGCCGCTGGAGTTGCCGAGTCCATTCGGGAACGATGCTGACTTGGAATTCAACAGAATTCGCGCGGATTCGCATGCGCTCGCGGCCAGTACAACGACCCGCGCGCTGGCTTGTCGCTGTTGCCCAGATTTCTTGTCTACGAAACTGACCCCGTTGGCCTTCCCCGTTTTATCGAGGGTAATCTCGTAGACCATGGCGTCTGTCAGGATATCGAGCTTGCCACTCGCTAATGCAGGCGGAATATGGACTGTGACGGATTGGTAGTTGGCACCGACTGAACAACCGCGGCCGCAAGGGGTCGCCCATAGACACGCTGCCCGCTGCTGCATGGACTCAGCGACTAGCCGTTGCGCGTTCGCATTTCCGGGGTGGAGTTTGGCGGGTAGGCTTTTCCAGTCGAGCGGTTGGGTCAGTACGGCTCGGTGGCCGGCGATGACGGGGATACCAAGTTTGCCTGAGCGATCGGCAATCAACAGATCGCTGACCAGGGGCTTGGGCGGGGGGAGCAGACAGCCTGGTGGCGAATCGGGTGTATTCTCCAGTCCGTCGTTTGCTCCGTAGACGCCGATGAGCATTTCGACCTTGTCATAGTAAGGCGCCATGTCCTCATAGGAGATGGGCCAGTCGAAGCCGAGGCCGTCGCGGGAATGTGGCTTGAAATCGTAGGGCCCGTCGCGCAAGGAGATGCGGCCCCAGTGATTGGTGCGGCCGCCGAGCATTCGGGCTCGCCACCAGTCGAAGCGACCTGGATCGTCATTGCTCGTCTGCACATAGGGCTCTCCGGGAACGTTCCAGCCGCCATCCACGGTGGCATCGTAGAAGCCGAAGGGCTTGTCGGGGGTGCTCACTTCGCGCAGCGGCGCCAGCTCCGGTGTTTGAAACATGGCCGTTTCGCGAGCGGGCTCATATTTTCGCCCGGCCTCCAGCATCAACACGCTAGCGCCTTCCAGGGTCAGCGTGTACGCGCTCTGACCGCCGCCAGCACCGGAGCCTACGACGATGACGTCATATGCTTTTCCGTGGACCGCTGTAGATTCGATGAAAGGCATCTTCAGATCTCAAGGGTGGTCATACGGAGCAGATCCGGAAGGCATCGGCCAGCGATGTGTAGGGATCGGGATGCGTTGGCCTGAACTCGTGCGCCACAAAGCCTGTGTAGCCAAGATCGGCGATAGCTAGCGCTATGGCGTGATAATTGAGTTCCTGGGTCGCGTCAATCTCATGGCGGCCCGGTACACCGCCGGTATGAAAATGTCCGATCCACTGAATGTTGTCGCGTATGGTGTGCATTATATCGCCTTCCATGATCTGCATGTGATAGATGTCATAAAGGAGTTTTACCCGTGGGGAATTCACACCCTTCATCACTGGCGTCCTCTATGTTGTCGCGCGACGCATCGAGCAGGGCCGCAGGGCTGGCCTAGGGTCGGTATTGGGGCTATCGGCCGTTAGCAACCTCATTTGCTAGCGCTATTGCGAATCGGCGGAGCATCCGGGACCATAGCCGCAAACAATCGGGGAAGCACCGGCCATGGCTGGAAACGAGAAGGCACCTTTGGATCAAAGGGGGTTTTTGGGAACCGCTGCAACAAGTACGGCCGCTGCGGCCCTGCCGACCGTAGCTCAATCGAAGGATGATGAGCACGATCATCAGGATCTTCCATCGGATCTCGCGCTGCGGGTAAAAGCCCTCGAGTCGCTGCTGGTTGAAAAAGGGTTGGTGGATCCAGCTGCGCTCGATGTCTTGGTAGATACCTTCGAGAATAAGATTGGTCCACGCAACGGTGCGCGCGTCATTGCGCGCGCCTGGACTGATTCAGCTTACAAAGCCCGTCTACTGGCGGATGCGTCCTCAGCGATCGCAGAAGTGGGATTCACCAGTGGGCAAGGTGAACATATGCTGGTTGTTGAAAACGGCCCAAAAGTCCACAACTTGGTCGTATGCACCCTCTGTTCATGCTATCCGTGGCCAGTACTTGGCTTGCCCCCAGTTTGGTACAAGTCCGCGCCCTATCGGTCACGCGCGGTGATCGATCCGCGTGGGGTATTGGCCGAGTTCGGTACACATATCGATGAGGACGTTGAAGTTCATGTTTGGGATAGCACCGCAGAATTACGCTATATCGTGCTTCCAGAACGACCCGCGGGCACGGAGCATATGAGTGAAGAGCAACTTTCCGCGCTGGTCACGCGCGATGCAATGATCGGTGTTGCAAAAGTGTCACCGCCGGCGGACGCGCCGTGAACGGAATCCACGATATGGGCGGCATGCAGGATATGGGGCCCATTCTGCACGAAAGCAAAGAGCCGGTATTCCATCATCCGTGGGAGGGTCGCGTTAATGCTATAGATCGTGCACTGCGGGCCTCTGGCAGATGGAACATTGATGCCTGGCGTCGTCAAATAGAACTGATTCCGCCAGCTGAGTACCTGCGGATGAGTTATTACGAACGCTGGCTTGATGCTAATGAGAAGTTGCTATTAGCCAACGGACTTGTCTCATCGACTGAACTAGAAACCGGTTCGCCCGATGCCACGTCAGTAAAGTCGGTCCCGGTCTTCATCGCGGCAGTAGCTGCACGCAGTCTCGGGCGCGGTATACCTTCGAGCCGCGATCCTGATGTCCTGCCTCTATTCAGTGTTGGTCAGCAAGTGCGCGCCCGGGAGATAAATCCGGTGGGCCACACTCGGCTTCCCCGTTACGCCCGAGGGAAGTTCGGGATCATCACCATGGACCACGGGGTTTATACGTTCCCGGACTCGAACGCGCACTCTCTGGGTCAGAAACGGCAACACGTCTACTCAGTAAGATTCACTGCACGCGAGCTTTGGGGATGTAGCGCGTCACCTCGCGAGACCGTTAACATCGATATGTGGGATGACTATCTTGAGCTTCCCTGATCTTCAACCCGATTCTGAACGGCTCGCTTCTCTGCCCTCACTCCCTCGGGACAATGGCGGTCCCGTGTTTGCCGCACCTTGGCAAGCCCAAGCATTTGCGATGGCGGTCAGGCTTTCCGAACAGGGCCACTTTACCTGGTCGGAATGGGCGGCTGCGCTTGCGGCCGAACTCCAACCGGCGGTAGACGGGGGCGAGCCAGATGACGGCTCACGTTACTTCGATCATTGGCTAGCGGCGCTGGAGCGCCTAGTCACGTCAAAAGCCCTGTTGAACCCGGGCGAATTGCAGGAGCGAAGAGACGCCTGGGCATATGCTTATCGCCACACACCTCACGGGAAGCCTGTTGCGTTGCGAGAGGAATTCGCCGGCAAGACGTCTTAGTCCGGCGCTATCGCCAATCAGCACCCCTACTGTCTACGCCATCGGGTCCGTGACTAGACGCGAATACATCTTGAAGTCGCCAGGAGACCCTCGAACCATCCGGTACCCTCGCAGTAGACCTTCGTATGTGAATCCGCATTTCTGCAATACGCGCTCCGATGCCAAATTGGTCTGTAACACGGTTGCCTGCACGCGCACGAAGTTGAGCGTCCGATAAGACCATTGGGTAACCGTGCTGCACATCGCACTCGCAATTCCCCGACCCCAATAGTCGGGGGCGAAATCAAAGGCAAGCTCAGCACTCCGATTCATTTCGGAGATCGTATGGAAGCCGATCGTTCCGATCAGCCGATTGGTCTTTTCATCCACAATTGCGAGGCGGCAAGGGGACTCGGGGGATTGAGATTCACAGCGGTTGTACAGAGCTTGCAGATCATCGGGTCCGCGCAGATTCCAGCTTGTATGCTGTACTACAGTCGGCAGAGACAGGTATGCATACCATTCAATCACATCTGAACGCTCGAGCTGCCGGAGGCCGAAGCCGGGAATTTTAGAGGACGGAGCTACCTCGATTCGCACGACGCTCTCACCTCTTTTTCGGCTGCACTTGAGTCGCCCGCGCGTGAATGCGGCGATCATGATAGCTGGAAGAAGCAAGAGCCCCAACCAACGGCGGCTTTTGTCCAACGGGTGCGGTTGAACCGTAGTTGCCGGTCACGGATTTCCGCTACCTGGAAGCCCAATCAGGACTTTCGCTTTACAACCGCCTCGCGCGCTTCCTTCAGCGCCGCCCAATTCGGTGCGTACTTCAACGCTTCGTCGTACTTGCCGAGTGCATCTCCGGTCTTCCCCTGCTTCACAAGCACATCGCCCCACGCCTTCAGTGGATCGGCCCAACGCGGCCCACGCTGGTTGGCGTCCTTGAGCTTCCCTTCAGAGCCAGCAAGATCACCATGATGAGCCAGCGCTACACCCCAGGAGTAGTAGCCCGCCGGCAGATCAGGCGCAAGCGCGACGGCCTGAGTGTAGGCTTTCTGCGCCCCGGACCAATCTCCACGCCCATCCAGGATGTCACCGCGGAAGCGCAGGCAATTCACAAAGTGCTCACCGCCGCTGAGGACCGCATCGGCCCGGTCCGGGTGTCCGGCCGCCTCCTCGAAGGGGGCGATTTCACATTGAAATCTGCGGTAGGCAGAAGACCCGACCGACAGACTACTGCCCAATGCCGCGTCATACGCCTCCATCTCCGTGGCGGCCCTCGCCACGTCGCCTGTCTCAGCCGCCACCAGGCCGCGTGCGAAGTGATTGCGTGCAGCGTTCAAGGGACCATTACCGGTGACGTTGCTGGTTTGCAGCGTCAACTCTGCTGCGGTCGGATCATGCAGTCGCGATTCGACTTCCGCAATGCGCACGCTGGCATCAATGAAGTTCGTTCCACGCCCTCCGGTGGCCTCCGCATTGGCGATGATCGCACTGAGCATCGCCTGTAAATTCCAGGTCAGTTGGTCCCAATTAGCAGAAGCTATGCGGAAAGGCATGTCACCCGTCGCGCCCTGTTGACCTGCGACCCTACGCATCGCCTCGCCGGCGCGCCAGGCACCTTCCTCGTCACCCAGAGACAGCAGCGTACTTTGCTCATTGCCGTAAGCCGTCCAGTAGTCCGGCTTGAGCTGGTGTGCGGCCTGGTACATCCTCTGAGCCGACCGCACCGATTCGTCGTCGTAACCCCCAAGGTGTTGCAGGGAGGTAGCCCATGTGAGCAGTAGACTCGGGCGATATTCAGGCAGCGTACTGGGGTACACCAATTTGATGAAATCGATCGCTTCCTGGGGACGGTCCGTTTCGGCGAGATAAAGCGACCACAGCGTCGGCTGGGACTCGGCATAGACATGCTCCGCCGCGGCCACCATGAGCTTGCCCAGCTCCTCGGCGTTGCCGGTGAAAGTGCTTGACTCGATGTTATCGCCGCGCACGGTCAGTGCGAGAGCGCCCGAGGCGCTCTGCACGAGCTCGCCGCCGATGTGCAGATCGCGGCCGAAGCGGGCCTTCAGGAGTCGGGATATCTCCTCCAGCGAGATGCCCGTCTCGGGCACGTTGACCTTGAGCTGGTTCGACCAGGCACTGGCGACGCTGCGCTTGAGCGCCGGGTACGGGGTGAGCGTGGCATTCTGCAATCGCGTGAGTTCGTCCAGGACGCCGCTGGCCACAGCAGTGCCGGTCACTCCGCGCGCCGCAAGCGCCGCCGGCGCCTCAAAGGCATCGATGACGACACTGTGGGACGTAAATGCATCTCGCAGCAGCACCGCAATACCGACGCCGATGACAATCACGATCAGTGCCGTCACGACCTGAAAGGCGATGCGAATCGTCTGACCCACGCGCTGCCCGCGCAGTAGGTGCGATTGGTGCTTGAGATGCGCCAGGCGCAGCGCATGCTCGTCCTTGAGATGCTCCTTTTGCACCTGCAGGAGTTGGGTCTGCTCCTTCAGAAAGGCCGATGTATCTCGGGCGACTTCCGGATCGTGCCCTGCAAGTTTCGCCGCAACTGCGGCAGCAAATGCCTCGGCCCCGGCCAAAGCCTCTGGTGCCTCGATCTCGCGTTTATCGTCCTCCCCTCCCAGGACTCCGCCGATCAAGCCTTCCGCCATGGTGTGCTCCCTGCTGCACTTGGACCATATTCGTGGATGGGTGCGACGCAGACAAGAGCGTTGGACTATTGAGTCTTCCGTGGCGTGGAATGTCGGCTAACGGGCGCTGTAATCGGCGGCCCGATAGACGGGCTTTTGGCCGACTGGAGCCGATGGCGCGGCCAGGCCGGCTCCTGACCCCTTGCGGTCCTCTGCGAACGGCAGCAATCGGGGGGCCCAATTGAATGCTATAAGACCGGTCTATCTCTTGGCTGGATCCGGATAGTGGAACGGTTCTGTGAGCTTGGGCTGCGCCGGGAGAACGTTGCGCGGCAGCGGCGCCTCGCTGTTTGCAGCATCGAGGAGGACGGTCGCCAACACCACTGCCGCCTGCCGCAGATCCTCCGGCCTCAAATGGTCGAAGGTATCGATGTCGGTGTGGTGAACGCGAGTCTCATAATCCAGCGGGTCCTGAATGAATTGAAAGGCCGGCAACCCCAGGCGGGCCAAGAACACATGATCGGTCGCACCGGTCGGCTTGGCGACAACCGATGCGGCGCCCATGCTCGCCAATGGGGCGAGCCATTCCTTGAACAAGGGAACGACGGCGAGATTGCCTTCGGTGTAAATGCCGCGGATCTTGCCGGAGCCATTGTCGATGTTGAAATACCCGACCAGATCGGTGAATCCCGGCAGGGTCTGGATCGGGAAAGTTTCCGGCCCAAAGTAGGGTCCGAGGTCGGCGACCACGGCATCGGTAGGCGGGGGACGATGCGCGAGATGGTGTTCCACGTAGGCGGCGGAACCCCAGAGGCCCTGTTCCTCGCCGGACCATAGGGCGAAGCGGATCGTGCGCTTTGGTTGGATGCGGAGGCTCGCGAGAATCCGCGCCGCCTCCATCACCACGGCGGTGCCGGCGCCATTGTCGGCTGCGCCGTCGCCGGCGACCCAGCTATCCAGGTGAGCGCCCGCCATCACATAACCCGCCTTCGCATCCTTGCCGGGGATGTCGGCGAGGATGTCGTTCGCGTTGTGGTCGGCATCCTCGAAGTGCACGTGACTGTCGATCTCGACTCGGACGTCGCCGATCTTGGCGAGTCGCGCGAGGCGTCGGTAGTCCTCGGCCCCAATCTCGAACCCCGGCAGCTTTGGCGTCTTGCCGGAATGAAAGCTGTAGCCCTCGCCATGCAGTAAGCGGCCCTCGGAACGCGACATTTGCACCCAGGCTATCGCGCCCTCCTCGGCAAGGAACGCGTCCCGCTTGGTTCTGAGGCTGATTCGGTCCATCAGTCTATGCTTCTCCTCGGGATCAAATACCGGCTCCTCGTACTTGTCGAGCTTAGCCAGTTCGGAGTCGGTCAGGCGCTGAAACGGCGGCTCCGTATCGTCCTTCGGGGGGGCAGGCCAGGTTACGAGCACGATCTTACCGGCCAGCTTGCCTTTCCACTCGGCGAAGTCCTTCTCAGAGCTCATCGGAGCGACGATCACGGGCGCGGTCTTGGGACCGTGGGTCGGCGGCGTCCAGGCTATCGGGATGGCCCTCAGGTCGATGTGCCGAGGCGCGACGAGCGCGACATGCGAGGATTCGATCCACCACCCGCGGCCAAAGTCGTAGGCCTCGGTGTGGACGTCCTTCAGCCCCCAAGTTGTGAATTTCTCTTGTGTCCACTGTTCAGCGGTACGCATCGCCGGCGAATTGGTCAAGCGGCCGCCGATCTGGTCGGCCAGGTATTCGGCGGTCTCGACGACTTCTCCGTGGTTGAAGCTCGCATCGGCGATGCGGTTGATCGTGTTTAAATCCGTCGGGGCCGCGGTGGCGGCGCTCCAGCTTCCAAGCGACAACAGCAACGTAGTCAATCCGCACAATGACTTCTGCATGGCGCGTACCTACCAGCTTGAATCATTCATCTATCGTCTGCATAGCCTACAGCAACCGCAGAATGGCGGCTTCATGGAGGTTGAGTTAGGGAAGTGACCGGCAGCAGTTAGCCGGTCAGCGACGTGCAGCCCAGCTCCTTCGGCGAGATACTCCGTCCCGACTGGGCGAATGGCGGAAAGCTCGGTCGTTGACCCCGAGCTGACGGCTGCGAATGGCAGCTCTCGGGCAACCCAATCAGGCGTTCGGGATCAAAACCGCGATAGTCAAGGGACGATTCCGCGTCGTTTGAATTCCTCCATGACCTTGGGCCAGACGGCCGTCGCCTGGGCAATGTCCGCATCCCCATCTGAAGTCTTTTGCTTGCGCAGTTTGTCGATCCCGCGTCCGTACAGCGACCATGCGTTCCTCGCGTTGATTTTGAGCGCCGCATCGAAGTCGGCGATCGATTTGTCGTAGTCACCCATTCGCAAAAAAACCAGCCCGCGGCTGTCCGCGACCTTCGCATAGAACGGGCTCGACTTATCCGCGCGCTTGAGCGCGGCATTGCAATCCTTGACTGCGAGCGTCAGATCTGCGCCCTCAAGCGCCCTGATCCAACATCGCGAATTCAATGCATCCGGTAGACGCGCATCGTCCGCGTGCGAGTCGATCCACAGAGTGAGTTGCGCGATAGCAGGCGCCAGACGATCGGCCCGCTCATAGGCTTGAGCCATCTGAAAGCGCTCGTCAGCTTCTCTGGGCGCAATCGCGTCCGCCGCATCGAGGTCGGCTGCGGCAAGTTCGCTGTCGCCCCGTTGAAGCAATAGTTGGGCGCGTGCAATGAGTGTCCGTAGATTATTGGGCTGGAGTTTGAGCGCCTGATCGAAATCTGCCATCGCGGGAGCCGCCTGCTTCAACTGCCAATAGACCATTCCGCGTAGGTACAGATATTCTGGATTCTCGGGCGCCAACTCACAGGCACGCGTAAGAGCCGTGAGCGCCTGATCGAATTCGCGGCGCGAGGCAAGGGCGGCGCCGCGACGACTGTAGTCTGCCGCAACCTCGATCGCTGCGCCCGCCTTGTCCAGCTGCTGGGCGGATGCATCCGTTGCAGGCTCGGGGACAGGACGGGTGCGGGAAGTGAGATTGAATATCGGGCCGCCGTTGTAGGTGACATACAGCTTGTGTTGACTGTTGGCCACATAGATCCGGTGCGACAGGAAGAAATCCGCCCCAATGAGCATGTCGGCGTTCGGCAGATCGATGTCGCCGATACGCAACCGAGTATTTTTAATCTCCTCGTCCCCGATCTTGAAGCGGGAGAATGGGGCAATGTAGTTGGCGAAAATGCTTTTCCCAATTCCGTACGACGCCCCTGCACTGACGACACCCGGGGAGTCGGGCTTGATACCTGCGCGTGCAGCGGCTTTGAGCGACAAAATTGAATTCTGCGCACCCGTATCAAACTCCACGCGAATCTCAACGCCGTTGATGTAGGCGGCGCTGAGCGTATGCGAGAGCTGCGGCGTCTTCAGGGCAGGCTCCGACACAAGATCGATGACGGAGTACGGCGTCGACTTGCCCACCCAATAGGCCAGATTCGCCTTGCTGCAATCTTTGGCCTTCATCAATCGCACCGCCCCTTGACCAAGGTCGTACTCGACGTCATCGATGTGAAGGACATTTTGACCTAGTAACCCGATGCTGCCCTGCCCAGTTTCGCTGCCACCCACCAAAAATTCGACGTTGTGCAAGGGAACGCCCGCAAGAGTGAATGTGTTCACCATCGCGACCGAGACGTCGGCCGTTCCGTGGACGCCCGTTACATAGAAGCCAAACGGAGCGGGCGATGTCTTGAGCTTGAGCTGCGCGGCGCTGGCGGCGCTAATCGTGCTGTAGAATGCGCCGCTGTCCAAGACGAATTGCACGTCGACATCGTTGATGCTGGCGGTCATCAATGGACGCATGCCTACCATTGCGATGGGAAACTCGGCAATCTTGCCGAGCTTGCATCCGTCCGCGAATGCGGAAGTCGATGCAATCGATACGCTCAGAATTGCGAACACCCGGATCGGTAATCGGCGGCCGCCACGACTCCCACGTGCACCCATTGACGTGTTCGCGGCTACTATGCAGCAACGCGGCATTGGAGAAAACGCATCCGAAGCCGTACCCATTTTGGCTTCAAGGGGCGAGCGTAGCGCGAGTTTCGGCTTAGGACCACCCATTTCGAGATCGCGAAGAAAAGTGAAGGCAAGGACTTACGTCGTTTGGATTGCGATTCTGTGTGCGCCAATATCTCTGTTTGCTGGCGAGGTGGTGCAATGCGCAAAAACGGCAAATTCGCGGTCTTCCTTTGACCTTGCCACCCATCTCGATCCGATCAATCCGGCGCTGCTGCGATTTCATCTGCTTGGAGCGGAACTTAGGCTTGCAGATGCAACAGGCAATGATGCCGAAGTTACGTCCAGAGATTTGCTAGCCCCGATTCGGACGTGTTCCTTT
>Ga0302324_100021917_pt1 | contig 12442 bp, 6 predicted proteins | sample Palsa_T0_1_FD_201949 | JGI IMG/M metagenome (GOLD analysis project Ga0302324, IMG submission 201949) | Peat permafrost microbial communities from Stordalen Mire near Abisko, Sweden - Palsa_T0_1 | ecosystem: Environmental > Terrestrial > Soil > Palsa > Peat permafrost | place: Sweden: Abisko...
ATTTCACCGATTGGTACGGTCAGCAAAGCTGTACGGCAGGCCGGGCCTGCTTCATCACAGGACAGTCGCCGATCCGTACGGGGCTAACCAAGGTTGGGTTACCCGGATCACCACTGGGCCTTCAGCCGGAGGACCCGACGATCGCGGAATTGCTAAAGCCACAGGGCTACGTCTGCGGACAATTCGGCAAGAATCACTTGGGCGACCGGGATGAATTCCTCCCGACCGCGCACGGATTCGACGAGTTTTTTGGCAACCTCTACCATTTGAATGCGGAGGAGGAGCCTGAAAATCCTGACTATCCGAAGAATCCCGAGTTCAAAAAGCACTTCGGGCCACGCGGGGTGCTGCATTCATGGGCGAGTGCGGACGGCACGCAAAAAATCGAAGACACCGGCCCGCTAAACAAAAAACGCATGGAAACCATGGACGAGGAGATCACCGCGGGCGCTTTGGATTTCATCGAACGTCAGCACAAGGCCGACAAGCCCTTCTTCTGCTGGTGGAATTCCACCAAGATGCATATTTGGACGCACCTTAAGAAGGAGCTAGAGGGCGCCACGGGTTTGGGCGTCACCGCGGACGGCATGGTCGAACATGACCGGCAAGTCGGACAATTGCTCGCCAAGCTCGACGAACTCGGGATTGCTGACAACACTATCGTGATGTACTCGACCGATAACGGTGCTGAGGTGCTGTCCTGGCCGGATGGCGGGACCACGGTATTCCGCGGCGAGAAGGATACGAATTGGGAAGGGGGTTGGCGCGTGCCCTGCGCGATTCGTTGGCCCGGTGTCATCAAGCCGGGTACTGTCAGCAACGAGATCTTCTCTCATCAGGATATGCTACCGACACTGCTGGCGGCTGCGGGGGAACCGGACATTGTGGAAAAGCTCAAGAAGGGCTACACAGCCGGGAAGAAGACCTTCAAGGTCCACATTGACGGCTACAACATGCTTCCCCATCTGAAGGGCGAGGTGAAGGATGGACCGCGCCCGGGATTCGGATACTGGAGCGACGACGGCGACCTGATGGCGATTCGATACGGAAATTGGAAGGTCCATTTCATGGAGCAGCGCAAAGAAGGGTTTAGTGTCTGGCAAGACCCATTGGTGCCCTTAAGAGTGCCGAAGCTCGTCAACCTACGGTCCGACCCCTTTGAGAAAGCCGATCAAGCCGCAGATGTCTTCTACAATAAATGGCGCATCGATCACGTGTACATGCTCATGCCGGCTGCCGCGATAGTTATGCAGTGGATGAAGACCCTGCAGGAATTCCCGCCGAGGCAAAAACCGGCAAGCTTCAGCGTCGGCGATGTGATGGCGAAGCTCGAGCAGAACAAACAGGCGTTGGCAGCCGCTGCGAAGTAGGTTCCGGGATTGCGGAATCTTTGGTTTTCCGGGGCGACGGCGCCCCGGAAGTCCGTTACGCGCTAGCTCGACACATTACGAATTACGACTTGGACTCCCTGATGGCAAGCACTCCTATCGGAACGCGATTGACCTCATCTACGACGATTGTCGATCCGGGTATGATCGGCGCGAGTCAGCGCCGGTACTGCTCCTAACTGGACGGTCTCTATGCCGCCACCGAGATCGTTGGATTGCTCAGAATTGTCTACGAAATTGCGCTCAATGTACGTCCAGTAGAGCGCTTGAGCCGCCGCTATCTCTTAGGACTCTGTACTCCGTTGCTTCGAGTGCTGTTCCCTAGTCTGCTTGGGCCCCGGGACATGCCGCCTTGATCTGGGCGATTTTTGTGTCGAGAGCTTTGTTGTATTCGCCGGTGGTCACCTCGTACTTCGTCTTTTCGGTACGCGTGAGCAGTCCCTCGACAAGACCTATGGGCGCGATCATCGAGATGCCATTACCAACCCTAGATGCAACATTAGCCTTTTCCGAGTTGAGCACGCGCAGGTCGCCTGGAGCGGTCTGGCAGTTGACAGGCATCGCCTCAGCCGCGGCTTCGTGTTTTTTTTCTTCCATCGCGCAACCACTTGTCATGGCCACGCCGAGTACGCAGAGACCTGCGGCGAATAGTTTTGTCTGAATCATTTTTGCTCCGTGATAATGTAGAACGATCATACGGCCTGGTCGGCGATAGCCGCGGGCCGCCCCTAGTGTTGGCGCGTCCGGGAAGTTCATCTATTGGACTTTGGGGATTGCCGCACTGTCGGGGGCCACAAAGCCGGTGTCATATCAGTGCTTCGTGTCCAATCCCTCAGCAATTGATGGCCAATCGGTCCATTCCGGATCGCGGGCGCCATAGCCCGGCAGTCTTGGCATATGATTGTCGTATACGCCGTCTGGGCCGGGGTCCAAGCGTAAGTTGGGTTTTTTTGCGGCGACAGGAGGATTTTGGTGACTGTTCGCAAGGTTCCTTTGGATGAACCCGCTTTGGATAGTCTGGCGTTGGCTTCCGATGCCGCGCGGGTCTCATATCAAGAACCAACGTCTAAAGCTACAGGCCGCGCGGAAAATGCGCGACGATCGCCGTCACCTCGTAAATGCGCCCCCGAATCGTAGTCGCTCTTCGTGTGGCCAGCGGGTCACGAAAGGCATCATGAGTAAGCCCGCGGCGTGCCACGGGGACGGAGGACTGGGACCCAGCGCCACGGGTCTGTGCGTGAACACGGCCTGCCATACCAAGGTTGCGATGTAGGCGCTCGAGACTCGAGCTCGATGGCTCCGAGTGGGTGCTCGAGCTCCGGCGGACCTCGCGAGACGTGGTCGGGTCCATGCCAGACCGCATTCCAAAGCCGATGAGACGCTCGCGCGACGCGGCGAGCTCGTGGCGCTCGAGGTTCGGGATATTGATTTCCATCCGAATGGCACCGATCAGGCGCTCATTCGGCGCGGCAAGACGGATGCCGAGGGGCAGGGGAGGGTGGCCTACCTGTCACGGGAGACAGTGAAGTGGGTGGAGGTGTGGCTGGATCATTCCAGCATCACGGAAGGGGTGGTATTTCAGCGACTGATTGGGGAATGGCTAGAGCTGCGGTTGCGGCCGGACGCGACGAACAAGTTTGTGAATAGAACAAGACCATTCCGAGCACGCTGGACTAGATTCCTGTGCAGGGTTGATGGCTGGCCCCGGCGTTTTGCCGCGCTGCGCCATCCGCCGCCATCGTGGGTAATAAAATCTTGGATTGCTCAACGATAGGGTAGATACTAAATACCGGCTGTGAGAGAACTTGGCCCCATGTAAGTGGTACGTGGGTGCAAGAACTAAAAGTAACTTGGGAGATGGTGCAATGGATCGCACCAGCGGTTGGCGCCTGCTCTTCTCTTCGCACGGGTCCCCCGACCCCCTCCAGTAACCCGCTTACCTCATCGACGCGGTGGCTGGAAACCTCGATAAACACTCGAGCACTCAAGGGGAACTCTCATGAACGGATCTTACGGTACGCATTGGGCGCAGAAGCGCTGGAACTGCATTGCGGGCACCGGCCTATCCATGTTGATCGCAGCAGGTAGCGCGTGGGCCGCAAACGATCTCGATACGCCGAATCCACCGGGCACTACCCATCCCGACGGCTCGAACACCTATAACACAGAATGGCTGGGCCACAACGATCTGCAAGGCCGCACCGTTTACCAGACCACTGTGCATACGCAGGGACATCGGGTGATCGCTTATGCAGGGCACTTCGCGGGACAGATGTTGAATCCTATGACCGGTGTGGTGGAAGAGAACGGGACTTCCATCGTCGATGTGACCGATCCGCGCCATCCCGTGTACCTCAAGCACCTGGTTGCCAACAACGGTGGTGCGCGCATGGTGAAGTTGTGCGACGGTAATGTCTTGCCGCACGGTCTGCGCGGCCACACCTATATGCTGCGCGAGAACGGCGCCGTAGCCCACGAGGTGTGGGATGTCACTGATCCGGCCAATCCGACGCTGGTCTCAACACCAGTGAGCGGCCTGGATGTCACGCATCGCAATTGGTGGGACTGCGTTACAGGCATTGCCTACATCGTCGGTGGTGCGACGAAGAAGAGCGATGCCAGCTACGACGGCTGGAACAATGCCAGCAGCCCTAACCAACATCTGAAGATTTACGACCTGAGCGATCCGGCGAATCCGAAATACATAATGGATTTCGGTTACCCGGGACAGAATCCCGGCTCGACCTTCATCATGCCGGGCACCACCAACGTAGTGCCGCCTGGCGTGCACGGCCCGATCGTGGTCAGCACCTTCAAGGGCCAGCCGGTCAACCGGTTGTATATGCCCTACGGCGTCGGCTCCAACGGCATCATTCAGATCAACGACCTCACCAAAGTCTTGCCCCCGCCCTACGGCAGCGGTGTATATGCGAATCCGAGGCGCCCCACCGACGCCGAACTCTTGCAGGGACAGATCGGTGTCATCTATATGCCTGGCGCCGAGGGCGGCCACTCGGCCATGCCCCTTTATGGAATCAAGTTGAAGCAGTACGTCAATTTCACCAACAACAATGTACGCGACATCATGGCAGTGAGTTCCGAGGAGACCGACAACCGCTGCACCGGATCGCCGCACCTGATGTACCTGCTCGACATTACGGCTACGATCGGCCAGGGTGGAAACACCAGTGCAGAACAGCACCCCTGGCCAATCTCCACCGTAACCGTGGATGATTTCTCGGGGCGCCCCAACTTCTGTTCGCGCGGTACGCGTTTCGGCGTTCACTCGCCGGCCGAGAACTTCGAGGACCCGACCTACGCGCGACTGCTCACCAGCGCCTGGTTCGACGCCGGCATACGGGTTACCGACATCCGCGATCCCTACCATCCCCGAGAAGTGGCGCACTTCATCGCGCCGGTCAATCAGTTCACTCAACCCAGCAGCGCGGTGATCAATGGCGTCACCTATACGGCGCTTGATGTCTCCTGCGACAACACCGACGTCGATAATCGTGGGCTGCGCTATTGCGGCGACCGGGTGGGCGGTGGACTCGACATCGTGCGATTGACCGGCGAAGCCGAGGAAATCGCCAGAAACGACGACAGAGACGATTGAAACCGCCGACCCCAGGGCAGAAGAGCGGCGTCCGATGGCTGGGCGCCGCTCTGATCTGCATCGCGCTCCCCGCCGCAGCGGCTGGCGGTCTTACGGTGATCTCGTTCGGTCGGGCCGATCGCGCAGCGCTTGCTGAGGCTTACCTCGATCCTTTCGCCAAGGCAACGGGCATCCCCGTGAACTCATTATCTTACGACGGTCAGGTCACCGAACTCACGCAGATGGTGCACGCCGGCGCGCCGGTATGGGATGTAATGCAGGTCGAGTCACGAACGCTCGAACAAGGTTGCCGACAAGGCTTGTTCGAGAAGCTCGATCCGACGCGCGTTCCTCCCGCGGCCGACTTTATTCCCGGGGCGCTGTCGGAGTGTGGGGTGGGGATTTTCACGTGGGCGCAGGCGCTGGTCTATTCCGACGGACTCCGCGACGGGCCGCATTCATGGGCCGACTTCTGGGATCTCGGTAAATATCCAGGCAAACGCGGACTGCGACGCAGCGCCAAATATACGCTGGAAATCGCGCTTCTCGCCGACGGGGTCGATCCGAAGGACGTGTACTCCACACTGTCGACCGAAGCCGGTGTGCGGCGCGCTTTCCGCAAGCTGGATCAGATCCGCAAGCATACTGTTTGGTGGGAGGCCGCGGCTCAGCCGGGAGTCCTCATGGCAGCCGGCGTGGTGAGCATGAGTTCCGCCTACACCCTGTGGTTCGACGGCGCAGACGAACGCAACCGTCACACACGCATTGTCTGGCGTCAAAGCCTATATGACATTGATAGTTGGGCGATACCCAAAGGGTCGCCCAAGCGCGATGAGGCCTATCGCTTCATCGCTTTCGCAAGTGAACCAGAGCCACAGAAGGTGCTCTCCGAGCGTCTCGCCTACGGACCAACCAACCGAACCGCACTCGAACTGCTGCCGCCTCGCGTCGCCGGCGCTCTTTTTTCATCAACACCTAGTCTTGCGGGCGCGTTGCGCATCAACACTTCATTCTGGATCGAGCACGGGGACGCGCTTGAGCGGCGCTTCAATTCCTGGGCCCCCGCCATCTGCCGCCAGCAGGATGACGAAGACGATGACGACTACTTCGACCTACCCGTATGCCAGGACGCTCAAGGGAAGATGCGCATCAGCCGCGGAGCGCTCAACGCTAGTCGTATTGGCCAGCCTGGAAATCCGAGGGAGGTGTCACGAACCGTCATCATGACCATGAGCGATTCCATGCGCTTCACGCCCGACCGTATCGAGGTTCGAAGGGGGGAAACAATCCGCTTCGTGCTTCAAAATGAGGGGCAACTGCGCCATGAGCTTGTCTTGGGTGAGCCAGAGGCCCTGCGTCGGCACGCGGCCATGATGCAGACGATGCCCGACATGCAGCACAGCGGACCCAACATGGCGAGCGTGGCGCCCGGCGAGCACGGCGAATTGATCTGGAAGTTTACTCATACCGGGACAGTAACCTTTGCCTGCCTACAAAGCGGACACTTGGCTGCCGGAATGCGCGGCGCTGTTGCAGTTCAGTGACTCGGGCGGGGTACCCTCGGGTCCTCTCGTTTTCCGCGCAATAACATACGGTAGCTCCGCTGGGCTACTCGACCAATTGCGAGCTGTGCTACGCGTCGCCAGTCTGCTAGCCACCAATTGCGGCATAAGCCTCTGCGACCTGCTGCATTTTCCCCTCGCTTGCGAGCACGCGCGCGAGCGTCGCTCGACGATAGCGCCAGCTCTTCCACGCATCGTCGGGCCAATCTTCGTGGTTGGCGCGCTCAGCAGCGGCGGCGTAGTGCGCGAAAGCCTGGAATAGCAGCGCGGTTCTCTTCGACGGGTCCGTCTCCGCGAGAGCATTTTGCTCCTCGCGCTCGGCGAAGCGCGCCAACGCGTTCGGCTCGCCTGCATCCGCACCTCTTTGATACCACTGCCATGACGTGGACGAATCTGGGTGAAATGCGAATCGTGCGGAGGTTTCCGGCGCCTGCAAACCGTATTCGTAGAGATGTCCCAGTCTGAAGGCCGCGATGCGTACGCCCTCTTTCCAAGCAGTCTCGTAGAGCGACGCCGCGCGCCCGGGATCGAGCATACGTGCGGACGCGTTCACCAACAGATCGGCCAGATCGACGCGCGCGGCGCGATAACCCGTGGCCACTGCGATCTCAAGTTGGCGTCGGGCGCCGCTCACATCGCCACTCGCTAATAATGTACGTGCCATCTGATAATCAGATCGCGCATGATGCCCGGGTTTGCTGACCTCGGCGGAGCAGGCTCGGTCGGCAATTGCAACCGTGATATTTTCGGGTAAAGCGCCCGGCGTCAGCCGGTCAGGATCATAGACTGCAGCGGCGGCCTGATCGCACACAGATCCCTTCGTCGCCCAAGTTCTTACCCGCAAATCGGGCGGCAGGCCCAACTGAATTCGATCGACATTGGGCAGTGGATCGATTTCGGCTGACGCATACCACAAGATCTGCGCCTCGAGATTGGCTGGAACGCGCGCATCCCAAATGCGTGCCGTGGTGTCGCCTGACGCGGTGACAATGCGAGCTCCGTCGGGCGAATACGCAGCGAAGTTCACTGCGTCGCGATGGCCGGAGAGCGTTGCAAGCTGCGCGCCGGTTCTCGCATCCCAGATCCTTGCGGTGCGGTCATCCGATGCGGTGACGATATACGTACCGTTGGGCGAGTATTCGGCAGAATTGACGTTTTTAGTGTGACCCGACAGCACGGCGACCTGGGTGGCCGCTCGCGCGTCCCAGACGCGCGCGGTCTTGTCATAAGAGGCCGTTACTAAATGGGTGCCGTCGGGCGAGAACGCTACGGAATTGATAGGCTGAGTATGCCCGAGGAGTACGGTGAGCTGCGCACTCGTGGACGCCTGCCAAAGGCGGACGGATTTATCCCATGATGCGGTCGCGATGCGCGTTCCGTCGCGCGAAAAGGCGGCGGAAAACACGCCGTCCGTGTGCCCCGAGAGAACCGCGAGGCGCAATCCCGTGTGGGCATCCCAGATTTGGGCAGTCTTGTCCATCGAGCCGGTGACGATGCGTGCGCCGTCGGGTGAAAATGCGGCGGAAAACACGTGATCTCCGTGGCCGGAGAGCACGAGAAGCTTCCCGGCGGTGCGCGCGTCCCAGATTAGCGCAGTCTTGTCGGACGACGCAGTGACGATGCGAGTCGCATCCGGGGAATAAGCGGCAGTAAAGACGGTATCGCCATGGCGCAGGACTTCCAACTGTGCGCCGTTGCGTGCGTCCCAGATGCGCGCGGTTCGGTCGATCGAAGCCGTGACGATGCGTTCACCGTCCGGTGAGTAGGTAGCGCAAGCGACGCCATCACTGTGACCCCCAAGCACTGTGAGCTGTGCATTGGTTCGCGCATTCCAGATCCGTGCGGTCTTGTTGTCCGAGGCGGTAACAATGCGCGTGCCATCCGGCGAATAAGCGGCGGACATGAAGTCCCGGTCATCGGCGGCGAGCACGGAAAGCTGCGAACCGGTGACTGCATCCCAAATCCGTACAGTCTTGTCATCCGACGCGGTGACGATGCGCGTGCCGTCGAAAGAGTAAGCCGCTGATCTTACCGCATCGCCATGGCCGGAGAGCAGCAGGAGCTGCCTGCCTGTGCGCACGTCCCAGACGCGGGCGGTAGTGTCATTCGAAGCGCTGAGTACTCGTGTGCCGTCTGGGGAGAAAGCGGCGGACCACACCGAATAACCGTGCCCCGCGAGCACTGCGATGCGCGCGCCTGTACGTGCATCCCAGATGCGTGCGGTCTTGTCCGCCGAAGCAGTGACGATGCGCCTCCCGTCGGGCGAATAGGCGGCGGACTCGACGCGATCCAGATGGCCTTCGAGCACGGCTAGTTGCGCGCCTGTGCGCGCGTCCCATATGCGCGCCGTTTTGTCATGCGAGGCTGTGATGATACGAGTGCCGTCAGGCGAATAGGCGGCGGACCTTATGGAAGCGCTGTGGCCCAAAAGCACGGCGAGCTGCACACCGAGCTGTGCATCCCATATTCGCGCCGTTTTGTCGCCCGAGGCCGTGACGATACGAGTGCCGTCAGGCGAATAGGCGGCGGATTGGACTGTGTCGCTATGTCCCCTCAGCACACCGATCTGGGCGCCCGTCCGCGCACTCCAGATCCGGGCTGTCTTGTCGCGCGACGCGGTGACAATACGGGTGCCGTCGGGTGAAAAGGCGGCGGATGTGACGATATCGTCATGCCCCGACAGCACGGCGAACAGCGCGTCGGCCGCGCGGATATCCTGAAATACACTATTGGCCTCCATGGTGCGCGCCTTTGCGAATGCTGGATGTCTGAGCACCTCGAGAATGATTCCCTGCGCACCCGTCACATCCGCGTCCCTTAGGCGCTGAGCGGCGGTGAGGGTGAGCAGCCGCGATTGCGCTTGCAGCGCCTGCATAGCCTGGTAGTCCGCTTGATGCTGTTGAAATTCCGCTCTGAGCTGTTCACGCTCCGCCTGATGTTGTTTGCGAATCGCGATGACCGCCGCGCCCGATGCAACGATCGCGAGAAGGGTCACCGCGCCGACGGCCGCCGCGGCGACTCGATGGCGCCGAATGTATTTGCGGATCTGATCGACCGCACTCGCCGGTCGCGCTACGACGGGTTCATCCTGAAGATGTCGCCGCAAGTCAGCGCCGAGTTCCAAAGGGGTGGCATACCGGCGCTCGCGATCCCGCTCGAGCGCCTTCATCGTAACCCAGTCGAGATCGCCCCCCAGCTGTCTCGCCAATTGTTTGGGTTCGGTACCACGCGCACTCGCGCTCGCCGTTGACGTCTCCCGATGTGCGCTGACCTTGGCGCTTGGAGTGGGCGGATCTTCCTCGCGCAACTGGCGCATCAACTCGTCGAGCGCCGGCTTTTGCCGCCGCTTCGTCTCAAAAGGCTGTAGTCCGGTCAGCAGCACATAGAGAATGACCCCGAGTGAGTACACGTCGGTGCGCGTATCGATGTCGCGCACATTCGGATCCAATTGCTCCGGACTCATGTAGCCGGGGGTCCCCATCAGCTGTCCGAAGCGCGTTAACAGCGTTTCGTCCACAAGCTTCGGCGTGCTTGCCCTAGCGAGCCCGAAGTCGATGATCCGCGGCACCGCTTTGCCATCCACGTCTACGACCAAAATATTCGCCGGTTTCAGATCGCGATGGATGACGGCCTTTTGATGTGCGTGCTGCACACCTTCACAGGCCTGGATGAATAGCTCTAGGCGATTTTTGATCGTAAGCTTGTGCTGGTCGCAATAGTCCGTGATCGGCAGCCCAGGCACGTACTCCATGACGAGATACGGTTGCCCCTGCGGCGTGGTTCCAGCGTCGAATACCTTGGCAATGGCCGGATGATCCATGATCGCGAGGGACTGCCGCTCGGACTGAAAGCGCTGCGCGACTGCCTCGTCGTACATCCCGGCCTTGATAAGCTTCAGCGCCACTGGCCGTCGCACAGGTGAGCGCTGCTCGGCCAGCCACACTTGTCCCATGCCGCCTTCACCGAGCTTGCGGATCAGCTGAAACCGCTGCTCAAAGACCTGACCGCTTGTGAGGCTTCCGGCAGCTTCTATCAGCCGGACATTCTGATCGAGCTCGCCGGTCAGCGGGGATCGCAGGAAATCTGAGTTGAGTTCGTCGCCGTACGATAACAGCGATTCCAACTCGGCGCGCAGCGCCGAGTCCGAAGCGCAGGCCTCATCGAGGAACCGGGAACGCTGCTCCGGGGCCAGTGCAATAACCTGGTCCAGAAGCTCCTTCACGCGCTCCCAATTCTCGACGGTCACGGCAAGGTCGACCGGGCCATCTCGCGACGCAGCCAGATGCGTGCCGTGCGCCAGTCGCGCTCCACCGTTGCCAGGGAGATGCCAAGCGCCTGGGCTATTTCGCGCGCCGATAGGCCGCCAAAGAACTTCATTTCGACGACCTTGCTCTGACGCTCATCCACTCGAGACAATCCGTCGAGGGCTTTGTCCACGGCGATGATCGGCACCTCTTCCTTGCTGCTGGCCAGATCCGCAAGATCCTCGATCGCGATCCTGAATCCCCCATCACGCTTGCTCGCTTGTCGGGTGCGGGCATAGTCCACCAGGATTTGACGCATCAAACGCGAGGCGATGGCGACGAAATGTGCGCGATTCTGCAGGTGGATCGGTTCGCCCCCGACCAATCGCAGGAAAGCTTCGTGAACGAGCGCCGTGCTCTGCAGGGTGTGATCCAGACGCTCAGATTTCAGGTGATAGTGAGCGAGATTCCGCAGCTCTGCGTACACCACGGGAACCGCGGCGGCGAGGGCCGCTTCATCGCCCTGCATCCAGCGCTGTAACAGCTCGGCAACCTGTCCCGACGGGGCCTCCGCCATGCGCGCTTCCCTAGCTGAACTAGCACCTCAGCGTATTCGTACCGTCGACTATCGTCAATCGACTCCTCGGATGGCGACTATGCGCACATGTGGTTGATTTCAAGAGCAAAAGGCACGTCCTGCCGATCCGCTAAGGGGGGAGGATTAGCGACAGGACTCATGTTTTTGGATTGGATTGAGGGTTTTTTGCTCGTGCTTTGCGCATATCCGTATGAGAACGGGAAATTCGAAGAGCTTTCGCCTTTTCTGCTCGAGCTAATAAATCTTACGTTTAGGAGGGATTATGAAATTATCACGCGTTCTTTCCGCGGTTTCGCTGCTAACGGCTGTCTGCATCGGAGGCACCGCCCGGGCGTGGGACTCCGACGATCATCACGACAAGGTACTCGTGCTCGGCGACAGCATCGCCTTCGGATACATCGCCGCAGTGGACTCGGTCGGCTATTTCTACACTCGCCCGGAAAACTTCATCGGCTTTGCCAACGACCTCGGCGAGATGCTCCACCTGGACGCGGTGAATGCGAGCTGTCCCGGCGCAACCACCGGCAGCTTTCTGTCATCGACGGCGCCGGACAATGGCTGCAAGGGCTATCGCGAAATGTACCGGTTGCATGTCGACTACCAGGGCACGCAGCTCGAGTTCGCCACTCGCTACTTGGGGCGCCATCCCGAGGTGCGGGTGGTGACCCTCACGCTCGGGGCGAACGACGGATTATTGCTCGAGATAGCCTGCGCTGAGATTCCCAATCCCACCCCTGCCACGGTCGAAGCCTGCATCGAGGCGGGTGCGCCAGCGGTGTTTGGCAAGGTCGCAGAGAACATCGGAACGATCCTCGCCAATCTGCGCGCGACCGGATATGGCGGCGCGATCATCTTGACGAACTATTACTCGACCGACTATTCCGATTCCACTCAGCCAGGCATTACCGAACTGACGGCAGCCCTGAATGCCGCGATCGCCGCCCCTGCCCAAGCGTACGGGGCGGTCGTGGCTGACGTCTTCACTGCCTTCCGGACGGTGGCCTCCGATCCAGCCTTCGGCGGCCAAACTTGTAAGACCGGGCTGCTGAATCCGG
>Ga0302324_100021918_pt1 | contig 12441 bp, 7 predicted proteins | sample Palsa_T0_1_FD_201949 | JGI IMG/M metagenome (GOLD analysis project Ga0302324, IMG submission 201949) | Peat permafrost microbial communities from Stordalen Mire near Abisko, Sweden - Palsa_T0_1 | ecosystem: Environmental > Terrestrial > Soil > Palsa > Peat permafrost | place: Sweden: Abisko...
TGAAGGGCAGCGTGACGATCGCCTTGTCGACGACGTCGGTCAGCGTTCCGTCAGGCGTAGCGAATGCGAGCTCGACCGTGCCGTCCGAACGGCGCGCGATCGCTTCGAGCCGGTATCCCAGACGAACTGTGCCTTCGGGCAGCGCGGCGGCGATCGCGCGCGGCAGGCGCTGGTTGCCGCCGGCGATGTGATAGCGCTCGTCGGACGGACCGAGCGCCACGAACTCGCCCGTTCGCTCGTTGTACTGCGGTTGCCGCCCGAGCCAGTAGATCATGTTCAGCGCGCTTTGCAGGTCCGGATCGATCCCGTATTCCGCCACGTACTGCAGGAGAATGTACTTGCCGAGGTTGGAATGCAGCCCGCGGTGCACGAAGCGGTGAATCCACTTCGTCAAACTCATCGAATCGAGGAAGCGACCGGCGGATGTCGAGGTCTGGTAGGTCGTGACCGGGCCGGCGGCCGCGACTTGCTCTTTGAGCGTCGGGTAAAGGCCGCGGAAGTCCCGGAAGAGTTCGCGCTCGGGATAATACGCGCCGTTCTCGAGGATCGTTTGCTGCCGCGTTCCGTCGCCGGCCAGCACGTCTTCGAGCCGCAGGCCGAACCGCTTGGCCAACGCTTGCATCGTCGTATGGTCGGTGTCGATCAGTTCGGCGCCGTATTCGCTCGTTTGACCGTTGTTCCAGAATGCCGACTCGGAGTGCATGCGCCCGCCGACGCGCTCCTGCGCTTCGTAGACGATTGCCCGAACCCCGCGGTCGTGCAACGCGAGCGCTGCGGAAAGTCCCGCGATACCCGCACCGACGATCGCCACGCGCGCTGGGTTTCGCGTGGCCTCGAGCGCCGCGCCGGGCCTCGGTCCGGCGATCAGCGGAACGAACGCGCTCGCCGCTGCCCCCGCAAGGAAACCGCGCCGCGAGAGCCGCCCGCGAAACGGTGTCGCCGCCACCTTACAACCGGATGTCGGCGCTGAGAAACGCGTTGAACGGAAGCTTTTGGCCGACGAAGCCCGTCTGCGAGTTGTTGTACCAGCTCCCGTAGGGATACTTGAGCTGGATCGGCGGATCCGCTACGAAGTTGCCGGCCGGCGCGAGCAAGTTGGAAGCCAATTGCGCGTAGACGCAGGTCGACGTGCTGTCCCACGCATAGTGACGCTGGTAGCAGGTGTCGGTGATGCCCGTCATCGTGAGCGTGAAACTCACGGCACGGCTAGCTGCGTAACCGAACTGCAGGTTCGTCGTCAACCGCGTCGGTTCGCGAAACGCCCCGAAGCTGTCGAATTTGCCCGAGTACTTGTCGGGGATGAACAGATAACTCGCGCAGCTCGTCGTGTCGGCCGCCGTTCCGGCCGTTACGGCCGAGCACGAGAGCGGATCGTAGCCCGGGTAGACGAGCGGCGAACCGTAGAACGAGCCCGAGCTGAACGTGAGGCTCGGCGTCACCGAGAACTTCGCGCGCTTGTAGTTGAGGACCATCGTCACGACGTCGGGCGTCTCGTAACCGTTCGCGCCTTGAAACGGTGAGGGCAAGATGTCGTACGGCGTGTATTCGCCGTTGCGGTCCATCAGCGGTTGCAGGGGCATGCTGTAGTACGGGTTGGCGATGGCGGGATAGACGCCGTCGGCGACGCACGCCGGGTCGGCCACCGACCCTGTCGGCGGGTTGACGTAACACGGGGAAGCGAGGACGCCGCCCGATGTCGTGCCGCAGTTCTTCGTGTTCTGTTGGGTCGCGCACGCCGAGGTGTAGGCGTTGTAGTTGCGGATGTAGTCGTTGAGGTTGTCGATCTCGTTCGTGTTCCCAGCCCCGAAGTTGTTGTAGTGGACGCGACTGCGGGTGAACGTGTAGCTCAGGAGGCCCGCGAACCCGTCGCGATCGAAATCGCCTTTGCGCAGCTGGAATTCGACGCCGTAGTTGCGTTGGCTCCCGACGTTGAGACCGTCGAGCACGCCCTGCGTGCCGATCGGAATGTTCGCGAGTTGATCCTGGGTCGAGCGATAGAACGGGGTCAGCTTGAATGAAACGTCCGTTCCCCGGAGGTGCTTCTCGAGCGAGAGGTCGTAGTTGTTGGAGTACGACGGCCGCGATTCGTGGAACGGCGTGTTAAAGCCGTAGGGCAAGAATTGTCCGATGAACGTCGGCAGATCTTGCTGCACGACGTTGTACTGCTGGTACGAGGTCGGTGCGGGCGCGGCATAACGCCCGTACGAGGCGCGCAAGACGGTGTCGGGGTTCAGCGTATACGTCGACGAGATGCGCGGCTCGTACGCCGTGAAGCTGACGGTTCGCGGGCTCGCGTTGACGAGGTCCGCGTTCGTGCCCGGCGTGCAGAGCGAAGCGCCGGTCAACGGGTCGACGCCGAGGTCGCCGGCCGAGTCCGTGCACTGCGCGACCGACGTCGCGCTCGTACCGAACGAATATTCGCGGTCGTAGGCGTTGAACCAGAACTGGCGCGCTGGGTATCCGCTCACGGTGTCGTCGAGCCGGTACGTGAAGTTTTCGACGCGCAGCCCAGCATTGACTAAGAGCCGGTCGTTTGGGTGCCACTGATCGGCGAGCGAGGCTGCGCTGTAGAAGGGCGTGATCTCGTCGATCTGCGCGAACTGCCCGTTGTTCGTCACGACCCACCCAGCGCCGTTGACGAGCGCCGGCGAGCCTGCGGGCGCCGTGATCGGCAGCGTCAGGGATTGACCCGGAAATCCCGTCGCCGGCGTTCCGAACAGTCCATACGAATTGAGGCCGCCGGAGGGGTTGATGGTGCCGTTTGCGTTATAAATTGGTGCGTAGCAGCTCGCATACAATCCGGTCGAAGGGCTATAGCAGTTCCCCTTCGCGTCCACGAGGTTCGTCGTGATCGCGCCCTGATAGGTGTCCCCGCTATAGGTCTCGAGTTTCTGCGTAAGGTACGAGGCGGTCGCGGTCAGCAGGTTCTTGTCGCTCAGTTGATTCGCGTAGTTCGCAGTCACGCCGTAGTCGTTGCCGTGGACTTCGTAATCCTGAATCTCCCCGCCGAAAGCCGTGAAAGCGCTAACCGGGCCGTTGATGAACCACGTGTTGTATTCAGAATAACCGAAGATCCGGAGGTACGAACTCGGGCTGAAGTTTTTCTGATACTGAAGCTTGAGGATCGAGGCCTGGTGGTCGTCCGCGTCGCGTTGATTGGGCCCGAGCAGCCCATCGAACGGCGTATGCGTCGCACTCGACGGCGAGACGGCGATGCCGATGTTCGCAGGATTGGGCGTCGCATAGAGCGGCCCGTTATAGACGTACTCGTCGGTGAACGTCGGCGTACCGACCGCGTTCCCCAGGAGTCCGAGGCCGCCGAGGTCGTTCGGCGAGCTATAGAACTGCGATTGAACGTCGCTGTTGACGAAGAGGAGCTGAATATCGTCCTTGAGCAGACCGTCTTTATGCGGCAGCGCGAAGTGGAAGTTCGCAATGCTGTCGCGTTCGGTCGTGTTCGCGATAGCATAACTTTGGCCCGGCGAAAAGTACGCCGGCGAACTGCCGTCGTACACCGTGCCGTTGTTGCTGGGTACGGAAAGCGGATAAAAGAACAGCGGGTTGCTCGCGCCGTTGAACTGGTCGGAGTAGCGGTAGTCTTGGTTCTCGCCGCCGAGCGCGATGTAATACGTGAAATTGCGATTGTTCGTCGCGCCGCTCGCCTCGAAGCTGAATTGGTGATAGAACGTCGGTGAGCCGACGCCCGCGCGAACCTCCTCGTACCCGGGAAAGACGCCGGTCTTGATGACTTGATTGATGAAGCCCGAGAGGCCCGACGCTTCGGCCGACGGCGGCGTCCCGCCGGTATATGTTTGCACCTCCTGCGAACCCAGGCTCGCGAGCGTCGTGATCGGCGCGTAGTCGGACGCGCGCTGCACCGGGATGCCGTCGAGTTCGTTTGCGACGTCGCTGTAATCGCCGCCGCGGATGTAGACGAGCTGATTCCAACCTTGTTGGCCCTGCGGAACGTTCGCGCCCGGCGTCGTGGCAACGGCGCTGTAGGCTTGGTTGAGGCTGCCGGGGCCGCCGACCGCCGCAGCTGCGGCTTGCGTCGCGGCATTGACGGAATACACGTCGCTCGTCGTACCGGGCCGCACGAGGCCGCCGGAGGCGCGCGAGCGGACGGTCCCGATCGTCTTGAGGATCTTCGCGAGCGAAAACGTTCCGACGGTCTGAACTTGGTCGGCGAACACCGATATGCCCGAGGCCGAGACCGGGTCGTAACCCGCGCGTTCCGCCGACACGGTGTACGTGTCCGGCGAGAGCGAGATGAAAGCAAATTCACCGTTGCCGTTCGTTTGCATCGTCGCCGTTTGTGTCGGCGAGACCACGGTCACCGCGGCGGCCGCGATCCCGGCACCGGTAGCTTGGTCGACGACGCGCCCGCGCAATCCGCCGGTCGTGCCGGCCTCGGCCGGAAGAGCGATGCCCGCGAACAGCGCAACGGTAAGAGCAATGCCCGAGAAGCGAACGAACAAGTCAGGCCTCCCAAAAGACGTGCCGGCCACCCTCCGAAGGAGGCCGGATGCCCGGTTGCCTTAGGAAGTGCGGGCCGAAGAACCTCGCGACGGGACCGGCCTTACTGACAAATAGGCGCCGTAGGGCGCACCAGATGGCCCGCGGAACAAGTAACGGAAGTCGTCGAACTGACGAGCGACCGGAGAAAAAATATCGTGCAAGCGACCCGAACCCGCACGGGCGATCTGCTCGAACGCCGCAACCGGGCCGTTCCACGGGGTCTCTCGACCGCGCACCCGCTCGTCGTGGCGCGCGCCGAGGGGGCGCGCCTGTGGGACGTCGACGGTCGCGAGTACGTCGATTTCGCGGGCGGGATCGGGGCGCTCAACGTCGGCCACCGCCACCCGAAAGTCGTCGCCGCGATTCGCGAGCAACTCGACGCCTTCACCCATCCGGCGGTGCAAGTCGGCACCTACGAAGGCTACATCGCCGTCGCCGAGCGGATGAATGCGCTCGCGCCGGGGGACTTCGAGAAGAAGACCCTACTCGTCACGACGGGCTCCGAAGCCGTCGAGAACGCAATTAAGATCGCGCGCCAGGCGACCGGCCGGCCGGCGATCGTTAGCTTCGCGCTCGGCTTTCACGGGCGCACGTTGCTTGCGACCTCGCTCGGCGGCAAAGTGATGCCGTACAAACAGAACTTCGGTCCGTTCGTTCCCGAGATCTACAACACGCCGTACCCCGACGCATCGCGCGGCTACAATACCGAGCGCGCGCTGCGAGCGATCGCCGAACTGTTCGAAACGCGCGTCGCGCCGGCACGCGTGGCCGCGTTTCTCATCGAGCCGGTGCTGGGCGAAGGCGGCTTCGTCGCCGCACCCCCCGATTTTCTGCGCGTATTGCGTGAGCTCGCCGACCGGCACGGGATCCTGCTGATCGCCGACGAGATCCAATGCGGCTTCGGGCGGACCGGGACGATGTTCGCAATCGAACACGCGGGCGTCGCACCGGACATCATCGTGTTCGCGAAGAGTTTGGCCGGCGGGATGCCGCTCGCGGGCCTCGTCGGGCGCTCGAGCGTGCTCGAGGCGGTCGAGCCGGGCGGACTCGGGGGAACGTACGCAGGCAATCCGCTCGCGTGCGCCGCGGCGCTAGCCGTGTTCGAGATCTTCGAAACCGAAAACATCCTCGAACGCTCGCGCGCGCTCGGCGACGCGTTGCGCGCCCATCTCGAGGCGATTGCCGCAACGTATCCGCAGGCGATCGCCGGCGTGCGGGGTATCGGCGCGATGCTCGGCCTCGAGTTCGTTGTCGCCGAACCGCCGGCACCCGGCCCGAGCGCGGCGCAACGCGTCGTGGCGGCGGCCTTCGAAGAGGGGCTGATCGCGCTGACCGCCGGCCCCAAATCCAACGTCTTGCGCATCCTCGTTCCCCTGGTCGCGAGCGAAGACGACATCGCGCGCGGTTTCTGGGCGCTCGAACGCGCCTGCGAGCGCGTCCTTACCACGTAACCCCCACACCATCTGAGAGGTCCAAAATTCTTGCACAATCAAAACTCGACGCCGTTCGCGCCTATACGCAGAGCGTCCTAAACATCGTCCACGCCCCGTCGATCGATCGCGCGCAAGCCGATTGGATCGTTCGCGAAACCGTCGACGGCTTTCGCGACTACGTTAACCCGGGCTTCCTCGAGTATCGAAAGGCCGGCGCGAGCGGAACCCTCGATGCTGCGGTCGAGTGGAGCGACTCCGGCAACGTCTTTACCGACGTCAACGGCCGCGAGTACATCGACTGTTTGGGCGGCTTCGGCATCTTCAACGTCGGACACCGCCATCCCAAAGTGATGAGCGCGGTGCGCGCGCAACTCGAGCGCCAAGCGCTGCACAGCCAGGATCTGCTCGACCCGCTGCGCGCCATGCTCGCCAAGACCCTCGCGCTGCTCACGCCGGGGGACCTCAAGTATTCTTTTTTCAGCAATAGCGGAACGGAGTCGGTCGAGGCCGCGCTCAAGCTCGCGCGCACCTACGATCCAAAGAAACCGACGATCGTCGTCGCCACCAAAGGCTTCCACGGCAAGAGTTTCGGCTCGCTCTCGGCGAGTGGAAAGTCGACCTTCCGCGTGCCGTTCGGCGCGATGTTGCCGGGCTTCAAACACGTGCCGTTCAACGACATCCTGGCCCTGGTCGACATCCTCGCGTCGTGCAAGATGACCGGGGAAGACGTCGGCGCGGTGCTGCTCGAACCGGTCCAGGGCGAGGGCGGCGTCAACGTTCCAAGCGACGAGTACCTGCCCGCCGTGCGCAGGCTCTGCGACGAGTTCGGCGCGCTCTTGATCTTTGATGAGGTGCAGACGGGGCTCGGGCGCACGGGCAAGATGTTCGCCTGCGAGCACTGGAACGTCGCCCCGGACATCCTCTGCTTGGCCAAGGCTCTAGGCGGCGGGGTGATGCCGATCGGCGCGACCGTCGCGACCGAGGCCGTGTTCTCGAAGCTGTTCGCCAACCCGTTCCTGCACACGACGACGTTCGGTGGAAACCCGCTCGCGTGTGCGGCGGCGCTCGCCACGATCGACGTCGTCATCGAGGAACGGCTGAGCGAACGCGCGGCCTCGATGGGAACCTACATGCTCGACGGCCTGCGCCGCGCGGTCCGCGGGCACGGCGACGTCGTGCTCGACGTCCGCGGCAAGGGACTGCTGATGGCCCTCGAGTTCTCGGACGACGAGACCGGGTTTACGATTGCGAAGCACATGTTCGACCGCGGGGTTCTCGTCGCGGGGACGCTGATCAACGCGCGCACGGTGCGCGTCGAGCCGCCGCTCACGATCGAACGCGCGCAAGCGGACAAGGTGTTCGCGATCCTGGGCGAGGCCCTGGACACCTTCGCGAGCGACCGTATCAAGAAGAGCGCATAAAGCCTATTTCGGAGACGGATGGTAGAGATGATTCAAGCTGAACGGCCAACCTCGCAGCGCCACGCTTCGCTGCGCCATCTCGAGCGCACGAGTACAGGCGACGTCGCGCTGTTCCTCGGCGGGACGTTCGCCGCAGCGAGCGACGGCGGCGCGCGCGAATTGGTCGACCCCGCGACCGACGACGCGTACGTGAAGGTCGCGGAAGCGACGGCGGCCGACGCCGCGCGCGCGATCGCGATTGCGCGGCAAGCTTTCGATGAGGGACCGTGGCCTGAAACGTTCGCGCTCGATCGCGCGCGCCTGCTCAACAAAATCGCCGATGCGCTCGACGCCAACGCCGCCGACTTTGCCGCGATGGAAACGCTCAACTGCGGAAAACCGCTGCGCGAAGCCGAGTACGACGTGGCCGACGCGGCGAACTGCTTCCGCTACTACGCGGGGCTCGCGACGAAGCCGCACGGGCAAACCTTCGACGTTCCGGCGCCGTCGCAGAGTTTTACCGTGCGCGAGCCGATCGGGGTCTGCGGGCAAATCGTGCCGTGGAACTACCCGTTGCTGATGGCGGTGTGGAAGCTCGCGCCGGCTCTCGCCGCGGGAAATGTCTGCATCCTCAAGCCCTCGGAATACACGCCGCTGTCCGCACTCTGGCTCGCGAAGCTCGCGACCGAAGCGGGTCTTCCGCAGGGGGTCCTCAGCGTGCTGCCGGGCGCGGGGCCGGTGGCCGGCGCCGCGCTCGCGGAGAGCATGCTCGTCGATAAGATCGCTTTTACCGGGAGCGTGCCGACCGGACAGACGATCATGCGCGCGGCTGCCGGCAACGTCAAGAAGATCTCGCTCGAGCTCGGCGGCAAATCCCCCAACGTCGTGTTCGCCGACGCCAATTGGGCCACCGCCATCGACTACGCGCTCTTCGGCATCTACGCGAACGCGGGTCAGGTGTGCTCTGCGGGGTCACGGTTAATCGTCGAGCGCGAGATCGCCGAGAGATTCGTGGCCGAGCTCGTGCGCCGCGCGCGCAAAATCGTCGTCGGCGACGGGTTCGCGGCCGCCACGGAGATGGGTCCGCTCGTCAGCGCGCGGCAGCGCGATCGCGTCGAGGAGTACATCCGGATCGGTCGCGCTGAGGGTGCGACGCTCGCCTGTGGCGGCACCCGGCCGCCGGGCGACCTTGGCGAGCGAGGCAACTTCATCGTTCCGACGATCTTCACCGACACGACCCCTGCGATGCGGATCGTGCGCGAAGAGATTTTCGGCCCCGTCCTCGCCGTGCAGACCTTTATCGATGAAGCCGAGGCCGTCAGGCTTGCGAACGATTCGCCGTACGGCCTCGCGGGTGCCGTTTTCACGAGCGACGCCGCGCGCGCTCACCGGGTGATCCGCAAGCTGCGCGCGGGCATCACCTGGATCAACGCCTATCACCCGACGTACAATGAAGCGCCGTGGGGCGGGTATAAGCAGTCGGGCATCGGGCGGGAGCTGGGTACCTACGGCTTCGAGGCATACACCGAGGTCAAGCAGATTAACGTTAATCTGGCGGTCGAACCGAGCGGTTGGTTCAAAGACTAGGGCAATCGCACCGCAGCGGCCGGGCGATCAGGGAGCCGGGCTGGCAGGTCCTACCGGGCGGTCAGCGCGAACCTGACGAGTCGGCGTGAGCGACCCTCACGTCCTTTTCGTACAAGCCGTGCATTGTGAACGGAAAACAAATTCGTGAACGATAAAGAGCTGGTGCTCACCAAAGAGGGCCTTCAGAAGCTGGAGGAGGAGCTCGACGACCTCAAGACCGTCCACCGGCGCGAGGTCAACGAGCGGATCCGCCACGCCAAAGAATTCGGCGACATCTCCGAAAATGCGGAGTACGAGGATGCCAAGCAGGAGCAGGCCTTCGTCGAGGGGCGCATCCTGAAAGTCGAGGGGCTGATTCGCAACGCGCGAATCATCGACGCATCCGAGTACGACCAAAACGAGGTTCATCTCGGTGCGACCGTGCGGGTCAAAGAGATCAAGACCGGTTTGACGCACGAGTTTACGATCGTCGGCTCGACTGAGGCCGATCCCGTTAACCAGCGTCTCTCGAACGAGTCGCCGCTAGGCAGCTCGCTGATGGGGAAGAAAAAAGGCGAGACGGTCGACGTCAATACGCCGCGCGGCATGTCGGCATACAAGATCGAATCGATCGGTTCCACGAAGAAGAAGGCCACGAAAAAGGCTTCGTGATGGCCGATCCTCCGGCGCTCGGGGTGCGCGACGAGGGTGACCTCGGCCGGCGCGAAGCCGAGTTGCGGGAGGCTCGGCGAGCCAATCTCGCCGCGATGCGCGCGCGCGGGGCGGATCCCTTTGCCGAAACGCGTTACGACGTCACCGCGCATGCGGCGGATCTCGTCCGGCGCTACGCGGGGCTCGCGCACGATGCCGCCGAGCCGCCGCCGGATGCGGTCGCGATCGCCGGCCGGCTGGCCGCCGTTCGCAAGATGGGCAAGGGAGCGATCTTTGCCGACGTGTGGGATCGCACGGGCCGGATCCAGATCTACGTGCGGAAAGACGCGCTCGGCGACGAGCCATTCGCGCTTTTCGATCTGCTCGACCTCGGCGACATCGTCGGCCTGACCGGCACGATGTTCCGCTCGAAGACGGGCGAGTTGACCTTGCGCGCGACCTCGTTTACCGTCCTCGCAAAGTCGCTCGTCCCGCTGCCGGACAAGTGGCACGGCCTGCACGACGTCGAGAAACGCTATCGGCGGCGCTACGTCGACCTGATTACGAGCGACCACGTGCGCGAGATATTTCTCGTGCGCGCGAAGATCGTCGCCGAGATGCGGCGCTTCTGCGACGAGCGGGATTTCATCGAATGCGAGACGCCGACGATGCTGCACGTTGCGGGCGGTGCGGCCGCGCGACCGTTCCGGACCCACCACAACGCCCTCGACATCGATCTCGATTTGCGGATCGCGACCGAACTCAACCTCAAGCGCCTGATCGTCGGCGGCCTCGAGCGCGTCTACGAGATCGGGCGCATCTTTCGCAACGAGGGAATCGACACGACCCACAACCCCGAGTTTACGATGCTCGAGTTGTATGCCGCATACTGGTCGGTTCACGAGATGATGGAGTTCAATGAAGAGCTCTTCGCGCATCTGGTCCAGGCGGTGAAGGGTTCGTACGAACTCAGCTACGGCGACAAACTCCTGTCGTTCGCGCGCCCGTTCAAACGAATCGCCTACTTCGACGCGCTCGCGCGCTGGGGAGACCTCGACCGTGCGACGCTCCTCGATCCGGCCGGAGCGCAGCGCGTGCTTACGGGACTCCAGTTGCCGCCATCGCAGACGCACGGACAGGCGCTCGACAAGATCTTCGAACGCATCGTCGAACCGCACCTCGTCGATCCGACGTTCGTCTACGATTACCCCGTGCTGATCTCGCCGCTCGCAAAGCGCAAGCAAGGCGATCCCGATCTCGTCGACCGGTACGAGCTTTTCGGAGCGAACGTCGAATTGTCCAACGCCTTCACCGAACTCAACGATCCGGCCGACCAGCGCGCGCGCTTCGAGGCCCAGATCGCCGAACGCAAGCGCGGGAACGACGAGATCCCGCCGCCCGATTGGGACTTCGTCCAGGCGCTCGAATACGGAATGCCCCCGACCGCGGGCATCGGCATCGGCGTCGACCGCCTCGTCATGCTGCTGACCAACCAGCAATCGATTCGCGAGGTCATCCTCTTCCCGCTGCAGCGGCCGATCGGGTAGATGGCGACGGTCGATGGCGCGCTCGTCGTTGCGCAAGCGCGCGCACTCTTCGCAGACGAACGCGACCCGATTGCAAACGCGGCGAATCTTTCCGCACTGATCTTTTCAACATTACCGGACCTCAACTGGGCCGGGTTCTACTTCGTGCGAGGCGACGAACTCGTGCTCGGGCCGTTTCAAGGCAAGCCGGCGAGCGTGCGGATCGCGCATGGGAAAGGTGTCTGCGGTACCGCCTGGGAGCGGCGCGAGACGATCGTCGTACCGGACGTTCACGCGTTTGCCGGGCACATCGCGTGCGATTCGGCGTCGAACTCCGAGATTGTCATACCGCTCGTGGCGCGCAGCGAGGTGATCGGTGTGCTCGACATCGATAGCCCGATCCTCGATCGGTTTAGCGCCGAAGACCGGCACGTCTTGGAAGAGCTCGCGCGCGCGTACGTCGAGGCTATCGCCGGCTAAGCGGAACGCCGCCGCAGAGCGTGATGCCGGCCGGCCAGCTCCCGATTCCGATCGAGGCGAAGAAGGCGCGCGCGTTCGTGTTATAGGCGGGGCAATAGCCGCTCTCACCCGGGCGATAGCGCGCGAGGACGACCTTCGGATTCGATGCCGCTACGACGTACACGCCTTCCGCATGACGCGGAACGACGACCCTCTGCGTGCTTTCACGCAGCGTCGTGGCGGCGGCGTACGCGGCGCGATCGACGACGTACGGCCAGCGGCCAGGCTTGAGCGCCGTGTCGTTGATCGTCAGCGCGCAGATTACCGCGCAGACCACGATCGGCAGCGCGAACTTCGGGCGGCGCGCGATCACGTACGCCGCCGCGATCGCCGTGCCCGCAAGCAGCGGCGCGGTCCAATGGGTCCCGATGCGCGCGATCTGATAGGCCCACGGGCGGTTGAAGAGCAGTTCCGCAGCGAGCGGCGCTCCCAAGAGCAGCGACCTGCCAAGCCACAGCGGCGCGAACGCGAACGATGCGAGCAACGCCGCGAAGAAGAGAAGTTTCGAAAGCGGATCGTCGATCGTCAAAGCGTAGCTCGGCAAAGACGGATGCGCGCCGTGCAGGCGTTCTGCGAGCGCAAAGCCCGCACCGTTGAGAACGGCAAGCGCGGCAATCGCCAGGCCCATCCGGCGATCCCACCAAAGCGCGCATGCCACGCCGAACCAGACCAGGAATAGCGCTTCGTCTTCCTTGAGACCCAGGAGCGCTTGGGCGGCAAGCAGCGCCGGCACGAGCGCGCGCCGGCGGGCTGCAATCGCGCCGCAGATTGCAAGGATCGGCACGAACACGTTCTCGACGAAGTTTCCGTACGCGAGCCCTTGCGTGA
>Ga0302324_100021920_pt1 | contig 12441 bp, 9 predicted proteins | sample Palsa_T0_1_FD_201949 | JGI IMG/M metagenome (GOLD analysis project Ga0302324, IMG submission 201949) | Peat permafrost microbial communities from Stordalen Mire near Abisko, Sweden - Palsa_T0_1 | ecosystem: Environmental > Terrestrial > Soil > Palsa > Peat permafrost | place: Sweden: Abisko...
CCTACGAACGCGGGCTGCTCGGATGAGCACGCTAGACGAGGCAGCGCGTAACCGCGACAGGCATCACGGCAATTTCTAGGCGTTCAGGTCCTAGGCGTTCAGGTCCTAGGCATTCAGGTCCTAGGCGTTCAGGTCCTAGGCGTTCAGGCAGATGCCAAGCGGGCCTACGTCCAGGCAGGCGCCGCCGGTGGCGCTGGCTGATGACGCGGACACGGACGGCGCCACCGACGCCGACACCGAGATCGGGACCGACGCGGACACCGACGGCGAACCCGATCCTCCCACCGAGACCGACGGCGCCACCGACGCCGACACTGAGACCGAGGCCGACGCTGATGGCGGGGCCGACGCGGAAACCGAGGCCTGATCGGAGGTATAAACAGACGCCGAGATCGGAACCGACGCGGACACCGACGGCACGCCCGACCCCCCCACCGAAACCGACGGCGCCACCGACGCCGACACCGACACCGGAACCGACGCGGACACCGACGGCACCCCCGACCCCCCCACCGAAACCGACGGCGCCACCGACGCCGAGACGGAGGGAGAAGTCGAAGCTGGGGTGGAAGCTGGTGTCGACGGGGCCGGATCGGAGGACGACACGGATACGGTCGGATCCGGCACGGAACCGGCGCCTACCGTAGTCCCACTGCCGCCGTTGCCAGTGCTGCTTCCGTTGCCAGTGCTGCTTCCGTTGCCAGTGCTCGCGGTAGCCGTACTCGTGGCGCTCCCGCCGCCAGTGCCGCTGCTTCCGGTACTCGGATCGACGCCGGATCCTGCGCCGGGTACGTCAGGCGAGGTAGGTACGGGCAACGGATCCGGCGCGGAAAGGACACTTGTCAATACCTCGCCCTCGGAACCGGCTGGACCGTCTGCCAGGTATTTCGAAGAGCCGGGAATGCGCACTGCGAATGCCGACGCGGCCGGTGCCGGACCAAAAGCCGAGGACCTGTGCTGTTCTCGCGGCTGACGCAGGATGTGTATAGAGACCGCCGCCGACAGCACCAAGAAGGCGATCGCTCCGGCGGATATCAGCATGACGGGTCCGGTGGTCCCCGCCGGGTGGCTGCGGAAGACGGAGCCGACTCGTGCGATGGCGGTACTGATCCGGTCGACGAGCAGCGCGGTCGCTAGCTGCGGAGCCGCGAGTCGGGGTCCGCAGCCCCTCCGTCCTGACAGCCGGAGCCGGCGGAACGCTGCCTTGCGTTCTTCTGCGGTCAGGCCGGGAAGCAGGTAGACGGTGATGATGCGACCGTGACGCTCAGCTATCGCGTGTAAACCCGGACAAAACTCGTTCGCATCGCGGTAACGGATCTTAATCATGGCTGCACAATGCCGTTCTGCACGATGATGACCAGCGCCGTTAATACGTGTCATGTGCACTACCTAAAGTTCGTCACCGATTGGGAAGTGCACGCCCCCCACATGAGGCGTCCGCAATAGGGACTATAGCGCAGCGGATAGGCGCGTTCACGCGAAATCAGCACTACTTGCCTGCTCTGCCACCATTAAATGGTTATTCCTGGCCATATCAGAAAAAACGTCATCATTTCCGAATCAAGGTGAGCAAAACGCACCTTTAGGTGTGAACGTATCGGACCAAGAAGGGTCAAAAGGCGGCGTCTGAGGTGCCCTTGGGTCGGTGTCATCATCTCGATCTCGAGACTGGAGTCGTCAACGTTCGGCGTGCGCTTCGGCATTGATGATCGTCACAGTGCCGATGATGTGGCTTTCCATGGCGTGGCGGGCTGCGTCCTGGTCGCGATGGCGGAGGGCCTGGATGATCAGCTCGTGATCGTCGTACCGGGCGGTCACCGCCGATGCCAGCGGCCGCGGGACGCCGGTGGTGTTGATCAGCAAGTCAGACATGTCCCACATCCGGCGGCTGATCTCGGTCACCACGGCGGAGTGCGCCATGTCCTGGATAATGCCGTGGAAGCGTCGGTTCAGGACGAGGTAGCCGCGGGAACGGGCAGCGGGATCAGGCTCGCCGATAAGGCGCCTGATCTCGCCGTTCACGGCAGCGAGCTGATCGACCTGACGGTCGGTACAGCGCTGCGCGGCGACGCCTGCGACCGCTCCTTCCATGCCGCCGAAGATGGCGAAGAAGTCGCTGACGTCCGCGCCACTGTAGACCGGCACACGACATCCGACCTGCGGGATGATCTCGACCAGGCCCTCGCTTGACAGCCGGCGGAGCGCCTCCATCACCGGCTGCTTGGACACCCCGAACTCGGCCCTGAGTGCCTCGACGGGTAGCCGCTCGCCGGCCTGGAACTCGCCTTCCAGCAGGCGTTCCTTGAGCAGGTCATACACGACTGGGGCCAGGCGGCGACCCGAGGAAGCCGCGGCCGGGCGGACGCCGGGCAGCGGATCGTCACGGTCCTGCCAGGCTGCCGACGTCATGCGCCGAGCCTATCCGCGCCGCGCTTCGCCTCACCCATCACGCGTACCTCCTCCTGACCGCAGGTTAACGCGGAGTTTCCGGTGAATTTCGGCTCACCTCTTGATGCCTGGCGAGCCGGCGTCTATCGTCAACTGAAATGCTAGCATGCCAGTCGCAAGCGGCACAGTTCTGGGAGTCGTACTCATGCCGTCTGCCCTCGTGACGATGTCGCACTCGCCGCTTATGGGTTACACCGAGCCCGCCGGCCAGGCGCGCGAGCGTGTCGAGGCCGCCTTCGATGACGCGCGGGCCTTTATCTCCGATTTCGCGCCCGAGCTGGTCGTGATCTTCGGCCCGGACCACTACAACGGCTTCTTCTACGACATGATGCCGTCGTTCTGTGTCGGGGCGGCGGCCGAGTCGATTGGCGACTACGACACGCCACCCGGTTCCCTGCCCGTCGACCACGACGCCGCCCTGGCGCTGACCCGGGCCGTCCTGGACGCCGAGGTCGACGTGACCCTGTCCGAGCGGATGTATGTCGATCACGGTTTCGCGCAGCCCCTGCAGGTGCTGCTGGGCGGTATCGACGTGGTGCCGGTGGTGCCGGTGTTCATCAACTGTGTCGCGGCGCCGCTCGGCCCGGCGCGCCGGGCGCGGCTGCTCGGACACGCGATAGGGAACGCTGCCGCAGCGCTCGGCCGCCGGGTTCTGTTCCTCGGGTCGGGCGGCCTGTCGCACGATCCGCCGGTGCCGGCGCTGGAAGGCGCGGCCCCTGAGGTCGCCGCCCAGCTCATCTCCGAAGGCCGGCACCTCAGCCCGGAGCAGCGCGCAGCCCGCCAGATGCGCGTCATCCAGGCCGGGCGTGACTACGTGGCCGGCGTCTCCACGATGCAGCCGCTCAACCCCGACTGGGACAAGAACCTGCTCGCCGTGCTCGCGTCCGGCGACCTGGAGCAGATCGACTCCTGGAGCACGGAGTGGTTCGCCGAGCAGGCAGGCCACTCCGCACATGAGACACGCACCTCGATCGCGGCCTACGCCGCGCTCGCCGCTACCGGCCCATACCGGGTCACCACCTCGTTCTACGAGCCCATCCCGGCCTGGATCGCCGGATTCGCTGTCACTACCGCCCGGCCGGCCTCGGACTGACCGGCGCCACATTCTCCGCGGCCAGGCCCGGAGCGAAGGGAGCAATCAGATGGATTTCTGTATCGGCACGTGCGCCAAGATCGACCAGGTCGACCTGATCCGGCAGGCCGAGGACCTTGGCGTGACCCACTTCGGGGTGGGCGAGGGCCCGCTGCTGTTCTCCGACCCTTACCAGCAGATGGCGCTGGCGTCGCAGAAGACCTCGACGATCAACCTGGGCACGATGGTCACCAACCCGCTGACCCGGATCGCCCCGGTCACCGCGAACTCGGTCGCCACCTTGAACATGCTCGCGCCGGGCCGCACGTTTCTGGGCATCGGCACAGCGAACAACGCGCTGCGGTCCATGGGGAACCGGCCGGCGACTGTCAAGGAGCTCGTCCACTCGGTGGAGGTGGTGCAGGCCCTGCTGCGCGGAGAGCGTGTCACGCACCGCTGGCACGGCCAGGAGACCGAGATCGAGTTCCTGGACCCGAACGGCCTCTGGTACGACATCAGCGAGGTCCCGATCTGGATGGCGGCCGGCGGCCCCCGCGGCCTGAAGGCCGCCGCTGCGCTGGCCGACGCCGTCGTCTACTGCCTGGGCCCGCAGCCGGACATGATCCAGCTCGTCCGGCGTGAGCTGGACAAGGCCGTCGCTGAGGCCGGCCGCCCTCCTGGCTCGGTCAAGCTCATCTCGCTGACCTGGTTCTACCTGCTGCGCAACGGCCAGACCTGGGAAGACGCCATCACCGAGGGCTTCGGCTCCGGGCCGATCTCCTCCTGCCTGACCAACGCCGGGTTCATGGGCGAGCACGTCGACGAGCTCGGCGAGTCCATCGTGAACGCGTCCACGCAGGCGGCGATGGCCTACCTCGGCGACCCGAGAGCCCCGGACCAGCCGCATTACCTGGAGACCTGGGCCAAGTACCTGCGCGGCCTGGACCCGGCGCACAAGCCCCTGATCACCAAGGAGCTCGTGGACTACTGGTGCATGTACGGCGGCCCAGAAGACGTCCGGGAGCAGACCCAGCTAATGCGCGATAACGGCGTGGACCTGGTCAGCGTGTTCCTGTCCAACCCGTTCACCGCCGAGCGTGACGTCAACGACATTGGCACGTCCATCCTCGCCCACGCCTGAGCCAGGGCCGACCCTTCCCACGACACAGGAGATCAGAATGGAACTCAACCCGTCGCGTACCGCGGTCATCGCCGTCCACATGCAGCACGACATCGTCACCGCCGAGGGTGCCTTCGGTGGTTTCTTCGCCGCTCAGGCCGCCGAGCGGGACGTCATCGGCCAGGCCGGGAAACTGCTCGACGCGGCCCGCCGGTCCCGCGCGACCGCCGTGTACACCCGCGTCGCGTGGCAGCCCGGCTACCCCGACCTAATCGCCAACTCGCCGCTGCTGGGCATGGTTGCGCAGTCGCAGTGCCTGGTCGAGGGCAGCGCCACGGCCGAGATCGTCCCGCAGCTCACCCCGCAGGACGGCGATGTCGTCCTGACCCACCAGCGCGTCGGCGGGTTCTCGGCCAGCCAGCTGGACGCCATCCTGCGCTCCCGCGGCATCGACACCGTCCTGTTCGCGGGCGTGGCCACCAACGCCTCGGTGGAGAGCACCGCCCGGCAGGCCTCTGACCTGGGCTACCGCACCATCATCGTGGCCGACGCGTGCAGCGCCGCCGACCCCGCCGCCCACGACGCCTCCATCGCTTCACTCGGCCTGCTGGCCGAGATCACCACGACAGCCGAGGCCGTCGGGGCTCTGTCCGGCGCGGCCGTGAGCGCATGACGGTCGCGACCGCCACCCGCGACGTCCCGGTCTGGGTCGCACTGTCTTCTACTCCGCATGCCATCAGCTATGTCCAGGTCGGCCCGTGGCGGACCCGTGTCCTGCAGGCCGGCCCGGCCGACGGCGAGGCGCTGATCCTGATGGCCGGCACCGGCGGCCACCTGGAGGCCTACGCGCACAACATCCCCGCGTTCGCGCAACGGTACCGGGTCATCGCCTACGACTACCCCGGGCACGGCTACACCACCCGCGCCACCGCCGACCTGGAACTGCCCGACTACGTCGAGCATCTGGCCGGCCTGATGGACACGCTCGGCATCGACAGTGCGCACCTGAATGGTGAATCACTCGGCGGCTGGGTCGCGGTCAAGTTCGCCGCCGCCCACCCTGACCGCACCGGCAAGCTGGTACTCAACACCCCGGGCGGCACGATGGCACGTCCCGAGGTGATGGAGCGGATCCGGTCCTTGTCCCAGGCCGCGGCCGACGACCCCACCGACGAACGGATCCGGGCCCGGCTGGAATGGCTGATGGCCGACCCCGCGACCGTGACGGACGAGCTGGTCGCGATCCGGCAGGCCATCTATGCCCAGCCGGGCTTCGCCGGGTCCATGCGGCACATCCTGTGCCTGCAGGACCCTGAGATCCGCCGCCGCAACCTGATCACCGACGCCGAGCTCGCCGCGGTCCCGCACGGCGCGCTGGTGGTATGGACCTCGAATGACCCCTCCGGCCCCGCGTCAGCGGGCATGGACATGGCCGAGATGATCCGCGCCGGCCGGTTCCAGCACATTGCCGGCGCTGGGCACTGGCCCCAGTGGGAACAGCGCGACGTCTTCAACCGGCTCGTCCTCAGTTTCCTCGACGAGGAGCAGCCGTGAACGGCGAGTACGACACCGACGTCCTCGTAGTCGGGTCCGGGCCTACCGGCGCCACCTGCGCGCTGGCCCTGGCTACCTACGGCGTGCGGGTCCGGGTGGCGACCAAGTGGAACTGGCTGGCCAACGGCCCCCGCGCCCACATCACCAACCAGCGCGCCCTGGAAGTGCTCCGGGACCTCGGCGTCGAAGCCGAAGCCACCTCCGTCGCCACCCCGTGGAACCTGATGGGCGACACGATGTTCACCACCAGCCTGGCCGGCGAGGAGGTCGCCCGGCTGCGCACCTGGGGCACCGGAGAGAACCGGATCGGGGACTACCTGCAGGGCAGCCCCTGCCCACTGCTGGACATCCCCCAGCCCTACATGGAACCAGTCCTGATCAAGAACGCCGCCGCCCGCGGCGCCGAGATCACATTCAGCACCGAGTACCTCCGCCACGCCCAGGACGACTCCGGCGTCACCTCGACCCTGCGCGACCGGCTCAACGGCCACGAGTACACCGTCCGCAGCCGGTACCTGGTCGGCGCCGACGGCGCCCGCTCCGCGATCGCCGACGAACTCGGCCTGCCGATCGAAGGCGTCATGGGCCGCGCCGCCACCATCTACACCCTGTTCAATGCCGACCTGACCCGGTATGTCGCGCACCGCCCGAGCATCCTGCACTGGATCATGACCCCCGGCGCCGGCTTCGGCGAGATCGGCATGGGCACCTTCCGGGCCGTCCGCCCCTGGCGCCAGTGGATCGCCGGCTGGGGATACGAAATCAACGGCCCCGACCCCGACCTTCGCCCGGAGGCCGTCCTGCCCCGCATCCGCGAGATGATCGGCGACCCCAGCGTCGAGGTCGAGATCGAGGACGTCACCACCTGGCAGATCAACCAGGCCTGGGCCACCTCGTACTCCAAGGGCCGGGTCTTCTGCGGCGGGGACGCCGTGCACCGGCACCCGCCGTCCAGCGGGCTCGGCTCCAACACCTCCATCCAGGACGCGTTCAACCTCGCCTGGAAACTCGCCTACGCCGTCAAGGGCTGGTCCGGACCCGGCCTGCTCGAGTCCTACTCCGCCGAACGCGCCCCAGTCGGCGCCCAGGTCGTCGCCCGCGCCAACCAGTCCCGCATCGACTACGGCCCGATCAACGCCGCCTTCCGCACCGAGGGCCAGGCCGACCCGGTCGCCGCGGGCCTGGCCAGGCTCCGCGACCCCAGCCCGGACGGGGTGAAGGCCCGCGAGGCCCTCATCGAGGCCATCGAGTACAAGAACACCGAGTTCAACGCCCAGGGCACCGAACTCAACCAGCGCTATGAATCCTCTGCCGTGATCCCTGACCCGGACAGCGGCGAGGAAGTATGGAAGCGGGACCGCGGCCTGTACCTGCAGGCCACCACCCGCCCCGGCGCCAAGCTCCCCCACGTCTGGCTCGTCGACCACGCCGCCGGCCAGGTCTCCACCCTGGACGTCACCCAGAAAGGCAAGTTCTCCCTCCTCACTGGCCTGTCCGGCCAGGCCTGGGCGACCGCCGCCAGCAAGCTCGGCCTGCCGTACCTGCGCACGATCGTGATCGGCGCCAAGGGGACCGAGGATCTCTACCACGACTGGCGCCGCGCCCGCGAGATCGACGAGGCCGGCGCCCTCCTGGTCCGCCCCGACGGGTACGTGGCCTGGCGCCACGGCACAGCCGTCTGGGATGACGAGCATGCCTTTCACCTCATCCAGCAGGTCCTGACCACGCTGCTGCGATGAAGGAACGGGGCAGCTTACGGGGTCACTGGCGCTCACGGGGCCGTCAGCTCACCGAGCTTGTCCCTGTTCGCCGAGCGTGTAGCGGCTGATGACCTGCTCGCGGAACGCGGGCTGAGCGCGCACAGAGAGTCTTCCCAGCGCGCTTGCAAGCATTTAAGGTCGACCGGCATAGCCGGGCTCACGTATCCGTGCGCGCCATGCACTCCCGCCATTTCGTGCCCCATCCGTTTCAGCACCCTGGGATGCGTCCTCACTCAAGCCCACAGGGTCCCGGAATGCGTGCGGCCGCTCGATGGTGGAAGGATCTGGCAGGTGACACAGCTAGGGAGGGAACATGGCCGTGCGTCCTTCTGCCCCCTCGGTGTCGGCGCTGCGGGCCCGCTATGAGCAGCGCGTCGAGCGCCTGACCACGCTGCGGCATGTCCGCAGCGCGCTGGTGAGCCTGGCCGGGCTTATCGGCAAGCCGGTGATCAACCAGGCCGGCCAGCAGATCGGCAAGGTGGCAGATGTTGTCGCGCGGTGGGACAGCAACCAGTCGTACCCGCCGGTGACCGGGCTGATCGCGCGGGTAGGCCGGCGCCAGGCCTGGCTGCCGATCGACGCGGTAGACGAATTCGGCCGCGACCGGATCCAGCTGCGCACCGCGCGGCTGGACTTGCGGGACGTCGCGCGACGTCCCGGCGAGGTCGAGCTGGCCCGCGATGTCATCGATCACCAGCTTGTCGATACCGACGGCGCGCGGGTCATCCGCGCCTCTGACCTGTACCTGGCCCGGGTGGCCGGGGTCGTGCAGCTGGTCGGCGTGGACGTCGGGTTCAACAGCCTGCTGCGGCGGCTCGGCCCCGCGCGGTTCCGGTCCCTGCCGACCCCGGAGAAGGTCATTGACTGGGCCAGCATCACCAGCTTCGGCTCGCAGTACGGGCCGGGCGGCACCCTGCAGGCGGCCGAGCACGGCCTGCAGCGGCTCCGGCCGGGCGAGCTTGCTGACCTGCTGGAGGACCTGGGCCGCACCGAGCGCCGCGACCTGCTCGCCCAGCTGACGCCGGAACAGGCGGCGGACGCCCTGGAGGAGATGCAGGAAGAGGAGCTGGTGCAGCTGCTGCGTGAGAGCGATACTGCGGAGGCCGCGGCGCTGCTGGGCCGGATGGAGCCGGACGAGGCCGCCGACGGGCTGCGCGAGCTGGATCCCGGCGAGCAGGAGAAGCTGCTCGCCGCGATGCCCGCCGAGGCGCGCGCCCGGGTCGCGACGCTGCTGGGCTACGGCGAGCGGACCGCGGGCGGGATCATGACCACCGTCCTGGTCGTCGCGACCCCGGCGGAGACGATCACGCAGGTCCGGGACAGGCTGCGTGCGAACCGGGAACATGACGAGGATCTGGCCGGGATCATCGTGCTCGGAGATGAGGGGCAGCTGCTTGACGACCTGACGATGACCGAGCTGTTCCTCGCCGACGCCGACGCGACAGTGGATGACCTGATCGGGCCGCCCTGGCCGGTGACGGTCTTCCCGGACGCGGGCGTGGATGAGATCACGGAGCGGCTCGTGGAAGCACGGCACTCCTCGGTGGTGGTGGTCGATGAGGAGGAACGGCCGCTGGGCCGGATCCTGATCGATGACGTGCTGGACATGCTGGTGCCGGACAAGTCCCGGTTCCGGTTCCCCCGGCGGCTGTCGTGAGCGACGTGCAGGCGGGCGCGCTGGCATCGCCGGGTGACGTGACGCCCGGGCCGCACCGCCGGCCCGGCCCGGCCCGGCGGCCGCTGCGCCGCAAGATCCTCATGGTGCTGGCGTTCATGGGACCCGGGATCATCGCCGCCAACGCGGGCAACGACGCGGGCGGGATCGCGACCTATGCCAGCGCCGGGGCTCAGTACGGGTACCGGACGCTGTTCGCGATGGTCCTGGTGACCGTGGCCCTGGTCGTGGTGCAGGAGATGTGCGCGCGGCTCGGCGCCTACACCGGAGAGGGTCTCGGCGCGCTGATCCGCGAGCAGTTCAGCATCCGGGTCACGGCGTTCGCGCTCCTCGCGCTGATCGTCGCCAACGTCGGCCTGGTCGTCTCGGAATTCGCCGGGATCGCGGCCGCGATGGAACTGCTGCACGTCTCCAAGTACATCAGCATCCCGGTCGCGGCGATCGCGATCTGGGCGCTGGTGGTCTTCGGGTCCTACAAGTACGCCGAGCGGCTTTTCCTGGTGCTCAGCCTGGTGTTCTTCGCCTACCCCGTCGCCGCGTTCCTGAGCCGCCCCGATTACGCCCAGGCCGGGGCGCAGCTGGCCTACCCGCACTTCCTCGCGACCAAGGCCTTCCTGCTGCTCGTCGTGGCGCTGATCGGGACCACGATCACCCCGTACATGCAGTTCTACGTGGCCGCCGCCGTCGCCGACCGCGGCATCGGCCCGGCGGACTACGCCGGCGAGAAGCTCGACACCATCTCCGGGTCGATCTTCTGCAACGTGATCAGCATGTTCATCATCATCGCGACCGCCGCGGCGATCCACGTTCGCGGGCCGCTGGAATCGGCGAAGCAGGCCGCCCAGGCGCTAGCCCCCGTCGCCGGCCGGTTCGCCACGCAGCTGTTCGCGGTCGGCCTGCTGGGCGCCAGCGCGCTGGCCGCCGCGGTCGTCCCGCTCTCCACCGCCTACGCCATCAGCGAGGCCACCGGCGCCGAGCGCAGCGTCAGCAAATCCTTCCGCCAGGCCCCGCTGTTCCTCGGCCTGTTTACCGGCCAGGTCTTCATCGGCGGGGCCGTCGCCCTGATCCCTGGCAACCTCATCCAGCTCCTCGTCGAGGCCCAGGTCCTGAACGGGCTCATCACTCCCATCCTGCTCACCTACGTGCTGATCCTGGCCAACCGCAGCAGCGTCCTCGGCGACGCCGCGAACGGCCGCGCCTTCAAGATCGTGGCCACGATCAGCGTCGTCACCGTCGCGATCCTGTCGGTGATCGTGCTCGCGCAAACCGCGCTCAGCGGCCTCGGCATCTCCTGACTAGCACGGGGTTACCGCGATGATTGGGAACGGCACGGCTTCCTCTGGCTAGTCACGACCCCAGCGGCCCGAGCCCGTCCGGCGCGGCCCAGCGCGGACGCTGGCCGAGGAGGGCGCTGGCGGTCTCGTTTGCTGGCAGGGGGTAGCGGAGAGCACCCGGACCTCCTCGATACAGCTTGTGTCGGCGCCGAGGGCATCGCGGACCCGGTCGCCGAGAGTTCCTCGTCGTCGTCCTGCCAGACGGAACGGACAGGTCCCGGGTGATCAGGGGCATCGACGAGACGTGCCGGTATGGGGCGAGGTCGTGCAGCTGGCGGCTGATCCGGGGATCGCCAGAGCGGAGCAGCCGGATGTCGGGGATGTGCTTGGCCAGCATGAGCAGCCGGTCCAGGCCCATGCCGAGGGCGAGCCCGCTGCGGCCGTGCAGTCAGGCGTCGGCCAGTACGTTTGGATGGGCGAGCCCGCATTTCCAGACTTCCACCCAGCGGCCGTTTTGGTACACATCGACCTGGCGTCCGTCGAGCGTGTACGGATGAGTCCGGGGAGGTGCAAGATCTACGCTAGCGGGACCCAATCACCCGTCACCAGGCAGAACAGCGCCCCACCCAGGATCACCGCGACCGTCGTTGGCGTGATCACGGCCGCCACCCAGTCGGCGTGTTTAAGCAGCATGTTAAGGACGCGACGCCTTCCACGCGGCGTGGGGCTGCGCTCGTAGTGCTGCGGAGACCACCTCGTCTAGGATCGGGCGCACTATGGACGTTCCCCAGTTCCCCAGCGATGACGGCGTGCAGCTCGCATACCGCGAGACCGGGTCGGGCCGGCCGCTGATCCTGCTGCACGGCTTTATGGGCACGGGATCGGACTGGCTTGACCATGGCCCTGGCGACACGCTCGCAGAGATGGGATTCCGCCTCGTCTTGCCCGACTTCCGCGGTCATGGACAAAGCCCGAGACCGCACGATCTGCCCGCTTATCCGCCCGACGTGCTCGCCGACGACGCGCTCGCCCTTATTAGGCACCTCGGGCTCGGCGCTGGCGAGTACGACCTCGGCGGTTACTCGCTCGGCGGCCGGATCGTGGTGCGCATGCTCGCGCGAGGCGCCGAGCCCGGTCGCGCCGTCGTGGCCGGGCAGGGGCTCGCGAAGATCGCCGGCCCGCAGGGCGGCGGCGCGAACCACCGCGCGTTCACTGCGCTCGCCGACGGGATCGCCCTGCCTCCCGACTCAGCCGAAGCCCAGATAGCGCACTGGGCCGCCCAGCTCGGCGCCGACCCCCGGGCGCTGCTGTGCGTGCTGGCCTCGCTCGTCCCCACGCCCGAGGACGACCTGCGCCGGATCACGACCCCGACGCTTGTCGTGATCGGCGACCGGGATGAGCGCTCGGACGCCGGCGAACTGGCCGCGCTGCTGCCCGCCGGGCGCTTCGCCCGCGTGCCCGGAGGCCATGGGGGCGCGTTCGCAGCGCCTGAGCTCGCCGCGGCGATCAAGGCATTCCTCGCCGGCCCGGCCGATCAG
>Ga0302324_100021921_pt1 | contig 12441 bp, 12 predicted proteins | sample Palsa_T0_1_FD_201949 | JGI IMG/M metagenome (GOLD analysis project Ga0302324, IMG submission 201949) | Peat permafrost microbial communities from Stordalen Mire near Abisko, Sweden - Palsa_T0_1 | ecosystem: Environmental > Terrestrial > Soil > Palsa > Peat permafrost | place: Sweden: Abisko...
CGGGGGTTCCAGTGACGGCGGTAGCGGCGGTGTCGCCGTTGACGAAGCCCAATAGGGTAGCGCTAAAAGGGGGTAGCGGTTGACCGACGACAATGGTGGAGTTGTTGGCGGTGACACTCAGCGGAGCGGGAGCAACGACGATAGACTGGGTCACCGGTGTGGCGGCACTGTACGTCGTGTTGCCGGCCTGCGAGGCGGTTACCGTGACCGTGCCGGCGCCGGTGAAAGTTAGTTTCCCCCCGGACTGAGTCGCGGGTCCGGTCACGGAGTATGTGACTGGCAGGCCCGAGCTGGCGGTTGCTCCCAGAGTGACGGCCGCTGCTCCGTAGGTGACCGGAGTAGTCGGAGCGGTGAAGGCGACGGTTTGGGCTGTGAGGCTGGTCCCACCCGTGGACGCGCCGCCTCCGCAGCCTGCCTGCCAGGCGACGATTGCGAGCAAGCCGGATACGCACGCGAGCTTTTTCAACATGGAATTGATTGTTTTCCTATGCGGCGGCAGCGGGGGGCAAGTCACAGTTGTCATAGCCCTGAAGTTACAGTCTTCGGAGTTCCGGAAAAACAAAGGTGGCAGCGATGCAATGGCTCTTAAGTGGGATTAAGTCCACCGCAAGGCAAGAGAAACCACAAGAGCCGCCCTTAGCCGAAATATGCAATTGCGTGCCAGTCTACTCGTTAAAGGAATAACGACAATGTCCGCTGGGCCCATACGATCCGCCCCAGCATACGCCCGAACTGCCGCGCTATTAGGTACTGTGAAACAACCTGCATAACACTTGGCAAAATGAGGATGCAACAACCGCCGAATCGGTGCAATGGCACTTCAGTGGGATTAAGTTTCCTAGTCTCCAAGGCGCAGGCGAACATTGCGCGGTCAATCGATGTACTCCACTCCGAAGGGCCTACTGCCCGATACGTTCACCCGTCAGAGGATGCCGTCTTGGACGCGATGGCGCGGCTAGGCGGGCACAATTCTGGGCACAACGAAAAGCTAGCAGCTCTTGGGAAAAGCGGTGAGCCGCTCGTAACCGTATGAACTTCCGAAACTTAAATGGTGGGCAGTGCAGGACTCGAACCTGCGACCTCCTGCTTGTAAGGCAGGCGCTCTAACCTACTGAGCTAACCGCCCCTGCTTTCGAACCAACAACTTACAACATGTTACCAAAGGCTCGGGTCAACTTTGGGTCAACTATCCTACGGTTGACCATGAAGCCCAATACGGCACGCTGACAAAAACCAGGCACTGGTAGGGTACTACTCCCGATGGCTCGTTGATTCTGCCACGGGTGAGAAGACACGTCAACAGCAAGCCCACGTTGTAGGATCCGTGGCCGACATGATCAAGGCTGAAGCAGAGCGAAAGCTCGTGTACGCATTGAACAGGAGCTAAGTCTGCGCGCTGATTACGTGTCACCTTGAAGGGATTTATTGAGAAGCGTTGGCAGAAAGCTGCCCGACACGACTAGCAGTAGAAGTCGGCGGTGCTTTCCACCACCCAGCGCTGTTCGTCTTCTGTGAGTTCGGGAAACATAGGCAGGGCCAGCACTTCTTTCGCGGCGCGCTCGGCTTGGGGAAAGTCGCCTTCGCGGTATCCGAGATACACGAAACAAGGCTGCAGGTGCAACGGGACGGGATAGTAGATCTCCGTCCCGATCTTGCGCGCCGCGAGGAACTCGCGCAACTCTTCGCGGCGGTAGGCGCGGACGACGTACTGATGGAAAACATGGTGAGCGGGCGCCGCTGAATACGGCAGGTGAATGGGAAAATCGCCGGGAATCGCGTCGTTTGTTGATTGCTGATCGCCGATTGCTGATGGAGAACTCGCTAGGCCGGCTTCCGCGAACAGACGATCGTAGCGCGCTGCGCGCTGGCGGCGGGCTTCGTTCCATCCTTCGACATATTTCAGCTTCACGCGCAGGATAGCGGCCTGAATGGCGTCGAGGCGGCTGTTCCATCCTAACTCTTCATGAACATAGCGGCGCGAGCTGCCGTGATTGCGCAGGCGGCGCATGTGATCAGCCATCTCAGGGCTGTTGGTGGTCACCAAACCAGCCTCACCGTACGCGCTGAGATTTTTTGTGGGATAAAAGCTGAACGCTGCCGCGACGCCCATGGATCCTGCGCTGCGGGCTTTGCTCGGCTCATTTCCCCATCGCGCTCCAATGGCCTGCGCGGCGTCTTCGATCAAGGACAGGTGGAACTCCTCAGCCAGCCGGTGGAATGCATCCATGTCGGCGCACTGGCCGTAGAGATGAACCGGGAGCAGCGCGCGAAGTTTGTCGCGCTGGCTGCCGCGTAGAAAAGGTTCCACCTGTGCCGGATCAAGATTTAAAGTGTGCGGATCAATATCGGCAAATACCGGCCGCGCGCCGGCGCGAACGACGGCGCCGGCCGAGGCAAAAAAGCTGAACGGCGTGGTGAGAACCTGATCTCCGGGCCGCACTCCAGCGGCAGCCAGAGCCAGCCACAAGGCGTCGGTGCCGGAGGCGCAACCCACGGCATCGCGCGCGCCGCAGAAGTCCGCAAGCTCGCGCTCAAAAGCCTCGACCTCATAACCCAGAATGTAATGCTGCGAAGCGCACACCCGGCCCACGGCGGCCAGCACTTCGGCACGCACCTGCTCATACTGCCGCTGCAGATCAAACATCGGCACAGAGTCAGGCGGCGTTGCGCCCGGGGAATGCGCTTTCGCCAAATCCGGCTTGGCTGATTCGGGCTTCGTGGGAGAAGTAGTCACAGAAGAGAGATTGTAGCAGGACAGAAAACGCAGGGTTGGCTTTAAACAATCTTCTTCTGCCGCGCCAACGAAATCGGCGGACTTGCTACACCTTCGACGGCCTTGGAGTCGAAGATCCGCTCTACCTCTTCATGATCCTCACTGTTGAGAGAATGCGGCTGCGTTCGCGAGTTCAATTCTTCCAGCCGCTTTCGGATTTCGCGCCCCCACGTTTCAGGAGTATTGCAATGTTCACAGTTCGGACCGTGGATTCTCAGGAGGGACTCAAGGCAGCATCTTAACCTCACGACCCACCTCGTACGGTAATTCAGATCATACGCCTCAGCTAGGCCGATCGAAATTATGCCACACGATGCGGCTATCGTTCAATCAAAGGGCTAGGCAAGCTGGCAATCGGCCGCCTGGCGCTGAATCACCACAAAGGTGGTACGCAGTTTGCGCCACAGGTGCCGGGGAAAGGCGAACACCGACAGCTGTTCCGGAAGATCGCGTTCCAGGCGCCGTACCATGGGCCCGTAGTCCCGCAGCCAGCGCGCCCGGAAGCGGCGAAAAGGCGGCTTCCGCCTAGGCGCGGCTCTCGGCCAAGTAAATCGCCTGCGCGCCGGTCTTCACCTCGTCGTAGTCGCGTTTCCGCACCTTCTCCAGAATATTGCGCATCTTGTGCACCCAGCAGCGCTGATGCCGCACCCGCGGATAGAGGGTGGGAATCGCCGCCGCCAGCCCGGGACAACCATCGGTGACGATCAGGCCGACTGCTTGCCTTCCAGTCTGCGTCGGTAGAGATCCCCGAGCAGGCCTTCCCAGTCCGCCTGGCTCTCACCCTGGCTACGCAGAAAGGCCAGCAGGTGACGCGTGCCGTCGCAGCCACTCCGTAGGCCACCAGCATGTGCACCCGCTTGCGCCCCGCCGGCCGCCGCACCCGCAGGCTTACTCCGTCCAGAAACAAGTACGCGTAATCGTCGCTCCACCGCGCCTGATGAAACTGCCGCACCGCTTCGTCCAGATCGCGAGTCAGTTTCGACACCGTCTGCGCACTCACCACCTCGCCGGTCAGCGTGGCACACCACCCGTCCCACCTGCCGCGTGCTGATACCGCGCAAAAATGCCTCCCGGATTCAGCATGGCCACGTCTGCCGCACGTCTCTGAAACGGTTCCAGAGCGCGCGGCAGAAAGCTTTTTCCCCGCGTCCGCGCCACCCGCAACCGGAGCGTGCCCAGCCGATTCACGAAATCCCGCTCGTAGTACCCATTGCGATACGGCTGCCGATGGCTCTGCCGCCGTTCATAGACTTCCCGCACGGCGTAGCGGTCCCGCTGGCGCTGCGAATCCGCTTCCAACAGCCGCTTCCAGGCCAGCTACGTCTCGCCGTACACATCACCCCAGAAACTTTCTCTCATCTTCGCCAAAAAATGTTGGTAATGCTCGGTGATTGCGATTATCTTCCCCATCGGGTGTAAGTCTCCTTTTCCAGGATCGGCTTCTGCTTGCTAGGCAAAAAGCCAACTTACACCCTCTCGCTTTTATACAATCGAATTTACGTGACCCCTCATGCGGGTTCTTCAGTCCGATGTGCCGACGGGGATGCGTCGAGGCGAGCGCTGGCCATCCAGTGGCGCGACATCGATTTTCAGAAGTTGACGCTGACCAGAGAGATGTCATCGGGGGATGTAGCTGCCCACGAGCGGGCTCACCTGCTCGGCAAAGGAGAGCAAACGTCGTTGGCCAGCGTCCGGTTCTTCCCCCGCCTGTAGCGGAGTGTTGATTCGAATGAGGGCATCATCGCTCCGGTTCAAACGAAGAGAGTCGAATACCAGATAGAAATCCGCCCAGTCTTCGCTGGCAATGCCTCGACCTCGTCCCCAGAACCAGAAGAGAACCAGTTGGCGGTCGGGGCCCTTCGTGATCACATAGCGATTGGCAGGGAAAGGCGTATACCCAGGGAGGGAGAGTGTAGTTGTACCGGACTCCACCGTCGACCAGCCCGAACCGGCAAGACAATCCTCGGGTAAGTGGCGGCGTGGCCCGGCGGGTTGATTGGGAAAATAGGCGATGTACAGATACACCCCAGGGCCCTTGGTGTTTCGATCCTGATATTCTCGCTGCAAGAACTCGCCGCGATCAAGTTTATTCAGAATTATTGGAGGAATCGGAATATCGGTGCCAACCCATTCACCCAATTGAAGCGGAAACGATGCCAACGAGGTTCGCGCAGGAGCAACAACATTCCTGGCATGAATGTGCAGGAAAAGGCTGGTGCCGGCCAGCAAGAGCACCACTACCGCGAAACGCGCGTTCCAGGAGATCAGGCACCCTCCCCCTGATTCACAGATGTTGCTGGACAAGGCCGGAGCGTCACTATGCCTCACAATTCACATACGATGCTAGGCGGACCACCGAACCGGTGTCAATGCCACGAAAGAAGGGCATGAGCACATACTTGAGGATCGTTCTTGGGAGGGTCGCTAGTGTGGCAGCCCGAACGCCCTCGCCCACGCCTGCGCGGGAGCGTGGGCGCCATTTTTGGCTGCCTGTCAGCGACAATCCCAGACCTACCAAGGTCGAGGCCTCGTTCTCAGAGTTCCGGGTCCGCCGGGGTTGCGACCCGCTGAGACACCTTAAGTAGAAGTCGGGGTGAAGGGTCTTCAGGCCCGGGGTTTTGGAATCTGCCTCAGCTTCCTCCTGATTCTTCGGCAAGGAGAAGGCGAAAAAGGTGGTGTTGTCGGCGGCGCAATAAACGGCCCATCCGCGATCGCAGGAGAGGCCGACGCAGCGGAGGTGAAAGTCCTGGGACTTTCGTATTCAATCTACGCGGGTTGATTACCCCGCGCAGTGACCACGATCATGCTTGCGTGTGATGGGATGGCGAAACTTTGTCTCTCGTGCCGCGCCGGCTTATCACAGATCGATGATGGCGATTCTCTCTCCGTAGGTCTGCGCGCTGATTCACGCGTCACTTTGAAGTGGTTCCTTGAGAAGCGTTGGCAGAAAGTTGCCCGAACAGGGCTACAGGTGCAACGTGATGGGATAGTAGATCTCCGTCACGATCCTGCGCGCCGCGAGGAACTCGCGCAGCTCCTCTCGGCGGTAAGCGCGGACCACGTACTGATGGAAAACATGGTGAGCGGGACCCACTGAATAGGACAGTTGAATGGGGAAATCGCCGGGAATCGCGTCGATTGTTGATCGTTGATTGAGAACCTGTTGGCCGGCTTCCGCGAACAGACGATCGTAGCGCGCTGCGCGCTGGCGGCGGGCTTCGTTCCATCCTTCGACATATTTCAGCTTCACGCGCAGGATAGCGGCCTGAATGGCGTCGAGGCGGCTGTTCCATCCCAACTCTTCGTGAACATAGCGGCGCGGGCTGCCATGATTAAGCAGGCGGCGCATGTGAGACGCCATCTCGGAGCTGTTCGTGGTTACCAAACCTGCGTCGCCGTAGGCGCTGAGATTCTTTGTGGGATAGAAGCTGAACGCCGCCGCGACGCCCATGGATCCTGCGTTACGGACTTTATTCCGCTCGTTTCCCCAGCGCGCTCCAAATGGTTTGCGCGGCGTCTTCGATCAAGGACAGGTGGAACTCGTCAGCCAGCCGCTGGAACCATCCATGTCGGCGCACTGGCCGTAGAGATGAACCGGGAGCAGCGCGCGGAGTTTGTCGCGCTGGCTGCCGCGTAGAAAAAATTCGACGTGACCGGGATCGAGATTCAAAGTTCGCGGATCGATATCGGCAAACACTGGACGCGCGCAAGCGCGCGCGATGGCGCTTGCCGAAGCAAAAAACTGAAAGGCGTGGTGAGAACCTGATCTCCTGGCTCCACTCCAGCGACAGCCAGAGCCAGCCACCGCAGAAATCTGCAAGCTCACGCTCGAAGGCCTCAACCTCAGAACCCAGGATGTAGTGCTGCGAAGCGCACACCCGGCCGACCGTGGCCAGCACCTCGGCACGCACCTGCTCACACTGCCACTGCAGATCAAGCATCGGCACAGAGTCAGGCGGCGTTGCGACGAGGTCGGCGCCTTCGCCAAATTCGGCTTGCCTGATTCGGGCTTAGCGGGAGACGTAGTCACCGAAAGGGAGATTGTAGCAGTACAGGACGGCATCGCCCGGAGCTATGCGTCCAAGGCCAACCCCCGGGTGGGGTAAGCGATCGTGCGCAACGATTCACCGACGAAACCCTTCGAGAAAACGCTGGATCGGCCTTAAACAATCTTCTTCCGCTGCATCAACGAAATAGGCGGATCTGCCACAACTTCGCAGGGCTTGGACTCGAAGACCCGCACTGCCTCTTCATGATCCCTATCGTTTAGAGAAAGCGGCGACATCCGCGAGTTCAATTCTTCCAGTCGCTTTCGGATCTCACGCCCCCACGTGTTAGGAGTGTTGCAATGTTCACAGTCCGCACGGTGAACTCTCAGGAGGAACCCAAGGTAGCATCTTAACTTCACGTCCCACCTCGTATGGAATTCCGATCATTCGCCTCAGAGAAGGCGATCGAAATTATGCCATACGATGCGCTGTCGTTCAATCAATGGACTAACCAAGCTAGCAATCGGCCGCCTGGCGCGCTGATTCACCACAAAGGTGTGTGAGCCAGAACCAGCAAGTTCGGAGCGGATCAGCGCCCTCGGCGGCATTCCCCGGTCAGCGGGCGCACTTAGACAGCTAGCAGAACCCTGCCAAGTACTTCACCGGAGTCCATGACTTGGGCGAAAGTTGATTTTGACTGTTTCGTGATCGCATCCAGGCTGGCAAGGGAACGGGCGGCAATGACCAGAGAAAATGAGGAATTCGTTGGTCGCAATTCTCAAGGAGCATCTCCAGCTTATCTCAGATATAGCATCGTGATCCCGGCCTATAACGAAGGCGCACGCCTTGGCGCAACTCTGCAGCGAGTGCTTGCCTATGTAACCAACCAGGGTTGGAATGCGGAAATCATCGTCGTAAACGATGGCTCGCGGGATAACACAGTCGAGATCATTCGCGGGTATGCCGAAAACAATTCCAACCTGCGGCTGCTGGAGAATCCTGGAAATCGGGGAAAGGGCTACAGCGTCCGCAACGGAATGCTAAACGCCACTGGGGATGTGCTGCTCTTCAGCGATGCCGACCTCTCTTCGCCAATCGAGGAAGCTCCCAAGCTGCTGGCCGCGATTGCGGCGGGCGCCGATGTGGCTATCGGGTCTCGCTGGCTGCGAAGCAACTTACAGACGCAGCGGCAGCCACTCTATCGCCAGCTCTTCGGGCGCATTTTCAATATCGCGCTCAGGGTCATCCTCGGGCTGAGTTATTCCGATACCCAATGCGGGTTCAAAGCGTTTACCCGCCGGGCAGCGCAATCGATCTTCGCGCAACAAAAGATCGAACGTTGGGGCTTCGATCCGGAACTGTTGTTTCTGGCAAAGAGATTCGGAATCAAAGTGGCGGAGATCCCGGTCGAATGGGGGCACAGCGAAGGCAGTCGCATCAGTTACTTTCGCGACGGTGTGCGGATGTTCGAAGAAATGCTGAAGGTGCGCTGGTATGCCATCACGGGAGCATACGACTCAGCTTAGGTTTACGATTTCACGAATCGCAATTGCAATCCCTGCGCCCCAGACGATGCCGACTGTCAAGATCGTCTTGGCATTCCAGAACGCAGTGCGATTGACAATAGGACTAAGAACGTAACTAATGATAAGAATTGCGAACGCCGCTCATCATATCGTGACGTGCAGTGATCATTAAGGGCCGCATCGCAAAGCCAGAGGTGATTAGCGAAACATAGCCACTCATCCTATGAAAGAGGATGTCATGAAAAAAAGCATCTGCCCGCCCCTCGGGGGAGATGTGTGTGGTGACTTACATCCAGCCCCACCTCATTTTTAGAGGGGTTATTGGTTTGGCCGCTTTGCCCGTCGCAGATTCCAGCGGCGATGCCAACCCCAATTGCTTTTCCCAACTCGACGGCTTCATGAAGTAGTGATGCTCGACGCCATTCCGTTCCGAAGGTACGCAAACGAAGGGTTGGCTAACGTGCCAACCATGATCCTATGTGAGACTCGAGGCCTACAGCTTTTTTGGGTTATCCGAGGGGGATAGGATCGACCCGGAGAATCGGTGCGAAACTTCAGCACACAGAGCGCCTAATGAGTGATTAGATAACTCTTCCTCGAACCCGAGCATCGTAAGAACCGATTTGGCTATCATCGAGGCATGAAAAACCTTGGGAGATCACCTCGGTTCTGTTCGATGCTCAAGCTGCTTGCGTTTTCAGTTGTTCTGCGTCGAAACGTTCTCCTCTCTTCCAAAGTGTCAAAGTAATGGCCGCGATCTTACGCGCCAGCGTCAGACGGACTGCGCAGCAGCTCATGGTTCCCCAGGACAGCTATCTGCTGCGCGACCGCGATGGAAACTACGGCGAGCCGTTTCGCAAGGCAGCAGACTGGATGGGTATTAAGACGGGAACTCAGCTGTCTGGCACGAAGGTGCTATTCCCTTTAATTTAAGTTGGCGATCGAATCCTGCCTTACGCATCAAGATGTGGGACGCTGCCTTCTGGCCGACCTCCTGGCTGCCACCTCATCTGTTCCGTATCTCGATCGAATTTGTTTTCCGGGCCGAACCTCGGGATGAAAGTTAGTGAGGTCTTGTGGCGCGCCCCAGCTTCGTCGCTTGCGCGGGACAATTCGCCTTTGTGTTCGTGTTGTTGCTCCGCTCCGCCAGGATCGGAACGCAACCAGGGTTTATATGCTCCCAAGGCAGCGCCAGCTCTTCGGATAAATCTTTAACCCTGCGGTTCATCGCGGACCAGGCATCTGGGTCGGAGCCCACAGAGCAACCGTCTCTGCATCTCGTTGTCCCGACCCACACTCACAGCTTGGCCCGTTTCCCCCGAGTGTCCGGCTGTCCGATGGGACGTGCGCACCCCATTCTAATTGCAAGGAGTGGCAGCTCGTTTGGGAGGAAGATTTTATGAAACTCGCCACCTCGTCAGTTTTCGGAAGTCGTTGTCTATTCTCTGTTCTATCGTTGTTGGCTACGATTCAGTTCGCAACCGGACAGGCGAGTGTTCAGGGCAAGTGGACCACTCTGTCCTACCCGACGCCCATCAATCCAGTTCACGCGGCGCTATTGTCAAATGGCAAGATACTCATCGTCGCCGGTTCAGGAAGCTGCCCGCCCTATCTAAGCTATTGTCCAGCCGGCCCGCCGTATGGTCCGGGGAATGAGTCCGGCGCTGAGCTTCTGGATCCTGTAGCCGGCACCATCACCCAGTACATACTGCCTTGGGACATGTTCTGCAATGCCATGGTCGTTCTTCCCGATGGACGTCCCTTCATCATGGGAGGCACTGTCTCATACGGCACTTATTCTGATCCTGAGTTCACCGCCTACAATACGACCGCGACTTATGATCCTGCGACCGGAATCTTCAGCGGACAGCAGGCCATGGCGCGTGGACGCTGGTATCCGACGGCGATCGTGTTGGGCGACGGCCGGGTGATGGTTTTCTCGGGGGCAATCTGGGGCCAGGATGGCCACAACCAGAATCTGGTTGGCACCACCAACAGCACCGTCGAGTTCTACACCGTCGGCTCCGGATGGAGTCAGGAATACCCGGTTCCTTCGACTTGGACTCCGCCTATGTACCCGCGCCTGCATCTCTTGCCCAACGGCAACGTGTTTTACTCCGCTCCAGAACCAACTTCAGCTCTCTTTGACCCCTCCGATCAGACCTGGACGCTCGACGTGGCCACGACTATCTATGATGCCAGCCGCGGCTACGGCACGTCCGTGCTCCTGCCCCTGACGCCCGCAAATGACTATGACCCTCGCGTCATGATTCTTGGAGGCGCCGGCGTCTCCACCTCGGGGAACCCGTCCACCGACACCACCGAGATCATCGACCTGGGTGCTTCCGACCTGGAATGGAAATCGGGTCCGAACATGTCTGAGCCCCGCATGGAAATGAACGCAACCATTCTGCCCAGCGGCAACGTGTTGGCGATTGGAGGCTCCACCAACGACGAGGACCAAACCACCGCGAGTCTGGATGCGGATCTCTACGACCCGGACCCGGTCGCCAACACTTTTTCATCTGCGGGGGTAAATGCCTATCCCCACCTGTATCACTCCACGTCCTTGCTCCTGCCAGACGCCACCGTCTGGTTCGCGGGCGGAAATCCGGAACAGGGCACCTACCAACCCCTCATGGAGATCTATCAGCCCGCCTATCTCTTCAATTCGAACGGGAAACTGGCCACGCGGCCAACCATCACCAGCGCCCCTGCCAGCATCGCTTACGGGGTACCATTCACGGTTCAAACCCCTAACGCTGCCAGCATTTCCTCGGTGGTCTTGATGCGAAACGGTGCGGTGACTCATGCCTTCAACATGGACCAGCGGATGGTCGGACTGTCTTTCACGGCAGGGAGTGGAAGTCTGACGGTCACTGCACCGTCCAGCGGTGACATCGCGCCGCCCGGGTATTACATGCTTTTCTTATTGAACAGCGCCGGCGTCCCCTCCGTCTCAACTATGGTCCAGGTGCCATCCGGCACGCCACTTCCGCCTCCACCCAGCGGTATCAATTTCGTGCAAAGTAACTTTGCAACGGCAAACTCAGGCACCTCCATCGCAATCCCCTATACCAGTCTCCAAGTCGCGGGAAACTTGAACGTAGTCGCGGTGATGTCGGGAGACACCACTTCTTCGATAAGTTCGATCACCGACAGCAATAGCAATACCTACACCCGGGCAGTGGGTCCCACCAGCACCACCGGATTGCAACAGTCCATTTACTACGCCAAGAATATCGTCGGCGGCAGCAATACCGTGACCGTGAAATTCAATCCGTCGGCAAGCTCCCCCAACGTGAATGTGACGGAATACAACGGTTTGAGTACGTCCAATCCCTTGGACGTCTCGGCAGCAGCCAGTGGCAGCGGGACGAGCGCGAGCAGCGGCTCTGCCACCACGACTTCAGCGAATGAGTTGATCGTTGGCGCCGGCAACCCCAGTGGTCTTTTTACCGCGCCCGGGTCCGGGTTCAGTAACCGGTTGATTAACCCTTTCGGGGGCATTTCGGAAGACCAAATCGTCAACGGCGCCGGAGCTTATGCCGCCACGGCGATCGACAACGGCGGCACCTGGGTGATGCAGATGGTTGCCTTCCGCGGCAGCTTGCAAAGATCGTCATCGCCGCCTGCGCCTACCGCTATCTCGCCCACATCGGGCACTACGAGTGGCGGAACTTCCGTGACCATCAGCGGAACGAACTTTGCGTCCGGTGCAACCGTGACTTTTGGCGGAACCGCAGCGACCAACGTCGTCGTGGTCAGCAGTACCACGATCACCGCCACCACTCCCGCACATGCAGCCGGAGCTGTGAATGTAGTAGTGACCAACAGCAACGGCCAGAGCGGGACTCTGACCAACGGCTACACCTACACCTCGCCCACCTCGCCTCCTACGCCTGCCGCGATCTCGCCCACATCGGGCACTACGAGTGGCGGAACCTCAGTGACGATCAGCGGAACCAACTTTGCGTCCGGCGCGACCGTGACTTTTGGCGGAACCTCGGCGACCAACGTCGTCGTGGTCAGCAGTACTTCGATCACCGCTACCACTCCCGCACACGCAACCGGAGCTGTGAATGTAGTAGTGACGAACAGCAACGGCCAGAGCGGGACTCTGACCAACGGCTACACGTACACCACCATCAAG
>Ga0302324_100021923_pt1 | contig 12439 bp, 13 predicted proteins | sample Palsa_T0_1_FD_201949 | JGI IMG/M metagenome (GOLD analysis project Ga0302324, IMG submission 201949) | Peat permafrost microbial communities from Stordalen Mire near Abisko, Sweden - Palsa_T0_1 | ecosystem: Environmental > Terrestrial > Soil > Palsa > Peat permafrost | place: Sweden: Abisko...
CATATTCGGTTGCCGCTGTGGTAGCAGCAACCACCGGAGCTTGAAAAGAGTGCGAGAAATAGACAAAAGATTCAGGCGCGACGTTGCGCAACAGGCGTGAGCTTCGTCGCACCGCCAACGAGTTCCATCCGACGTGTGGCGATTTCACTGTCGGGGGAAACTGCCGGCATCGCCCCGCAAAAATTCCCGCTCCCGCAAACTCCGGTGCCTCGTCGCTGCCCTCGAAAAGCCACTGCATACCCAGACATATCCCGAGGAGCGGCTTACCGGCGCGCGCGCCCTCCAGCACAGCCTCTCGCAAGCCCATGTTGTCGAGAGCGCCCAACGCTGAAAAATTTCCTACTCCAGGCAGAACGATCTTGTCCGCCGCCGTGACGACTTCGGGCTGCGCGGCAATAGCCGCGGCGGCGCCGAAATAATCGAATGCCTTCTTCACGGAATTCAGATTGCCAGCGCCGTAATCTACAATTGCAATCTTCGAAGAAGTCCTTACTTCGATCATAGAAGTCCCTTGGTGCTCGGCAGCATGCGTCCCAATCTGCGGTCGCGCGAGCAAGCTACACGCAGAGAACGCGCGAACGCTTTAAAGAGCGCTTCGATCTTGTGATGGCTGGAACGTCCATACATAACGCGCAGATGAACATTGGCACGCGCGCCGCGGGCGAAGCCCTCGAAGAAATCAGGCACGAGTTCCGCCTGCAGATCGCCGACCCAAATGGCGCGGACTTTTGTGTCAACCACGGCGGCTGCACGGCCGCCAAAATCGACGGCCGCGAGGCCGAGAGTTTCATCCATGGTCATGAGAAAATAGCCAGCCCGTAGAATGCCACGCCGGTCGCCCAAAGCGCGGTCGAACGCCTCTCCCAGAGCGATTCCAACATCTTCCACGGTGTGATGCTGATCTACATCCAGGTCGCCGACGGCAGTGAGTTCCAAGTCGAATGCGCCGTGACGCGCGAACAGCTCCAGCATGTGATCGAGAAAACGGATGCCGGTGGAAACTTCGTATTTACCGCGGCCCTCGACGGTGAGGGCAACTTGAATCTCCGTCTCCGCGGTTTTGCGATGCAGTTTGGCTTTCCTCATGCTCACACTCCGTCCGGCAGACCGGCTCGCAACCCAAGGCGCTCGACCACGTCGCGCAGAGCATCGATGAGAAACTGCGTGTGGTCGTCCGTCCCTACGGTCAGGCGGACGCAGCCTTCGCAGCCCGGATCGGTGTGCCGGTCCCGCACCAAGATTCCGCGGTCGCGCAGGGCGCGAACAAACTCCACATTTGCCGAGCCAATGCGGACGAGGACAAAATTGGCGTGGCTCGGCCAGTAATGCAAACCGAGGCGGCCAAGTTCCTGCTGCAATTTCTCGCGATTCGCTCGCACCTGCGCGACATAGCGGGCAACGTACTCCTGATCCCGGAGAGCCTCGGGCAGAACCGCGAGCGCGGCCGCGTTGACGCTATACGGCGATGCAACACGCCGGACCATCGCCATCTGGCGCGCTTCTCCCACAAGAATGCCGATGCGCAATCCGGCAAGGCCATAGGCTTTGGAAAAGGTCCGCGCCACGAAAAGATTCTCGATCTTCCCCGTACGCTCGATAAAAATACGGTCGAGTAGGGTTTCTCCATGAAATTCGAAATAGGCTTCATCGACAAGCACAGCAGCTTGCGGGGCTGCGCGTGCAATTTCCATGAGAACATCCCGTGCGACCGCGGCCCCAGTGGGGTTATTAGGGTTTGCCACGGCGACGAGCCGAGTCCGCGGACTGAGTTGAGCGAGCAACTCCTTCGTCGGGAACGTGAAATTACTACCAGCACGCACTTCGACTACGCGAGCTCCTTCGGCCTGCGCGAAGATCGTATACATAGCAAAAGTCGGCACGACGACGAGCGCCTCGTCCCCGGCATCGAGATAGGCGGAGCAGAGCAGGTGAATCGCTTCGTCGACACCGTTCGTGAGCAGGACCTGCGCAGGATCGAGTCCAAGAAAACTCGCTACTTCTTTTTCCGCGGGCTCGCGCTCGGGATAGCGCGCCAGGAGTTCCGCATCGAGCGCACGCAACCGGGCCAGCACGCGCGGCGAGCACCCGACCGTACTTTCGTTGAAATCGAGACGTAGTCCTATCCGGCCCGCTAGAGGCGGCTTATAGGCATTCAGATTTCTTACCACTCTGCGAGCCTCAAGCACGCGAACCCCTCACTCGGAATGCCTCGGCATGTCCCTTCAGGCCTTCAGCGGTGGCCAGCACAATGCCTGGCGGCGCGACACGTTGAATTCCCGCGCGTGAGATCTGCTGGCATCCAATGATTCGGACAAAGTCGAGAACGCTGAGGCCACCACGGACCCGGGCCATGGCACCCGTTGGCAACACGTGGTTCGGCCCGGAAACGTAGTCTCCCGCGGCTTGGGGTGTGAATTCGTCGAGAAAAACCGCGCCCGCGTTTTGCACTTCCCCAACCAGTGCTGCCGGCACGGTCAAATGTTCGGGCGCGATGAGATTCGATATCCCGGCTGCGAGCTGCAACGTAGAAGTTAGAAGAATGGCGCCGCGGAGGGAGAGCGATTGGGCGGCGATCAGGTTGCCACGAGTGCGCTTCGCTACTTCGTTTTGAACATTTTTCGCTAATTCGCGAGAAGTTGTTATAAAGATGCATAGCGCGTCGGGATCATGTTCCGCCTGCGCCACCAAATCTGATGCGATGCAAATGGGATCACCATTTGCGCTGATGATCACGGCTTCCGTAGGTCCAGCCAGGAATTCGATGGCGCAATCGAACGCCACCATTTTCTTTGCTGCAGTCACGTAGCGGTTGCCGGGACCAACGATCTTGTCCACGCGAGGAATCTGCTCAGTCCCGTAAGCGAGGGCGGCGATCGCCTGCGCTCCACCGACTCGATAGAACTCGTGCACACCGAGAAATGCGGCTGCCGCCAGCGTCGCCTGCGACGGGTGCGGGGACGCCAGGCGAATCTGTTTGACCCCGGCGACCTGCGCGGGAATAACCGTCATGAGCACCGTCGAAGGCAGGGGATAGCGGCCTCCCGGGACGTAACATCCCACCGATTCGAGCGGACGCACCAACTGACCGACGTCGACTCCGGGCTCGATTTCACGGTGCCATTCCTTGAGGGCTCCAGCAGCCTGCCACTCCGCATAGCGGCGGATGTTACCTGCTGCATGTTCGATGGCGTGCTGGAGCTCGGGATCAGTTTTCTCCCAAGCCTGGTGGAGATCATCCTCGGGAACACGCAGCGGCTCGTCCTTGGCTAATCCATCCCAACGAGTGGCGTATCGGAGCACGGCGCGGTCACCGTTGCGGCGAACGTCAGCAACCACGCGGCGGATCGTGGGCTCAATATCGGCCAGGTCGGTCGCACCGCGGGCAGCGAGCGCAGTCAGCAGATGAGCCTGCCCGGCGCCCTCGAGAATACGCATGGCGTCATTCTTGTTGCGCGTGACCGCGCTTCCTTTGCCCCGCACATTATTTCTGTTGCGATTTCTGTTGCGCATCGACTTAGCCGGCATCACATGACGACCTTGTTGAGCGGATATTCGACGATACCCTGAGCGTTGGCTTGCTTTAGCTTTGGAATCAGCGACCAGGCGGCTTGCTCGCCTATCACAGTGTTCACCGCGACCCACTCGCCATCGGCCAGGGGCGCGACCGTCGGATTCTGCAAGGCCGGCAGCAGGCCGAGAACGGCGGGCAAGTCTGCCTTGCGCACGTTGAGCATGAGGCCGACGCGCCCGAGCGCGGCGATCGCTCCACTCAGCATGACGGACAGGTTTTCAATTTTTTGCCGCCGGGCGGGATCAGACCAGGCCGCTTTGTTCGCAACCAGTTGTGTATTCGACTCAAGAAGGGTTTCGAGAATTCTCAGATGATTAGCGCGGAGTGAACTCCCCGTCTCCGTCACTTCGACGATGGCATCTGCCAGCAACGGCGGCTTGATTTCGGTTGCTCCCCAGGAGAACTCGACCCGCACTTCAACCCTGCGGCTGGCAAAATAATTGCGCGTGAAGTTGACCAGTTCAGTGGCAATGATTCGCCCATCGAGGTCTTCGAGTTTCTGGAAGCTGGAATCCTCGGGCACGGCCAGTACCCACTTCACCATGCCCATGCTCTGTTTGGCATAAATCAGGTCCGTAACCTTAACGACATCAAGACCGCTTTCGAGGATCCAGTCCAGCCCAGTCAAACCCGCATCGAGCGCGCCGTGTTCGACATAACGAGCCATTTCCTGAGCACGAATGAGGAGGCATTCGATCTCGGGATCGTCGGTGGCTGCAAGATAAGAGCGGGCGTTCGTATACACACGCAGTCCGGCGCGAGTAAAGAGGCCGAGGGTCGCTTCCTGCAAACTTCCTTTTGGAATTCCCAGTCGCAATTTCATCGCTTCGCCTTCTCCGTCTGCCTTTGTTGAGGCTGCCCTGACTCATTCTTCTTTCGCTCGAAAAGAGCAGGTTGGGGCGCCGCTGCTCCGAGCGGAAGCGGCTGCGTAAAGCAGGAGCGCGTCCCGTTATGGCAGACCTTGCCCTCTCCAAGCACGTGGACGCGCAGCAACACCGTATCCTGATCGCAGTCGGTCGAGGCGGCAATGACCTGCAGGCGATTGCCCGAGCTTTCGCCCTTGGTCCAGAGTTTCTGGCGCGTGCGGCTGTAAAACGTCACGAATCCAGTGCCCAGCGTCATGTCGAGCGCTTCCTTGTTCATGAAGCCCACCATCAACAGTTCCCCGTCGCCCGCGTCCTGAATCACGGCGGGGACCAGGCCTTGCATCTTGTCGAAGTCGATCTCCATTCGGATCCTCCGATGTGCAATCAAATTCTTGAAAGCGCCGGTAGCGGGCTACTTTCGGTTTCGCAATAGCCGGCGACGCCGGCGCTACGGTAATGCGCATCCCACGCGTTCGGCGATTGAGGGAGACGACTCTCAAGTTCAAAGTAGCCCACTACCAAAGCGCCGGAAAGCAAAAAGCCCGCTGGGCGAGTTGTGCGCCAGCGGGCTTGGATTTCCTATCAGTGCCTAGTTATCCGTGTTCCCCCGCCGACACGCTCGTCGCATGGTGATGATGGTGATGGCGATGGGTTTGCAGAGTCATTTCAAAAACGATACTAGGGCAGTAGAGACTCTGTTGTCAATTGGTTTCGGCGAGGTTTCGGCGAGGCCAGGGGCTACTTTTACTTCCGCATAGCTGGCGAGACGCCGGCGCTACGGTAGAGGTGCTTCCTATGAGTTTAGCGATTGAGCCGTCATCTCCGCTCACTCGACTACCGCCTCCGATTGCCGAAACGAGACTATGCTGGTTACGATGCGAAAATTGTTTTGTAAGCGCATGGCCACATTGGAGTCGGCAAACTGTGGTGCGCAGGTAGCCCCGTCCGAATCGCAGAGCTGATCGCCCAGCGGAGAAACGTTCCACTCCTTCTCCTGCGGCATAGGAAAAGCGGATCACGGTCTGTACGCCGCAGGATAAAGAACGAGACCGACAGGAGAGCTGATGACATTGTCCCTGTGTCCGGTGCTTCGCGCTGGTGGGAGGGCGTATCCAACGCGAAGCAGGTGTTGCCTGCACTCGCTTCAAACAACGGGCTGGTCGCCGCAGGAGCCGGCCACGAGCTACCAATTCTTGCGCGAGCAACGGTGCGACCAGGAAGAAGATGCTACCAAAACTGGTTTCATGACTCTCGTCTCCTCGGAACAGCTCCACTCAAGAACCCCATAGCACTCTGATAGCCAAGGGCTTCGGCAGTCGCTTCCGTCGCAACCGTCGCTGCCGAAGATCATCAGAACCGTAATGGTCCCGAAGCATTCCGCCTGATAGTGCTGGTACCAAGTGGGCGGCTGCACCATCCGCGGTTCGCTTGCTATCCTAATGAGGGTGAAGAGCGTCTAACGAAACTGAAGACTGATCGCGGAATTTCGGCGACTTGCTGATATGCAGATGGTGTTCGACGTTTTCGCGCAGATTTTTGGCACCCTCTGGGCGCATAAACTGCGTTCATTCCTCACCATGTTTGGGATTGCGTGGGGTGTGGGTTCCCTGCTGCTGCTAGTCGGTTTGGGCGAGGGCTTCCGCACCGGGAACAAGCGCAACCTGTCGGAATACGGCGAAAACATCATGATGCTCTTCCCGGGCCGCGCTCCGGAGGTCGCGGGCAGCATGAATTCCGCCCGGCAATACCGCCTCACCTATCAGGATTACCTCGATGTACGCCGAGAATCCCCCCACATCAAGGCCATCACTCCCGTCCTCGTCACTAACGATGTGCATGCCGTCAGCGAGTTCGCCACCGCGAGCGGCCAACTCACAGGCGCCGAACCGCAATACAACGGAATACGATTCCTCCCGCTAAAACTGGGACGCTGGCTGAACGAGCTCGACGGAACTCAAAAACGCGACGTCGTCGTTCTCGGCGATGAGATGTCGCGCAATCTTTTTCCGGGACGTCCCGCCGTAGGATCGTTCATTCTGCTCAATGGCCATCGTTTCGAAGTGATCGGCACTCTGAATCGCGTCGGCCGCGGCGACGATAATTCCACCAACACGCGCTGCTACATTCCCTTCCAGGTCATGCGCAGCGATTTTCCGCTCACAGGCGAGGCGGCATACGACGCGATTTCAGCCCTTAACTATCAGCCGCGTATAGCCGACGAGCACCTCATCGCGCAGGATGAGGCCCGCCGCGTTATCGCCCGCAATCACCACTTCGATTATCACGATGAAGATGCTTTCGAAGGCTGGGATACAGTCAAGCAAGCGCAGATGATGGGTACGATCTTCGATGCGATGAACGAATTCCTCGGCACTGTGGGTTTGGTAACGCTCGCCCTCGGCGCCATCGGCGTGATCAACATCATGCTCGTCGCCGTCTCCGAGCGCACCCGCGAAATTGGTCTACGCAAAGCTCTAGGCGCCACTAACCGCAGCATCATGCTGCAATTTTTCGCCGAGGGCATACTGCTGACGCTGGTCAGCGGACTTATCGGCATGGGCCTGGCCGGCGGTTTGATGACCCTGTTCGCCCATTACAACGGTCCCGGCGGTTTCGACCCTCCGCGGCTTGTGCCGAAAACTGCGTTTCTAGCCATCGCCAGCCTGGCTCTTGCAGGCGTCGCCGCTGGACTATATCCCGCGCGGAAGGCCGCCCGCCTGGAACCAGTCGAAGCCCTGAGGCAGGAATGATGTCGAGGCGGGAATAATGTCTTTTGATCTCCAGCCCGTTTTGCAGGGCAAGCTGCTCGCACTGAGGCCTCTTCGACCGGAGGATCTTCAGGACCTTTATGCCGTGGCGTCCGATCCACTCATCTGGGAGCAGCATCCCGTCAAAGACCGCTACCAAGAAGGAGTTTTCAGGGAATTTTTTCGCGAAGCCGTGGAATCCGGTGGAGCGTTGGTCGCCATCGATTCCACCGTTGGCCAAATCATAGGATCGTCGCGCTACCACGGATACGATCAAGAGAAAAGCGAGATCGAAATCGGCTGGACATTCCTGGCCCGGTCACGCTGGGGCGGCGTCTACAACCGCGAAATGAAACAGCTCATGCTGCGGCATGCCTTCAAATTCGTGAACAATGTTATCTTCCTTGTTGGTCCGCAGAATCTGCGCTCGCAAAGAGCGGTAGAAAAAATAGGCGGGGTTCGGGTGGGATCAAAATGTGACGCTGACGGCCGAGACAGTTTTGTATATCAAATTACCGCATCAACCTTCGAGGTTTTCTCTCAACAACCGGCGGCGCTTCGCCCAAATGAGTTTCGCCTGAATCAGGGTGAAGGGCTGGGATAATCCAATGCTGCGTGACCTTCTACAGGAATCCTACAACGCCATGCGCCACAACCGGCGCCGCACCGCCCTCACCATGCTCGGCATGGCCTGGGGAATCGCCACCGTCGTCATGCTGCTTGCCTACGGCGATGGTTTCGGCCGCGCCTGCACCAACATCTTTGCCAACTTTGGAACCAAGCTCTTCATTGTGGTCCCGGGCCGATCGTCCATGCAATCCGGCGGCGAAAAGGCTGGCGCACAAATTCGCATTACGCTCGATGACGTCGATCGGCTCACTACCAACATCCCGCAGATCACCCACATCACGCCTGATTGCTCCAAGGGCGCGACCGTACAATATGACATCCGCTCCTACACCATTAGCGTCAACGGTGAATACCCCAACACTCTTCACATACGCGCACTAAGCGTCGACGACGGCCGCTTCTACAACTCCGAAGATGAGCGGCAGAGCGCGCGTGTCGCGGTCCTTGGTTCCGAAGCCAAAGAAAGGCTTTTCTCCGGACGCGAGGCCGTTGGCGAACACATTCGCATCGACGGCATCAGCTTTGAAGTCGTTGGCGTTCTCGCCCCCAAGATGCAGGCCGGAGACGACAACATCAATCGCGTCGTCTATGTTCCCTTTACCACCATGAGCAATTTCAAGGATACCCACTTCCTCGACTCCATCTGGTTCAACTACGAGACCAACGATTACGAGCGAATCGAAAAATCAGTGCGCTCCATCATGGCCGCGCAGCACAAGTTCGATCCTACCGACCGCCGCGCCCTGTTTGTCTTTAATCTGATGGAGCAAGTGCACCAGTTCGAAATCATCACCATCGGACTCAAGATCTTGCTCGGCTTCATCGGAACACTTACGCTCGGTATCGGCGGCGTCGGCCTCATGAACATCATGCTTGTCTCCGTCACCCAGCGCACCCGCGAAATCGGAGTTGAAAAAGCGCTGGGCGCGCGCCGCCGCCACATTTTCCTTCAGTTTCTGGCTGAAGCTCTTACCATCACCTTCGCCGGCGGACTCTTTGGCATCATCCTCGCCTATGTCGTTGCCTTCACCGTGGGCCGACTGACGCTCTATAGCGCCATGGCCAAACATGCCGAAGCCGGTGACATCCGGCTCGCCATCAATCCCCTCACCCTCGTGGTTTCCGTCCTAATCCTCATCGCCGTAGGCCTCGTCAGCGGCATGATCCCAGCCATTCGCGCCTCCCGCCTCGATCCCATCGAAGCCCTGCGCTACGAATAAGAGATCCCGTACTCCACCCAAACATTTGACCTGATATTGTGTTACCCCTATTGAAGTCATCCGTTTTGATCAATAAAAAAGAGGAGAAACAAGGGGGAGAAACAATGTGATTGGTTTACTCGTGATATGTTTCGCGTTTTCTCTTTCAGCCTTGGCCCAGCATGAAGGCGGCGGCTGGCCCGAGGTCGGTGATGGGTGGCTCTGGGATTCCTACGAGATCGTCATCTATGACGATCCGGATCTATCGATTGGTACCTGGCCTAGAACGTCAGCCTTGGGATCTATGTCCACGTAACGTATCTGGGGGCGAAACGCGTAAAAACCAATGCCGTGGAGGGACGGGCCACTGAGCCCGTCCAGCCGGGCGGCGACGCCCGGCGCTCCACCGAACGAATGGTTGTTACTTTTTGTCGTCTTTCTTCTCATCCTTATTCTTGTCGGCATTCTTGTCCACGATGGAGAGCAATTCGACCTCAAAGATCAGAGTCGAATCGGGACCAATCTCGCCGCCCGCGCCCCGCTCGCCATAAGCAAGGGCTGAAGGAATGAAAAGCTGCCACTTCGATCCCACAGGCATTAACTGCAGCGCTTCCGTCCACCCTTTAATAACCTGGCTCACGCCAAAGGTGGCCGGTTGCCCGCGCTTGTAGGAACTGTCAAATTCTGTGCCGTTGATCAGCGTTCCCTTGTAGTTGCATACTACTGAGTCGCTCGCAGCGGGCTTCGCTCCTGTACCGGCGGTCAGGATCTTGTACTGCAGTCCGTCGGGCAACGTGACCACGCCTTCCTTGCTTTTGTTGGCGGCCAGGAACGCTTCGCCGTCGGCCTTGTTCTTCTCTCCAGCTTCTTTCATTTTCTCTGCTTGCTCTTTCTTGACATCATTCTGCACTTCAGTCAGTACGGCCTTCGCTTCGTCATCAGTCAGAAGGGTCTTTTTGCCCGCCATGGCATCCTTCAATCCCTGCGCCACCAAAGCCGAATCCACGTCTACCGACTGCTTTTTCAAGTTCGCCCCAAGGCCTGTGCCGATGTTCATCCCCAGCGCGTAGCTGAACTTTTGTGTTCTTGTTTTAAGCGGAGACGGTTCCGCGCTCTTCGCCGTCGTCCCTGTCGTCTTTGCCGGAGCCTTCGGAGTTGTGGCTGCTGGAGCCGCTGGGGTCGTTGCCGACGGTGTGCTTGCTGGCGGAGTCTGCTGGGCATAGCCATCTCCGGCCAGCATCATCGCCGTGGCCAATAGTGAAGCTGTGATAGGGAATTTTCGCATTTGTCTATTGTCCCATTGTGGGACATTCTGCGCCAGAGCTGTGCGCTAGCGAACATAGGGTCCCGACCGCTAATTAACGCGACGTTCATGTTGCGGACAGCCTTTAGGGTGTACCCCGACCCAAAGCATTTCCGCTCTCCGCTGCGGCGGTCGCCGCCAGATTCCGCTATAATCCCCCCATGAAAATCACTCGCTTGTTCTCCCTCGCAATGCTCGTGATCGCGCTGGCATCGGTCAGCCAGGCGAAACCGAAGAAAATCAAAGTCGAACTTCAGGATGCGCAAGGCAAGTCCGTGGGTACGGCTACCATTTGGGAGTCCGCCCCAGGGATCAAGATGGAACTCAATCTCGAGAATCTGCCTCCTGGCGAACATGCCATTCATTTTCATCAGAACGCAAAATGCGAAGCCCCCGACTTCAGGTCCGCTGGTCCACACTTTAATCCCGATGGAAAGAAACATGGCCTGGAGAATCCTGAAGGCCACCATGCCGGCGACAATCCGAACATCACGATCAAAGCGGACGGCAAACTCCATTTGACGGTGGATGATAAAGACGTTAATCTCGGCGCCGACAGCCATTCGCTCTATAGCAACGGGGGCACGGCTCTGATCATCCACGCCAAAGCCGACGACCAGAAAACCGACCCCGCAGGCAACGCCGGAGAGCGCATCGCGTGCGGAGTGATCACGAAATAATTTTTGAGAAGGGATCGTGTGGGGACGGGCGCCCCGCCCGTCCAAACTGCAGCTCGGGCCGCGGTCTAACATGTATTCCGGCAACTGGCAGCAGCGTCTTAGGTTCTCTTTTCTTTGAAAAGAAGCCACAGGAGTTTCCCGTCTACTGGACTCTAAACCGTTTCCAAGCGTACGTTGGGTCTTTTACTCTTGGTGTTTCGAATCGAAGATGTAGATGGGCTGGGCGGTGGAAGAATAAGATCCCTTTTCCAAAACTTCACTCTGCGACGCTTCTTTAACCAATCGATCCAGTTCTCGGACTCCTAGCAATCGCTTGAGGAAAATTTGGGCCGCCCAGCGGGTGAACAGGGCCGAACGGCCGGTCTTCCAGGTTCCGACCAATTTAGCCAGCGATTGTTACAGTCCGGTTAAAAGATTTCCGCCGAAATCGTTCATCGTGCGCGAATCCGCATCCAAACACAGCCAACTTGATTCTCATTGGGAACAGACTCTGATGTTCACGGTGTCGAACAATCGGCCGTGCGTAGAACAAACATGGGGTGTGCCGGGTGCTCAGACGGTTGGAAGATCGAATCCGCGAACTCTGCCGCAAGGTCGTCGCGGCCCAAAATACAGACGGTTTCGACCCAGCCCTTTCCGAACTGAAAGCTGCTCTTCAGGAGCATACCGAGCGACTCAGGAAAATTGCCGTCACGAAACTAGTCAGGTTCGAGGAAGACTCTCTCCCAGAGAGGCGGTCCGCCACAGTTCCCCGGAAGTGAAGTCTCAGCCACAGTGGTTCAATTTATGAAACGCTCAACACATCTCCGTCATCAAAGCGTTGGGGTGCTTCACTTGTTGACGCTGGCGAGCTTGGGGCGAACCGTACCGCTCGGATAGTTGGAACATCAAGCACCCTTTATCGTCACGAATCGGCTTTCCGCGAACGCATCCATGCTTATCAGGATAAAAAGGGGTTTAAAGGCTGTTGGGATTTCCCCTTTCCCGTCAAAACTGCGACAAGATCGCAAACCCTTCGTCCACCACTCAAAACCACGTCCTACGGCGATATTCGCGGTAGGCATCGCCAAACGCAGCTTCCAGCACCCGGGCTTCACGGTGGGCGCGTATCACCTGAGTGATGACCACGAACACGAGGACAATCCACAGCTCGGGCTTCTGTATGACCAGAATTACCCCAGTGAGCGTTACGATACCAAACACATAAATGGGATTGCGAATCTTCGAGTACAAGCCCCGAGTAACCAGCTCGTGGACCTCAGGCTTTACCGAAAAAGCCTTGCCGAGTTCATAGCGGGCGATCCCAAAGAGGCTAACACCCATCACGGCTAGTAGCGTGCCAATGTAGCGCTGAGTGTTCCACGGTGTTTTCCAGGCTACAAGCAACCAAAAGAGAACACCTATTCCGAGAATCTGGAGCGCTGTCAAAACGTAAAGTTGTCG
>Ga0302324_100021926_pt1 | contig 12438 bp, 7 predicted proteins | sample Palsa_T0_1_FD_201949 | JGI IMG/M metagenome (GOLD analysis project Ga0302324, IMG submission 201949) | Peat permafrost microbial communities from Stordalen Mire near Abisko, Sweden - Palsa_T0_1 | ecosystem: Environmental > Terrestrial > Soil > Palsa > Peat permafrost | place: Sweden: Abisko...
TGATTCATGAGTGCTTAGCTGAATACTAGGCGATAAACGGGTTTTCACCAATCGGGCAAAACTCTGTTCTTTAGCTACTTGCGTCCTTAGTTTGCTATAGTTCTTCGGTTCTTCGGTTGTCGGTTCTTCGGTTGTCGGTTCCTCGGTTCGGTAAAGGTACACTGGCAACACGCGGGGCCTTAGGAAAAACCTCGGGTTTTCTTTCGTTGTGATCTCGGTTCTGGCACTCGGGATCGGCGCCAATACGGCGTTGTTCAGCATTGTCGATCGTGTACTACTGCATCCTTTTCCGTTTCGCGGTCTGGACAGGCTGGTGGAGATTAGCGCGTTGGATGCTAAAGGCCAGGACACCAACATTGTTTCGGACGACATGAATTATTTCGCCGCTCAGGTCCGATCCTTCGACCGGCTGGAGAACTGGAGATGGCAGAATTTCGTGCTCAGCGGGGTAGACGACACCGATGCTATTTTTGCATTGGAAGTTACTCCGCGACTCTTCGATACGCTGGGCGTCCGGCCGGCGTTGGGACGGACATTTCTGCCTGCCGAATTCAATTCCTCGGCGCAGCCAGTGGTGGTGATTAACGATCGATTGTGGCGCAAGCATTTTCACGCCGATGCCGGGATCGTGGGCCGGAAAATCCTGCTGGATTCCAAAGGCTACACGGTGGTGGGAGTGATGGGGGCGGAATTTATTTTTACCAATCCCGCGCATCAGGCCTGGATTCCCTACAAGCCCGCCGAGGTTGCTCGCGGAGAACTGCATAACTTCCTCAGCAGCATGGCGCGGCTGCGGCCAGGAGTTTCAATCAGGCAGGCTCAGCAGGAGATGGATGCCGTAACACCGGGACTCCCCGCGAATCCGGATCGTGAGAAAGGCTGGCACGCGCGGGTGCGGCCGTTCACCGAACAATTCATCGGGCCTTATCGGCGCGCCCTGCTGATGTTGTGGGGCGCAGTGGGTTTGGTCTTATTGATCGCGTGCGCCAACGCGGCGAATTTACTGCTGGCGCGCGCATCGGAACGCCGCCGTGAATTTGCGATTCGAGCATCGCTCGGCGCGGACCGGCTCGGTCTGGCGGGCCAAGTGATTGGAGAGACCTTAACCCTAGGCGTTTCGGCCGGCGTCGCGGGCACGGCGCTCGCCTTGGGATTGACCCGGCTATTGGCGAGGTTATTTGCGGGGAAGCTTCCGGTTCCGGGGTTGGACAGTGTATCCATCAACGGCACGGCTCTGGGAGTAACTGCCGGTCTGGTTCTTCTTACCACTTTACTGTGCGCGATTCCCGCTTGCGCCAGTCTGTGGCGATCCGAGCTTACGCTGGGCATCCACATGGCCGGCCGCGGCGCATCAGCCGGGCGCGCGGCCAACCGCACCCGATCCGCATTGCTTTCGTTTGAAGTAGCACTGTCCTTAATGCTGCTGGTGGGCGCGGGCCTGCTGCTGCACACCTTGGATCGGCTGATGCGGGTGCATCTGGGATTCGAGCCGCAGCACGTGCTGGTAGCTGGAGTGTCCGCGCCGGCCGGTCTGGAAACGAAGGAGGCGAAAGCAAACCACTATTCGCGGTTGCTGGAACAAGTCCGATCCATACCAGGCGTGTTGAAAACGGGCGTCTCCACAGTACTGCCTTTTGGCGGATTGTCCATCACCACATCTTTGACCGTGGAAGGCATCGCGGACGCCAACTGGCACAACTATGGCATTTACCTGCGTGAGATCAGTCCTGCCTATTTTCCGGCGCTGGGAATTCGGCTGCTGCGCGGGCGCGATTTCAACCAGGGCGATACTGCGAAGTCAGAGCCGGTGGTGCTGATCAACGATGAGCTGGCACGGCATTACTGGCCGGATCAGGATGCAATAGGAAAGCGCGTTGCACGATCCGATCATCCGAAAGCCGGCGAGTGGTTCACGGTGGTTGGAGTTGTGGAAAACATCAAGCATCGCTCGCTCCGAACCGGCGCCGACGCGGAGTTGTATGTCCCCTACACACAATCCATGCTTGGAGCGAAATATACGTACCTGGTTTTGCGGACCGAGGGCGATCCTCTTTCGGTTGTTGCCGCGCTGCGTAAACGGATTCACGATATGGATCCCGGGCAACCGGTGACTTCAGTAGATAGCATGCGGACGGTGGTGGCGAATTCCGCGTCCGAGGAACGCTTTCATGCTTTGCTCCTGGAACTTTTCGCGGGATTGGCGCTGGGGATGGCGGTGGCTGGGGTCTTTGCAGTGGTCTCGTACGCGGTGTCGAGGCGGGCGCGGGAAATCGGGATTCGTGGAGCGCTGGGGGCGACGCCCGCGGCGGTGGTGCGGTTCGTGATTGGGATCGCGATGCGGCCGGTCGCGCTCGGCGTTTGCGTTGGGATTGTGGGAGCGTTGGCGGGCACGCGGATACTGGAATCAGAGCTGTTCGAGACCACGCCTGGGGATCCGCTGGTGTTTGCCGTGGTGATCGCGCTACTTATTTCAGCTGCCTTGGCGGCGGTTTCGATTCCGGCGTGGCGGGCTACGCGGATTGATCCGGCGGAGGTTTTGCGGGCGGAGTAGCAACCTGCCGGCATGCGTGCCGACGAGTAGTGTCTGAAAGTGAAGACAGTAAACGCTCCCTTGCACTTTTCAGACACTACTGCCGATGCGCCAAAGAAATAGACGTAAACTCGGAAGTATGGAATTAAAGCATGTCCGATAAGCATCCTTCCGTACTTCGTCCCCATACGCAGGTGATGACGCGCGGCTTCGATCCCACTCTTTCGGTGGGATCGGCGAGGCCCGCGGTGTTCCGCAGCTCCACCTATGTATTTTCGAGTCCGGAGGCGGCGGAACGCGCTTTCGATTTAATGGCGGGACGCGCGCAGCCGGCCGCCGATGAGCAGCCCGATCTGGTTTATTCGCGCTTCAATCATCCGAATGCGGAGATGCTGGAGGATAAGATAGTCCCGCTCGAAACGGGAGCGCAGGCGGCCCTGGTTTTCAATTCCGGCATGGCCGCCATCATGACGGCGCTTTTCACCTTCGTACATCCGGGCGAAAGCATTGTCTACACGGTTCCAATTTACGGCGGCACGCAGCACCTGATCCAGGATTTTCTTTCGACGCTCGGAATTATCGGGATTCCCGTGCCCGCCGGCGCAAGCCGGGAGATTGACGATGCGATTCGCGACGCAAAGAATCTTGCAGTGGTTCTGATCGAGACACCGGCCAATCCCACCATCATCATGACCGGCATCAAGCAGGCGGCCGATACCGCGGCGCAATTGCCCAAGAAACCGCTAGTCATGGTAGACAATACGCTGATGGGCCCGGCATTCCAGCATCCGCTGGTGCTGGGTGCGGACATCTGCCTGTATTCAGCCACCAAGTATCTTTCCGGATTCAGCGACATGATCGGCGGAGCGGCCATTGCGGCGAATCCAGATCTGATCCGCCGGATGCGCTCCAAACGCAGTCTGTTCGGAAACATCCTGCAGCCGGATGAGTGCTGGATGCTGGACGGACGCTTGCCCACGGTGGCGCTGCGCATGAATCGGTCCAGCAAAAACGCGGAGCGGATCGCGGAGCGTCTGTCGCGGAATTCCAAAGTGTCGCGCGTTTTGTATCCCACGCTTTTCAAGGATCCCGAACAGATTCGCATTGTGAAAGAGCAGTGCGATTTTCCGGGCGGCATGCTTTCGCTCGATCTGCGCGGCGGCAAGAAAGCGGCGTTTGAGTTTCTGCGCAATTTGCGGATCGCGCGCAATGCGGTATCGCTGGGCAGCGTGGAGACGCTGGTGTGTCATCCGAAAACCACCACTCACTCCGGGTTCACGGATGCGGAATTCCTGCAAGCCGGCGTGACGGATGGGCTGGTGCGGATTTCGATTGGGATTGAAGATTGGCGCGATTTGTTGTCTGATTTTGAACAGGCGCTGGAGTTGGTTTAAGTTGCATGCCGTTACCGAACCGCGACCACAAGGGAGCGCTACCACGAAACCTGTCGGAACGCTCCCTCGCGGTCGCGGTTCGGTTATTTCACTAGGAACTTCAGTATTGCCTTGCCCAGGTGAATCTCATCGCCGGGCAGCAGCCGCGTTCCACGGGTGTCGCGATGCACTTCCTGTCCCATGCCGTCCCGGACGATCCAGAGGCCGCAGTTGGTTTCCTTTTTGTCTCCGCGGTGGTACCAGCGATCGTTGAATAGGCGATACTCGCCCGACTTTTTTTCGTACCGAATGTGAGCGTGCTCGCGCGACACCGTACGGTTGACGGCGTTATCTTCGGCGAACGCGAGGTCGTTGCGCCGCGAGAGACCCTCGGACTTGAACACATCCACCAGGCGTCCGATGTTGGTGCGGGCCTTTTGGATTGGGACTTCGGATTTATTGGCAGATCCCGCAACAACCATCAAACGGGCGGCGCGGCGCACGCGCGCGGGTTCCGCGGCGGCCGGGACATCTTCAGCCAACGTCTCGATCACCACCCAGTGTTCTTGATCGCTGTCCGACACACGGACTTCAACGCGCAGGTCTTCGGGATATCGGCAGGATTCCTTGGAGAGGCCCTTGCGCACTTCTTCCTGGAAAAAGCTGCGGAAAAAATCGCGTCCGAACACTGCTGCGTCAGGACCGCTGGCGCGAATGACGATTCGGACCAGGTTGTACGGGAACAGCGCGTTGCCGCCGGCGCGCTGGATTTTTTTCTTGACTTCATCCAGCGCCGCAATGCGAATTTCGGCCACTTCGGGCGATTCGCCGATGGTCTCGGCCAGTGCGCCGAAGGGCGCCTCAAACACGGTGCGTCCGAAACGTTCAATGATTTCGGAGATCCTCATTGGTTGCCTCCGACTAATCCCAACTCAGCGGCCGCGTCCACGATGGCTCGGGCTATCGGGGCGGCGGTTGCTCCGCCATAGCCGCCATGTTCCACCACCACGGCGAACGCGATGCTCTTCGAACGGTCGCCGGCATAGGGCGCGAATCCGGCAAACCAGGCATGCGGCAGGCCCTCATCCAGCTGCGCGGTGCCGGTTTTTCCCGCGACACTTACTACTTCGCCTTGCATCGCCCGCCGAGCGGTTCCTTCCAGAACTACAGAGCGCATGGCATGCGCCAGAAAATTCGCCAGATCGGGCGCCAGGATGGAACGAGGCGAACTGGTTCGGGAGTTGCTGCTGTCGATCACCCAGCGGCCCTGAGGCATCGCACCCGCCGCTGCGATGGCGGCCGCCACGCGAGCCATTTTAAACGGAGTCACCAGCACGGGTCCTTGTCCATACGCGGCAAACGGCATGCTGGCTTGCAAATCCGCGATGCTGCCTGCCGGGATTTCGAGCAAGTTCGCGGTTTCGCTCAGCGCCTTGGGACCCACCGAAAAAACTCCCAACTGCGCGAAATAGGCGTTGCAGGAAATCACGATAGCGCGTTCCATGGACAGCGTGCCGTGGGCGGAATCGCCCACATCGTCGCGAATCGGTTTGTGTACGCCTGGGATGCGAGTACCCGCGCGTCCATCGGGAAGCCGCTGGCAGGCGAATGTCTGATCTGCCAGTTTGGGATCCAGACGAAGCGCGGCCATCGCGGTGACCAGCTTAAAGGTTGAACCGGGCGGGTAGAGTGCATAGCGCGCGCGGTCCAAGAGCTCATCGGGTGTGGCCTCACCCGCCACTGGTTCCGGTTCGCTGACCAGCGCCAGCACGTCGCCTGATTTCGGATCCATCACAACGGCCGCGCCTTTCTCCTTATGCGCTTTTGCCAGACGCTCCCGCAGCACTTTGTCTACCTTTAGTTGCAGCCTAATATCCAGCGAGGTTGTGAGATTGCGATCCCGCGCCATGAGCCGGATGATTTCGGGATTTCCCGGATGATGGCGGTAACGAACCAGCGGGACCAGCTCGCTGTAATCGGTGAATCCCTGCAGCTTCACGTTAGAATCATGCTCGATGAGCGACGCGTTGGTGGCGTGAAAATTGTCTCCCGTGCGCCAGTCGCCCAGGACATGCGCCGTGGCCGGTCCGAAAGGATAATGCCGGTTATCCAGACGCGAGCAAGCGGTATCGATGTTGATTCCGAGCCTGGAATAATCGGCACGGCGCCGCTCCAGCTCGCTCCAGACACTGGTAGCCAGCAAAATCCCATTGCGGTCGAAAATATCTCCACGATGGATTTCGTGTGCCAGCGAATTTAGCCGGGGATTGTGCTGGGGCCGTTTTATGCCGTCGTCTTCGAAGACCTTGGTGTCGCGAGCGAGAAACTCACGGTCGTGCGCGATTTGATAATAACCGGCCAGGCAGAGCAAAGCCAACGTACACAACGCCAACGCTCTTTCGAGTGAACGCACCGGGCGGCGGAAAGACGGATCTTCCACGGTGGTGCGTGAGTGGTTGGAGATAGCCAGAAGAATTCCGAAGATCAGGAAATTGGCGAGCATGGCGGTGTTGCCCGAGCTCAAAAACGGCGACACGACACCCGAAAGCGGGATGGCGCCCAGTACGCCGCCGGAGATCAGCAGCATCTCGAAGGCGATCAGCGCTCCCAGGCCGAGCGCGAGGAACATCCCATATTCATTGGGCGCGCGCAATGCAATGCGCAGCGCACGATGAACCAGGAAGGCGAGTAGCAGAAGAACCGCAGCCACGCCCACGAATCCCCATTCCTCGCCGATGGCAGGGAGCACCAAATCGGTGTTGCCCGCCGGGATCATGGCTGGATCGCCCCAGCCCGGGCCGGATCCCCAGGTGCCGCCGGTGGCGAAAGCCCACAGAGAATGCGCCAACTGGTTACCGCCGTGCACGTCGTTATCCCAGGGCGAGAGCCACATGTCGATGCGCTCCACAACCGTGACCGGTTTGCCGAGCCGGTATCCGATGGTGACGCCGCCCACTAACAGTGCGATGCCGAGCAGTGCCAATCCAGCGCGTCCGCGTGCGGCCCAAAACATTGCGAGAAACAGAAAACCGGTGACCAGGGCCGGACCCAGATCCTTCAGCAGAAAAAACAATCCAAGCGCGCACGCCACCGCGCACAGCACCGGCAGCACATGCGAGAATCGCGGCAAATTGATCCAACGCAGCGGGCGCGGCACCAGCCGTTTCTCGCGCAGATCGCGCAGGCGCTCCCAGTTTTGCGCAAAGTATCCGGCGAGAAAGAATACCAGCAGGATCTTGATGGCTTCCACCGGCTGGAACGGTCCCAGATTCACTTTCGCGTCGTTGCCGCCGGGTCCGGAGCCGAAACCAAGCAAGCCCAGGAACAATAGCATGGCCGCGAATAAAGGCGTATAGCACCATTTGGAAAAGCGCTGATAGTTGACCACGCGCAGCGCCGGCAGCAGTAGCACCACGCAGCCCAGCGCGACACCCCAGGCGAACTTGCTGAACTCGAGCGTGTCGCGCAAGGGATCGCGGAGACTGATGGAAAGGATCAAGCCGAATCCGGTGAGCAGGTGAAGCGCGGGCAGAATGCTGAAATCGCCGCGAAACGCGCTCCATCGCCAGATCAGAAACACAACATAGAATCCGGCCAGGTAAGCGGCGATCCAAATCAGGAACTGGGTTTGAAACTCGCGCGGCGAGCGAACCAGCATGGCAGGCTTCACTCTGGCGAGCGGCAGCAGCGCAATCTGCAGTTCCTTCCGGCGCGGTTTCGCCGGTTGCCGCGCTACTTGTTCCTGCAGTTGTTTTTGAAGAACGGTCCACTCCGGATGGCTCTCGATCTCCGTTTTGGTTGCACGCAAGCGGGCCAGCGCACCAACATTCCGGATGGGCCGGTGCGCGCTAAGAAAATCGAAAATCTTGTTGGCGGCCGCAGCGCGTTCGGCTTCGTTGGGGAAGATCTGAAGAAAGGGCAACAACTGATCCGGCCTGGTGACACGGTTCAGATCCAGCAATTCGCCGCGCTCGAGCCGGGCGGAAAGGTCAACGAAATTGTGGGTCTTGGCGGAATATACCAGCGCCAGTCCTATCGACACCAGCAAAGATGCCCCCGCCAGCCACACAAACTCGCGCCATCCGATATGCCGTGGCGCGCCGGATTCCGTCCCAACGGCAAGAACTTTCGCTTCCCAGCTTTTCGTTACTGCCACCGGGTGGACCTCCGGACTGCCGCGCGATGCTGCCGTTTTGCCACTTTGACCGGCTGCTTCAAGTTGTCGGACAAATGCTGCCGGGCTTGATCGTCATCCTCCACCTCGCCCAAGGCTACGCTGACATTTGAGTATCCCGCGATGGGTTCATAAAGCCGGCGGGCCCGATCGTAATCGCGTTGCGCGAGGCGAAGATAACGCTCCTCGGTCTCACGCGATTTCCCGCGAAACGCGCGCGCGGTAATCAATTCCGAATTCGCCCGGAAATGATAGCCGTCCGCTTCCTGCTCCATCTCCCGTGGACCCGGCTTGAACCCCAGACGCTCTGCCTGGTGCAATTCCGCGATGGCCTTTCCGATATTCTTCAGCGAATAAACGTAGATTCGCGCCAGGCCCAGATGCGGATCCGCGGCGCGTGGAATCAGAGACGCGGCTTGCTGAAACTTGGCGTGGGCTGCCTCGGCCAAGGCTTTTCGCTGTTCCGGTTGAGCCGCACTGGCTTGCACCAGTTTCAAATATCCATCGACCAGAGCCAGCCGGCCCTGCACGCCGTGGTCGCCCGGGTCCATTTCAAGGAGGTGTTGCAAACATACCGCAGCTTTCTGCCAATCAAAATCTTCGATGGCCGGATCGGAGTTGTTGCGATAGCGTTCTATCACGTCGTCGGCGGCGTGCAGCAGGCTGGCGTGAACGGTGATCGAAAGTTTCCTGGCGGGAGAGATTTCGCCCAGGAACAAGCTGCGATGTTCGAGCTGCTGGAAGAGACTCCATTGTGTTTGAATACCCGCAACGGGGAGGCGAGTGTAATCCGGGTGCGCGCGTAGCGGCGTGCTCTGGCGCCAAAAGCGATAATAATACCCGGCCGGAACGCAGACTACCAAACCAGCCAGCAAACCCCAGCACAGCGCCACCAAGACGCTCAGCACCGAGGCCAGGCGCTTGGGTTTTTCCGGCTTCAACTTCATTACGCTTTGCATCACCGTATCCGCCATGCCCGCCACGCTGCGGGGAAGCGCTTGGAGCAAGCGCATGCGCTGTTTTTCCACGGTGGGATTGGTGTTCCAGGAAGTGCGCCGTTCCGTTTCCGCAACCGTGGGACGGCTTTGCCGGAACAGCCGCAGATCGCTTTCAAACGCAGCCGCGGATACATAACGCTGGTGCAGATCGCCGGCCAGCGCCTTGTTGAGAATCGCCTGCATCGCACCCGGGCAACCGGCGGGCAGCGCGCGCGGGGGACGCCGCGATTGGATCAACTCTTCCAGCTTGCGCGTATCCCGCGCCTGGTAAGGCGGCGACCCGGCCAACATTTCGTACAGCGTGACACCCACCGCCCACAGGTCCGCATGACGATCCACCTGACCATGGCTCAAACGCTCCGGGGAACAGTAGCCCGGGCTGCCCAGATTCAAATAGGTCCGGCTATGGGTGAACGTCAGAACTTTGGCGATTCCGAAATCCAGCAGTCGCACTTCATCATCGGCGCCGATCTGAATGTTGGATGGCTTGATGTCGCCGTGAACTACGGATCGGCGCTCGCCGCCGATCTCGGTCTGGAAGGAATGCAAATGGTCGAGCTGGCTCAATATTTCCATTGCGAACTTGGTCGCGCGCGCCGGCTCGATGCGCTTTTCCTCTCTCAGGATCTCGGCGATGGTCCGCCCTTCGATGTACTGCATGGCGATGAAGAAACATCCATCCATTTCACCGGATTCGTAGAGTTCGATGACGCGCGAGTCGGCATCATGCAGCTGCTTCTGGATAGCTGCCCCGCGCTGCTCGGCTTCGAGAACCAACTGCGTCAACGGATCGGAAGATTCCTCAACAATTTTTAATACCGCGTGGCGCTTGGCATCGGTATCAAACGCCAAATACACGTCGGTCATGCCGCGAGCAAGCTTGCGGATAATCTGATAGTTACCGAATTGCTTGGAACTGAGCACAAATTGCCTAAGGAGGTTGACGCAGACGCGGGCGGGCGGTTTCGCTTACCGCAATGCTAGCGCCAGAGCCACCCCAATTGCAAATCCGTAGATTAAAAAAGCTACGCGGCTGGTGAGCGCCCTGCGCACCCTTGAGGTTCCTGGTTGGCGCAATTCCGGAACGGCGCTTTCGCGTGCCCTGGTGATGGCGTGCCGCGCGCGAGCTTCCACCATTTGAGGAGAATCGTTTCCTAAGAATTCGCTGCCCGCCACGAACACCACCGTGATGTTATCTCTGCCGCCGGCGCGGTTGGCGGCGTCCACCAGATCGCGGGCCACCTGATCGGCGTCGCCTGCATAGCGTTCGATAATCTCGCCCATTTCGGCTGAGGTGACCAGATCGCTGAGTCCGTCGCTGCACAAAAGCATGGCGGCATCGCTCTTAAATAAAAACTCCTTCATCTCGACGAATTCTGCATCGCCCGGCCCGCGGCGCCTGGTTCCCACGTCGCGAAACACTTCGTGGCGCCGCGGATGCAGCATGGCTTCAGTCTCAGTCAGCTCACCGCGATCCTCGCGCTCGCCCACCGGGGAATGGTCGGAGGTAAGCTTGCGCAGGACGCCGTTCCAAATCAGATAGAGCCGCGAATCGCCGACGTGCCCGACGACCACGCGGTTGCCCTGCATAACCGCCAGCGTGAGGACGCAGGCCATGCCGCGCCAGTCTTCGTTTTCGCCGGCCAGATCGAAGATGCGATTGTTGGCGGCGGCGATTGCGGATGGGATGCTCTGCTGGGGGCCGCAGGTTGCGGTTTCAAGTTCGGCGCGAATTACTTCGAGCGCTGTTTCAGCGGCTTTCTCGCCGGCTGCGTGGCCGCCGAGCCCGTCCACTACCAGAAAAATTCCGAGCGTGTCGTCGAAATAGCTGCGATCCTGATTCTCGGTTCGTACCCGGCCGGGGTGCGTGAGAGCCGCGGACCGCCATTTATCCTGCCCCACGTTTCATCCTTTGGCCTCGAAGTGGAGCGTAATCACCTCGGCGACACCGATGGTCGCCTGAGCCGGCAGTTTCTCTTCCTGGCCGCGAGTCAGGCGCTTGCCGTTCAACCAGGTGCCGTTCATGCTGTGGTCCACGATCAGAAACCCGCCGCGCGCGGGATCACGCCGTACGCGCAAATGTTCGCGCGATACTTCATCATTGGCGTAGAGAGCCAGGTTCACCAGTACGTCGCCGCCGCCGCGGCCGATACTGATTTCGTCTTGCAGCATGTGATATACCTGCGGACCTGAGTCATCTTCATAGCGGATTTCCGCGAACGAGCGCTCGCTCGATTGCCGTGTTCCTGTGACCGATCCCACGGCCGGCTCGCGATCCAGCAGCGTCGTTTTGGTTCCGTGATAGCCGGGCTGCGGAACCTCATTTAACTCGGAGTGTATTTCGACATCGCCCAAGGGGACCACGCTTTCGGAGTCCGGAAAAAATTCGAAAGCCCAATCCTGGCAGGCGATCTTATACGGTTTTCGATCTTTGCCGGGCCGGATTACGCCCAAACCAATAGGTTTCGCGTTCAACTGCTCCAGGCGCGCGGCCAGCGCACGCTTGGCGTCATCTTTGATCAGATCGAAGACGCCGGTGAGGCGCGTGTAGTCGTCCGGGTGAAGATAAAGGCTGAAGATGCATGGCAGCAAAGTGCTGTACGCCATCTCAAACTGCCCCAACTCCATGTTTCGGATCAGTTGGTCGATGACTGTCCGGCCGGTGATTCTGCCTTCGGCCGGACCTTTCGCCTTCGGCATTCCGCAAACCTCCCTTTGGATTTCGACGCGGCCCGAGTGGCCGCAGGTTTCGCTACTCGTCTCGTAATACTATCGCCGGATCTACTCCGAGCGCGCCGGTTACCGCAATCACGGTCGCGGCCAGCGCGATCGCGAGGACAGCGGCCGCCGCGCAAACCAAAGTAACCGGATCGGTTGAGGAAACTTCATACAGCACGCTGCGAAAGGCTGGAGTGGCCGCGTAGAATCCCGTTATTCCGAGCAACACCCCCAACCCGGCGAAGCGCATGGGCCGAGCCGAGAAGAGCCGCAGCACATCGGCGGCGCCGGCGCCCAATGCCACGCGGATTCCGATTTCCTTCCGGCTCTGGGCGATGGCATAAGCCAGCGTGGCGTAAACGCCCAGAGTCGCGAGCACCGCAGCGGCCGCGGCAAATACCGCCGACAACCACGCCAGCAAACGCTCGGCCCACAGCGTGGCATCCACTTCTTCGGCCAGCGTGCGGATCTCGAAGAAGGGCAAACGCGGATCGATTTGGTTTAGCGCGCGCCGCACCAATTGGATGATGCTCTCCGGGCGCAGTTTCGTCCTAACGTGCAGGATGAAGCCGGCAACGTACTTCGGGTCCGAATAACTGAAGTTGTAAATCGTCGGGGGAACCGCTTCGCGCAAGGATCTGTATT
>Ga0302324_100021927_pt1 | contig 12438 bp, 12 predicted proteins | sample Palsa_T0_1_FD_201949 | JGI IMG/M metagenome (GOLD analysis project Ga0302324, IMG submission 201949) | Peat permafrost microbial communities from Stordalen Mire near Abisko, Sweden - Palsa_T0_1 | ecosystem: Environmental > Terrestrial > Soil > Palsa > Peat permafrost | place: Sweden: Abisko...
GACGCAGCGGATTCAGGCTTTGCAGCGCATCTGTCGGGCAGCGAGATGGCCGAGCTCAGGCGCTGGATTCGCGGCGGTGAAGGTCGCGTGCGCAGCCGGATGCGCGGCCTCGAAGAACGGCTGAAGGATCTCGTCGCCGACGATTCTGTTGCCGGCTCGATGATCGCGGAGGCAGGTGCCGCGTCCGGCGCTCTGGCGGGCGACGGCTGGACGGCGCGCGTCAATTCGGCCGGCGCGCGCGGGCCGGGCGAAATCTTCCTCGCGGAAATGTGGCAGCATGTGCAGGCGCGCTGCATCGACCACGACGCGTTCTATTCCCTGGAGGCCGACTCAACGGCGCCCGCGGCCGGGCTCCTCGAAGCCGCGCGACGGCTCGCGGGTGCGCTGAAGCGGATCGCCGTGCCGCTGATGGCGCTTTCCTACCGCCTGCGCAAGCGTCTCGACAGCGAAGCCGAAAAGCTCGACAGCCATACGCGCGCGCGCATCGATGCGGCGGCGCGCGGCATCGACCGGCGCGCGAAGCTGATCCTGCCGCCCTGGATCGGCATGCTGGACGCGCTCGAATCCGGCGAGCGCGACAGGGAATTCGTCGACTGGTTCGAAATCGAGCGCGAAGACGGGCGCGATGTCGATGTGGGCCTGCGGCGGCATTGGGTCGATCCCACGGTTCCCTTCACGAGCCAGGTGCTAGCGCCTTCGCATGGCGCGCTGATCACCTCGGCGACTTTGCGCGACGCCGAAGGCGGCGAGGGCGACTGGCAATCCGCCGAAGTGCGCACCGGCGCCGCCCATCTGCCCGAGCCCGCGCGGCGGGAAAGCTTCGGCTCGCTGTTCAGATACGAAGAGCAGGCGCGCATCTTCGTCGTGCGCGATATTGCGCGCCGCGATGCCGACGCGCTGGCGGCCGCGTATCGCGAACTGTTCCTCGCCGCGGGCGGTGGCGCGCTCGGACTGTTCACGGCGGTCAGGATGCTGCGCGCGGTGGAGCAGCGCATCGCGGTTCCGCTGGCCGAAGCGGGCCTTACGCTCTATGCCCAGCATGTCGACAGGCTCGATACGGGTGCGCTTGTTGATCTTTTCCGCGCCGAGGAGAACGCCTGCCTGCTCGGCACCGACGCGCTGAGAGACGGCGTGGACGTGCCCGGCCGCTCGCTCCGCCTTGTGGTATTCGACAAGGTGCCGTGGCCGAAGCCGACCATCCTGCACAAGGCGCGGCGCGAGCGTTTCGGCAAGTCCTATGACGATCTGCTGACGCGCCTGAAACTCAAACAGGCGTTCGGGCGGATTATCCGGAGCCGCTCGGACAAGGGCTGCTTCGTGATCCTGGAATCCGCAACTCCGTCGCGTCTGCTCTCGGCCTTCCCGCCTGACGCGCCCGTCAAACGCTGCGGGCTCGCGGAAGCCGTTGCGGACATACGGGCGTTTCTGGATGAACCGGAAACGCCCACGACATTGCGAAAAGAACTCTCACGACAAAAACACGAAGAGCACGAAGGATTCCCGTAACGCGGCAGTCGGCAGCCGCTGTGCAAAGCGCAAGGCGGGCCAGCCTCATTGTCGCGCCGGTAAATGGTCTTTCGTCGTACTCGCAGAAGCGACCGCTGGTGTGCGAGTGTGGGCGGCAGGAGGGACTGCAGCCATGTTTCAGCCAGACCGCCACGAGGCGCTTGTCGCGACGCCTTGGAATGAGACCGAGGTGCGCGCCGCAATTCTGGAGATCGCAACATCCGCGCTCTCCCGCTTCGACGCCAGCACGCTATGGCCATCGCATCCCATGGACGGCGTGCCGGACGGCGTGGCCGGCATGTATATGGGCGCGGCCGGCGCCATCCTTGCGCTCGATTGGCTGAAGCGCGCAGGCGCGATCGACTATGCTCAGGACTTTACGCCCGCGCTTCCCGGCATGGTCGAACGCGACAATGCCTGGCTCAAGAACATGCCGCTCGGCGCGTATGGCTCTCTGTTGATGGGCGATCTCGGCACGCATCTGGTTGCGATGCGCCTTGCGCCGGATTCCTGGACGGCCTATCGCATCTACGAGCGCGCGCGCGACAACAACGCACTGCCGGTCCTCGAGCTGATGTGGGGGACGCCCGGCTCCATGCTCGCCTGCGTGTTCATGCACGCGCAGACAGGCGAAGAGCGATTCGAGGCACTCTATCGCACGCAGGCCGCGCGGCTTCTGGCTGCGCTCGAGGATGTGGATGGGGTTCGACTGTGGACCCAGGAGATCTACGGCCAGCGCACGAATTATCTTGGCCTCGTGCACGGTTTTGCGGGCAACATTCTCGCGTTCGTCCGCGGTTGGCATTGGTTGGACAACGAACAGCAGGGCTTTGTCGCCGACGCCGCGATGCAGACATTGGCCGCGACGGCGAAACACGCCGATGCCGCCGCCAACTGGCCGGCCAATGCCGATCTGCCGGACGCACCCATGCTCTGCCAGATCTGCCACGGCGCGCCGGGCATTCTGGTGGGTGTTGGAAGCGCACCATTTACGTCGCCGGATTTCGATCGGCAGCTGGTCGAGGCTGGAAATCTCGTCTGGTCCGCGGGTCCGTTGAAGAAAGGCTCCAATTTCTGTCACGGCACCGGCGGCAACGCTTTTGCGATGCTCAAGCTCTACAAACGGACAGGCGACGGTCTCTGGCTCGAACGCGCGCGCGCCTTCGCGATGCATTCAATCGCCCAGCTGCACACGGCGACACGCGAACATGGCAGGGGCCGGTATTCGCTCTGGACAGGCGATCCGGGACTCGCCGTGTGCCTGTGGAGCTGCATCACGGGCGAACCCGAGTTTCCTGGGCTGGATCAGATTTGAACCAATTCTTCACATTGTTTCGGATGTCTCGCACGCGGCCGCCTGACAAACACGCGCCACGTCGCCGGGTCAGACGCCGCGTCCGCGAGCGCGGGCAGTTTCTCCCGGAGTCGGAGTTTCACGTTCCAATGTTCGCCGCCAGGAACCTTTCGACCTCACGCAGCAGACGGACGCGGGTCTGCTCGAGCGACAAATAATGATCATCGCCATCCATCCTGACGAATTCGACTTTCTTTCCGGCTTTCGTAAGAGCCGTGTCCATCAGCTCGCTCTGAAGAATGGGAACGGTGACGTCCAATTCCGAGTGCAGCAGCAGGACGTTTGCCGTAACGCGATCGGCGTGGAGCGCGGGTGACGTAGCATTCAGCTGCGCGGCATCCGCAAATGTGTCACCCATGCGGGTCGTCGTGAAACTCTCATTCGTGAAATCGATGCCGAACGCCTTTTTGAAGTATCCGAGCATATCCGGAAGATTCGAAACCCCTGCATAGCTCACTGCGCAGGCGTATAGTTCCGGGGTCAGAGTTGCTCCTGCCAGCGCTGCATAGCCGCCAAAACTGGCCCCCACGATGCAAACCGTTTGGGATCGGCCATGCCGTCGGCGATCACCTTCTTTACCCCGTCCGAAATGTCGTCCTGCATCTTGAGCCCCCACTGGCGTAAGCCTGCCTCCGTGAAGGGACGCCCATAGCCGCTCGATCCGCGAAAATTCGGTTTCAGAACGGCGTAGCCGCGACTGGACAGAAACTGTGCGATCCAGTCGAACCTCATGTCGTCGCGGGCGTCGGGACCGCCATGAGGCATGACGACGAGTGGAAGGTTCTGGGGCGGCAGGCCGGGCGGCAGCGTCAGATAGGCAGAGATCTGAAGTCCGTCACGTGCCTTGTACGGATAGGGTTTCACATCGCCGAGCATGTTTTCATTCAGGTCCGGATAGCTTGCCGCGATCGCGGTCGCGCGATGCGTGCCCCGATCATAGAGGTAATAGCTTGCGGGTGTTTTCGGTCCCACCGTTTCGACGATGAGCTTGTCGTCTGCGACATCTGCCGACACCGCATGCACCGAGAGCGCGGGAAACGCCTGCTCCAGGCCCCTTTGCAGCGCCTCGCACCTCGGATCGAAATACCGATACGCCGGCATGTCTTCGTCGATCGAATAGCCAATAATCCGTCCGGTCCATTCGTCTTCCAGAGCAGCGTCAACGTCGTGGAGCGGATCCTTGAACAGCTTCGTCTCGGAAGCGGAGGTGATGTCGACACGCGTGACGGAAATCGTTGCTTTTTTGTCGGGCGCGAGCCTGATGACGGCGCGTCCGTCCTCAGACAGTCCGGCGACGCCATCGCCCTGGTCTACGGTTCCCTTGAAAGTACCGATCGGACGCCAGGCGCCATTATCGAGAACTCTGAGCGTATTGTGCCAGAGGGGGATGTCGCGAGAATGCAGATCACGCTGGCTATCGACCCGCGCAACGATCTTCCCGTGTCCATCGAATATCCACCGAGGCGTGTACTCTGCGCTCTTCGGCTCCGGCGTGAAGAACTCGGGGCGGTCGCCGGTGCGAACGTTGATCCGGCATGGAAAGTTTGCGAACTCGGTTCCAAACGCGGCATAAATATTGTCCGGATCATCGAGATCGACATCGTCGATCCGTCCATACGCGGAGAGTCTGACCATTTTGAGATCGGTCAGCGACACCGCTGCGGCGTCCTCAAGGGGCCGCATGAGCTTGCTGGTGTCGTGCACGCCCAATGTTCGATTTTTTTTGTTGTAGACCAGTAGTACGTCGTTCTTGACCCAGCGGAATCCGTTGATGATCCAGTCTGCCGACGTGACAATCTTCGGTGATTCCGACGGCGCGTCGACCCGGTAGATCGCGACCATCGGGCGTCCGTTCATGCCCCGGATCAGCGCAAAATGCGATCCGTCCGGTGATATGGACGGTGCTTCATCCGGCAGTACGGCAAATGCCTCGAGCGGCGGCTGAGATTGTGCATGTGCAGTGCAGAGCGCGCCCCACAGCGTCGCGGCGCCCGCAAAAGCGCGCGCGATTCTTTTCATGGTCATGATCGTGTCTCCCCAGCCGCTACACGATACCAGACCGGGCCTGTCTTCAGATATCCCCAGTCCATTTATTTTTGCATTGCGAGATTCGGTAGCGATACGCCTTGTCAGTCGCGCAGAAAAATTTTGCGCTCAACGCGAGCCGTTTCATCACGCAAGGCCCGTCGGGCACTCGTTCAATCACACCTGATGAGAAGGCACGAATTGTGGTCGTCCGGCGGCGGCGACGGAGACGGTGTTGGCGGTGCAGGTTCGGTGGCCGAGGCGTTCGCGGGCGAGACCGGCGCGGGCGGCTCAGCAGGTCCGCACGGAATGAGGAAGCAGGAATCATGCTCTTCGGTGGCGGGTGCCCGCGAAGAAATTGCCGGCCCAATCGGTGTCGCAGCCACCTGCGACGGCGCCGCCGGCTGCGCGGTCGCGGCCAGGGCGCGATGTTCGTCCCGCGCGGTCGCGGCATCAGCGGCCGTCAACGTCTCTCCGGCGGCGTGGATGCGCGCGGCCATATCGGCCTCGGTGATCCGGCCGCTTTCATAGTCTCTGCTGGCTGCAGCCAAATCCTCGGTGTATCGCGAGGCGTGCGCGCTATAGGCGGTCTCGAAATTGCTCGGTGCAGATGCGCAGGCCGCGAGCGTGAGCACGCTCGTCATCAGCAGCAGACTTTGAACACGCATCGGAACAATCCCTCCCATTGCCCGGCCCGGACACGATGGCGCAGGCGCGGACGAGGCGGAAGAGGAGCACAGGATCGGGACCGATGGCTTGATTTCCGTCAATTCCACGACGGGATTGGGCCCAACAGGATCACGGCGCCGCGGTCCCCATCGCGCTCAGCCCCAGCCCCACCGTTCCCACCATGAGAAACACCACCGCGATGAGCGAGAGCACGGCCAGCAGAAACATCCGCGCGAGCGTTCCTGCAATGCTTGTGCCGTAAACGCCGCGCAGATGCACAAACAGGTGCACGGGCGCCACCATGCCCACCAGGCCGGTCACGCCGCTGAGCGGCCCGATCTCCATCAATGTGGTGAGCGTGAACAGCAACCCCATGAACGAGAGCGAGTGCATCGAGAAAATCGCGTGATCGAACAGAACGAAGCGGCGATCGCGGACGAACAGCAACCCCAGCAGCAGCGTGGCGAATGGCAGGAAGACGATCGGAATCTCGTGCAGCCAGCTCACGAACGCCGCGCCGAACTCGCGTTGATGGTTGACCGCATAGGCCAGACGCGGATTGAGCCATGCGACGAATGTGCGGGACAGAACATCCGGGCCTGCCTGCAGAGTGGGAACCTGCTCGGCGGTGTGGTCCGGCTTGTACCAGGGAAAATGGCTCGGATGCACCAGGTCTCTGAAGCTGCCGGCAAAGAAGAACATGACGACGATGACGAGGAACATGCGCAAAGGCGCGGTCTGCGACGCCCGGCGGCCTGCGAGATAGTCGCGCGTGAGCGTTGCGGGCCTGAGGATGAGTGTCGGGATGGTGTGCAGCAGCCGCCCGTCCACATCCGACAGATGCTCGAACGCTTCCCGCAGCAATACACCGATCGATTTCTGGAAATCCTCCGCCATCTGGCCGCAGGCGCAGCAATAGGGTCCGTCGAGCAAGGCTCCGCAATTGGCGCAAGGCGCGCCCGCCCTGGCAGGATTTTCGGCACGCCACTGCCGGCGGATCAATTCGCCCGGCGACGCGGCATAGGGCGTTGAATCCGGAAGCATGACCGGGGGCGCGGTTTCTGGCGGCGGCAATTCGGGGATCACGGGTGTCTCGGTCAATCTCTGAGCCGCTTGCGGCCTTTCCTGATGGTGCCACGAAGAGATTATTTCCGATACTCTCAGCGCGCGCGGTAGTGCGGCGCGCCCCAGCCACTTCGGCGCGCATCGTGGCGTATGGAGGCCTCTGCATGGCTGCAAATACTGATTTCAAGGCTGGGTGCATCGCAAGAGCCTGCATCGCCGCGTGGCTGCTCGCGATCGCAACGCCTGCCTTCGTCCACGCGCAAAGCGCCGCAGCATCCACGAGCAATGTCTGTTCGGGCACGCCGCCCACGGGAAGCGCTCCATCGGCGGGTGGCGTGGCGACAGCTCCGCTGATCGTCAACGCCGTAAGTCATGTCGCCATCATGGAGTATGAGGCGTGGTTCGGGCCGGACACGGGTATTGCGCCACAAACTGCCGTGACCACCTGTCTGCAAAGCAAGGACATGAAAGCCGTGGGTGGCGGCTATGACAGCACCGATCCCGCCGTGATCGTCACGCACATCCATTGGCTGGAGCAGATGGGGCTTGATGCGGTGACGCTCGATCTGACGAACAATGTCAGCTGTATTTTCGATGGCGACGATCCCGCGATCATAAAGGCTGTCTGTCCCGACCCGCGGTTCCGCGCCCAGCAGGTGCGCATCCGGCGCAATGACAGCCATCTCTATTCCGCCTGGACCCGATCAGGAACGCGCCTGAAGATCATCCCTCTTCTCGGCGGCTTCGATCGTTACGCGCTGACCCCGGACCCTTATGACCCGCGGCACAGGTCGGCGCTCGAGAAGGAAGCGGACTGGTTCGGTGCACTGATGAAGGACAATCCGGCGCTCAGCGTGATCTATCGGGGCAAGCCCCTCATGCTGGTCTATCTCGGAACGCCGATCGACCCGCACCGCGAAGACAGAATCGTGAGGATGCTACAGGAGACGGGCCTCGACAGCCGACTCACGGTGAAGCTGATCGGCGGTTATCTCGACAGTCAGCCGGCCTTCTGGGCGGATCCGAACCGGATTCCGGACGGGCCCATCGCAATCGCGCCGCGTTACCGATTCTGGAGCATCGTCGACCGGCTGAACTTCTGGGGAGCGCCGCCTGCGCCCTATTACCCGACCTACAACAGGATCGGCGCGCGCATCGAAAACATGACCGCGTCGCTCGCCACCGCGGGACAGACGGGCTGGTACTGCGAAGCCGCGAGCGTCTATTGCAGCGACGCCGCGCATCGCTATTGCGGCGAAGGCTATCAGAACGGTTGCGATCCCGCAGTGTACGGGACGCTTGCCGAGTTCATGAGCTATGCGCGGGCGCTGAAGCCGGAGTTTCTGATCCTGAATCAGTTCAACGAATTCGCAACGCCAGACGAAGGGAACGACTCCAACAGCAATGACGACACCGAGCCGACAAAGCAATGGAGTTATTCAGGCCTGCGGGCGGTCATCGCCGAAATGCGCGCGTACCGCAAATCGGTTTTCGCGCCATCGCCCTGAGCTTGTGTCGAAAGCTGCATCCGGCGCTCCATCCAGTCGATCGCGCGCGCCACGACACGATCGCCGTGTTGCCAGTGCAGCAGAAGATGTGGGCCGCCTTCGAACGTCGCCCATTCCTTCGGGCCGGCAAAACGGCGATAAAGCTGCTTCATGCAGCCGATGCGCACGAAATCGTCCTTCGTTCCGGCCATGGTCAGTGTGGGGACATGCACCGCTGGCGCCTCATCGACGGCGTCCTGCGCAAGACCGCCGAGCCCGAACATCAGGTTGGGCCGGACCATTCTGAGGATCAACGGATCCACCAACAGGCGGATGGCGGCGGCCGCCGTCAACTCCCGGCCGCTGAGGCGTTCGCAAACCACCGCGCCGACGGGCGCAGTCCACCGCAAGGCCCTGAGCAGCGCGGCGACGATCGTGCGGCGGATCATGCCTGCCAGGGCACCGGGCGCGGCCAGAACCAAACCCGCGACATTCAGGCCCGGATACTGTGCAGTGGCGAGCACGGCGACCGCGGCGCCCATGCTTTCGCCGATGACGAACAGCGGCAGGGATTCTCCGTACCGTCCGCGCAGGAAGGCCGCCACTTCCGCAACGTCGCGTACCATCCGGGCTTTCCCGCGCCAGCGGCCCCGCGAAACGGTGCCGCCGAACCCGCGCTGGTCGAAGGCGATCGCGGTGTAGCCCCGCTGCGCAAGGTGAGGGCCCATCTCGTCGAACGCGGCGGAATAATCGAATGCGCCGTGGAGCAGCACCACCAATGCGCGCGTGTTGCCTTCTGCGGCCCAGAGACGATAGGGAATGCGCGCGCGATCGCAGGCTTCCAGGCTGCCGCAGCGAAGGCGCGATGTCGGGTCCTGCGCCGCGAGAGACCAGCGCCTGTCGGCAAGCGACGGTCTTTGCCTGCCGCCGGGCGCCTTCCAGTTGATGCCGATACGAAATACAGCGCCCATCGCGCCTGTCACCCCCCCGTTTTGCGGCTGATGCCTTCGCGCGGACGCGCGCGGGCTAATGGCCTTTCGTCTGGCCGCCCATTGAGCCGAAGACAACCTGCCGGCTGACGTCATCGGATATCTCGACGCCCCAGATATTGTCGTTCGCGGCCAGCGACTGGCCGCGGGCGACCGCCGCGTCGAGCGAACGGAATTCCTCTTCCTGGGGAGACGTTCCTTTGCAATAGCGGAGATAGAATCGCACGGCTGCGCCTTATCCTTTGCTGTATCGGCCCATTAACGCGGGCCGTCGCCGCAGGTTCCCAGTGCCATTCGCGTGGCCTGGCATGACTTTGTACTTCGCGCGCTGGCGGCTTTGCGGTTTACTCCCGGCAGGCAACTCCCCACGCGTCCGGCATGGCTACCACAGAGACCGTTCGCCGTATTGCAGCCTCGCTGCCGGGGGCGGAAGACCGCTCGACGCCCGCATCATTGAGCTTTGTCGTGCGCGGCAGGGGCTTTGCGTGGAGTTGGCAGGAACGCGTCGAGCCCAAGCGGCCAAGACGGCCGCGTCTCGACGTGCTCGTCATCCGTTGCCCGCCTGAAGAGAAGGATGCGATCCTTTTTTCGGATCCGGAAAAGTTCTTCACCGAAGATCACTATCGCGGTTTCCCCGCCGTGCTTGTGCGCCTCAGGACCATGCGTGAAAAAGAGCTGCGTGCGCGTCTCATTGCGGCGTGGCGGTGCATTGCGCCGCGCAGCCTGGTCAAACGGATGGACGCGAAATAGCAGGTCCCCTACAAGAGGTTTCAAGCGGGGAATGTCCGCTGGAGGCGGGATCGCAGATGTCGAAAGGCGTACCGACCAACGTCGACGCGGACGAAGGCTGGAGCCTGCCTGCGTGGACCTATGCCGATCCTGATTTCTTCGCCGCCGAGATGGAGCGTGTGATCCGGCCTTCCTGGCAGGTCGTCTGTCACGAAAGCGATGTGGCGCAATCGGGCGACTGGCACACGCTCGATTACGCGGGCGAAAGCATTGTGGTCATACGCGGCAGCGACGCGCGCCTTCGTGCCTTTACCAATGTGTGTCGCCATCGCGGCTCGCGCCTGCTCGACGGCGCGTCGGGATGCGCGCGCATGCTGGTGTGCCCCTATCACGCCTGGACATACAACCTCGACGGATCCTTGCGCGGGATTCCACTGCGTGAGACCTATGGGCCGCTCGATGTGGCGAAGCTCGGGCTTGCGCCCGTCGAGCTCGAGCTGTTTCAGGGCTTCATCTTCGTGCGCCTGCAGGGCGGCGGAGCGTCCGTCGCCGAGATGATGGCGCCCTACACGGATGAGATCGCACAGTATCGCTTCGTGGAATTGCGCGCGCAGGGGCGCGTGACGCTGAGGCCGCGCAAGGTGAACTGGAAGAATGTCGGCGACAATTACTCCGACGGGCTGCATATCGCGGTCGCCCATCCGGCCTTGAAGCGCCTGATGGAAGACGGCTACGGCGTCGAAGCGAAAGTCTATGTCGACAGGATGTGGGGCCCCATCGTCGCACGTCCTTCAGAAAACCTATCCGAGCGTGCCTACCAGCATTTCCTGCCGGCTGTTCCACATCTGCCGCCTGGGAGACAGCGGCTGTGGACCTATTTCAAGCTCTGGCCGAACATCGCGTTCGACATCTATCCCGACCAGATCGATTTCATGCAGTGGCTTCCCGTCTCGCCCACCGAGACGCTGATTCGCGAGATCGCCTATGTCATCCCCGACGACCGGCGCGAGATGAAGGCGGCGCGCTATCTTAACTGGCGAATCAACCGGCAGGTGAATGCAGAAGACACGAAGCTGATCAGCCGCGTCCAGAGCGGCATGGCCTCGCAAAGCTTCTCCGTCGGTCCGCTCAGCGAGAACGAAGTCGCGCTGCGCAATTTCTGCCGCAGGATGCGCGCGCTGATCCCGGAAGCGCGGCAGCGGAGCGCTCCGGCGGCCGGATGGAGCAGGCGGTAAGACACTGCGGACAAATGTGTGTTCTGTCTCGCCTCAGTGCTGCGACAGGCTCAGCACGTTGCCGTCAGGATCCAGGAACCATGCGACCTTGGCGGTGCTGCCGGGGGGCGTCCAGATGCCGAGCGCGTCCTGGCCCATGCCTTCATAGACATTGAACGTCACGCCTTTCGTTGTCAGCGCACGCACCGCCGCTTCGACATCGGGCACGCTCCAGCCCAGAACTGTGAAGGGTTGCGGGTTGAAAGTCTTTACCTCCGAGAGTCTGAGCATCGTGCCGTTGAGGTCGAAGACGACGGCGAAATTGTCTTCGCTCACGATCCTGAAGCCGAGGACGGTTTCGAAAAAGGCCTTCGCCCTGGCGCGGTCGCGCGTGGCGAGAAAGGTGCCCACACTGGCGGACGCGGGAAAGTCGTTGCTCATGGGCGCGATGTTTTCGCAAAGCGCGTGCTGTCGCAAGATGCGCAATGCGTCATATAATACGGTTTATGCGACAGAGCTTCGATCCCGGTCCAGGCGTGTCGGTCTCTTCCCTCGCCTGGGAATATCCGCCCGGCTGGAACGTGCCGGAGCATGCCCATGTCAGCGATCAGCTGATCTACGGCACGCGCGGCGTGATGGAAGTGGCGGCCGCCGGCAGCCTGTGGCTCATTCCGCCGCAATTCGCAGTGTGGATTCCGGCGCATGTGCGCCACGCGATCCGCATGCCGGGCGCGGTCTCCATGCGCACGCTTTACCTGCGGCCAGGGCTTGCGCGCGACAAGACCTGTGCGGTTCTGCATGTGAGCGCGCTGTTGCGAGAGCTGATCTTGGAGGCGGTGCGCATGGGCGATCTCAGGACGCGCAATGCCGGCCATGCCGCGTTCCGCGATGTGATCATCGCCCAGATTTCCCGGGCTTCGCCCGTGCCCACGATGCTGTCGATGCCCAGTGATCTCCGCGCGCGTGCCATCGCCGATGCTGTCATCGCTGAGCCGAAGCTCCCGCTTGCAGCGCAGTGCCGCAAGGCCGGTGTGAGCCTGCGCACGCTGCAGCGCATCTTTCGCCGCGAAGTGGGAACCGATTTCGACACCTGGCGCCGGCAGGCGCGGCTGATGAAAGCCGTGGAGCTTCTCGCTTCGGGCCGCAGCATCAAAGAAGTGGCGTTCGCCGTCGGCTACCGGCAGGCATCGACCTTTGTCGCCATGTTCCGCCGCAGCCTCGGCGTCACACCCAAGGTCTGGATGTCGGCGTTCCAAAAGGCTGTGTGAAGGGGATAGCAGCCTGACGCCGCGTCCGGCCCCGGCCGCGCCGAATGACAGCGCGGCCGGGATCGATGACGCATCTAGGGCAATATGCTGAATACCGTCCCCAGATTGGCGGCGCCGCCTTCGGCGGTTGTG
>Ga0302324_100021928_pt1 | contig 12438 bp, 12 predicted proteins | sample Palsa_T0_1_FD_201949 | JGI IMG/M metagenome (GOLD analysis project Ga0302324, IMG submission 201949) | Peat permafrost microbial communities from Stordalen Mire near Abisko, Sweden - Palsa_T0_1 | ecosystem: Environmental > Terrestrial > Soil > Palsa > Peat permafrost | place: Sweden: Abisko...
GAACCGCAAATTCGATATCCGTTACCTTCCGCAGGACTAGCGGCGAGGGCACGGCCTATGTCGCGGCATCCGGGTCGCCGGCGAGATATTGCAGCGAGGATTGGGCGTCCGTGAGGATTTTCTTGATGTTCGGCTCGTCGTCCGGGACGTGTTTCAGGCACTCGGTCAGGGCCGCGGCCAACTCCGTATGGGCAGTTTTTCCGATCGCATTGACGGAATTCCTGAGCGCTACGGCGGCGTGATACATAACAAACCGCGTGCCCTTGTCGAATGTCTCTGCAAGCCACGGAATGTAGCTCTTATCGGGGATGACTTGGAGAAAGGCGATCGCCGCCAGTTTTTCTCCATCACTCATGCCGGCCACAAGATCTGGAAGTATTCCGTACGCCTGCTTGGCGAGCCCCTGCATACGAAGGACAATGTTGTCCAACTTCCTGGTGCGGTCGCGTCCAGGCTGCAAGGATGACCGGGTGACGTTGTACTCGGTCGCGAGAGCCATCACCTGTTGTTTGAGCTGATCGGGCGAGACACGAGACGCAACCAGGTCGATTTTTTGTATCGCTTCGATGTTGGCCGTGCTTGCGCCGTCGCCTGTCCCCGTGCTGGTACCGGTATCGGTCGCCATAAGGGCCTCGCGCAACTGATCAGCCGGTGAGAGAGCCCGGGTGAAGGCTCCCGTCAGGAAAAGGCGTGTCAGCAAATAACCCAGCAGGAAGCCGCATACGAGAAAAAGAACTATCAACGCCAGGACAACGCTCTCTCCGCCTTGCACATCCGTGCCGAGCGCGTGGCTGAAATAGCCGCCCAGGCCCTGAAAATATCCTGGCATTTTTCGCAGATTGACCAGCCCCATGCCCACGATGATTTTCGTGAGCCAATCGGAGATTTGTTCGAGGTTCGTATTGACATCGAACTCAGCCTGAGATGCTTGAGCCGCAGCCGCCTGCTTACTCGCGTGGCCTTCTCCTTCCTTGCCTGACGGGCCTGGCGCCGGCGGCTTACTTCCGGTCTGGGCTCGCGGAATGCCGAACAGGAATCCAATCAACGCGCCGGTCAACAACGATCCGCACGCGATCAGAGTGCCCGCTCCGAGTACCTGAAACAGGCCTTCGACGGGACCCTTCGGCACGACTGACCGGATAGAGAACAGGACGAGACCGGCCATTCCGACGTAGGAGAACGTGAGAACGGTGTCGCGGGTCCAGCGAGTGTCTCTGTCCTGTTTGGTCTCGCCGCCGTCCTTTGAGCGGAACATCGCCGGCGAGCCATCCGAGAAGAACCACCAGCCCAGAAGCGCCAGAGCGGCTCCAGCCCCTGCCAGCAAGACGAACTGACGGGGCGGACCATCCGGTGTTACGCTCGCGACTCCCGCGACGATTAAACCGGCGGCCGTCATCCAGCAGAGCATCAGCGGCCACTGAAATTGAGTTTCCCCGCCGGAGGCTGCGCCGATGAGCCGCGTGGCGACGATCGCGACGAACAGCCCGCCTCCCACCAGATAGACGGCGGTTCGCCACGGCCCCGGCTGCGCGACCTGGACCGCGGCCAAGATCAGAAGAATCGCGGCGATGAGGTGCGAAAGCGCAAGAATTGTCGTGCGTACGCGCGGCGACATAATCTGAGTTGGGAAGATTTTATCACCGAAAACAGTGCTGTCGAGCTATCTCTTTTCACGGAATCCTGATGTAGGCTTGGCAGAGTGCCCAGTGAGCCAAGAATCCGTGAGATCCGAGCCTACGGACTGCGTGGAAAGACGCCGGAAGGCGGTTGGTCGCACGAATTAAAGCCCGAGGATTGTGTCCACACGCTGATCGCCATCCTGACCACGGAAGGCATTACGGGCTGGGGCAGCGTGTTCACTAATGATGCCTTAGTGAATTCCGCGCTTGCCGTGTTGCGCCCTCTCTACGAAGGCGAGAATGCGCTGGAGCCTGAACGGGTCAGCGAGAAACTGCATCAGAACACTTTCTGGCAGGGCCGCGGCGGTTCGATCACGCACACCATTAGCGGCATCGATATTGCTCTGTGGGACATTCTCGGCAAAGCCAGCGGGCAGCCGGTTGGCCGTCTGCTGGGCGGCCGTTATCGCGATCGCGTGCGGCCCTACGCCTCGCTGCTGATGCGCGAACCGGAGCGCATGGCGGACGAGCTGCTGCCTGTGAAAGCACAGGGATTTCGGGCTTTCAAAATCGGATGGGGACCGTTCGGCAAAAAGAGTTCCGCGCGGGATGAAGCCATCGTTCGGGCCGCTCGCGAGGCCGTCGGACTGGAATCGATGCTGATGGTGGACGCCGGAGCGAGCGACGCGTTCTGGCCTCAGGGTTACAAATGGGCTTTGCGTACGGCGGAAATGTTGTGCGACTACGATGTCGCCTGGTTTGAGGAGCCGCTGGTCCCCGATGCCCTGGAGGATTTCGTGGCGTTGCGGCGCGCGGCCATGGTTCCGATTGCCGGGGGAGAAGTATTGACCCGCCGGCAGAGCTTTCGGCCCTGGCTCGAAGCTGGCGCATTCGACATCGTGCAGCCGGATGTAACGAAAGTAGGCGGTTTGAGCGAGCAGAGGCAAATCGCGTGGTTGGCGCGGGAGCACGGTGTCCGCTTCATTCCGCACGGTTGGAATACCGCGGTTGGGCTGGCTTCGGATTTGCAGATCGCCTCGGCGTTCGCGGATACGAATTTGGTGGAGTATCTCACCGGCTCTCCCTTCATCGATGAAGTCGCGGCAGGTGGTTGGCATCTGGATTCGGAGGGCATGCTGCCGATTCCGGATAAGCCGGGACTGGGTATCGAGATCGACCTGGATGCGCTAACTCGTTTTTCCGGCGCCGGTTTTCTGGGCGATCTTTAGGGGCCGGGTCCAGATCAGATAAAAAGGTATGCCCGCCGCAGTGATCAAGAGCGCGGCAAACGAAGGTCCAGGCCGGCCGAATACAGCATCCGCGATGAACCATGCCGAGGCGGCAAGGAATAGCCAGAGCGTCGCCGGGTAGCCCCACATCCGATAAGGCCTGTGCGCATCGGGGCGCTTGCGGCGCAACACCGCCACGGCGTTTACGGTGAGCACGTAGAAGAGCCACGCCGAAAGGATGGTGTATGAAGATAGGGCTTCAAACGAACCGCTGAACAGCAGAACCAGGCTCCAGGCGCACTGCACGGCGATGGCGAATGAAGGCGTTTTGAAACTAGGGTGAATGTGGCCGAAGCGCGCAAAGAAGAGCCCATCGCGCGCCTGTGCGAAGGGGATTCGCGCTCCGGTCATGATGTTCCCGTTGATCGCGCCAACGATCGAACACAGCACCAGCGCGGAGAGAAGGCGGGCTCCCGCGGCGCCCGTAATTCTTTCCATCACGGTGGCTCCCACACGGCCGGTGGCCGCGATTTCAGGAACTGTGAGCACGTGCATATAGGCAAGGTTCGCGCCCAGATAAAGGAACATCACGATCAGCATTCCGATCACGAGCGACCGCGGAATGTTTCGCTCCGGATGCTTGACCTCGCCCGCGACGAAACTCACAAAGCTCCAGCCGTTGTATGCCATCAGGCAAGCGGACACGGCGATTCCGATTCCGTGATAGCTGAACTCGACCGGCTGCGCCGCGCCACCGGCATTCGGATGGGCGAAGAGGGCGGCGACAATCAGCAGAACCAGGCCGGCGATTTTTAGAGTGCCGAAGATGCGCTGCGTCCAAGCGCCTTCGCGAACGCCGATATAGTTAATGCTGGAGAGGACAAGGATCAACGCCGCTGACGCCAGATTCGCGTTCAGCGGCGTCAACGTGAAGAACTGGCCGAGGTAGATCGAGAAGCCTCGGGCCAGGAAGGCGATTGCGCCGGGGACCGCGGCGAATACAAACACCCAGGCGCTCAAGAATGCGCAGGCCGGTCCATAGGCCTCGCGGAGAAAAACGTACTGCCCTCCCGTGGCCGGCATCATCGCACCTAGTTCGGCGTAGGCGAATGCGCCGAGCAGCGAGACAATGCCTGTCGCGATCCAGATGGCCATGATCGCCCGCTCGCTGGGAACGTTTCGGGCAATCAGGCTCGGCAGCAGAAAGATGCCGGACCCAATGACGACGCCCACCACGATAAGCGTGGCGTCGATGAAATTGAGCTTGCGCGGAAGTTGTTCCAAGTGAACCTAATGGATCGGCACGGCGTTCTTCTTGACGTAGTCTTCCAGGGTGGTGGGCATGCCGATAGCAGCCGCGTTTGGACCCATGTAGTGAAATGCTTCTGCGTATTCGACGCCGATCGTCTTCCCGAGAGCGCGATTCGGCGCCAGGACGAACTCGCGAATGTAATTGCGGTCGGCGGTACGATCGTCGCCTTCAAGCAAGGGCAGCTTCTTCCCTTCACGCGCGAGCTGAGCGCGCAACTCTGAGCCGTGGTGGCCGCCGGGACCCTTGGCTACGTTGCAAAGATTGGCGTCGATCTTCTTATCGATAGTGGACGTGATGTCCACAACGCGTGTGACCTCCGGGCGGCGCGCATAGTAGTACTTGTCGGTCACCGCGTGCGCGGCGAACCCGGCATCGATCTGCTCGGGATAATCGTGAACGCGTCCCGCCATCCACGAAGCGGCCTCGACGCAGTGGCCCAGCACATAGTGGTCGGGATTTTCCTCGTCGTGAGCCCAGGGGTCGTAGCAGAACACGGTGTCGAGCTTGAGGTAACGGATCAGAAAGATGAGCCGGCAAATCAACTCATTGCGCGAAATGTCGCTCATCCGGTGGTTGTTGTAGTTGAGGCCGAAGTGTTTCTTCAGGCCGAGTACGCGGGTCTGCTCATCCACCTCGCGCTCGTTACGCAGAACGTTTTCTCCCACGGTGCCGGGTTGGCCCACGTCGTCGCCCATATCGTCGTTGGTGGCGCGGATCATGTAGCCGGTGTACCCTTCATGGATCAGCTTGGCGACCGTGCCGGCGCACAGGAGCGCGATGTCGTCCGAGTGCGGCTGAATGGCGGCCAGCACCTTCCCGGCGTGGGGGTTTCCAGCGCGCTCGATGAATGGTGGCGAGGTGGTCCATTGGGCGCGAAGCGGACTTGCGCCGATCAGCGTGACGCCCGCGAGCATGCGATGGAAGAACTCACGTCTTTGCATATCAGGTGGAGAAGAGTATATCCACATGCGACGCGAGGTTCAATGCTCGCTCCGCCATTCACGAGCGAGTCATCGGCGGTCTCACCCCGCCAGAGCCGCCACGCATCCGATCGAAATCAGCAGGCCTTTCGGGAGCGGAACCTGCATGGTCATGCGCGCCGGCGGATTCACGGGAAAGTGCTCGGCAAACGCCGCATTCACCGCAGGAAAATTCGCGATATCGCTGACGAGGACAGTCGTGTTCACAACGAGCTCCATTCCGCTTCCACCCGCGATCAATACTGAGTCCAGATTCCGGAAGACCTGCCGCAACTGAATCGCGAAATCGGGCCCGGCAGCCTCGCCCGTCGCGGGGTCGACCCCCGGTTGACCCGAAACAAATAGCAGGCCGCCCGCCCGAACCGCCTGCGAATAAGGGCCGATCGCTTTCAGCCCGGGAACCTCAACAATCTCTTTTTGAGTCATCTGTTGAGCTTAGTGGTTGTACCTCGTTCTTGAAATGCCAAACTGGCATCTCAAGGCTGGCGAGCACTCAATATGATATTGTGTACGCAGGGTACGCAGCATATGGAAACTGAAAAGATTGGAATGCGGGAGTTCCGTGAGAACCTTGCGGGGTACTTAGAGAGCGGAAAATCGCTAGCCATCACGCGGCACGGCGAGACGCTCGGCTTCTTTATTCCGGCACAGAAGCGAAGCCGCAAAGCGGAGGTCGAAGCGATGCGCGCCGCAGCGAAGGAACTCGACGCCATGATTGCCACTTGGGGCGCGTCCGAGGACGAACTAATGCGGGAGTACAGCGAAATCCGCCGCGCCAGCCGCGAGAAGAAGCGTACCTCGAAATAGTTGGCATGGAGGGCAGATCCCCTTGTGCTTGACGCCAACATTTTGATTCGAGCGGTGCTCGGCCAGCGGGTTCGCCGTATTCTCGAAGCCCATGCCGGTACCACTTCGTTCTTCGTTCCTGAGACTGCGTATGCGGAAGCGGAGGAGCACCTGACCGCTCTGACCGTGAAGCGCGGCGGAGATCCCGAAAAGGCCATGGCCGCCTTGAAGGCCATGGCCGCCCTCGCCACGATAGTGACCATGACCTCTATGGTGAGTTCGAAGCCGAAGCGCTCAAGAGACTCTGCGGGCGCGATCCGGAGGATTGGCCGGTATTAGCCGCGGCGATGGCTCTCGGTTGCCCGATCTGGACGGAAGACACGGACTTCTTTGGATGTGGCGTCGCCACCTGGACGTCCGGCAGCATCAATATCTATCTTGCGCAGTAGCGCCGCAGGCACTCTGAGCCCGCGCGTAGCAGAATAGAGCGTGGGTCGAATCCGTGTCCTTTCCGATAACGTTGCCAATAAGATAGCCGCCGGCGAGGTGGTCGAGCGCCCTGCCTCCGTCGTGAAAGAGCTTCTTGAGAACTCGCTCGACGCCGGTTCCACGCGCATCCGCGTCGATATCGAAAATGGCGGACGCCGCCTCATACGAATCACTGATGACGGCGCCGGCATGCTTCGTGACGACGCCCTGCTCGCCTTCGAACGTCACGCCACAAGCAAGCTGCACGATGTGAAGGATCTGCTCTCCATCTCGACTCTTGGTTTCCGCGGCGAAGCTCTGCCCTCGATCGCCTCCGTCTCGCGGCTCTTACTGGAAACTCGCGCCGAAGATGAAACAACTGGTAGCCGCGTCGAAATCGCAGGCGGCAAAATGCTCAGCGTCGAGGAAATTGCAACAGCTCGCGGCACCGTCATCACCGTGCGAGATCTGTTCTTCAACGTGCCCGCACGCAAGAAGTTTCTGCGCTCGGAGCAAACGGAACTGGCGCACATCGCGTCCCTGGTTACGCACTACAGTCTCGCGCATCCGGATAAAACCTTCGAGTTGACCAACGGCCCTACCGAGCTTCTGCACGTGACTCCGGTTCCTACGCTCCGCGAGCGGGTCTTTCAGGTTTTCGGCAGCGAAATTCTGTCTGAACTGATCGACCTCGGCACGCGCGAACGCGAAATGATTCTTCCGGAAGAGGACACGCGCCGATTCCGGGTCAGTGGCTTCGTTTCGCGCCCGCAAGTGCAGAAGAACAATCGCAACTCCATCTACATCTTCGTTAACGGACGCCTCATTCGCGACCGCCTCATGCTCCACGCAATCTCGGCGGCCTATTACAACTTGATGCCCGCGGCCTGCTTCCCTTTCGCGCTGATTTTTGTCGATTGCGATTCTGAGGAAGTCGACGTCAACGTGCATCCCTCGAAGACGGAGGTCCGCTTCCGCCATCAAACATTCGTTCACGATTTCGTGCGGGATATGATTCGCGCGCAGTTGATGGAATCTCGGCCTGCGCCCGCATTTGCCGTAACTCCCGTTCCTCAACCAGCCGCCCAACTGCCTTATTCCGAGTTCAGCCAGATGATCGAGAACGAACATGCTCCGGAACCCAGTGCGATGCCCGCACCGGCGCCGATGCCCAGGCTCGATTTCGACGCGCCTCCCATGCCGTCACCGCCTGTGCTGCCCGCGGCCTCACGCCTGCGCGTACCGGACACTCATGCCGGCTTCCCGATCGATTCCATCCCCGCCACTACTCTCGCCAGTCTGACCGATCTGCGCCCACTCGGACAGATCCACGAAAGCTTCATCATCGCTGCGGGCCGCGACGGCCTATGGATCATCGATCAGCACGTAGCCCACGAACGCATTCTGTTCGAGAAGGTCCTCAAGCAGCGCGCCTCGGGCCGCACAGAGGTACAACGCCTGCTCATGCCTCTGGTCATCGCACTCACGCCGGAGCAGCAGATCGAATATGCGCGCATCGCCGAGGAACTCGACGCGACAGGCTTTGAGACCGAGCCCTTCGGACACCGCACCATCGCCGTCAAAGCCGCGCCCGCCGCCATTTCGCCTGCCGACCTGGAGCGCGTCATCTTCGAAATCCTCGAAATCGCCGAGACCGAGTTGCGCAAAGTCTCCCTCGAAGACCTGCGTCGCGGCATCGCGGCGTCCATCGCCTGCCGCGCCGCCATCAAGATCAACACCCGCCTCGACCACGCCAAGATGGAATGGCTCTTGCGCGAACTTTCCGCCACTGACTATCCGATGGCCTGTCCGCACGGACGGCCCATCGCCCTGCAATACAGCACCCGTGAGATTCTGAAAGCCTTCCACAGGATATAAAGTAGAACCCATGTCCGATTCCAAACCGCTTCGCAGAGGATTCCTCGCCGGCGCAGCCGGATTCGCCGCCGCTCCGCTCAAAGCTCAGGCGGCGACCCCAATCCACCTGCCCGATTACGCTCTCGCACAGGATTACCATTCCCTCAAGCAATCGAGTTACGACCGCACCGGCGGCAATGCCGATAGCTGGCCCATCGCGCCTGGCGCAACGAAAGAGATCTTCGCCGCCGACGGACCCGGTGTCATCACCCACATCTGGTGCACCATTTCCGCGCAGAGCGCCAACCACCTGAAAGAGATCGTCATGCGCATTTATTGGGACGCCAATGCCAAGCCCAGCGTCGAAGTGCCCGTCGGCGATTTCTTCGGCCTCAACCTCGGCCAGTACAACGTCTATCAGTCGGCCTTCCTCAACTGTTCCTCGGTTAAGGCGCTCAACTGCTATTTCGCCATGCCGTTTCGCAAGTCGGCGCGCATCACCGTCACGAACGAAGCCACCACGCCCGTTGGCGCTTATTACTCGAACATCGATTACCAGCTGGTTCCGTCGCTTCCCGATCGCAGTCTGTATTTCCACGCGCAATACCGCCAGGCCACGCCCAACCCTGCCATCAAAGCGCCGGATCATAAAAATCTCGACGGCCACGATAACTACGTCTATTGCGAAGCGCGCGGACGCGGGCACCTTATGGGAGTCACCCTGGGCGTCCTGCAGAATAGCGACCGATGGATGGGCGAAGGCGACGACATGATCTTTGTCGACGATGAATCCAAACCCGTCATCACCGGCACCGGCTCCGAAGACTATTTCTGCGGCGCGTGGGATTTCGGGGGCCGTGACGGATCCGTCCAATTCGCTCACCTATATAACGGCGCACACTTGATGGTGAACTCCGAACGCACCGGCGGCAGATACTGCCTCTATCGCTGGCACGCCGATAACCCCGTTACGTTCACCAAATATCTGAAGCACACCATGGAACATGGCCACGCGAACGACCGCGCCGATTGCTTTTATTCGGTCGGCTATTGGTACCAGACCGAGCCCTATACAAATTTCCCCCCTCTACCCGCCGCGGCTGAACGCATCCCGGCGTTAAAGATGGCATGATAAATTCGACCTCAAGGAGAATCAAGTGAAAGTTGGCGTATTTACCGCGTTGTTGGGCCAGTTACCGCTCGACGATGTTTTGACGAAGCTGAAGAGCAACGGCATCACAACCGTGGAATTAGGAACGGGGAACTACCCGGGTGACCCCCACTGCAAATTGTCGATGCTGGACAACGCGAAGGAGCTGAAGTCTTTTAAGACCAAGCTGGAGGACAACGGCATTACCATCAGCGCGCTCAGCTGCCATGGCAATCCGCTGCATCCCAATCCCGCGGTGGCCAGGGCTTATCAGGATGTGAATCAAAAGACCATCCGCCTGGCCGAGAAGCTCGGCGTTCCCGTAGTCATCGATTTCTCCGGATGTCCGGGCGACCACAAGGACGCCAAGTTCCCCAACTGGGTCACCTGCCCGTGGCCGCCCGAATATCTGGAAGTGCTCGCGTGGCAATGGGAGAAATGCGCAGTTCCGTTCTGGACCAAGCGCGCAAAATTTGCGGAAGACCACGGCGTCAAAATCGCCATCGAAATGCATCCCGGCTTCCTTGCTTACAGCCCGGAGACCATGCTCAAACTCCGCGCCATCGGCGGGAAGTCGATCGGTTGCAACTACGATCCGAGCCACATGTTCTGGCAGGGCATCGACCCCATCGCCGCCATACGCATCCTCGGAGACGCCATCTTCCATGTCCACGCCAAGGACACTCAGATCTACGATCGCAACCTGCCCATGACCGGCGTGCTCGATACCAAGAAGTACACGGATGAAGCGCATCGCGCCTGGATCTTCCGTACGGTCGGTTACGGTCATGGCGCGGAATGGTGGAGCGAATTCATCTCGACCTTGCGTATGTTCGGTTACGACTATGTGCTCTCCATCGAGCATGAGGACAGCATCCTGTCGCCTGAGGAAGGGCTCACGAAAGCGATTAAGTTCCTCGATTCCATAGTGATCAAGGAAAGCCCAACAGCCGCCTGGTGGGTTTAACGGCCATGCAAGTGCAAGAGAAGGTTTCAAATGAAACCCCTCTTGCTCGCGGCCCTTTTGTCGTTTCCCTTGACCCTCGCCGGACAAACTTATAGCGATTCCCTGTTTGTGCCGGGGATGGATCCCGAGCATGTTACGCCGTTGACCGGGCAGGAAAACTTCATGATTCATCTGAAAAGAGCGATCGGTCCGCGGGCGCTCGCGTTCGATGCTCTGGCTGCCGGTTTGAATCAATGGAAAGACGATCCGGGTTCATGGGGCAGGGACGCGGACGGGTTTGCCAAGCGGTTTGGTTCCGAAGCGGGGCGCAATGGAGTCCGTGAAGGAATTGGCTTCGGACTGGACGCCGCGCTGCATACCGATCCACGCATCTACCGTTCCACCCATACCGGCTTCACGGGCAGATTTTTGGATGCGATCTCGCAAGTTGTGGTTGCCCGAAAGGACTCCGGCGGTCACACATTCGCCGTTTCGAATGTTGCCAGCGCTTTCGCCGCGGGTCAGATTCAGACCGTTTGGATGCCGCGAAACGATGCGCATGTGAAGGACGGCCTGGTCGATGCCGGCGTGATGTTGATGGGCGACGCGATCCGCGATGTCGCTCGCGAGTTCTGGCCGGATGTACACCGCAAGCTGCACCACGGAGAATAAGCTGTCTCATATAATGAGGCCGTGACCCTCTCTCGTAGAACTTTATTGGCCGCTCTGTCCGCGGCTCAAGTCGCTAGCGCACAACGCCAGCGCATCCCCAACTGGAAGCCCAGGCTTGGCGTCCTTGCCCAATACTCCGAATCGAATGTGGATTGGGTGAAAGCCGAAGGCTTCACCAGTATTCAGCTCCGGATAGACCCTGCTAAGGTCAATGACTCGCAGATCGCGGCCATCAAACAAAAGCTGGTTTCGTCGGGTCTGTATGTTTCCTCTCTCGCTTGCGACGGGAACCACATCGATCCCGATCCGGAGAAGCGTGACAAGCAGAACAAATATGCCCTTGCCTGTATCGAGCTATGCGGCAAGCTGGGCATCCCCAACATCGGCGGCCAATCGGGAAGGATACTCGGCAAGCCTCTGCAGGAGCAGGTCGATGAGGTAGTAAAGGTCTATACCGAGAAATATTTTCCGGCTTGCGAGAAGAACAAGGTAAGAATCTTGTGGGAGCCGTATGCCGCGCCGTCGTCGCCGAATATCGCCACGAGCCCGGTAGGTTGGGAAGCGCTGTTCAAAGCTTTCCACGATAGTCCGCATGTCGGCCTGCAGTTCGATCCGTCGCACCTGGTGTGGCAGTTCATGGACCCGGTGCAAGCTGCGCGCGATTTCGCAGACAAGATCTACGACGTCCACTTAAAGGATTGCGAAATCCTTTGGCATCTGGTTCACAGGGGCGGCATCAATCCGGTGGATAACGCGAACTGGCACCGCTGGAGAATCCCTGGCAATGGCTCGGTGGATTGGAAGGGCCTGTTCGCCGTACTCGCGGAGGCCGGTTATCAGGGCGCTATGAACATTGAAGGCGAGGATCAGTTCTACTACCCGGCTTATGACAATGGCAACTTCACCGAGCAATACAAGCGCGGCCTGATAGTGGGCCATGACTTCTTGAAGACTCTGGTTCCTCCGGTGAGCGCATAAACATGCAAGTTGAAGTAGCTTTCGGAAAGACTGGGCTGACTCTGGATTTGCCGGAGGGTTTCCACTATCGAGTGCTGGAAGCCCATGCCGCGGTTACGCTGGAAGACGCTCGGAAGGCCGTGGAACAGGCCCTCGATGCGCCGATCGGCTCCCTGCCCATCGGAGAGTTGGCGCGAGGGAAGAAGTCCGCCGCGATCTCGGTGTGCGACATCACCCGTCCCGCGCCGAACCGTCTGGTGTTGCCGCCGTTGCTGGCTCGTTTGGAAGCAGCCGGGATTGCGCGCGAGAACATCACGATCCTCATCGCGACCGGCTTACATCGTCCCGCGCCGGCTTCTGAGATTGAAGAGATCGTGGGAGCGGAGATCGCCTCGGCTTATCGAGTGGTGAATCACCACGCCAAGGAGCTTTCCGAGCACCGGTTCCTAGGCAACACCACTT
>Ga0302324_100021931_pt1 | contig 12437 bp, 10 predicted proteins | sample Palsa_T0_1_FD_201949 | JGI IMG/M metagenome (GOLD analysis project Ga0302324, IMG submission 201949) | Peat permafrost microbial communities from Stordalen Mire near Abisko, Sweden - Palsa_T0_1 | ecosystem: Environmental > Terrestrial > Soil > Palsa > Peat permafrost | place: Sweden: Abisko...
CCGGCTCACTTCGAGACGCTCCTTTCGCATCTCGGAACTGAGAATGGGATCCGCCGGCTTAGTAACCCATTGGTATTCAATCGAAGTTGCACTCTTAAGAGTCCAGGCTCGGACTTCTTTGCTCAATTGTTCAAGTCAGCGGGACGCGGTATTTCGCGATATTTCGTTTTTGACGTCAGATTCCGCGTTTCACCCAGCGGTTTGCTATTCGCCTGATTCCCACCAATCCTTCGAATTCGTGAAAATGTTTGCGGTCCCCCGTGACGGCAGCTGTGGTAGGCGAATCGCCCTGTGACCAGTGATTGAAAACAAGAAGAAAGGCACGCATGGTCCAGCGACTCCAGAACCGTCGAGCAAAAGAAGCTAGATCGTTTACCCGACCGAGCAGCCGAGCGAGTCACTTTTGCTCACTTCCTGGGTCCCTATAGAAATTGTGGGGGTTCCAAAGCATCCAGCCGTCGGAGCCGGCATCGTCGGCACCTTGGATTTGTGCGGAAATCTCATTGGGTCCGAAGACTTTGCCGCCGAACGCGTAGTCGCGAAATGCCTGCAGCCAGGGACGGAACTTTTTCGGGTTGGCGTGGGTGCGCATAATGCAGCTGTCGAGGGTCAGATGGATGGTGCTGTAGATGTCAACCGTAGTGGCCATGGGATTCTTGTGTCTCGGGATACCAAACTTAAATCCTGAGGGATAAAGCATGGGGTTGACGTAGTCGACGACGTCGACAATGGTCTCAAGCTGCTGGCCGATTCCGGTATCGTTCAGATTCCAACCCACGTAGCCGAAGATGTCGACGGAGTCGAAGACGTTATACGGAGCTAAAGCAGTATGAGCCTGACTAAGGAACTCATTGATTGCGTTGACGCGACCCTTTTCGTCGGCAGGTCCGACGAATTTCAGGGTGGCGCTCGCATCGGGAAAGCGCACATAGTCGAACTGGACTTCGTCGAAACCAGCTTTCGCAGCTTCGACAGCAATGGCTATGTTGTAGGATTTCACCTCGGCCTGATACGGGTCGGTCCAGGTGAGCCCTTCGCGGTCGTGAAAGAGCGCACCGTTGGCCATATGGACGGCAAGATCCGGTCGAGCCGTTCCAAGCACGGCATCTTTGAAGGTAACTATTCGAGCAATCATGTAGATGCCCCGTTCATGAGCGTTGGCGACGACTTCACTTAGAGAATGAACGAGTGTAAGCGTGCGAGCTCCTATCTTCTGCGCCAGAACGATTTCGGATGGATAAGTGATGAGGCCACGATCGCTCTTGATGTCGACCACGAGAGAATTGGCGCCTCCCTCATGAATGATCCCGAACGCAGCCTCGCGAATCGGCTTCGAGGCGATTCCGTAGACGGAAAGGTAAAGAGCGTGCGGGTTGAGGGGGATGAGGGCAAGGATATTTTCTTTTTGTCTTGCTTGAGCGGATGCGAACGTGGAGGCTCGATAACCGAGAGCTCTGGCAAGTATTGTGAGGTTGGGACTTTCGACATCAGCGGCGATCTGAAAATGACCGCTCGGGTCCCCTTTGACGACAACCGTGCCTATCGTGATGATGGAATCGGACACAGGTTGGCCGCTGTTGGCGTCGATAATTTGTCCCCTGATGGTGGTGGCAGCAACGGGAATAGTGGTGGCAAGCCAGAAAGCCGCGATAAGGAACTTTTTTTTCATTGGGGCCTGACTACTCTTTGTATGTGTTGCGGGTCGGCGACGCTTGCATCTGAACGGGAAGGAGCATCGCCGAGCATGGCGGCGAAGGCTAAGCCTTGGGCCTTGTTGGAAACGGGGATTCGGGGAACGGCAAACAGATCGCTTGTTGGCAGGGCCGCTCCGCCGGCGTAGGCAAACGACGCAGTGTAACCCGCGCGCGTTGCAGCCTGCTCCAGATCAGGATCGTAAATACCGAACGGCCACGCCATCATCGTGACGGGAGAACCTAGACGCATCTCTAGAACTGCCTTAGAGCGGACAAGCTGATTCATGACGAATTTCTCGTAGTCGGCGGGGAGCAGCTTGGTCTTCTCTTTGCGAAAGTTTGGGTGCCAATAGGTATGAGCCTGGATGTCGACGAGCCCTGAGGCTTTCATTTCTTTGAGTTGCTCCCAGGTGAGGGCATAGGAAGCGTTTGAGATGGCGGAGGGATAAACGAACAGAGTGACCGGAACGCGATATTTCAGAATCAGTGGAAATAAGGTTGTAAAGACGGAAACGTGGCCGTCATCCACAGTAATGGCGATTGTGTTTGGAGGCGCAGGGCCATGCCTCTGAACCATCGCAACCACGATCGCAAGCGGAACGACAGCGTAGCGATGGCTGGCAAGCCAGTCAAGCTGCGACAGGAACGTGGCCGTGGTGACTGTGGTCGAACCCGATCTTAGAGGATCAAAGCGATGGTAGGCGAGGACAGGAATACCTCGTTCCTCGACAATCCTCGCAGGGAGAGCAGAAGAAGCGATCAGAAGCACCATGATCGTGAGGGCGTGGAGCACAAAAAGAAACCTGAACTTCTTTGAAGGGTACCGGCGTATTCCAGGATTTACCCGCAAAGGAGCCTTTCGGTCTGAGCGAAATGTGATAAGCCGAAGGTCGTCGCACGTCAATCGAATCGGAATCGTCAACCCACCTCTCACAACGTAGTCGGCGACCGCCACCGCTAACTCCAGTTTGTCGGCTGGAATCGCGGTGACATCCACCGGTGAGTTTTCAGGATGTTCGTCGGTCGCCACCATGAGCACGCCAAAGGGACGCAAACGATCAACGATCTGCCTACCGATGCTACCCAGCCCGACGATGCACACGCAACCTTCATGAACTTCCCCTAAGTTGTGTATTAATATCGGTCACTCGGCAACCACCCCGATTGAATGAGGCTGATCCACAATCTTCAAAAGGGTACTTATTATCTGCGCTCAGAACTGTGCAGTCTTGCTCACACAGCCTGAGTCCTGAAGTCTAATGATCTCTGTTCCGCATCTCACGCTCTAATCTCTCCCCCCGCCACCTGTAAATTCCCGATCTCCATCCAATCGTCCACTTCCGGCGAGCAGCGCGATCAAGGCGCTCACGCCGGGGAATCTCCGGGCCGATGAATCAATAAGACAGTCCGATAAAGCCACGACGACGAGCTAGATGCCTCCGTCTAAGCGGGCTGACTCGGTCAGAAAAGTTGCTGATCCCATGGGTCGCGATTCTCTATTTTTCCACAAGGCGAATCGTGATTCTGCTCTTTGGTTTTTTCGATCCATGGTTTTTGTGGCGATAGCGCTACCCGGGGCAAATGCTCTTCGAGCGGATACCGCCAATGCGTCCTCCGGCGAGCGCGAAGCAGCGGTGACGCTGGCTCGCGGGGGTGATGCCCAGGGCGGTTTGCTTCTTCTGCGGTCATTACTGCTGCAACATCCCGAGGACCCTCGCCTGCTCGCGGACACTACGATCGTTGCCGGCTGGGCGGGACAAGATTCGCTTGTTCTGGAACTCTACGCCCGTAGCCGTACCCCCAAAGACGAATGTGAGGTGACCGAGGCAGCCGCGCACGCTGCCCGCGACCTGAAACAGTATGATGTTTCCCTCCAACTCTATCGCCACAGCGCCGATCTGGATCCGAACCGCTGGCAACCACGGCTGGGCCAAGCCATGGTGCTGGCTGACAAGAACGATTTCAGGCTGGCCACAGTGTTGATGGAACCTTTGCTGCGCGATCATGGCGGGGAAAAGGAGGTTGTTTTCGGCCAGGCTTACCTGTGCAACCGGCAAAGCGACTACGCCTGCGCGATTGCTATGTATCAACGCCGGCTAGCGCAGTCATCGGACGAGCTCGAGACTCGATGCCAGCTCGCCCAGGCACTCTCCATGTTGGGTGGCGCAACCTACGCGCTCCAGTTATGTACTCATCCCGACGCCGGCATGGACGAGCGTTTGCAAGCTGCAGCCGCAGCGGAGCAGGTCCGCTGGGGTGAAGGCTACGCCCCCACTCGTAAGCAGAATGAGGCGGAGAGTGAGCAGGCGCTGGCTCGGCTTGACCGCGTGATTGCCGCAACCACGCCCGCCGGCACAGCGTGGCAGCAGGCACAGTATGATCGCTTGCTGGCCCTCTATGACCTGCGCCGCGCGCGGGATACGGCCCGAGCCTACGAGTTGCTGCGGCAGCAACATTTCACGGTACCGTTCTACGCCCGGCAACGCGTGGCTGACGCCTACCTGGCCTTACGCCAACCCGAAAAAGCAGCCTTTCTCTATCATCAGATCCTCGAACACGCGCCGGGCGATGGCGCCGCGTGGAGCGGTCTGGCTTACGCACAACTGGAAAACGAGCATCTGAATCAAAGCTTTCGCTCGATCGACCACGCCTACGCCGATGCTCCCGCCTGGTTGCAGGCGCCCGGCCTGAAAATACCGCAACCCAACCTGCTTCTCACCGCCCTTGGATTGCAGGCGGCCGAGATGCGCGGGTCTGCCGATCTGTTGGCTGAAGAGCAGAAGCGGGTGGCGCGGATGGTGGCGCTGGCGCCGGCGAATGCCGAGCTAAGGCGACAACTGGCGATGACCTATCTGGCCCGCGGCTGGCCCCTGCTGGCGATCAAAGAAGCACGTCTGTCCGATAGCTACGCGGAGAGCGAGGAAATTCCTTCTCTACAAAGCCTGGAGATCCACGAAACCGCAGGCCGCCGCGACATCGCAGACGCCATGCTGCCCAACGTGTTCCTGCACCAAGGAAATAGCCCCGGACTGACTCACTTTCTGCGCGATCGGGCGAGTGAACGCGGCTGGCAACTCGACCTGGGCAGCGTTTTCGAGTGGTCCCGCGGAACCTTCCTCGGCTCCAACGACCAACATACAGAGGCGCATCTGTATACGCCGCTGATCGCCAATCGCTGGAGTTTGTTTGTTCACGAGCTGCGTGATACAGGATCCTTTTCCGCCGGTGACGCGGCCCGCACACGAGGTGGCCTCGGTGCGGTCTACACCTACAACCGGCAGTTGGTATGGGCAGAAATCGCCGGCGATACAGGCACCTACGGCACACGTGCCGCCGCCAATGGCGGCGCCAAGCTGAGTTTTGGAGATCGTTGGACCTTCCGCGCCGAAGGCGATAGCGACAGCATCGCCGACGTTCAACTTATCTCCGTGCTGGCAAACGTTCACGCCCGCAGTCTGGATTTAAACCTGGGTTGGCGAGGCAGCGAGTTAACAGAAGGCAACATCGGCCTGCAACGGGTGCTTTTCAGCGATGGTAACCAACGCGCCGCGATCCCCGCAGTGTGGGAGCAGCGGGTATGGACCTCACCGCGTTTGCAGGTGAAGGTTACCGGCGAAGAATGGGCCTCGAGCAACTCGCTGGATGAGGATCGCCTGTACTTCAACCCCAAGCATGATTTTTCGCTGGGCCCGCGCGCTACCTTCAACTGGCTGACGTGGCGCCGCTATGATCGAAGTTTTCGCCAGGAGTTCAGCGCTTACGCCGCACCCTACTGGCAGCAGAACCACGGCACCGGCGGCGCGTTTGCCGTGACCTACACTCAGCATTGGAAACTTGGCCAAAACCTGGGATTCTTGTGGGGAGTTACCTGGAACACCCAACCCTACGACGGCGTGAATGAGTCCTACACAGCCCTCAATGCCGGGCTCACGTGGGGACACCGATGAAGTGCGCCATAATTTTGATTCTTGCCCTCTTCGCCGCCGGCAGCGCACGTGCCGCCGATGTGCTGGTGCTTTGCTACCACGATGTACGCGACGACGTGGAAGGCAGCCCGCTGCAGGTCTTGCCCAACGTGGGCCAGTTTCCCCACATCACGCCCGGCGTCTCCGCCCATCTGGATGCGGACCAATATGCCATCAGCACACGCAACCTTGCGGGAAACTTTGACTGGTTGAGTGCTCACGGTTATCACGTGATCAACCTGCAACGGCTTATCGACGCGCGCAGCGGAGGCGCCGCGCTGCCGGATAAAGCAGTGCTGTTGACCTTTGATGATGGTCTGCGCAGCGCATATACCAAAGTGTTTCCTCTGCTCAAGGCTTACCACTATCCAGCAGTGATGGCGGTGGTCGGCGCCTGGGTTGACCTGGCCGCCGATGGCAAAGTGGATTTCGGCCCGAGGCTATTTACTCGCGATGACTTTGTGACCTGGGCGCAGTTAAAGGAAATGCAGGAGAGTGGCCTGGTGGAGATCGCGTCCCATACTTACAACCTGCATCGCGGCATCTCCGCCAATCCCCAGGACAATCAGATTCCTGCAGTCATTATTCCCGCCTATGATCAGGGGACGCGGCACTATGAGACAGCGGGCGAGTATAGCGCCCGCATCCGAGCCGACCTAAGCCACAGTGCAGAAGAGATCCGAGCCCAACTGGGCCACGCCCCGCGGGCTGTAATGTGGCCCTACGGCGGATATACCCAGGTGAGCGATACTATTGCCGCCTCGCTCGGTATGCCGGTTTCTTTTACTCTCGGGTTGCCGGTCACTTTCCCGACCGGCCTTTTGGGACCACAGGCCTGCAAGCCATACCGCGCCTGGTTCTGATGTCCAATCCAGCAGCCGAAAACCTCGCCTGGTCCATACAACATCCCATTCTCAAAGGTGACATCCGCGCCGTTCAGGTAGACCTGGACTATATCTACGACCCCGAACCCGACCAACAGGAGCGGAATCTTAGCGGCCTATTGGAGCGTATCAAGACCCTGAACGTCACCCAGGTCTGGTTGCAGGCTTTTGCCGATCCCAGCGGCAGTAATGTTGCCACTCAGGTCTATTTTCCCAACAGCCATTTACCCATGCGGGCGGATTTGTTCTCACGGGTTGCGTGGCAATTGCGAACCCGGTGCGGCGTCTCCGTCTATGCCTGGTTGCCGGTCCTCGCCTGGCAATTACCAGACGCAGCGGTACAGGCCCGGTTACAAATCACGCCCAAAGCTGGGGTCAAAGCGGAATCCCCGGCTCGGCTCAATCCTTTCCTGCTCCAATCTCGCAGTGTGATCGGGGACCTCTACGAAGACCTCGCGCGCAACGCGCCCATCGCTGGCGTGCTGTTCAACGACGACGCAGTGTTGCGCGACACCGATGATCTGGGTGCACTAGCTCCTGAACCGGGACCTGCGCGCACCCGCGCCTTGATTGAATTCACCAACGAGCTGAAGGTGCGCGTGCAACGTTGGCGTCCGGAAATTGCCACGGCGAGGAATCTGTTTGCGGAGCCGGTATTGCATCCGCAAAGCGAATCCTGGTATGCCCAGTCGCTTCCTGCCTTCCTGGCTGCCTACAACGAAGTTGCGCTCATGGCCATGCCGGCGATGGAGAACAGCAGCAAGCCGAATCCCTGGTTTAACAAGTTGGCCACCCAAGTGGGGTCTGTGCCAGGTGGATTCAACCGCACCGTCTTCGAATTGCAAACCGTGGATTGGCGAACAAGACAGCCGATTGGGACTCGCGAGCTGGTCAGGCAGATGCAGTTGTTGCAGAGCAAAGGCGTTCTTCACCTGGCGTATTACCCGGACGACGCCGAGAAAAGTAACCCGGATATCCCAAAATTGATTCCGGCTTTCTCCGCGTCGGACTTTCCCGCAACCCAACCCTGAAGGGGGGTGAACAGTCTATGATCCGTAGCTTGATGCTCGCCTACGCCTTCTACTATCCGCTCACCATGTCCCTATTCTGGATCGTCGGTGGCCTGGTTTATTACCTTCACTGGGAGCGTAAGGAAGGTCGGCACGCGGATCCTCCAATCCTTAGCCATTGGCCCAGGGCAACGGTGGTGGTGCCTTGCCATAACGAAGGCGCGCACGTGCGCGAGACCATCGCGTATGCAGCTGATCAGGACTATCCCGACTACGAGATCATCGCCATCGACGACGCCAGCTCGGACGATACCGGACGCATCCTGGATGAGCTTACCGGGGTGTACACTCAGCTCCGGGTGCTGCACTTTCCCCACAATCAGGGCAAGGCCATGGGGCTGCGCATGGCTGCGCTGGCCGCAAACAGCGACTTTCTCATCTGTATCGATGGAGACGCCCTGCTCGATCGTTATGCCACACGCTGGCTGATGTGGCACCTGACAACAGGATCACGAGTAGGCGCGGTGACCGGCAATCCTCGCATTCGGAATCGTTCGACCCTGCTGGGCCGTCTGCAGGTGGGCGAATTCTCGTCCATCATTGGCCTGATCAAACGCGCGCAGCGCATTTACGGCCGCATTTTCACCGTCTCGGGAGTCATCGCAGGTTTCCGGGTAGCCGCCTTACACGAGGTCGGCTACTGGAATACCGACATGGTTACAGAAGACATCGATGTAAGCTGGCGCTTGCAGATGGACTTTTGGGACATTCGCTACGAACCGAACGCGCTGTGCTGGATCCTGATGCCGGAAACCCTGCGCGGTTTATGGAAGCAGCGTCTTCGATGGGCCCAGGGAGGGGTCGAGGTTGCGGGACGCTACATGAAGCTAATGTGGAGTTGGCGGCGTCGGCGCATGTGGTTGGTGCTCATCGACTTCTCGCTGAGCGTTCTATGGTCTTACGTGATGCTGGCAGTGCTGCTCTTGAGCCTTATCGGGCTGGTGATCGCGTTGCCGCCGGCTTTGCGCATGCCGGGCCCGCTACCCGGATGGTACGGCGTGATCCTGAGCGCCCTCTGCATCGTGCAATTTATAGTGAGCATGGTGATTGATCGCCGCTATGAAGAACACATTGGCCGTCAATTCTTTTGGATTATCTGGTACCCACTGGTTTTCTGGATGATTGGAATGGTAACCACTGTGGTGGCTTTGCCCAAAGTGCTCGCGCAGGGAACCAGGACCCGGGCGATCTGGGAAAGTCCGGATCGAGGCATCCAATGATCCGCACCCAGTCTCCTCTCATTATTTCTCACCCGGAGCGACAATCCGGCACCCAGCACGTACTCTTCAGCATGCTGACGGTGAGCATCTGGGCGCTATGGATTTATCTATGGCTGCCGCTGATCACGGGCATTCTGTGGATCGTGGGCATACGTTGGGCCTACATTCAGGTATTCAAAGGAACCCGCGGCGTCAGCTTGTGGGTCATCGTATGGATACTGGGTGCAGTCATCGTAGCGGTTGTATATTGGTCGATCTACAACAGCATTCGTTATGAGGGAAGAACGCAGAGACGGCGCGCTAAGGTGGTATCCAAAACCATGATGGGGCAGAAGTTCGGTGTAACCGGGGAGGCGTTGTATACAATAACGCATGAACGCCGTCTCAACCTCAATTTCGATGACCGTGAAGAGCTGATGCGCGTCGATGCACTCGCGAGCGCGACTGCGCAAGCCTTTCCCGCTACGAAGCCGGTGGGGACAAGATAACTCCATCTCCGAGGGTACTGCCATTCGCGCTTTGATGGTCAATCTGCCGCTTGAAAATGGGCACTTGTTCCCGGAGTACCCACCAATTTATACGCAGTATGTGAAGTGGAGATGCCTTTCGACTCCGCACCATCGAACGAAGTGCGCAACGATGCGAGCCAGCATGCTGAACAACGACAGGAGTTCCTTCTCGGCGACCCGAGGTCGGCGCGTGAGTGGAACGATCCAGACGTAACCCGCTGCAAGTTCACGCAGCACTTTGTTCGATTGCTACCGTTTGAGTTGGCTTACCCGGTGGATTAGATACCGGGTATGGCAGCGTGATCTTCTTTTCACGAAACACTCGGAAGATTTCCATGAGCAAATCGCTCTTCACCATCACGGTGCGGTCGGTCATTGTCGTGGTCGAAACGCGCAAACTGATGTTGACACTATTATCCCCAAAACCAGTCAAGACGACTGCCGGCGCAGGATCTTCTAGAACATCCTCGCTTCGCTTCGCAATTTCAAGTAGCACAGCGCGTACCAGATTGAGATCGCTGTCGTACGACACCCCCACGGGAATCGTAAATCTTACTGTGCGGCCGTTTGCCGTCCAGTTTGCTATTCGGCCATTGATGAGTTCGGAGTTTGGCACAATAATTACCTGGTTGTCGAACGTCCGTACCCATGTACCGCGCGCGCCGATCCGGATAACTTCTCCATGCGAAACCGTCAACTCCGACGAACCATTGACGTTACCTACGTCAATGAAATCGCCCAGTTTGACCGGGCCTTCCCACAAAATCACAATTCCCGCTACGAAATTAGCTACTATGTTTTGCAAACCGAATCCTATGCCCACCCCGAGCGCGCCGCCCACAACCAGCAAACTGCTCAAATTCAGGCCAGCCGCCTCCAAACCTATGACTAGCCCCAGCACGGAAACGATATAGCCTGATACACGCACAAACGCGTATTGGTGACCGCGGTCCATCGAGGTATGGGTCAGAATCCTCTTGGAAAGGAAGCTTCGAAACAAACGAGAAAATAGCGACAGCGCGATGAGGAACAATATGAACTTGATCAGAAACAGAGGCGTCAACGAGACCTTTCCGATGGTAAAGATTGGCCACTCCAGCGACCTCCTCACGTCGCTGTTCAGCAAGTTGAAGAATGATCCGGATAGACGTTGTCGCAACAGCGCCCAGCCCACCATGGCCGCCACCATCAAGCTAGTTAAGATAAGGATTCCATTTTGCAGTTTTATTTTCATTTTAAATACTCCGTTTAAACGAACGATAGCACCTAAAACCCTTCTTTCGAGCTACAACTACCGCTGTCGCACAGCAGTCACTGATTTTGTTAACTAAGGTTGCCAATCACGTCGGTACCCGACTCATACCCAATTGATTCCTTAACCAAGCGGACTGCCGAAGAGCAAGTCCATCTCCAGGAGCATCAGCGGCTCCTCGGCTTCATCCCCAACTTCTACACCAGCTACATTTGGAATGCGGGGCCGATGACCGTCGGGCAGAAATTCCGTCTGGCGACCCGCTCTATCTTCGATCCGGTCGTTTTCCTCACCACCGGCGTCGACGCTGGTATCGAACAAGCGACCAACAAATACACCTCTTACGGACAGGGGGCTGCAGGATACGCCAAGCGCTATGGAGCTGACTTTGGCAACGAAGTGAGCAACCGCCTGCTGTCGAGCGCCGCCTTTCCGTCCCTTTTTCACCAAGACCCGCGCTATTTCTACAAGGGGACCGGCTCTCCCCCTTCCCGCTTCATCTACGCAGTGAGTCGCGCTGTTCTGACACGCGGAAATTGCGCCAATCTATCCGAGTCGCACCTTCACCTGGTTCGGGGGGGCGATGCCGGCAAGAGACTTTTCAAGTTTATCGTTTGCGATAATTCGAAGACGGTAGGTTTAGCGTGCCGCTCCATGAGCATTTGACCGATACGCATTTCCTTCGCGGCGCATGTGCCTCTGCCCAAACTGCTGACACCGGCGATCGAGCCGTTATCGGCCAGATGAAAATGGATGAGGAAACTGTTGTCGGGCGCGATTCGCTTCGCGACTCGAGAGGCTGAACCGGGAAAACCAGCCACCTGCAGGAGCAAGTCATATTGTTGCGACCAGAACCACGGATTAGGGTCGTAGATCACGTCCTTACCCAACATATTGCATGCCGCCACATGTGCCTGGTCCTCCGCGTTCTTCCAGTTCTCGAGACGAATATGCCGCTGGAGTCTTGGATGCAGGAAGCGACAAGCGTCGCCGGCGGCGAAGACGTCCGGGTCGGATGTTTGTAACCGGCTGTCGACAAGAATTCCATCGTCAACCTCCAGGCCACTGCGCTGCGCAAGGCCGGTGTTGGGCACAGCCCCAATTCCGACAATCGCGAGATCGGACACGATCTCGATCCCATCCAGCAAGGTGATGATTGTCTCGTCGCCCACACAGTCGAGTCGTTGAATTGAGGCGTTCATCATAAAACGCACGCCTTCCTCTTCATGCCGGGCTTTGAGCCGTTCGGCCAATTCTCCGGGAACTGATCTTTCAAGCAACCGGGACGCTGCCTCTACGACTGTTACATCGCACCCGCTCCGCCGCGCCGTAGCTGCCACTTCAAGTCCGATCAGTCCTCCTCCGATCAGGAGGCATCGTTTTGTCGCAGTGAGCAATGGACTGAGACGGCGGGCGTCTGTCATTGTTCGAAGCGTGATCAGCCCCGCGGTATCTGCGCCGGCTATGGAGAGAGTTCGTGGACGCGATCCTGTGGTCAGGAGCAGTCGATGGTACGGGATGGAGTCTCCGGAACTGAGAACCAGTTGATGCTCGTTGCGAAGAATCTCCGTCGCCTCGGTTTGCAGAAGTACGTTGATGCGATTCGTTTCATAGAAGGCTGGCTCATGAATCAGACATGCTTCCGGCTGTCTGGTTCCGAGTAGCACGTCCTTCGAGAGAGGGGGCCGCTCATAGGGCAGGTCCTCTTCGGCACAAACAAGAGTGATCTCGCCGTGCCATCCTTCGTTACGAAGAGCATGAGCCGCGCGAGCACCGGCTTGCCCCCCTCCGACGATCACCATCGCAGGCTGCATCAGCCTTCCTGCTTGGCAGCAGGTAGGCC
>Ga0302324_100021934_pt1 | contig 12436 bp, 11 predicted proteins | sample Palsa_T0_1_FD_201949 | JGI IMG/M metagenome (GOLD analysis project Ga0302324, IMG submission 201949) | Peat permafrost microbial communities from Stordalen Mire near Abisko, Sweden - Palsa_T0_1 | ecosystem: Environmental > Terrestrial > Soil > Palsa > Peat permafrost | place: Sweden: Abisko...
GACGGTGGCGATGACCGACGCGCCGAACGCCTTGGCGAGCATAATCGCAGTCGTGCCGATGCCCGACGCACCGCCATGAACGAGCAACCATTCGCCGGACTTCAAAGCGCCGCGATCGAACACGTTGGTCCAGACGGTGAAGAACGTCTCGGGGATCGCGGCAGCCTCCACCAGAGTCAGACCCAACGGGATCGGTAGGGCGTTGCTCTCATGCGCGATCGCGTACTCCGCATAGCCGCCGCCAGGGACCAGCGCCGTCACCGGATCGCCCACCGCATGCAGCTTGACCCCTTCGCCGAGCGCCGCGACCTCGCCGGCGAGTTCCAACCCCAACACGTCCGGCGCGCCGGGCGGCGGATTATAGGCGCCCTGCCGCTGCAACACGTCGGGCCGGTTGACGCCGGCCGCCGCGACCTTGACGAGGATTTCTCCTGGCCCGGGCGTCGGAACCGGCCGCTCCACGACCGTCAAAACCTCGGGTCCGCCCGGCTTATCGGCGATGATGGCGCGCATCTTATTCGGGATCATGCGAGCCTCGTTTCAGACTGAATCTTCGCGCCATCGACTTGCGGCGCGGCCTGAAACGCAGTCAAGGTTTCCCCGCGAGCCGCGAAATTCCTGAGTTTCGGATATTCGCTGAGTTCGATCGCATCGCCGAGCGTGCCCACGAGAAATCCCCAGGCGCAAATCACCGCGATGTCGACATGTCCGAGTGAATCTTCGATCCAAAGCTCCGGCGCATCCGCTTCAAGCTCGGCGAGGCCGACGCGAAGCTGGCCCGTTACTCGCGCCCGCCAGCTTTCGCTTTGCTCGCCCGGGCCGCGCAAGGCACGTTCGTAGTGAAATTGCACCGCCTTCTCCATGACTGTCAGCGCAACGCCTAGCACCCGAAAAGCCGGCGCGGTTCTCGGCCGCAACGCGGCGAGCGCGGGCGAAATGGTCGCGAGATATTCGAGGATGACGCTCGATTCGACGATCGCGCCGCCGTCTTCGGCGATCAGCGTCGGCGCTTTCAAAAGCGGGCTCAGCGTCGAATACGCGGGGATGTGTCTAAACAGCGAAATCGGCTTGTGCTCGAAGCGCACACCCGCCGTCAGCAGCGCGACCGCCACGCGCCGCACATAAGGCGAATCGAGCATTCCGATGAGTTGCATGGCGAGTATGGCTCTCGGCGCGAGATGCGCGCGCCATTTCTAGCGATTATCGCGGACGGCGTGAAGCGGCGATGGAGCGGCGGCCTCCAGGCCGCCGGGCGGTGATTGTCGGCCATGTCGTCGGCCTGGAGGCCGACGCTCCGAACGGGGGGTCTCTGGCCGACGCGGGTCCGCCCCCTTATGTACGGGCGGCCACATATCCCGGAGCTTTCATGCCGCGTGACGAAGAAGCCAACCGTCTCTCCGCCCGCGCTTCGCGCTATGCGCGGCTCGGCGTCGAGGCGGGCGCCTTCGCCGCGCGCGTCGGCGCAAGCCGCTTGACGGGCGCCGGACGCGACGATGACGCCCGCGTGTTCGCCGAGGCGCTGGGCTCGATGAAGGGGCCGGTGATGAAGGTCGCACAACTGCTGGCGACCATCCCCGACGCTTTGCCCGCCGACTATTCCGAACAATTGATGAAGCTGCAATCGCAAGCGCCGCCGATGGGCGCGGCCTTCGTCAAGCGGCGCATGCAGGCCGAACTTGGGCCTGGGTGGCGCGAGCGCTTCGGCGAATTTTCGCTAGAGCCCGCCGCCGCCGCCTCGCTCGGCCAGGTGCATCGCGCCACAACCCTCGAAGGCGAGCCGGTCGCCTGCAAGCTGCAATATCCGGACATGGCGTCGGCCGTGGAGGCCGACCTTTCGCAGCTCAACATGCTATTCGCCATCCGCCGCCGCATGGGGGCGGCGATCGACACCCGCGAAGTGCAGATCGAGATCGGCGACCGCCTGCGCGAGGAGCTCGACTACGCGCGCGAGATCAAGCTGGCCGCGCTCTACCGCCATATGCTCGCCGATACGCCTGAGGTGCGCGTACCGCGCCCGCACCCCGAATTGTCATCCAAGCGCCTGCTCACTCTGCAATGGCTCGACGGCGAGAAACTGCTCGCCTTCGAGAAGGCCGCGCCGCGGACGCGCTCGCGGGTGGCCGAGCTTCTGTTCAAAGCGTGGTGGCGGCCGTTCCTGCGCTATGGCGTCATTCACGGCGACCCGCACCTCGGAAATTATTCGGTCGTCACCGGCGCCGAGGTAGAGGCGGTCAATCTTTACGACTTCGGCTGCGTTCGCATCTTTCCGATGCGCTTCGTCGAGGGTGTGAGCGAACTTTACCAGGCGCTGAAAACGAAGGACGGCGAGCGCATCGTGCACGCCTATGATCTCTGGGGTTTTAAGGGCTTAAAGAAGACGACGATCGAGGCGATGAATATCTGGGCCTCTTTCATCTATGGCCCCATCCTTGACAACCGCGTGCGTAGCTTCGCGGACGGCGTGAAGCCCAGTGAGTTCGGTCGCAAGGAAATCCGCGCCGTTATGCAGGCGTTGCGATCGGAGGGGACGCAGCTGACCGCGCCGCGCGAATTCGTGTTCCTGGACCGGGCGGCGATCGGCCTCGGCGCGGCATTCCTGCGGCTTGGGGCGGAGCTGAATTTCCATCGCCTGTATGAAGAGACGATCGCCGACTTCTCCACCGAAACGGTCGGGGCGCGGCAGCAGGAAGCGCTGAAGGCGGCGGGCCTGGCTTGAACCTGCGGCGCGATCGAAGCGCCACGGCGATTCTCTTTTTCGCTAGCGGGGTCGGTTTTGGCGGCTGGTCGGCGACGATCGCGCCAATGCAGCGCGCGCTCGGACTTTCAAACGGCGAGCTGGGCCTGCTGCTGTTCACGGTGGCGGTTGGGGCGGTGTCCTCGATGCCGGTCGCCGGCGTATTGGGGCCGCGGCTTGGCGGCGCCGGCGTTGTTGCGGCGTGGGCCGGCGCGGCGTTCGCCCTCTGCTTTGCGCTTGCGGCGGTCTCGCCGGGCGCCGGAACCCTGGCATTTGTCGGATTCGCAATCGGGGCGAGCAACGGCCTGATGGACGTCACCATGAACGCGCATGCGACCGGCGTCGAGCGCAATTGGGGCTCGCCGATCATGTCGTCGTTTCACGCCGCGTTCAGCCTTGGCGGACTTGTCGGGGCGGGCTACGGCGCCGGCGCGCTCGCGCTGGGGAGCGGGTGGCGAATTCTGCTCGTTGGGCTCGCCATATTGGCTCTGGCGTTGATCGGCGTGGCGAGCCGATGGATCGACCCCGGCAAGCCGCAGTCGCGAACGCAGAGCCCGTTCGGCTGGCCGCCGCGAACCCTCATCGGGCTCGCCGTCGTCGCGTTCTTTTGTTTCGTGGTCGAGGGCGCGATGGTCGACTGGGACGGCGTGTATCTGGTTTCAGTCGGCGTCGGTCCCGCCACGGCGCCGCTCGGCTACGCCGCCTTCGCGACAACCATGATCCTCGGCCGATTCGTCGGCGACCGTTTGATTGCGCGCATCGGACGCAGAATCGCGGTCTTCGGCGGGGCGGCGCTCGCCGCAGCCGGGCTCGCGCTCGCCGCCGGCTGGCCCAGCGCCGGACCGATAGCGGTAGGTTTTGCGCTGGTCGGCGCCGGCCTCGCCAACGTGGTGCCAGCCTTGTTCAGCGAGAGCGCGGCTCACGCCTCCTCCGCGGCGCGAGGCATCGCGGCCGTAGCCACCGCCGGCTATTCCGGGTTCCTGGTGGGGCCGCCGCTGGTCGGCGCCATCGCCGCCTTCACCGATTTACGCATCGCCGTCGCCGCGCTTTCCGGCTTCGCCCTAGTCGCCGCCGCTCTCGCCGCCCACGGCCGCTGAGGCCAAGCCGCGGCGTCGCCGCCACTGCCACACCGGCGCAATCGCGTAGTTCAGCTGCACGGCGATGATGAAGACGACGCCGACCCATGTGCTGATCAGCCCGATCAGCGCCCCAATCCCATAAAGCGACTGCGCGAAAACGATGCGGCGGCGGATCGCGCGCTCCGCCTCGGGCGGCAAATCGCCGCGAACCAGCTTGTTGCAGACCGCGTTCGACCAGGTCGCGTAAATCGTGACGCCGCAAAGCAGGATATTCACCCAGTAGATCAGAAACGCCGTGCGATACTGGAAGAATTCGGCGAGCAGCCGCGTCGTGAACGGCAGCGCCGCGACGACGGCCAGGAATAGCAGGCTGAGCCAGGTGAAATCGCGATCGGCGCGCTGCAGGCGATTGAGCTGCGTCTGCTGACCGACCCAGAAAATGCCGAGCGTCATCAGGCTCAACAGCCAGCTCAGAAGATGCGGCGCCTGCGCGGCGAGCGCGGCGAGCAACTCCGCCTCGCTGTGCACGTCGGCTCGATCGGGAATGCGTACATCGAGCACCAGCACGGTCGCCGCGAACGCGAACACGCCGTCGCTCAGCGCCGCGATGCGGCCAACATCCCGCGCCGCGAGCCGATTGTAATGTTCCTGCATCCAGGCAACCTGCACGGCGTCGGCGGCGCGGTCAACGATATCGAGCGAACGCGCTTTGACCCCGCGCGCGCCGGCGCTAGAAGCACGCACGCGAAGATCGCGAGGGATACGGAAACGCTTCGGGAGGATGTAAACATGAGGTTGAAATCTATTTTGGCGACGGCGTCCGTCGCCCTTACTGCTGCGTTCATGGGCGTCGCGGCCGATGCCGCCTCCGACAAGGTCGTGATCGGCGATATCGACGACATGTCCGGCGTCTACGCCGACGTGATCGGTCCGAAAGCGGTCGAAGCGATCAAGTTTGCGGTCGCGGATATCGGCGGGAACGCGCTCGGCAAGCCGATCGACATTGTCACTTACGACCACCAGAACAAGCCGGACCTCGGCGGCCAGAAATTCCGCGAATTCGCCGATCGCGACGGCGTGACGATGGTGCTCGGCGGCTCCAACACCGGGGTGAGCCTCGCCATGGCGGTGGCGGCGAAGGAAAAGAAAGTGCCGTTCATCGCCATCGGCGCCGCCGGCGCCTCGCTTACGGGCAAGGACTGCAACGCCTACACGATCCACTATGGCTACGACACCACAGCGCTGGGGAACGGCACCGCTACGGCGATCCTCGAGCAGGGCGGCAAGAGCTGGTTCTTCCTCACCGCCGACTACGCCTTCGGCACACAGCTACAGCAGTCCGCCGAGCGCGTCGTGAACGCCAACGGCGGCAAGGTGGTGGGCGCCGTGCGAGTTCCGCTCGCGACCTCGGATTTCTCGTCCTATCTGTTGCAGGCGCAAAATTCCGGGGCGCAGGTGCTCGGGCTCGCCAACGCCGGCGGGGATTTCGTCAATTCGCTCAAGGCTGCCAACGAGTTCGGCATCACCGCGACGATGAAGCCGGCCGCGCTGCTCGCGTTCCTTTCCGATATCCATGCGCTCGGCCTCGACGCAGCTAAAGGCCTCTACCTCACGACCGGCTGGTACTGGGACCTCAATGACAAGACGCGCGCCTTCGGCAAGCGCTTCCTCGAGAAGACCGGCGTCGAGCCGACGATGAACCAGGCGGCCTACTACTCCGCGACGCTGACCTATCTCAATGCTGTGAAAGCGGCCGGCACGACCGACCCCGACAAGGTGATGGATGAACTCCATAAGGCCAAGATCGACGACATGTTCACCGACAACGGAATCATTCGCGCCGACGGCCTGATGGAACACTCGATGTACGTCATGCAGGTGAAGACGCCGGCTGAATCGAAGGGCCCATGGGACTACTACAAAGTCGTGAGAACGATGTCCGGCGAGCAGGCGTACGGCAAGCTCGCGGACTCCACTTGCCCGCTTGTCAAGAAGTAGAATCGCGTCCCGCCAGCGTCCGGCGGGGCCGCCTTGCCCCACCGACCGGCCTTCTCTATAGGCCCCACTCCGCTGGATAAGGGATCCGCTTCGGCATGGGGCTGAGACGTGAGGAAGACGCCCCCGTCGTCGCGGACTCCTGGGCAAGCGCCATCACGGCGTTCGTCGAGACGCTTCGCCAGCGCCGCGTGCTTCTGCGCCGACTGGGGGTCGCGGCCAGCGTCGTCATCGTTTCGGTTTCGATCTTCATCTTCGGCCGGACGCTGCTCAAGATCGACCTCGCGGAGTTCGAGAGCGCTTTCCGCGCAACCGGCGCCGACCAGATTCTCATGGCGTTCGGCTTGGCCGCGACGAGCTACGTCGCGCTGACCGGCTACGACGCGCTGGCGCTGCGCCACCTCGGGGTGCGCGTACCCTACCCCCTGACCGCGCTCGCCTCGTTCACCAGCTACGCAATCTCGTTCACGCTGGGCTTTCCGCTCGTTACCGGCGGCGCGGTGCGCTTCTGGATCTACGGGCCGGCGGGGCTTTCCGCCGGTAAGATCGCGAGCCTCACCGTCGTCGCGGGCATTACCTTCTGGCTTGGTATGGGCCTGGTGCTGGCCGCCGGCTTCATCCTCGACGCGCAAGCGATCGGCGAAATCAACCACCTCGCGGCGCCCGTCAACCAGGCGATCGGCGCAGCGCTGATCGTTCTACTCGCGGCCTATCTGATCTGGGTCACGCGCCTGCGCCAGCGGGGGCGTGGGGTCCTCTTGCATTTCCGATTGCCGGGCCCCTTGTTGACGCTCGGCCAGACGACGCTCGGCGTCATCGACGTCTGCGCCGCGGCGGGCGCGCTCTATGTCCTCCTGCCCGCTGGGAAAGGCGTCGGCTTTCTCGCTTTCGCGGCGCTCTATTCCTTCGCCGCCATGCTAGGCATCGCTAGCCACTCCCCTGGCGGCCTCGGCGTATTCGAGGCGACGATGATCAAAGGCGTCGGCGGCTCCGCCGACCAGTTGCTCGCCGCTCTGCTGTTGTTCCGCGTCATCTACTATATCGTACCGTTCCTGTTGGCGTTGGCGCTGCTCGGCGCGCATGAGGCGGTCCGGCGTTGGCGGTCGCTCAGCGAGGCGATCGAGCGCGCGCGCCTAGAGGATGACTGAGCCGATCGACGGCGGAGCTCGGGCCATGGGCGAAGCGAAAATCCTGCGCCGCAATCTGACCACGCAACTCCGCGCGCCGGGCGCCGAGAAGCTGCTCGACGCCATCCCGTCGCCAGCCATACTCATCGACGCCGAGTCGCGCGTCGAATTCGCCAATCCGCCGGCGCGCGACCTGTTGCCCGCCTTGAGAAGCGGGGATCTGCTTGTGCTCGCGCTGCGCGCGCCCGACGTGATCGACGCGGTGCGCCGCGTCGCGGCCGGCGGCGAGGCTGAAACGGCATTGTGGAGCGAGCGGGCGCCGATCGAACGGCTGTTCCAGGTCGACGTCGCGCCAATCGCCACCGATGCCGGCGACGTTGTCGCTATGCTGTTGACGTTGCGCGACTTAACGGAAGCGCGACGCGTCGAGCGGATGCGCGTCGACTTCATCGCCAACGCTAGTCACGAATTGCGCACGCCGCTCGCCTCGCTGCTCGGGTTCGTCGAGACGCTTCAGGGCTCAGCGCAGGCCGATGCGAAAGCGCGGTCGAAATTTTTGGCGATCATGCGCGAGCAGGGCCGTCGCATGGCGCGGCTGATCGACGATCTGTTGTCGCTGTCGCGCATTGAGCAGAAGCAGCACGTGCGACCGGAGACCGAGGTCGATCTGGCGCAGGTGGTTCGCCATGTCGCCGACACGCTCGCGCCGATGGCGCAGGAAATGAGCGTCGATCTCAAGCTCGAAACCGAAACGCCGGTCATCGTCACCGGCGAGCGTGACGAGCTGGTGCGCGTCGCAGAGAATCTGATCGAGAACGCCATCAAATACGGCGCGCAGGGCGCGGTGGACGCGAAGGCGTGCGTCGAGATCATGGTCGCGCGCAAGGGAAAGGACGGCATCCTCGTCGTCCGGGACCACGGCAAGGGCATAGCGCCCGAGCACCTGCCGCGCCTGACCGAACGTTTCTATCGCATCGATCCCGGCCAGAGCCGCGCCAAGAATGGCACCGGATTGGGGCTGGCGATCGTCAAGCACATCCTGGCGCGCCATCGCGGCCGGCTGACGATCGCGAGCCGCCTCGGCGAAGGCTCAACGTTTACAGCGTTTGCGCCGCTGGCCCCTTCCGAGACCGCTGGCGAAGGCCGAAGCGCGAAAAGCTGAGAAAATTCAATCTATCGCGCTGTAATCAAATCGTCGCGTTCCTGTCATATGAGACACGCGGCGGCGGCCTATAAGACCGTCGGCCGCAGCGCCAGCCTTCGGGCCGCCGCGGCGAGCCAGGCAACTTCACGAGGCTTGCATGTTTGTTAGGACCCTCCTCAGCGCCACGATCGTCGCGGCGAGCGTAGCTTGCGCCGCAGCTGCGGACATCTCCGGCGCGGGGGCGACGTTCCCGTTTCCGATCTACGCTAAATGGGCGGACACCTATAAGAAGGACACGGGCAACGGCCTGAACTATCAATCAATCGGCTCCGGCGCCGGCATCAAACAGATTAAGGCGAAGACCGTCACTTTCGGCGCCACCGACGCGCCGCTGAAGGCCAAGGATCTCGACGAGGCGGGCCTCGCCCAGTTTCCGATGGTGATGGGCGGCATCGTTCCCGTCGCGCATTTGAGCGGGGTCAAGGCCGACGATCTCACCCTCGACGGCAAGACCCTCGGCGACATCTATCTCGGCAAGATCAAGACCTGGAACGACCCGGCGATCGCCAAGCTCAATCCGAACGCGAAGCTGCCCGCGACGGCGATCGCCGTCATCCACCGCGCCGACGGCTCGGGCACGACCTTCAACTTCAGCTACTATCTTGGGGAAGTTTCGCCCGAATGGAAGGACAAGGTCGGCGTCGCCACCTCGGTCGATTGGCCGACCGGCATCGGCGCCAAGGGCAACGATGGCGTCGCCAACAACGTCGCCGGCACCGAGGGCGCAATCGGCTACGTCGAATACGCATACGCCAAGCAGAACAAGCTCGCTTGGGTCGACATGATCAACAAGGACGGCAAGAAGGTGGCCCCGACGGTCGATGCGTTCCAGGCCGCCGCCGCGAACGCCGATTGGGATAAGGCCCCGGGCTTCTATTTGATCCTCGCCAACCAGCCCGGCGACCAATCGTGGCCGATGACCGCCGCGACTTTCATCCTCATGTACAAGAAGCCCGTGGACGTCACCGCCTCCAACGAGGCGCTGAAATTCTTCGGCTGGGCGTACGACAAGGGCGCAGACGAAGCCAAGGCGCTCGACTACATTCCGATGCCTGATAAGGTCGTCGCAATGGTCAAGAGCATGTGGGCCAAGGACATCGCGCAGAAGTGATTGCAAAACGCCGGCGGCGCTTGCGCCGCGGGCGTGCTTGCCGCGCCCGGCCTTTGCGTGAAAGTTTCAGTCATGTCCGCAACGACGCTTGAGACGACCTCGGCCGCGCAATCGCCGGCGTTCGACCGCGCCCGCGCTCTCGGCCGGCACAAGGCGGCCGACTCGAGCTTCCGCTGGATGACGTTCGCCGCCGCGCTGCTCGTGCTCGTGCTGCTGCTCGGCGTCGCGATTTCGCTGTTTATTGGCGCCTGGCCGGCGTTCCGCGAATTCGGCTTCGGCTTCCTGATCAGCGACGCGTGGAGTCCGCCGCGCGAAAAATTCGGCGCCGCGGCGGCGATCTACGGCACGCTCGCCACGTCGGTCATCGCCATGCTGATCGGCGTACCCGTCGGCCTCGGCGTCGCCGTGTTCCTCACCGAACTCTGCCCGCCGATGCTGCGGCGGCCGGTCGGCATCGCCATCGAGCTGCTCGCCGGCATTCCCTCAATCATCTATGGCATCTGGGGCGTCTACTATTTTCGCCCGTTCATGCAGGATTATCTGCAACCGTTGCTGATTGGCACGCTCGGCAACGTGCCTTTGATCGGCGCGCTGTTTGCCGGTCCGCCGCTCGGCTACGGCCTGTTGACCGCCGGTCTCGTGCTCGCGGTGATGATCCTGCCTTTCGTGACGGCGATCGCGCGCGACGTATTCGAAACCGTGCCGCCCGTGCTGAAGGAGGCGGCCTACGGCGTCGGCGCCACGACCTTCGAGGTGGTTGGCAATATCGTGTTGCCCTACACGCGCGTCGGCGTGATCGGCGGCGTGATGCTGGCCTTGGGCCGCGCGCTGGGCGAGACGATGGCCGTCACCTTCGTCATCGGCAACGCGCCGCACATCCAGAGTTCGATCCTCGCCCAAGGCACGACAATCTCGGCGATGATTGCCAACTCCTTCGCCGACGCCGACCCGGGCCTGGCAACCTCCTCGCTGCTTGCGCTCGGCTTCATCCTGTTCGTCATCACGTTCTTCGTACTCGCGGCGGCGCGGTTGATGCTCGCCCGCCTCGCGCAAAGAGAGGGCCGCTGATGGCCAACGCGCTCTACGCCGGACGCAGACGGAACAACGTTATCTGGGCGGCGCTCTGTTACGCCGCCACGGCTTTCGGCCTGATGTGGCTCGCGCTCATCCTCGGCGCGCTGCTCTGGAACGGATTTGGCGGGCTATCGCTCGACGTGTTCACCAAGATGACGGCGCCGCCCGGCGTCGAGGGCGGCCTGCTCAACTCGATCGTCGGCAGCCTGATCCAGACGGCGATCGGCCTCCTGCTCGCCGCGCCGATCGGCATTCTCGCCGGCACCTATCTCGCCGAATACGGCCGCCATTCGAAACTGTCGACGGTGATCCGCTTCATCAACGACATTCTGTTGAGCGCGCCATCAATCGTCGTCGGCCTGTTCGTCTATCAGTTCTGCGTCCTGCCGTTTGGCCATTTCTCCGGCCTCGCCGGCGGCGTCGCGCTGGCGGTGATCGCAACCCCAATCATTGTCCGCACGACGGAGGACATGCTCAGTCTCGTGCCCAACACACTTCGCGAAGCGGCCTCCGCGCTCGGCATGCCGAGATCGCTGGTTATCCGCAAGATCGCCTACCGCACCGTGATGAGCGGCCTCGTCACCGGCGTGTTGTTGGCGATCGCGCGCATGACTGGCGAGACGGCGCCTTTGATCTTCACCGCGCTCGGCAATTCACTGTTTAGCGTCGACGTGACGCAGCCGATGTCGAGCCTGCCGCTCATCATCTACGAATTCGCGCGCAGTCCTTACGCTGAACAACAGAAGCTCGCCTGGACCGGCGCGCTGATCGTCACGGCGGCGGTGTTAACCCTCAGCATCGTCGCGCGTCTCGTCTCCGCGCCGAAGCGCGGCGGACATTGAAAGTGCGAGCCGGGCAGGCGCCGGATGTAGCCGCGGTCGTTGACCGCGGTCGGCGTGTGAGCGTCCCTATCCGGCAAGGATTCGACCGCGGCTACAAAGCGCCCAAGTTACCACGTTCGGAGTCAACCATGGATGCCGCTACATCGAAGGCCGAGGTCGAAGCCAGCGCGTCGCTGCGCGACAAAGTTGTCGTCAAGAACCTCGACTTCTACTACAGCCCCGGCGGGCCGAAAGCGCTCAAGTCGGTGTCGCTCGCGCTGAAGCTCGGCAAGGTGACGTCCTTCATCGGGCCGTCGGGCTGCGGCAAGTCGACGCTGCTGCGCGTGCTTAACCGCATGTACGATCTCTACCCCGGCCAGCGCGCCGAGGGCGAAGTGATGATGGACGGCGAAAATCTGCTCGCGCCGGATCTCGACCTCAATCTCTTACGCTCGCGCGTCGGCATGGTGTTCCAGAAGCCGACGCCGTTTCCGATGTCGATCTACGATAACATCGCCTTCGGCATCCGCCTTTACGAGAAGTTGCCGAAGTCGGAGATGGACGGGCGCGTCGAGTCTTCGCTGAAGCACGCCGCGCTGTGGAATGAAGTGAAGGACAAGCTGCAATCGAGCGGTCTTGGCCTTTCCGGCGGCCAGCAGCAGCGCCTTTGTATCGCGCGCACGGTCGCGGTCCAACCGGAGGTGATCCTGCTCGACGAGCCCTGCTCGGCGCTGGATCCGATCTCGACCGCCAAGATCGAGGAACTGATCGACGAGCTCTCCGACGGCTACACGATCGCGATCGTCACCCATTCCATGCAGCAGGCCGCGCGCGTCTCGCATTTCACCGCCTTTATGTATCTCGGCGAAATGATCGAGTTCGACGACACCAAGAAGGTGTTCACCGCGCCACGCGACAAGCGCACGCAGGACTACATCACCGGCCGGTTCGGCTGAGGGAGCCCGTATCATGGCGGATCACACGCAGAAAGCCTACGACAAGGAACTCGAGCTGCTCGAGCGCCGGATCGCCGAAATGGGCGGCATCGCCGAGAAAATGGTGATCGAGGCGATGGACGCGCTCAGCGGTTCCGACGCCGCGCTCGCCCACAAGGTGATCGCGAGCGACGAGCGGCTCGACACGCTGCAGCGGGAGATCGAGGAGACGGCGGTTCTCACCATCGCCCGGCGTCAACCAATGGCGGTGGATCTGCGCGAGATCATCAGCGCGATCCGCGTCGCCGGCGATCTCGAACGGGTTGGCGATCTCGCCAAGAACATCGCCAAGCGTT
>Ga0302324_100021935_pt1 | contig 12436 bp, 9 predicted proteins | sample Palsa_T0_1_FD_201949 | JGI IMG/M metagenome (GOLD analysis project Ga0302324, IMG submission 201949) | Peat permafrost microbial communities from Stordalen Mire near Abisko, Sweden - Palsa_T0_1 | ecosystem: Environmental > Terrestrial > Soil > Palsa > Peat permafrost | place: Sweden: Abisko...
TCCCGGACCGCGCGACCACATTCTCGCCGTCAAGTTCGCGGGTAATCATGTCAGTGATGAGGCCGTTACCGATCGCGACCAGGTCCAGTCCCGACGAGTACAACGGATCCAGGAAGATTCCGGAGTCCCCGGTGAGGCACCAACGGTCTGCGCCGTTGAATACCCGAGTGGCGCCGTGACTGTAATGCTTCATCACCCTGAAGTCCTGAATCAGGTGTTCGTGCTCTGCCAACGTGGCGGCGCACTGTGGCTCGTACTCGCGAAGCCACGATCGAGCCTTGGCGAGCGTGTTGAAACTATCGAAGGAATGGAAAGCAGGGTCCGCGACAATGCCGACGCTGGTGGCTCCGGATGCCAGTCGGATGAGCCAGACCCAGTAGCCTTCGCCCATCAGATGATTGGTGGACATTGCGCGATCGCCCTCGATCAGGCGGGCCTGCCAAGTCGGGTCATCGCTCCACTGGCCGATGTCGATTTCAGTCGCGACGCGAAGCCACACCGCGTTGCAGTTGTGCTCGTTTGCGCGCTTGAGGTCCAAGTGCCGGGGCAGCATCCGGTTTCGTCCCGATGCGTCGACCACCCAGCGGGCCGTCGCACGTGTGACAGCGTCACCGTTCTGGATGGAAATGATGTGTGGGCGATCCCCACTGCCGAACTCGACGGATCGGACGCGGCCAGAGGTGATTTCGACTCCGTCTGACAGGCAACGTTGGTTGAGTTCGTTCTCCAACCTGCCGCGGTCGATTTGATAGGTGACCTGGGGAGTGAATGAGGAGCTGCCAAGCTCGGTCCGGGTGGCGATATCAGTGTTGCCGTCGTGTGAGAAAAACATTCGCAGACCCATTTTCCGAATCTGTGCGGTCTGCAGATGGTCGGCTAATCCGAGGCGATCCCGCAGGTAATGCGCGGCAACCTCGACTGTTGACTCGCCGACCGTGTGGGTGATCTCAGGCACCGGGTGGGGATTTGGCTCAATGATGAGAATCCGGGTCTGCGGCCGTGCACTCCGAATCTCCATACCCAATGTGAGTGCGGCCACACCGCCGCCGATGACGGCGACGTCGTGATCCGGGTCGGGAGTATCGGCTTCCGCCAGCCGAGTCTTTAGCTTGTGCGCCAAGGCCTCTCGTGCCTCAGGGCTCAATTGCGATAGCTGCGCTCGAGCGTCCACGGCCCACCTCCGGCAACTCGGGTCGACTAAGTTACTTAATATTTAAGAAACTACACTAAAAGCTTCCGCAAGCAAGGGGAGAAGCAGCTAGAGCGGCCAAACCTGCACCGATCGCGAGTACGTCAGCGTCATCACTCGACAGGATCCTCATGGCCTCCGGTCCGGCCCGCCATCTTGGCGCCTCGCGTCAGCCATTCCCCTTCACGTGAGCGCTCAACCCTGACGCCGAGCGGCTCGCCCGTTACGGCGGCGACCGCCGTTTGCTGCTCGCGCAGACCCCGTTCGCAACTCGTCCTCAAAAGTCGACATCGCGGCGATCATTGCGGACAACACGCAGTGAGCAGCACGCAAATCATCGTCGGACAGATCGCTGACTGCCGAATGCATATGAGCACCGAGCGGGCCGAAAAACTCTCGACCGAGCCCCATCGCGTGGCTCTCTAACCGCAGCAACGACTTTCGTCGATCCGAAGGATCGGCCTCGCGCCGGATGTGGCCGGCGCTCACCACGCGGTCAACCAGGTAAGTGATTGCTGCGTTAGAGATGTCCATGCGCTCACGTAATTGCGTGGAGTTCAAGGGTTCTCCAGCGGTCTCGGCAACCATGATGTGCAGCAGGGCTTGGAGGTCACTGCTGTGCAAATGGTGCTGACGGGCGAAGTAGCGCCCGACTCGATCGGACCGAGCTGTCATCGCGCGCAAATCCGCCACCATGAGCTTCTCCAGCTCTGACCGACTTGGCGGTACGTTCGGAGCGCCACGCTTTGCCATGTCCCTGCACTCCTTCTCGGCGACGTGTCAGCCAGCGTATCGGGAGCCAGTGCCTCAGCCACCACTTACGAAGCAGGCACTTCGAAGGGCGCATGCAGCGCACGCCGCTGCCAACGATTGCCGCGCCGATAACGTCCGCGCCGCACCGTAGTCGTCGCACATCCGGGTACGCGCTCGAAACGGCGCGGTGAAACTGGGTCGCATCCAGTAAATTATCTGGAGCAACGGCGCGCAGGTGCTGGGGACGGACAGTTTAGGAGACCATGCACGCACTGAACAGTGCTGCCGACGCGGTCGCCGCTATTGATGACGGCGCACCTAGCGATCGCATCGAGCAATTTCTGGCGCAAAACCAAACGCTGCAGACGCCCTACCTGGTGCTTGACTTAAACGTCGTGCGCGACCGCTACCTGCGACTGCGTCAGGCTCTGGCACGCGCGCACATCTACTACGCGGTCAAGGCGAACCCCGAACCGCTCGTGCTACGCACCCTTGCCGATGTCGGTTCACGATTTGATGTCGCCAGCATCGGCGAGATCGACCGCTGCCTTGATCTAGGCATCGAGGCGTCGGCACTCTCGTTCGGCAACACCATCAAGCGTGAACGTGACATTACCGTTGCCGTTGAACGCGGAGTCACCACCTTCGCCGTCGACTGCGACGAGGAGCTGGCGAAAGTCCTTCGCCAGACGAACGCTTGCACCGTGCTCGTGCGCCTGGCCACCGAACCGCGTGATGCCGAATGGCCGTTGGGTCGGAAGTTCGGCTGCTTGCCCCTCCAGGCCGAGCGGTTGCTGATGGGCGCCGCCGACAACGGCCTCGATGTCGGGGTGTCGTTTCACGTGGGCTCGCAGCAGCGCCAACCCCACGCGTGGGGGGCGCCGCTGGCGACGGCGGCGGAGCTAGCTGAGTCGCTGGCTCGCCGGGGACACCGGCTGGGCACGGTGAATCTAGGTGGCGGTCTGCCGGGCAGCCACTTGCGCGCGACGGCGCCTGTCGAGGACTACGGCGACGCAATCGAGCGGGCTATCGCGCGCCATCTCGGCGGACTGGAAGCGCACTACATGGTCGAGCCGGGCCGCTACCTCGTCAGTGATGCCGGTGTCATCCGCAGCGAGGTTCTGCTCGTCACGCGGAAACCGAGCGACCGGGGCCGCCGCTGGGTGTTCCTCGACGTGGGCAGGTTAAATGGCTTGGCCGAGACGCAAGATGAGGCGATCCGCTACCGCATGCGCTGCCCGGGCGCCTCGGGTGAGTCGGTGCCTTCGGTGGTGGCCGGACCTACCTGCGACTCGATGGACGTGCTGTACGAGCGCGAGCCCTACCCACTGCCAACCGATCTGGCGACCGGCGACTGTGTCGACGTGCTCTCCACCGGCGCATACACCTCCTCATACTCCTCGATCTGGTTCAGCGGGGTCGAGCCTCTGCGCACGTATTGCCTTCCCGTCCAATGAATTCCGACATCCGTTATGGCCGCCTGGCCGGTCCGGTCGTCATTATCGGGTTCGGGTCGATCGGCCGTGGCGTGCTCCCGCTGATTCTGCGGCACTTCGACGTGGCGAGCGACGACATCGTGGTGGTTGCGCCGAACGATGACGGCGACGCGATCCTCAAGCAGCACGGGATCCGCCGCATCGATTGCGCGCTCACTCGGCGCAACTACGTCGACGTGGTGTCCGCGGTGCTGGCCGGCCCGGCGCCGTTCATCGTCAACGTCTCCGTGGACACCTCATCGGTAGACCTGATCCGGCTGGCCCGCGAGCATGGCGCCCTTTACGTCGACACGGTCGTCGAACCCTGGCCGGGTTTCTACGACAGCGATGCATTGCCCCTTGCGCAGCGGACCAATTATGCGCTGCGCGCGAGCCTGCTTGCCGAGCGCCGCGCCAATCCCGTTGGCGTCACCGCGGTTTCGACATGTGGGGCCAACCCAGGCATGGTGTCGTGGCTGGTCAAGCAGGCGTTACTCAACATTGCCGCCTTGGGTTGCCGGGTCGAGGTGCCGCGCACGCGTGAGGACTGGGCACAACTCATGCGCGACACCGGCGTGACGGGCGTGCAGATCGCCGAGCGCGACACCCAGCGGGCCCGCTGGCCGCGTCGGATCGGGCAATTCGTCAACACGTGGTCGGTGGACGGCTTCATCTCGGAGGGCTTGCAACCCGCCGAGCTGGGCTGGGGAACCCACGAGAAGTGGTTCCCCCCGATGGGCAACTGCCACCAGGACCCGGAGGCGCCGGCCATCTACCTGTCGCAGCCGGGCGCAGCCACGAAGGTGCGCACCTGGTGCCCGACCGGCGGTGCTCAGCACGGTCTGTGCGTGACTCACAACGAGTCGATCTCGATCACCGACTACTTCACGGTCACCGACGGCGGCGAAGTGACGTTCCGGCCTACCTGCCACTACGCGTACCTGCCGTGCGACGAGGCGATGATGTCCTGGCACGAACTGCTGGGCGGCCGTGAGCCGAACGAGCATGTCGTGCTCGATGCCGCCGACATCGTCGAAGGCATCGATGAGTTGGGTGTCCTGCTCTACGGCCACCACCGCAATGCGTACTGGTATGGCTCACGTCTGTCTAATGCACAGGCTCGCGAGCTGGCTCCCTACCAGAACGCCACTGGCTTGCAGGTCACCTCGGCGGTTCTGGCCGGCATGGTCTGGGCGCTGGAGAATCCCGACGCGGGCATAGTCGAGGCCGACGAGATGGACTTTCAGCGCTGCCTTCAGGTCCAGCTGCCGTATCTGGGTCCGGTCGAGGGACATTTCACGGACTGGAACCCACTGACGCGGCGATCGGCCTTGTTTCCCGACGACATCGACACTGACGACCCCTGGCAGTTCCGTAACATCCTGGTGCACTGAACCGGAGTTGCGTGCGGTCAGGTGACGGGTTGGGTTGTCGGATCTGGATTTTGGTGGCCCGGCCGACCATGAGCACCGACGTCGGCCATGCCCTCGGGGTGTGCGGACGGGTTCAAACTACGACAACTACGCGGGACTGTCGCTACACTTCTAGCGATAGACGCTATGGCCGAACAATTCGGGATCTTTATCAGTTACCGGCGCGACGACATTGGACCGGATGCGCTGCATCTGCATGACCGCATCAAGAACGGTATGCCCGAGGCGCGGGTGTTCATCGACCTTGAGGGCATCGAGGCGGGCGAGCACTTCGCGCAGGTGATCGAGGACTCCATCGCCGGGTCACAGGTCGCACTCGTGGTCATCGGCGAAAAATGGTCGACGGAAAGGCTCCACCAGCCGGGCGATCTGGTCTGCCGCGAAATCGAGGCTGCCCTCGATGGTGGGTTAATCACGATTCCGGTTCTGTTTAACCGAGACAAGCTACCCAAGGCAGACACCCTGCCCGCCGCGATCCAGCAGCTATTCGCGATTCACGGCCCCAAAATCTCCACCGATCACTGGGGTTCGGACGTCGACGAGCTGGTGGCGCGGCTGCGACAGCTGGCATCCGAGGCTCCATCAAAGAAACCCAGGAGAAAATTCGACTACTTCGACCCTGACAAATTCAAATATCCACCAGATATCTTCGAGGTCGCGAGCGAGGAGCTCTACTGTGTGGAATTCTCGCGGGATCAATCAGTGATTGCGGCAGGTTCAAGAGACTTGGTTTACATATGGCGACTTGCGCAACGCGATGAGACGCCACTTGAGCTCGAGCATACTGATTCGCAGTTCGTCTACTCGCTTGCTTTTACGCCTGACGGAAAGACGCTGGTTACCGGATCGGAGGATGGCGGCGTCAGATTCTGGGATTGGGCGAACAAGGAGCCTCGCGACGAGGATCTGGACACCCATCGTGGTGCCGCCGTCTACGCCGTGGCCATCTCAGCCAACGGGGCCTATTTGGCAACCGGAGACAACAACGGTCTTGTCCAGGTGTGGAACATACGTGGCGACCAGTTCACCCAAAAGATAGACAACAACTTTCGGGACGGAGTGAGTTCACTCGCCTTTTCGCCAAGGGGAGACAGAGACATACTTGCAGTGGGTGGCCATAACGATGAGATTCTCCTTTGGGACTTCGGAAAAGGCAAATACCCATCACTGGGCAAACACTTAAGTTCCGTCGAATCGGTCGCGTTCTCGCGTGATGGGAGCCGACTAGCCAGTTGCGGGCTGGATAAATTTGTGCGCTTGTGGGACGTCGACGCCGTGGAACCTTTGTGGGAGCGCGGACCGGCCGACGGGGGGCATAAGTATGTCGTTAAATCGGTTGCCTTTTCGCCTGACGGCAAGGTGATCGCGAGCGCGGGCTGGGACAAAAAGGTAATGCTGTGGGATGTTGAGGGAAAGCGTTCGCCGCAGACGATCCCCTTTCGCGGTAAGAAGCGCAAATGGCACACCGACTGGATATGGGCGACGTCGTTTTCGCCCGAAGGGGACATGCTCGCCAGTGTCGGCTCCGAGGGGAAGCTTATTTTGTGGACGATTTCGCCGACGGCCGGCTGAACGAACGAACGAACGAACGAACGCCAGCATGCCCATGTGCTGTTTTGCCTTCGGGTTCGCCGCAATTTAATCGATGAGATGAGACCGTACGTTCGGCGGCGTCCGGTGGCCTTCCGCCTATTGCGCTCCGGCCCTTTGCCTTAAGTCGCCGCAGACCCGCCGAGCGCTGCGGCGACCAACTCAGCCAGAGCGCCCGGCTCGTCCACGGATACCGAACGAATCAAGCCCGAGTCGACCAGCGCCGCCGCTCGCTCGTCAGCCTGGGAACCGGCCAGCGCGCCGACCAGCACATCGGCGGTGCGCCCAGAGCCGGCGATGACGAAGACCGGGCGGCCCGCTTCAATACTTTGCCGGACATCCGAGTACGCGATCTGCCCACCGTTGACGAGCACCGTGACGGACGGTGCGGCCCCTGCGAGAGTGGTCGCCGTCCTGGCGATCCACGGTGACTCCTCGCCCCAGTCTTTGCCAGGCACGATGACGAAGTGCGTGTGATTGGGTTCAAGCACTGCCTCGACGCCCAGGGAGGCCTGCTGCTGTGGCAGCTTCACCTTCCCGGCGACCGCCACACCTACGAGCGGAAATGTAGCCTGCGTCGCCGCACGTACCTCGCCGAACAGACGCATGACGCCAGACCGGGTCCCACCATCTATAGCGACCGCCCCGTACTTCTCCACTGCCGGCACAATGCCTACTGCGAAAACTGGACGTAGGCGCTCCATATGAGATTCCTCTAATCCAGCGGCTCCGCCCACGACCACTACAGCCGGTCGCGGTGGGTGTAGCCCGAGCACGCCAAGCGCGGCTCGCAATTCATGCGCATTAGTGATGTTCACCGCGGGCGCGGAACCCGCACCGGTCAATTCAACCCGGAATGGCAATGTCATGGATGCCCGAGGAATCCGGCGAAGTGTTCCAGGGCCACATCGCGTGCTGCCGCCTGCCCGACCCGCCTTAGATCGCCGACACGCTGAACCGAATCCAGTCCTTGCACCTCTTCGGGGACCACATCGTCAAGGCCTAGGTCGTCAAGGCCTCGGCGTGACAAATCCGCGTTGTAGCGGACGTAGCTGAAAAGCCGCTTCGCCAGCAGTCCCTGCCCGCGCATCAGGTCCCCAACCTCCAGATCGATTGGCGCGCCGTGTCGACAGCGGCCGAACACCCGGCAGAGCAGGTCTTGCTCGTTGAGCGCGGCATACATCAGGGCTGCCGGCACAGAATTTGCGTTGAACAAGAGATTCATGTTGCCCGGCCGCAGATGGTCATCAGCCTTGGCGCTGGTACCCGTCCCCACCGAAACAAGCAGAAGGTCGGATTCCGTAGCGGGCCAACCCAGCCGGTATTCATCGAGTGTGGCCATGAGGAACAGTTGGAAAGCGGGGTTGTTGTACATCGTCAACGCCCCATCGACGAACACATAGTCGCGCCCTCCCAGCGTGACGACCTCCGGTGGAAAATAGGTTGGCGCAGCGGTGCTGGCTCGCACCAGCTGCCACAGGGGAATAGTCAGGTTGTTGTCCGCGCGGCTCGGGTCGTTGAAGAGCGCATTAGGGTTATTGCTCAGCGGCCAAGGCGAATCCGTGGTCGCGTTTCGCACGATAATCAGCAGCAGAGTCTTAAGGTCCTCGCTGCCCAGCGTGGTGTCCGTGCCGACCATGCCCTGCAGCAGCTCCCGGAGCCGTTGGTCGCCATAGCGGTACTGGTAGCGGTGACGGAGCGAGGCGTGATCGAACATCTCCTTACACCTTGTCACGTAAAGATCCAGAATCTGCTCCACGCGTAGCCCCAACGCGAGCCCCGTCGCAATCACCGCCCCGGTGCTGGTGCCGCCTATGTAGTCGAAATAGTCGCCTAGGACGAAATCGTCTTCCACGCCAAGCTGCACTGCCAGCATCGATTCCAGCTGCAGCAGCACCTCTAAAGTGATCACACCGCGAATGCCGCCGCCGTCCAGGGCGAGCAGCTTCTTCGGTCCCGGAGATCTCACGCGGTCCCTAAATGGCATATGGCCTCCGTGATCTCCGCGACCGAACCTTTCGGGTTAAGGATGCGTGTAAGCCCGCCTGCTCGACCAGCGAATCGGACTGATCTTGTTTGGTGTCAAAGAACTGGGCGGCGATTGGGAAGTTCCGGCGAGTTCGGTTCGCATCGCATCCCAGCCGTCCTCGCTATGCGGCCAGCCTGGGATTCGATCACTACCAACTCGGCTTCACCCGAATACCACGAGACGCGCGCCACAGGGTGTGCTCACGAGAGATCGCCTCCTCAGCCTCCGTGACGAAACGAGCCCACCCCGTTTCGTCGTGTATTGCCTCGACTTCTGATGCCAGCGTCGCCAGATCCTGGCTTGTGCGGCCGTAGGCCGTCGCGAGATTTTGGTACTGCTTGGCCTGTATCCACCCTGTCGCGCCCGCAGCGGTGGCACCTAGGATGCCTAACAGGTCGATATCGAGCCACCCGCCGGCCTTGACCGCTCCACCGACTAGTCCGAGGAATTCCAGCGCGATACTTGCCGTGATCCAGCGGTTCGCTCGCGTGTCGTTCCATGCCGCTTTGGCGGCGTACCAACCCTGTTGGCCTTGTATGCGTTCCTTGAGGTACGTCGCGCGGCGCTCTTCAAACGGTAAGGCCCGGACCTGTCGCATCACAGGGGTGATTTGAACTTCAGATCCTGATTTGGCGGGCGCTGCAAGGGCATTGAGATCGCTTAGCAGCTCGCGTAACTCCGCCAACAGCGCCGCATCTGGGTTCTCCACACTCGTCTCGAAGGACTCTCCGCGCATCATGTATTGCCAGCTGAACTTCTTGACAGATTCCGCGGCGGCCCGGCCTTCGTACCAGATCTTGTCCGGTTGGCGGATCGCCAGCACAAGCTCTGCTAAAAGCGCTACGGCGAAAGCCAAGAACGCGATGGCGCCACCCACATAAAGGTGGCCCGCCTTCCACGTGATTGCACCGCCGAGTGCGGCGATGACTAGACCCCCGAGTCGCAGCTTGTACCACCTGAGGAATGATCGCTGCGCATCACCCGACTGCCAGTCCGTGCTCCGATAAAGAGCAGGGAGATCGTCCGAGCGGATTGCAGGCGTCGTAGGCACGGTTTCATCGTTGCGTACGTGCCGCAAGGTCGCCAAATAATGCGGGAAACATCACGGAGCATTTAGCTGTTGTCATCAACGACTTCAAAGACGCATAAATCCGCAGCTACCTGGCCCCAGCGGGTAAGTCACGCTGTCTCTTCCGAGCAGATCGTTTACTCACCACTTGTTATTTCCCCGTCTTACAACATCATTCATCGCACAGCGCTCATCGACAAGCCGGCTGCAACCAACGCTGCGCCTCGGCGAGGTGGCGCCCCTTGCACTCATCGCCAACGGGTCATTCCTGAATCAGAAAGGCTTGACGCTCTGGTCGCTGCCGACGGTCATGCCGTGGCCGGTGTCATCGTTAGTGAAGGTGATGCCGCCGTCGCCTGCGGCTATCGTCCAGCCCTGTATGTGATAGGTCTGGCCGGGCACCAGGGTATCGAAGGGCGGGTGGTTATAGCCCACGCCGATGTTTGCGTCGCGGTAGCTGAATTGCCCGGAGGCAGTGACTACCGCCTGATCCTGATGCAATGTTGCGGGATCTCCTTTCCAGCCCGGCGAGGGTATGGGGTCCATCGGAGACTGGGGGAACGCGCCCTGGCAGACGACATTGGGGCCGATCCCGGGATCCGCATCATCCGAGCCGATCTCACACAGCATTGGTGGCGTCTGGATCCGCACTTTCGCGTCGTGCCCCGCAGTGGGGTCGGCGCTCGCCAGTGGCATGAAAGCCAGCGCTGCCCAAACGATTCCGATTCCTAGTAGAAATTTCCTCATGTCGTCCTCCCGGTGTCGGAACGTGCAACACCGCCTATCGTGTGACCAGTCGACACGAGCGTCACTTCGTCACGATTGCCGAGTTGTGATTAGGCGCCCAGGCCTGCGCGAACGTGGCGATGGGAACCTGCGCATCGCGGCCGTTCGGGATGCCGCTGTCGTTAAGGTGCACCACGCCGGCCTTGGGGTCGATGCCGGTGACGACGACGAAGTGGTTCGCGACGTTCCGCTTGCCCGGCCAGTTCCAGATGGTTTCGGCGTTGAGGATGACGATGACCCCGCGCCTATCGGCCAGATCCCGTTCCAGCGCGCCGATATTGGTCTGGACGTTGTCGGCCTTGATTCCGTAGTGCGCCAGCAGCACTGGCAGGTCTCTGATGTCGGTGCCCGCAGGGAGGTTCCAGATCGGTCCGGGACGGGCTGTGCTCGGCGTACTTTCGGCAAGGGCGATTATCCACTGCTCGGCGGGCTCTTGGCCGGTGATCTGTCCGACGACATCAGCAACCGCCATCTCCCCGCAATCGGAAGTGTGTTGCTGGCGCCAGTAGGACGCGGCGGCGAAAGGGTCGCCATACATCCGGACCTCGTGGACGGCGCCCTGGGCTGATGCGGCCGACCACCCGGCAGCGGCTGTGCACAGCAAAGCCGCGATCTCGACACTGCGCGCAGCCACGCCGACCTTGATTCTCAAGGTGCTGATCATGGGCGCCCTTACTCCGAGCCGCCGCGGCGGCGTACTTGGCATGTTCAGGAAGGGCTCTCGATGGCCTGCTAAGGGCATCTTCGACGCAGACATGGCGATTTGCTGCACCGCCACGCCGACGTTGGGCCAAGCTTTCCTGTCGAAGACTGACACGTCACATCAGCACCGCCGCGGGCTTGGATACGCACGAAAAGGGGAATCCCCGACGTGCCGTGATGCGCGGCCCACCGAGCGAGGTGATCGGAGGTAGCAGCCTTTCGGCGAGCGGGAGCCGTAGCGACTCGGTTGATGGTTGTCTAAAAGCGGCGCTGACCAGCATGGCAGCGTCGGGCGAAGGCCCCCTGGGGACTCGTCACAGTTCGAAAGGGATGTCGGTGGTCTTTCGCGCAGACGGGGAGATCGGACGCGATCTTGCCGCTGTCGACTGGACGTCAACGCCGCTCGGACCAGTCGAGGGATGGCCGCAAAGCCTCCGTACGGCCGTGAACATCTTGCTGTCGTCGCGATTTGCCATGTGGATGGCGTGGGGTCCGGAGCTGACGTTTTTCTGCAACGCCGCCTATCGGCGCGACACGCTGGGGCTCAAATACCCCTGGGCGCTTGGCCGCCCCGCCAGCGAGGTGTGGTCGGAGATCTGGGCCGACGTCGGTCCTCGAATCGAGCGCGTCCTGTCGACCGGGGAGGCGACCTGGGACGAAGCCCTGATGCTCCTGCTGGAGCGGTCCGGCTACAGCGAGGAGTCCTACCACACGTTCTCCTACAGCCCGTTGCGCGACGACGACTCTGCCGTGGTCGGCATGCTCTGCGTGGTCAGCGAGGACACCGAGCGGGTGGTGGCTGTGCGCCGGATGGCGACATTGCGCGACCTCGGATCTGACCCGAGCGTGGCGCGCACCGAGCAACAGATGCTGGACTTCGCCGCCGGCCAGCTCGCTGCCAATCCGTACGACCTCCCGTTCACCCTGACCTATCTGTTCGGCGACGACGGCGACGCACGCCTGGCCGGGGTCAGCGGAATCGCGCCCGGGCATCCGGCAGCGCCGAACGTGCTCCCGAGCGGCGGCGTCTCGGTATGGCCCGTCACGAAAGCCTTACGCGGTGAACCCGAGCTGATCGAGCTCGACGCGCTGTCATCGGACCTGCCGACGGGCGCCTGGCACGAGCCTCCGACGCAGGCAATGGTGGTGCCGCTGGTGCGGCGGGGCGGCGCACCGCTCGGGTTTCTGGTGGCCGCGCTGAACCGGCACCGCCGCCTCGACGACGGCTACCGCGGCTTCGTGGAGTTGGTGGCCGGGCACATCGCGGCAGGGGTGGGTAGCGCGCGCAGCTACCGGGCCCAGCAGGAGCGGGCCGAGTCGCTGGCCGAACTCGACCGGGCCAAGACCACGTTCTTCTCGAACATCAGCCACGAGTTCCGCACCCCCCTCACGTTGATCCTCGGACCGGTC